>PVBE010086752.1_pt1 | contig 27965 bp, 26 predicted proteins | sample 1631181 | NCBI WGS metagenome assembly PVBE01 (sample SAMN08397723, study PRJNA350692) | Marine metagenome, whole genome shotgun sequencing project. | isolation source: water | place: Pacific Ocean | collected 2012-04
CTATGCAGCGCTTCGAATCCACCCACAGATTCTCCGGAAGACCCTTTTTTTTGGGGGGGGATCAAGGCTTGTCCTGTTCGAGACGCATGGATGCGGAGTTCATACAGTAGCGAAGGCCCGTCGGTTGAGGTCCGTCGGGAAACACGTGACCGAGGTGCGCATCGCATCTGGCGCATAAGGACTCGGTTCGGACCATGCCATGGTTCGAATCGCTTTTCTCGGCGACGGCATCTTCGTCGATCGGCTGAAAAAAACTCGGCCAGCCGCTCCCGGAGTCGTATTTCGCCTCGGAACGGAAGAGCGGCGCGTCGCAGCAGACACAGTGATAGGTCCCGGTCGCCTTCTCGTTCCAGTAGCGCCCGCTGAAGGCGCGTTCCGTTCCGGCGCAACGCGCCACCTGGAATTCCTCTTCACTCAGCTGCTCGCGCCATTCGCTCTCGCTGCGCCGGGTCTTTTGTCGATGTGAATCGTTGGACATCGTTCCCTCCTCTTTTCGCATCGGGTCGATCTTCTTCGCTTCCTGGCCGGCGGCTCTCACTATAACCGTTCCAGTATCCTACGCATTTTCGTGTCCCACGCAAAGACCGGCGGCCTCTTCGCAACCCAACTCGTTCCTGCTCGACCTGACCGGCGATCCGGAGGAGCCCTCCTCGCGACCCAACGGAGCGACCCAACGGAGCGAAAAAGTTGGCTCCGATCGGCAATCCTCGTGGGACGGCCGCATCCTGGCCAGTCGTGCACCCAGCCGGAATCGAGATGGCGGGTTGGCCCGAAAGATTGAGGGGCAAAGCAGACACACCAACCATAGGGTCCCGAGGGCGAAAAGGCTCAAATCGCGAGCCATCTCAGTGCTCCAGGGAAACGCGAACCGCAGCGCCCGCCGCCTCCAGCACGACGATCCGCGGGTTCTCCGCCGCCTCTCGAAATCGCAGCTTCAACACGCCCAAGAAGCCCGGACCCTGGGCGCCGACGGCCTCCCCGGTCGCACCCGGCCGGACCGCCGTGAGTGGCTGGCCGATCAGTCTCCACCAGGGCTCCTGCTCATCGAGGGGCTCGAGCCTGCCCGGGAGCTCGCCGCGCTCCTCGACCTGCGACGCCGAGAGCCCGTCGGCGCCCGACCGCACCAGAATGCGACCCACGTCGAAGGTCAGGGCGAGCTGCCGCGGCGTCGGTCCAGATCGATCTGCCTCGACTCGAAGCAGGCGGCCTCGAGCCGCCACCGCACGCTCAAAAATCTCCAGCTCGGTCTGCGTGGACATATCTCTATCCTACACTGGGCGATCGCAAAGGAGAACTCGTTGCCGCCCCCCCGCTCACCCGGTGAGGAAATGAAGCGTCTCGTCCAACCCGACGGACTCACGGTTCGCCGGCGTCGGCACGAACGTGGGTGGTCGTTGCGCGATCTCGTCCTCGCAATCGAGTCCGCCTGCTTCAGCGCCAGTGGTCTGCGGCGCACACTGACTCCCAACCAGATCGAGGCGATCGAAGAGCGAGCCGAGCGCATCTCCTACGACTCTCTACTGTTACTCGCCGATGGACTCGACTGCGACCCCGCCGACCTGCTCGCTCCCGAGAAATTGAACGGCCGCCCGAGCGGCAGCGCATTGCACTGATTCGCCTCCCAGAAACCAACATGCTGAACAGGGACTGATCAATGAGCGAATACCTCGATCCCGAAGCCGCCCGTGAACTGCCGGGGCTTCGCCTCGTGTTGACGACCGGCGTGCCCGGGCCCTGGGGCGAAGCGGCGAAATCGATCTTTCACGTCAAGGAGATCGACTTCATCCGGGTGCGCCAGGAGGGTGGGATGCCAAACGTTGCCCTCGAGGCCTGGACGGGGCAGGCGAACGCACCGCAGGCCGTCCTCGACGACGAAGCGGCGCGCTCGGGATGGGCGGAGATCCTGCTTCTAGCCGAGCGAATGGCACCGGAGCCCCGCTTGATTCCGGGTGATCCCCGACAACGGGCCCTGTGCTTCGGCCTCTCACACGAAATCTGCAGCGAAGACGGTCTCGGCTGGAACCGCAGGCTTCAGCTGTTGGCGCCGCTGGTGTCGCTGCCGGATGATGAATCCAACCCCACCCTGGCAACCGGACGATTGCTCGCGAGCCGCTACGGCTACAGGGGGCCGGAACAACTGGGGGCCGCCGAAGCTCGGATCTGTCAGATCCTTCAGCTCTTCTCGGAACAGCTCACAGCCCAGCGTGGCGCCGGCAGTGACTACCTCGTCGGCAGGAGCTTGTCCGCGGTCGACATCTACTGGGCGACCTTTGCTTCGATGCTCCGGCCGCTTCCCCACGAGCTGTGCCCCATGCCCGAGATGATTCGCAACAGCTACAGCGGCCTCACACCGCGCATCGAATCGAGCCTCGACGAGGCGCTGATCACGCATCGCGACCGGATCTACGAGCGACATCTCGAATTGCCGCTGGCTTTCTAGATCCAGGATCGGCCCCAGTCCTCGTGAGCCCCGGGCATCGATTCTTGGGTGAGGCTCAGCGGCTGGTCAGTCCGGCGAGGTCGACTCATCGAAGCGCCAGGCGCCGCGCCGTGTGTCCGCTTCGAGCGCCCGTGCGAGCCACTCCAGGAAAACCTGCCTCGACCAGGTCTTCGCACCGAAGCGCGCGAGATGTTCGGTCTCGACCTGACAGTCGACGAATTCGAAGCTCCACAACTCGAGCTGGCGTACGAATGCGGCGAAGGCGAGCTTCGAAGCATCCGGGGCATGAGCGAACATGCTCTCGCCGAAGAACGCCCGACCGAGTGACACCCCGTAGAGTCCCCCGACCAGACGCTCGCCCTGCCAGGCCTCGACAGAGTGGGCGAAGCCGAGTTCGAAGAGAACCACGTAGGCCTCGATCATGTCCTGCGTGATCCAGGTGCCCTGCTGCTGCGGGCGAGGCGTCTCACGACAGGCCTCGATCACCGCCCGAAAATCAGTGTCCATACGCAGACGGTAGGGCCCCTTGCGCTCACGTTTGGCGAGGCTGCGACTCACGTGGAGATCGCAGGGCCGGAGCGCCATTCGTGGATCCGGCGAGAACCAGAGGATCGGCGGCACTTCGTACCAGGGAAAGATGCCCTGGGCATAGGCGGCGAGCAGGCGCTCCGGTCCGAGATCGCCGCCGTAGGCGATCAGGCCACGCCCATCGGCGTCGCGCGGATCCGGAAAGGGATAGCTGCGAAGGAGCTCCGCGATGAAGGTCTGACTCGATCGGTTCATGGCGACGCGAACTCGATCGCCCGAGCCGACCATTCGGGCGCTTCGCGTAGCGCGATCTGGACCTCGGAGACCGATTCGACCAGCTGCCAGATATCGAGGTGGGCATCGTGCATGAAATTCTCGTCGACGCAGTGCTCCATCATCTCGACGAAGGGGGCAAAGAAGCCACGCTGGTTCACCAGGATGATCGGCTTCAGGAAGAGTCCGAGTCGCTTCGAGGTGATCACTTCGAACAGCTCCTCGAAGGTTCCCGATCCGCCCGGCAGCGTCACCACCGCATCCGCCTGGAGCAGCATCTCGCGCTTTCGCGCCTGCATGTCGTCGACCAGAACCAGTTCGGATAGCCCCGATTGGGTCCATTCGAGCTCGCTCATGAAACGAGGCTGGATACCAATCACGCGACCGCCGGCCTCGAGCGCCGCCTCGGCGAGGGCCCCCATCGAACCGACGCCGCCGCCCCCGTACACGACCGTATCCCCGGCCAGTGCCAGACTCCGTCCGAGATCGGCCGCGGCCCGGTGGAAGTCGGGATCGCAGCTTCGACTCGACGCACAGAATACGAGAACCCTGCGCGATCGCGCGTCGGCCTCGAGGTTCTCGCTCATCATCCTACTCCTCGGTCGTTCCGGCCCCGCGCGACCCGATCGGGAGTCACCGGGGGGGACGAGTTGACGCCAATCCGCCTCGCGCGTAGATTTGCCGTTTCAGATTTGAACGCAAGGGGTTGATTTCCAGCGCTTGCAGAACCCTATCCGCGGCTTCGCTCTTGTCCTTGTCTCCTCGTCCTTGTGAAAGTCAAAGGCAAGGTCGAAGTCAAGGTCCCTGGCACAGCCACCCCACCCAGGGGTGCGAGACCCGCCAGCGATGAAGATCGAGATGAGGATGAAAGAGTTGGGCAACTTCGATGCGGATACGCGACCTCGCTCGTGCGGGTTTGCGGGGCGCTCTCGAGACTTCGAGGGCTCATCGAGTTGCTAAGCGTCATCATTCGATCGTCACAAGATTCGATCGTCACAGAGAGAACCGTCGTCCGTTCGCACTCTCGAGTACCTCCGGGCGGTACCCCGGCTGTCGAATGCCTCGATACGCCGAGCCGCCCGCCGAGCCAAGTGATGGCCCGCAACCGACCCTGCGGACCGGGGACGAGCCGCCTCCAAAGTTGTCGATCGTCGGAGAAACCACATGTCCGATCTACCGAACGAGCCGCGCGATCGCGGAAACGCGACCAGTTCAGTGCATGCCGGCGAGCTGCGCCAGCAAGAAGCCAACGCCATCACGACACCCATCTACCAGACGTCGACATTCTGGTTTCAGAACTCGAAGGAGGTCACGGACTATCAAGAGGGCAAGACCGATCGTGAGGAATACGGTCGCTACGGCAACCCGACCTGGCGTGCGGTCGAACGCAAGCTCAGCGCGCTCGAAGGCGGCGAGGAAACAGTGCTCTTTGCTTCGGGGATGTGCGCCGCTACGACGACCTTCATGACGCTTCTACCCAAGGACAGTCACCTGATCGTAACCAGCGATTGTTATCGCCGGACTCGCCAGTTCATCCGTCAGTTTCTCTCCCGCATGGGGGTCGAGACGACCGTGATCGAACCGGGCAGCATCGAGGCCTTCGAGGCCGCGATTCGACCTGATACGAAGCTGTTCTTCACGGAGAGTCCGACGAATCCCTATTTGCGAGTCGTCGATGTTCCGAACTTCGTCAAGGTCGCGCACGCGAATGACATCCTGGTCATCATCGACTCGACCTTCGCGACGCCCGTGAATCACAAAGCTCTCGAGGATGGTGCCGATCTGGTGCTGCACAGCGCGACGAAATACCTGGGCGGCCACAACGACCTTCTGGCGGGCACCATCACCGGCCCGACGCAACTCGTCGAGCCGATCCGAAAGGCCCTCGGGGTGCTCGGCGGGATCATCGATAGCCACGGCGCCTGGCTGCTTCTGCGCGGCATCAAGACCCTCGACATCCGGATGGAGCGTCATAACGCCAATGGCCAGGCGCTCGCCAGCTATCTCGAGGCGCACCCCAAGGTTCGAAGCGTCTGGTATCCGGGGCTCGAGAGTCATCCCGACCACGCCATCGCCAAGAGAATCATGACTGGCTATGGCGGAGTCGTCACATTCGAGATCGACACCGACCTCGAGGGTGCGATGCGCTTCATCGACTCGACGACGATCCCCTATCAGGCACCGAGCCTGGGCGGCGTCGAAAGCTTGATCGAACTGCCGGTCACGATGTCCTTCTGGGACATTCCGAAGCCTGAACGCCAGAAGCTCGGCATCACCGACAGTCTCGTGCGCTACGCCTGCGGCATCGAAAACGCCAGCGACATCATCGCCGACGTCGAACAGGCGCTCGCCAAGGTCTGACGCCATCGCCATCGCCATGACCACGGCCATCGCCATCGCCATCAATGTGGCTGCAGTGACGACCGCGGCTGTGCACCGCTCCTGCGAGGGTCGCTAGAAGAGCCTCGCCTGGCTGGAAGTCGCCGCGAGCAGCGGCGACTCCATCGCGAGCAGCTTTGCCTTCATGTCGAGGCCACCCGCATAACCCTGCAATGCGCCATCCTGGGCGATCACGCGGTGGCAGGGAATGATCAGCGGAATCGGATTGGCGCCATTCGCCGCTCCGACCGCGCGCACGGCCTTGGGCTTGTCGATAGCCCGGGCGACCTCCGAATACGAGCACGTTTCGCCATATCCGATCGCGGAGACGGTCTTGTAGACCGAAAGCTGGAACTGCGTCGCGCGCAAGTCGAGGCCGACGGCGAAATCTCGCCGGTTTCCGGAAAGGAAGTCGAGGAGCTGATCGATCACCTCTTCGTGCACGGCCCGCCCTTCGACGACCTCCGCACCCTTCGCATGCATTTTCCGCCAGCCTTCGAAGCCACGGCCATTCGCATGCGGAAGCTCGACATAGACCAACCCCTTGTGGCTACTGACGATCCGCAGCAAGCCGATGGGCGAATCGAAGCGGCTGGTGTAAAGAACTTCCTTCATCGCGGGAATTCTACCTGAAGGACCGCGGAATGGACGCGAAAAATTGCCTACTCATCGCCACTTTCGGACGTCGATGTCGCATCGGCGGTCGCCGGCCGCACCAGCTCCGCTGGCGTGATCTTCAAGCGCTTCACCATCTTTTGCAGCGACTGGCGCGGAATTCCGAGCTTCTGCGCGGCCCCGCTCTTGCTCCCGACCTCGCGCACCGCGGCGATCAGCATGCGGCGCTTGAGGGAATCGACCGCACGATTGAGATCCCAGTCGTCGATCGGAGCGAAGGCGGAGGCTTCGACCCGCTTCGAGGCGTAGCGGGACGCACCGCGGACGTGCTCGGAGAGATCGTCCAGTCCGATCGTCTCCTCGGAGCCAGTCAGTGCCGCGACGCGTTCGAGCTCGTTGGCGAGCTCGCGCACGTTGCCCGGCCACTCATAGGCGACGAGCCGATCCATGGCCGCGTTGGAGAAACCCTTGAACTCGCGCTTCGCGCGACCGGCCGCCTCATCGAGAAAATGATGCGCGAGCGCGGGAATATCCGAACTCCGCTCCCGCAGCGGCGGCAGCTCGATCTCGACGACGCGCAGCCGGTAGTAGAGATCCTCCCGGAAGCGCCCGTCTTCGACCCTCTTCTTCAGGTCGCGATTCGTGGCCGCGATGACTCGGACATCGACCTTCCGGGTCTCCGAAGAACCCAGGGGGCGAATCTCGCCGTCCTGCAGGACCCGCAGCAACCGAACCTGCATGCCCGGCTCGGTTTCCCCTACTTCATCGAGGAAGATCGTTCCCTTGTGGGCAACCTCGAACAAGCCCTTCTTGTCGCTATGAGCGCCGGTGAACGCACCACGCTTGTGCCCGAAAAGCTCGCTTTCGAGCAACGTGTCCGGCAGCGCACCGCAGTTCTGGGTGACGAATTTTTGGGCCTTTCGGGGACCGGTGTAGTGGATGGCTCGGGCCAGCAGGTCCTTGCCGGTCCCCGTTTCACCCGTCAGCAAGGCCGTCGCATCGGTCTGGGAGACCTTCTGCGTCACGTCGAAGATCTTCTGCATCGCCGGTGCCTCACCGATGATGCCCTCGAAGGAGTAGCGCGCTTCGACCTCGCGCCGCAGATAGACGTTCTCCGCGCGCAGCCGATCGTTGGCCTCGGCCAGCGCGTCGGCGAGCTGGGCGTTCTCGCTCGACAACTCGTAGACCTCGAGACCGCGCTTGACGCTGATCCGCAGATCGTCGGGTTCCCAGGGCTTGGGGATGTATCGATAGATGCGGCCTTCGTTGATCGCGCGGATCAGCGAAGACATGTCCGCATAACCCGTCAGCATCATCCGGATTGCGCGCGGGCGCCTCTCGATCACCTTCTCGAGGAACTCGACGCCGCTCATACCCGGCATCACCTGATCGGAGATCACGAGGGCGATCTCCTCCTGCTCGAGGATCTCGAGAGCCTGCTCAGCGCTGGTGGCGGTGAACACGCGATATTCCGATCCCAGGGTAAATTCGAGCGACTCGAGGATCGCATCCTCGTCATCGACCGCGAGAATCCCGTAGCGGCGCGTGTCGTCGGTGGGCCTCGCGCCCTTGATCCCAGCCATGTCTCTACGGTAGCAGGCGGCGGGGGGCCGAGACGGGGGCTGTGCCAGGTCGCCCGGGCGTGCGCATTTTCCGTGCTCCGTGTTCGTTTCGGCGGGCGGCCCGCTGGCCGGATCGGCCGCTGTGCCGCCGCGCTCCACTCACAGTCCGCGCGCAAAATGCACCCGCCCAGACGACGCAGCCCCGCTTCCGATTCCAGAAACGCCGCTACAACACGTTTCGTTCCAACGGGGGTGGAGAACAGCCCGCCGGCCCGGGTCCAACGACGAGAGGGGTCGTGCCACCCCTTACGCGAAGCACCTTGGCGGAAGCGGGGGCACAGCGTGCCAAATCCAAATACGAGATCGGTCGCGCCCTTCTGCGAACGGCCTCGGCGGGAGCGGGGCGTGGGACGCGCTCGAGTGTGAATCAAGCGGAGCCAGAAGTTCGCTCTTCCGTAGAGGCCGCACGACAGACGGGCCGCCGCCCAGCGAAAAACGGCCCGCACTCTGAGGGCGAGCCATCACACTCGAGCGCGTCACACGCCCCGCGGCTCTACAGCATTGCCTCCACCGCATCCAGCACAACCGCTTCGAGACGCGCATTTTCGAGCCTGTTGATTTCCTGGATGCCCGTCGGGCTGGTGACGTTGACCTCGGTCAGCAGGCCGCCGATCACGTCGATGCCCACGAAAAAGAGACCCCTTTGCTTCAGAAAGGGGCCGATGTCGGCGATGATCCGCCGATCGGCCTCATCGAGCGACGCCTTGAGCGCCGTGCCTCCGACGTGCAGGTTGGCGCGGCTCTCGAACTCGGCGGGCAGCCGAAGCACCGCGCCGATCGGTTCGCCATCGAGCAGCAGGATCCGCTTGTCCCCCTCACGAATCGCCGGAAGGTAGCGCTGGGCCATGATCGCGCGGGTCTCGAACCGGGTCGATTGTTCGAGGATCGAGTTGAGGTTCCGGTCCCGGGTCTTGACGTGGAAGACGCCTTCGCCGCCCTTGCCGTCGAGGGGCTTGACGATCATCTCTCCGCCCAGCTGGGACATGAAATCGAGAAGCTCCGGAATCCGGCGAGTGACCCGGGTCGCGGGCATCAGGTGCTCGAACTGCAGGGCGAGGAGCTTTTCGTTGAAGGCAATCACCGATTCGGGCCGGTTCAGAACGATTGTGCGCCCGCAGACGTCGAGAATCTGGGTCGCGATGATGAAGTCGCGATCGACGGGCGGGTCCGTGCGCTGAAAAGCGACGTCGATTTCCTGGTCGAAATCGTAGATCCGGGTCTTGCCACGGCGCACCGGCCGCTCATCGCCGGGCTGGAGCTCGATCGGCGTGGCCGGCGCGACGACGCGGCCCGCATCGATACCCAGATCGGCGGGATCGACGTAGAGGACCCGATGGCCGCGCTCCTGAGCTTCTCGCATCAGCACGATCGTGGTCGAAGCGGCCAGCGGCTCAGCCTCGACCGGATCCATTACGAAGGCAAGATTCAACACGGTGCTGGACATGGTGAACTCCAGGAGGGATCCGGGTGTCCCCCTCTGCTGCAGAACGGGGCTCCCGCGATTTGAGGCGCGTTGCGTCTACCGGTAGCGCAGCGCCCGGCACGTCGGCTAGTTTCTCGGATTGGGAAATATTATGGCTTTTTTCCGGTCTGGGGGGATCCGGATCGCACGTGTGAGCTTTGCGATCGTGATCGTTGGCTCGGCCATCGGGGCTCTCGCGGTCTACGTGCTCCTGATTCGCGACCTCCCGGACTTCAAGAATCTCGATGATTACCGCCCGCCGGTCGTAAGCGAAGTCTACGATCGCTACGGCCGACTCATCGGTGAATTCCATACACAGAAGCGGCGCGTCGTCCCGATCGACCAGATCCCGCGCCACGTTCAACTCGCCTTCGTCGCCGCGGAAGACGGCGCCTTCTTCGAACACAAGGGCATCGACTACACCTCGATCCTGCGAGCTGCCATCGCCAATCTGCGCGAAGGCGGTATCGCCCAGGGCGCGAGTACGATCACCCAACAGATGGTGAAGAGTCTGCTGCTCACCCCAGAACGCACCTACAAACGCAAGATGCGAGAGATCATCCTCGCGCGGCGAATCGAACAACAATTCAGCAAGGAAGAGATCCTCTTTCTCTACTTGAACCAGATCTATTTCGGAAACGCGGCATGGGGAATCGGTCAGGCCTCGCGAAGCTATTTCGGCAAAGAGGCACCGGACCTCACGATCTCCGAAGCGGCGCTGCTCGCAGGCCTGCCCCAGCGACCCAGTGCCTACGACCCGAATCGCAATCCCGAAGCCGCCGAGGTGCGACGACGCTATGTGCTGAAACGAATGCTCGAGGACGGCTATATCGACGAGGAGACCTTCGAGCTCGAACTCGATTCTCGACCCGAGCTGAAGCGCCACCCCGATTCCGAGAACATCGAAGCCTCGCGCTACTTCGTCGAAGAGGTGCGGCGACTTCTCTTCGAACGACTCGACGGCGACGTCGTCAACAGCAACGGCCTGCGCATCGAAACGACCCTCGACGTCGACCTGCAGAGTGTCGCCCGCGAAGCGGTCCAGCGCGGACTCGAGGCACATGATCACCGGCGTGGCTATCGAGGAGCGATTCGGAGCGTCGCGCCGGATCAGCGCGAAGCGGAGCTCGAGCGACTCGACGAGCTGAATACACACCAATTCGTCGTCTCGCTCGCAGAGGACGAAGACCATCCCCTCGAGAGCCCCCTCGAGGGCCAGACCGACCAGGCCGACGAAGCGCTTTCGGCTGAGACCCCGACAATTCGCGAGCTCCCCTTCGATACGCCCCTCAAAGGCATCGTACTCGCCGTCGATCCGGAATCCGAAAACGCACGCATCGGCTTCGCCCTCGACGTCGAGGGCGAAGCCTGGCTCAGCGACGTCGATTGGGCCCGAGAGCCGAATCCACTGGCGCGACCCCGACCCGTCAAGGCGATCGGGTCGATCTTCGAGGTGGGTGATGTCGCCATGTTCATCCGCCTGCCGGACGAGTCGGACCCGAAGCCCGAGCAAGCCGACGACGAAACGCCCCGCCTGGCGAGACTGGATATCTGGCAGACACCGCTGGCCGAGGGCGCGCTGCTCTCACTCGAGAACGACACAGGCGATGTGCTCGCCATGATCGGCGGCTACGACTTTGGCCGAAGCGAATTCAATCGAGCCGTTCAGGCCCAGCGCCAACCCGGCTCGGCCTTCAAGCCCTTCATCTATGGTGCCGCGCTGACCAGAGGCTATACGCCGGTCTCGACCGTCATCGATCGACCCGTCGTCTACAGGGATCCGGTGACCGGATTTGTCTGGGCGCCCCGCAACTACGGTCGCAAGTTCCATGGCCCGATGACGATGCGCGACGCCCTCAAGAAATCGATCAACAATGCGACGGTTCATCTCTTTCGGGACCTCGGCGTACGATATGTGATCGACTACGCGCGCCGCTTCGGCATCCAGTCCACCCTATCGGCGGACCTCTCACTGGCTCTCGGCTCGAGTAGCGTCACTCTGCTCGAGTTGACACGTGCCTATGCCATCTACCCACGCGGAGGCAAGAGGGTCGTACCGCGTTTCATTGCGAAGGTCACCGACCGGGATGGAAACGGGCTGCTCAGTGACGTCCCCCTTGGCGATGTTCCGCAGCCAGCGCTGAGGCCCCTGCTCGCCCCGGGCGAGGTGCGGGAGGAGAGCTATCCGGATTCCGAAATCATGCCGACGACGCAGCTCATCTCGCCGGCGGATGCCTATCTGATGTCGGACCTGCTTCGCACCGTAGTTCGAGAGGGCACCGGGCGGAGGCTGCGCCGTCTGGGGCGGACCATCGCTGGCAAGACGGGCACGACAAACGACAACTCGGATGCGTGGTTCATGGGCTTCTCGCCTGAATTGACGACGGGCGTCTGGGTCGGCCACGACGACAACACGGTGCTGGGTTGGGGCGAGACCGGCGCCCGAGCCGCCCTACCGATCTGGGGCGATTTCATGGAGATCGCGCTGGCACCCTATCCCCAGAAAGATTTCGAAGTGCCGGACAACATCGAGTTCCAGCGCATCGATCGCACATCGGGCCTGCTAGCGGATTCCGATACCCAGGACGCTTATTTCCAGCCCTTCCTGGAGGGCACCGCCCCCGATCGCAGCTTCAGCGACCAGACAACGACCGACAGAGGTCGTCAGGCGGCGCGCAACGACATCTTCTGAGTCGAATCGGAACCCCACGCTGGCTGCGAGTCGTTGACATTTTGCGTCGAGATCGGTAACTCCGCAGCCATGGGGGAAACCACGGATGCCCACGCGCGCACGCGCAGTGGGGGGGATCGCTCTGGCTCGTCACGAGCCACGCGTCACCGACGTGCAGCGGAAGATGCGCTGCTCGACGCAATTCTGCTTCCCAACGCCCGGGCGTCCGAAAGCGCCGGCACCCCAGCCCAGACTCTGCTGATGAAGGCGCTGATTCGGATCGAACGCCAACCCGGGGTTGGGGGAGCCGTGGCCTGGGCGCTCGGCCCGGACGCTCAGCCTCGGGTGCTCGCCGCTCAGCCCGCTCTCTACGCCAACCAGATCGGGGCGAACGCGGAGACCTATGCGGCGCTAGCGCAAATCCCGGAAACCCTTCGCCTTACGGATGGAGATCTGCCCGCGGACCTGATGCCGCTGGCAGCCCGAGGCGTCACCGCGGTCGCACCGGTCGCCGGGTTCGCCTCCACTGCGGCCGCAATTCTACTGGTCTTTTCCCGGTCACCGCTGCGACCACGTACGATCGCGGTGCTCGACGAGGTGGCCACCAACCTGGCTGCTTCGATTTCGACCCAGCTCGCCCTCGATCGTCTCGGCCAGCTCGACTCTGCGGTCCAGCGCATCGACCGGCTCGCCGCGCTCGGAGGTCTCGTCAGCGAGATCGTCCACGAGGTCCGCAACCCACTCGTCTCGGTCAAGACCTTTCTCCAACTCCTGCCCGAGCGCCTCGACGACGAAGAATTCCTTCGAGATTTCCGCGGTCTCGTGATGGACGAGGTCCAACGCCTGGAAAGCATGCTCGACGATCTGTTACGCCATGCACGACCCAGTGCGACCGCGGATGCGGACCGGGGGGCGCCGATTCGGGAGACGATTCAATCGACCCTCCAACTCTTGACCTATCGGTGTCGCGAACGCGGCGTAGAGCTCGAAACCAAGATCGCCGAAAACTTGCCGCCCGTGGCAATCACCGAGAGCGCGCTGCGCCAACTGCTGCTGAACCTGTTGCTCAACGCGACACAGGTCACCGAGGCCGGCGGCCAGGTCCTGCTCTCGGTCGACTGGAGCCCCACTGAAGTCGACCATCTCCAGCTCCTCGTCGAGGACGAAGGACCCGGCATCGATCCCAGCCTTGGCGCGAAGCTCTTCGAGCCCTTCTGGACGACACGAGCCCAAGGCGCTGGCGGGCTCGGACTCGCGATCTGCAAACGCATCGTCGAAGAAGCGGGTGGATCGATCGCAGTGCACAAAGCGCGCAAGGGCGGCGCCTGCTTTCGGGTCGAACTCAAGATCGTTGCCTGAGCGGACTGTGTCCGTTTCAAGGATCGAGAAAGTCTCGCGTGATGCGACCTACGTCCGCGAGTCCGGCCATGAAGAAATGGTCGACGCCTTCGAGCAGGGCGAGTTGGGCACTCTCGACGGTCGACAACAGCGCTTGCAGAGTCTCCAGAGGGACGTATTCGTCGCGGTCACCAGAGATCACGAGGATCGGCTTACCAAAAGCCTTCAAAGCATCCGCGTCCAGCATGGCAGGAGGAGGCGACACCATGACGAGTCTCCGGATGCGCGGCCGGTCGACCGCCGCCCGCGCTGCGGCGAGTGCGCCCCAGGAATAGCCACAGGCCACGACCGGTCCGTCTACGCTCTCCTCGATGAACTTGAGCGCGGCCAGGCAGTCGACGTCGGCCGTCTCGAGGTCGCCGCTCGACAGTCCGGCACTCCCGCCGACTCCACGCCAATTGAAGCGCAGCGATATATACCCCTGATCGCTCAACGCAATTCCCAACTCGGTGGTCACGGGGGAGTCCATGCTACCCCCCATCTGGGGATGGGGCGGCGCGACCAGTGCGCCACCGCGCTCGATCTGTGGGCCACGTGCGGGAAGCCACAGACCCTCGAGCGCGGATCCGGGCGCGAGGGTCGGGTCGTCGGGAAGAGCGATGGTTGCGGGACGTTCGAAGGCGCGGGGACTCATCGCGTCAGCCTACCCTGACGCGTCGAGACACGCTCGCCTCATGCGCAGCATCAAGATTTCGAACAGGAGCAGACCATGCCCGAGAGCCGTATCACGCGAGGCGCGCAGTTCGTATTCGCAACGGAGACCGTCGACCTGCCGAATGGTCGACGCGTTGAGCTGGACGTCCTGCGCCATCCGGGCGCGGCCGCAGTCGTTCCCTTTCTGGGGTCCGGTCGTGTGCTGCTGATTCGGCAATACCGTCATGCGGCTGGCTGCGAATTAGTCGAAGTGCCCGCTGGCAAGCTCGACCCCGGCGAATCTCCGGAGGCCTGCGCACACCGCGAACTCGAAGAGGAGACGGGCTACCGCGCGGGCCGACTGGAGAAGCTAAGCTCGATCTGGACCTCACCCGGCTTCAGTGACGAAGTCATCCATCTGTTTGCGGCCTTCGATCTCGAAGCGACCCAGCAGGCACTCGGGCCCGACGAGATCATCGAGCTCGAGGAGTGCTCCCTCGAAGACGCGCTGGCGGCGGTGCGTTCGGGTGAAATCAGCGACGCCAAGTCGGCCCTGTCATTGCTGCTGGCCGCGGAACGGGCTCGTGCCTAGAGCCAGTCAAGACTGAGGAAATCGTCTCGTCCCCCCCGGCCGATCCGAGCGAAATCTCCATTGCCATCCCTGGCTCTGCCCTCCCCTCGGGGCCAAGCTCCCGAAATAGAAGGGGAATCCCGTGCACGTTCATTGACCGGAGATTCAACCCTCTTTAAGCTCCCCGGGGTGCCGTGGGGTTGCGCGCCTGTCCCGCCGGCACTTTGACAGGGGTTCCGGCCTCTCATCTCCTGATTGCGACAAGACGATATCCCCGGTAGCTCGTCGAGTCACAGGAATGGCCCGCAAGTCCCAGCATCGATTGGAGCGTCGAGTTTGTACGGTCGCGGTGGCGCGCAAATGAGTTTTGGTCCCCCGAAGACCCCCGAGATCATCAAGAATCTGATGATCGCCAACGGCGTGGTCTTCGTCGCCCAGTTGCTGGGTCCCGGCTTCGGATTCGACGTGACGCGCTTAGGTGTCGTCCAGCCCTATGCCGTCTGGAGCGACTTTCAGCTCTGGCGAATCTTCACGTACATGTGGCTCCATAGTACGAGTTCCTTCCTTCACATCGCCTTCAATATGTTCGCGCTCTGGATGTTTGGCTCGACCGTCGCCCTGCTCTGGGGTGAGCAGCGTTTCCTTCGCTACTACCTGGTCTGCGGCGTGGGAGCGGGCTTCCTGATCGCGACGATTCCCGTGTTGCTGAGTTGGGTCGGAATGGGGAACCCGAACGACGTGTTCGACCTGACCCTCGGCGCCTCGGGCGCGGTCATGGGCGTCTTGCTGGCTTATTCCTTCACCTGGCCGGACCGAACCATCATGCTGCTCTTTCCGCCGATACCGATCCGGGCCATCTACCTGATCCCGTTGATCTTCATGATGGAATGGCTCTCGAGCGGCTCGGGCGGACAGAATGTCAGTCATATCGGACACCTCGCCGGCGTTCTCGTCGGTTGGATCTATCTCTTGAACGAGGGGCGCACGCCCGGCGCCCCTACCCCCCAGACCCTGCTCCTGAAATGGCGTCGCTACCGGATGCGCCAGAAGATTCGCTCCTTCCATCGCGACGATGAGCGAGAACGCGAGCGTTGGAAGAACGACGACGACCAGAGTCCGTTCCATTGAGTCGGATCCGTTGATGGAAAATTGGGATCGCAGCGCTTTGAGTCGCGAGACAGCGGGACGACTTCTACCGGGAGTCCACTCGTGAAGCACGATTCGCATAGCACTGCCCGAGAGAACGGAGTCCACGGACCCGGCTTTCGCGGGCTTCTACGAAGCTTCTTCTGGAAGATTCCGTGGCACGAATCGGCCGGCCGCGACGAGACGCTGCGAGTCCCCTCACCGACCAGCGGCGCAATCAGCATCCATAACGCCAACGGCAGGACTCGGGTCATCGGTGAAGACCGAAACGACATCGAGATCCGCGTGCTCAGGAGCGCATCAGCCGATTGCCCGGAGATGAACCAGAAGCTGCTGGACTCGATCCACCTCCAAAAATCGGAATCGGGTGAAATTCTCGAAATCGAAGTCCAGATCCCACGCAAATGCAGTGCCCGGGCCATTGCCCACATCGAGCTTCGCGTACCGCACGCCACCCAGGTCGCCTCGACCTCGACCAACGGAAAGATCTGCCTGGAGGGCCTGCATCGATCGATCTGTGCACGATCGAGCAACGGTTCGATCTCGATCAGCGAGGTGGACGGTGACATCGATGTCACGACCGCCAACGCCAAAGTCGCTTGCCGCTGCACTCAGGGCCGACTTCACGCGCGATCGAGCAACGGCAAGATCGAGGTGGGAGGCCACACGGGCTCGATCGACGCCTCGACGTCGAACGGAATCATCAAGGCCTCGATCGACTCGCTGGGCGATGAAGGGGTGTCGCTCTCTACGAGCAATGGCCGCATCGTCCTCGATCTTCCGCAGGGCTCTGATGCCGATGTCGACATCCATGTCGAGAATGGACACATCCGCAACGATATCGACCTCGAGGACAGCTCCGGCGACGCGACGGGCCGCGTTCGCGGCCGCATCGGCAAGGGCGGGACCCCCATTCGCCTGCGCACCTCGAACGGCACCATCTCACTTCGCTAGTTCTCGGCCGGCGCCCCGGTCGGGCGGCCCTCGGAGCGCGGGGCCTTCGCTCGGGCGCGCTCCCGATCCTCTCGGAATAAATCGAGGTCAGAAGAGAAAGACCGTGGGGGGGTCTAACAACCCGACCTCTGCAGCCCACCCGTCCTGGGCGCTGCAAAGCCGCACTTTGCAGGCGTCGTCACCGACCGGGCAGCTCCTGCCGGCCGGGGTTGCATAGGTCGGCAGCCCCTTGCACCTCGACTGGGCCGCACTCCGAAGTCGATCGTATTCCCGCTCGAGATCTTGCCCCATCACCAGCGGGCAGAGAATCGGGAACTCCAGACAGCCGGGATGCGCATCGCAGCTACTGGCGTCACGTGCGAGCTCTTCGATGCGACGTCGCAAGCCCTCACATTCCGTTTCGAATCGAATCAGCTCGATCATCGGGGTCACAGCGCCCACCGCGCTGGCCGGCACGATGACCGGCACCAGAGTCGATCCGATCGTGGAGACGAACGATGAGGCCAAAAGCAACAGTACACACGTAATCAGCGCAGCCAGAGGAAGGAAGGCGATGCATCGAATTCGCATGAGTCACCTCGCAATCTCGCAGCTACGATGCCCGCGTGGAGCATCACTGCCCAGTGTCCAGCATATCAGAGTAGTGGGAGGCTCGATTCAGGACTTCCGTCGGGCCACCATCCCTGATGCTCCGTCAGTGCTCTCGAGTGGGTTAGGCGCCCGACATCTGAGACCGCTCGCTGACATGCGTCAGTTTCTTCGTCTGATGCTGAGTCAGTTCGTTCTCGGTGTTGCGGCGTAGAGGAAGCAGCGTCCCATGGTCTCGCCCCCACAAGCGATTCGTTCACAAACGCCCAAGGGGGCTATTAGGCAACATGCACTGCACCGCCGCCGCGCTGCGGATCCGAACGAACCCCGAGCAGGCCGAGCCTACTCGACCTCTCCTTCGCGTCTCTCGTGTCTCCAGAGCAAGTAGGTCGCGATCCAAACGGGAGGGCTCAGACCCAGGCAGACATAGCCGAGTCCCGGGCCGAAGGCATTCGGCGGTATGAAACTGTGACTGGCGACGAGCTCGAGCGTGGCGAAGAAAGCGAAGTAGACGACAACCCAGACTGGCCTCCTCCAACCCCGAAATCTCAGCACGAACAGCGACGTGAGGAGCAGCGCGACCGCCAATCCGTTGAGCGCCCCTTCCATATTCTGGTCCAATCTCTTGAAACTGCGGGCGCCCCCGCCGCATTGTGATGGCCCGCCGCAACGGCCCGCAATAGTCGGTCGCAACCGCGAGACATACCCAGGATCCCCAGAATCGCGGGAACCCAGGCAGACCCTGAATGGGCCGCACAGCAGAGTACCAGAGTGAATCGCGGCAGTCCGACGGCCTCGATGCCGATCATCGCCCTCTCACTCGCTACCTTTCGAGAGTCTCGAGTAGACTTCCTCGAGCGAGAGGCCGGAAACCTCCAGCGTCTTCCGAGCAGATGCCTTTCCTGCAACGATGCGAACGCGGCGAGCCTCGATACCCAACGCCCCTGCGACGAGCTGCTCGACGGCGGCGTTCGCCTTGCCGCGCTCGGCTGGCGCACGGACACGAACCTTGAGCGTGTCCTCGAGCCATCCCGCAACGCCTCCGCTCGAGGCGCCGGGAACGACTTTCAATGACAACCGGACCGAGGAATCACTCATTCGGCTCGGTATCCCAGGAGACACCGGGTCGGGTTGCCCAATCCGTCCAGGCCAGAAAGAGGAACTGCATCGGAATCCATGCGCAGAGCGCGGTGGTAGAAACTTCCGGAAAGAGTTCCGGATCCAGCGTGATGCAGAACCCATGACGACTCTGGATGGAATCAACCGACACAGCGCTGCTCAGCAAAAGTCCAGCTCCGCACTCCTGCCTCGCCGACTACCCGCCGTAGAAGACCGTATCTCCCAGATCCGCGAGCGAAAGTGTCTCGAGATCGGGGCGACCGGCTAGCTCACGGTTGACGCCCGCTTCGACCACCTCGCCCAGAAAGACCGAGTGATCGCCCTGTTCCAGGGTTTCGACAAGAGTGCATTCGAGAAAGGCCGCGGCGTTGGCCAGGATGGGGGAGCCCGAGCTTCCGATCGAAAACGCTTCTCCGCCGATCGAATCGCCATCACGCTCCAATGCCTTGAAGAACGCGAACGCGAGATCTTGCTGTCCCTTCCCCAGCACATTCAAGGCGAAGGATCTGGATTCCTTGATGATCTCGTGTGCGCCCGAATCAGCCTTGACTCCAACCACGACCAAAGGCGACTCGAACGAGGACTGCGTAACCCAGTTCACCGTTGAGGCTGCGACCCGTCCATCCTCCGACTGGCTGGTAAGGACGTAGAGCCCATACGGGATCATTCGAAGCGCGGTCTTTTTTGATTATGCGTCCACTTTTTTTCCTCACGTCTTGCGTTTTTTTTGATCGTTGATTGACGAACTGATCTGCAGCGGCTCGGCAACAAATTGCCAGATCGCCACGGCTCGGGCAAAGGGAGTCAGACGGTACCATAGATTGTCGCGTCGAGACTGCAGGGATCGGACGTCGAATCTGTTAGTCCTCGGAGTCGTCATCAGCGGGGGACCGGTCGCAGATGCTCACCGCCGCGGAGAAACCCGCGAAAGCAAGACCGCTTCAGCGAAGGTCCGGAGAAGATCCTGGTGTTGCGACTGAAATCCGAGCGCGCTGTACGACGGCTCGGCTGCTCAGTGGGGGATTCGCGGTCTGATCGGGCGCACGAGCAGCGGTTCAGAGTTTGGCCGCCAGTCTCCGGCGTTCCGCGACTCTCCTCAATGAGCAATCACAATCTCCGCAAAGCAGGTTCAGCTCGTGGGGTGGTCGCGGCAGACGCCAGCCAGAGAGCACGAATCTGCACTACTCGCTCTGCTGCGCAGAGCTCCCGCGACGGACCTTCACGAATAATCCGGGCTAGTGCGGTCGACCGATGCGCCCGTGAGACGCCCGCTCCATCAGCTTCCGAAAGTCACTGCCGCTCAGATGGACCAGCTCTTCGTGGTCGCCTCCTTCGAGATAGTCGCCCCCTTCGAGATAGAGGTCGGGCATCCGAAGCAGACTGTCGGCGACGAGCATCGGAACATTGTAGGGATTCCCCACGGCCGGTATCGCGCCGGGCTCGCAATCCATGAAGATGTCCTCGAGTTCCGCTTCGGAAGCGAGTTCGAGGTGGCGGTGAATCAACTGATGGATCGCGGAAAAACTGATCCGACAAGCGGCCGGAAGATTCGCGAGGACGTAGCCCCTCTCGTCTTCGAGCAGGACCGACTTGACGACGCGTCCAGTGGGAAGGTTTGCCTTGGTACCCGAATCGACACTCGAGTTCGAGTGGCTATGGCGAAGGATCTCGTAATCGATGTCGTGGGAATCGAGGTACCACCGAAGTCTGTTGGCCAGGGACATATTCTTTCTCCTGATTCATCGCAGCCAGCAAGCCCAACGAATCTTCGCCGAGAGACGCCGGCTACATCGACCGTCTGGAAACTGTTAGAGGTCGTGGAGATCTGGTATGGGGCTGGATCGGCCTGGGCGGCGGCGCTCGGCAGGGGGGGATGCCGTGGAGAGGCACTTCGGGATGTTTTTGCGAGCCAGCCATGGTCGGGCCCTCGCCAATTTCTCGCGATCCGAGAGTATCACGTTACTCAAGCTGTGGTCAGCAAGAGGGCGCGCAGGGCGCTCGAGAAGCCGATTTTCACTGACCCGAATGGGGCGTGAGTCTGTTCCCGACGTCCCACAGCGAACCGCCCCGCTCGGCTGCGAAAAGCCCAGGATGGACGCGGCCACACAGATGGGAGAAGACCCCTCCGAGCCTCGTGAGACGCGGACGACCTCTGGATGGACCCGTTTCAAAGTTCGCACGGCAGCCGCCCTCGGCGGCACGCTCTCAGCGCTTCGCGCCCACGCGCCGGCGAAGCTCGACTTCGCCCGCCTGAAAGAGCACCGAAGACGGCAGAATCTCCCGCACGACCAGGCCGCCGATCGCGTCACCCTCTCGTAGTGTGACGAGTTCGCCCGTAGCCTCGAGGCGAACACTCGCGGAGCGCCGGTTGGGCGCGGGATGCCAGGTGGTGCGAAGGACGACGACATCCGGAAGACCACGATGGTCGATGCGTTCGACGACGTTCTTTTCGAAGGGAAGGGATTCGCTGAGCCGATCCTGCCTGATGGGCTCTTCGGCGTCAGCGGGCGCTCGTTGGACACGCCGCGCGGAGACCGGAGCGGGACTGACTACTCGAAGCGAGGGCTTCGGGCGAGGGCGGGCGACGGGCTCTGCTTCCTTCACGGGCGACGGCGTGGACCTCGCCAGTGACAGGGGATCGGGCGCGGGGCGATCGGTACGCACTCCGCGCTTGGCGGCGGCGGTCGGCGTGACGGCGGCGACTCCGAGACTGGACTCGCGAGCAGCCGGGGCGGGCGACGGGCGCAATGAGGTCGTGGACGGCTTGGCTGGCTCGGCTTTGACGGTCTCGGGACGGATCGTCTCGGCGTGGGTTGTCTCCGGACGGATTCTCTGGATCTGGGCTGGCGCGATCTTGGCTGTCTCGGCGTTGGCCAGGTTGCCTACGCGCTCAGATGCCGCATCGACCGAATCCGGATTGCTGGTCGCGGTCTGTGCTCGCACAGCGGCGATCTGTGCGGCGACCGGCGCGGAGTCCGGAAACCCATCATGCGGTGCTGCGGAAGCTCGATCAGCGGCGATTCGGTCGCGCGACTCCTGAGTGTGTTCGGCGGACGCGCTTGCGGCGACCCTCGATGCGGGCACCGCTTTCATCACCGCGAACCCGTCGCCGTTTCCCCCGAAATGCAACAACCAATTCGTGCCCAGCGCCAGAACCAGCAGGCCGAGAGCGGTGGTGGCGGCAAGCATGCCCTTGGGGCCGAGACGAACGCGAGTCGCAGGTTCCGAAGGGGCTGCTTTGGCAGCGACCTCCTCGGCGAAGATGCGATCCCGTAGAGATTCGCTGGCGCGAAGTGCGGGATCCGTCGCCGCCCCCGTCACCGCATCGACTGCCTGTTTCGCCCCGTCTTCTTCCAGGCGCCGTAACGCCTTGAGGATCGTACTCATCCGCGTTCTCCTGACTCGACCGCAGGGGACGAGGGGGAGTCCGAGCGGTCGGAGCCGAGCGGGTCCGGGGCCGCCGAGAGGCGGGGGACCGGGTAGCGCTCCAGCTGCCCGAAGAGCGCGATCTGGGTGAGCGGGCCTACGATCCCATTGGCGAGCAGACCGCGCTCGCGTTGGAAGCGTTCGAGGGCGTCGGCGGTGGCATTGTCGAAGCGACCCGTAGGCTGCGCGCGGTAGAAGTGCAATTCGGCCAGCGCGCTCTGGAGCCAGACGACAGCGCCGCCCCGGTCATTGCGCCCCAGGACCTCCGGGATACGCTCGAAGCGTTCCCAGACGACGATGCCCGTGTCGGTCCAGTGGCGTTCGAACTCCTCGATGGGAATCGTCACTTCCCGATCCTCGATCAGCCCGGCGACGCGCACGCGATCTGCATCAAAACCCAGCGCCGCAACCCAACGAATCGGGCTCGAGCTCGTTTCAGCTCTGGAGCTCGCGTCGCTCGGAAACCTCAGGGCGAGGGCGACAGGATGGTCCAACCACTCGAGCAGCCGCAGCGAACCGCCTTCGAAAGAGGTCGCCTCGAGGCCACGAGCACGCAAGCTCGCCTGCAGGGCTTCGGCTGTGGTCGCTCGGCGGCCGAGGTCCGGCGGCTTGCGTCCAAAACGTTCCAGGAGAGCCTGTTCCGTCCCCCGCATCGCGAGGTGCGGGTCTCGGGCCTCGAGAATCCGTGCCAGCAGTCCGGGGGCCAGCGCGGTGACTCGATCGGCGTCGTCGCTGGCCCCGGTGGGTCGATCGTCGGTTGCGGAGATCACAGGGTCGAGCTGCGACTCCGCTGCCACGGGGCCGACCAGGCGCGCCAAGGTCGGCGGCGGCGCAGCGACGGCGGGCTGGGCGAGATCCGCCGCAGACTCGGCAGCCGAAACCGCGGCAGCGACCTGACCCTTCGAATCCTTGAATAGCGCGCCCTGCATCGCGCGACTGAGTCCGTCGCGCCCAACCCCGAGTCCGGCAGACATCCCGACAGCGACGAGTAAACATAGCGTGGCGAAGGGGAGCCAGGGTCGATTCGGCTTCTCCCGACCCGCCCGGTCGCGCGATCGACGAGTATCAGGAATCTCCTTCGCGGCAGCACGAACGAATGCGGAGCCGATCATCGCCGCACGATCGGCATACCCGACTAACAGAGAACGATCACAGAGTTGATTGACGAGCCGCGGAATGCCACGCGTACGGCGATGAACCTCGCGGAGCGCGGATTCAGAAAAAAGATCCTTGGGCTCACCGGCCGCGACGGCAAGCCGATGTCGAATATAGGCCCGGGTCTCGTTAGGCGCGAGTGGCGAGAGCTGCCAGCGAACGCCGATCCGTTGGCGCAGCTGGCGCAGTCCTCTCTCGTCGAGTTTGCGGTCGAGCTCGGGCTGGCCCAACAAAAGGATCTGGATGAGCTTCTCGCGCGATGTTTCCAGATTCGAGAGCAGACGCACCTGCTCCAGGGTGTTCTCGGAAAGCGTCTGCGCTTCGTCGATGATGAGCAGGACTCGCCGCCCTTCATGTTTCTTGTCCAACAGGAAGCCATTGAGCTGCGCCATCAGGCTGCGCCGGGCGAGTCCTTCGGCGGGGAGTCCGAACTCGGCGCAGATCGACTGCAACAGCTCGAGGGCGGTACGGCTCGGGTTGAAGAGGAACGCGATCTCGACCTCGCCTTCGAGGCGCTCGAGCAGCGTCCGGCAGAGCGTCGTCTTGCCCGTGCCGACCTCACCCGTAACCGAGATGAAGCCCTCGCCCTGCTCGATTCCGTAGAGGAGATGAGCGAGCGCCTCGCGGTGTGAACCGGCGAGAGAGAGAAATCTCGGGTCGGGGCTCAACGCGAAGGGTTTTTCACGCAGGCCGTAAAACGCGGTATACATCGGGCTTGGATCCGGGGTCGGAGTCTAACGGATGGACACTATTGGCGAATCCGTGCAATCCGACAAAGGCTCGGGTACGGATTCGGTTCACGGCGGAGAAAAAGGGTAGGCAATGAACGGCGAGAGACCCGGAGAAGCGGAGGGTGATGCTTCGGGCGGCCTGGAGGGCATGACCCCGAGCGGTCTCGCGGTAGGCGAGAATCTCGACCCGCTGGTCGAATCGGCCCGGGCGATCGGCGTCGATTCCGGTGCGACCCTGGTCAAGATCTGCGTTCAGGATCAAGCCCGAGAGCTGCATTTCACCACCTGGCACGCGCCGGCGCCGGATCGCGTCCTGGCACTTCTCGACCAGCTCTCGCCGACACGGATCGGACTGACGGGTTGCGGAGCGACGGCGATCGCCCCACGGCTCGATCGCGAGGTGGCCACTCCGGTCGAATTCGATGCCTGGGGTCGGGGGGCGAACTCGCTGCTCGCGGAAATGGGTCGAGATATGCGGCATCCATATCTTCTCGTCTCGATCGGCACGGGGACTTCGATCTTGCGCGTCGAGGGCGACCGGGTCGATCGCACCGGCGGCACGGCACTCGGCGGCGGTACCGCGCTCGGCCTCGGCCTGGCCCTTACGGGCTGCAAGAGCCATCACGAATTCACCCAGTTGGCCGCTCGGGGCCGGCGTGGCGGTGTCGACCTTCTGATCTCCGACATCTACGACCAGAGCCAGGGTCCCCTCGCAGCCGAAGCGACGGCGGCTTCCTTCGGCAAGCTCGCCCGCAGTCTCGGTGGCTCCCAAGACCCCGAGTCGACGCCCAGGCCCGAGGATCTGGCGGCGGCCATCATGGGACTGGTCGCCGAGAACATCGCGCTGATCTGCAATGCCCACGCGCGCATCACCGATGTAAAGACGGTGGTCTTCGGCGGATCGTCGCTCGCCGACAACCCGAGACTCGTCGAGACCGTGAGCCTGCTGACGACGCTGCACGGCTTCGAAGCGGTCGTGCTCCCGCGAAGTGGTCATGCAGGAGCGCTCGGAGCGATGCTCCTGAGTCGATGATCTGGATTCGTGCCGAGCCGACTGCTCACAGTGACGACAAAGCACGCGCCTCGATCGCAGGACGCGCGCTCTTCTGACTGGCCATGTCTTCATCAGCCATATCGATCGACACCATCTAGTGACGATCACAGACCCTACCCGTTCGAGCTGGGTCCGCCAGGCTCGCGCAGAGCCGGCTCGGTCGGCTCCGGCTCCTCGTCTTCGGGCCGAGCAAGGTTGCGCACCGCGCGCTGAGTTCGGGCGATCGCCGCACGCTGAACGCGAAGCTCCTCGGTCTGAGCCGCGACCTGTCGTTCGAGTCTGTCGCGTGCATCGACGAGTTCATCGATGCGGCCCTCGAGCGCCTCCACACGGCTACTCATGTCGCGCATCATCTGCTGGAATTCCTCCGGAATGCCGCCGATCGTAGGGGGCATCCCCAGGCTCTCGTTCACATTGTCTTGAGAAATCGCGTCCATGCTTGCCTCCGCAGAATCGTCGAATACGACTGATTCCGACTGCTTTTCTTCCGCATCCCCCGAGCCGAACGCGCGCTCCACGTCCATCCCCATCGACTGAACGACCGTCGTGTCCTCACCGCCCATCAAGGGTTGATCCCCATCGCCGTTCATGTCTGCGAAGGGATTGACATCCATCAGGCTCGTGGCGTCGGGGTCGGCAGCATCATCCTCGTCGACATAGTCCACGGCGCCACCACTACGACCTCTGGCGACGACCAGACCGCCGAGTAGCATCAGGACCACACCCACCGCCGCGAGCGCCCAGATCATCCAGTCCACACCGCCGTCCGGCGTCGTCTTGGCGATCATCGGTCTGGCAGCGGGCTCGACAGCCGGCATCGGCTGCGGCGGCGCCAGCTCGGCGAACTCATCGATCCCTTCGGGCTCGATCGGCGTGGAGCTCGAGGGCTCATCGTTCGCGCCCCCAAACTGCTCGCCGTCCCAGGCTTCTTCGCCCTCGTCGCTCCCTGCCAGCTCCTCGGCGGCAGCGACGACATCGCCCTGGACGACCTCGGCTGGCTCGTCCTGGAACCCCGGAAACGGCGCAGGCTCGAACTCATCGAATTCGACGACCGGTTCGGGCGCTGGCTCCGGATCCGGAAGCTGCGCGACAACGATTGCGGGCTCCGACTCTCTCGGCACCGGTTCGGCCGTCATTGGTGTCATTGGTGGCGTTGGTGGCGTTGGTGGCGTTGGCACCGGCGGGGTCGCTGGTTTCGTCGATGTCGTTGGCACCGGCGGCGTCGGCGCTCTAGCGACCTCCGCCACAACCGGTTCATCCGCGAGTAGATCGAGAACGATGCGCGGCGGGCTCGCCAGGATCATCTCCTTGAGCCTGAGCCCGTCCCTCGCGAGCCGAATCCGCGCGATCGACCGGGTCCCGCTCGCAGTGATGTCGACATGCTCGATGAACGTCTTCGAAGACTCGATACGTCGGGGAATCGAGGTCGCTTCCAGAGTGACAATCAACTCCGACACGCCGGATGCGGGATCACTGCGCTCGATGCGATAGCCAGCAACCCGATCGAGTTCGAAGACGACTCGGGTGAATTTGGCATGTCGCCCGACCCGCACTTCTACGATCTCGACCGCCATCGCAGCCGATGAGCTGACCCACAACGCGAGGGCCAGGAACAGAGACCAGCCTCTGCCTCCCCTTCCCACGCGCCCGGGATGGCTTGCCCCGCCCCCGGCATGAATAGCGGACTCATCGATCATGTCGTTCGGCACCTCCCCGTCACCGTCCCACAGGCCAGATTCTCTCAGGCCCACTCTGGCCTACGCGTGCCAGTTGCGCGAGAGTTACGTGCCACTCTTCGGGTGGTGCGACCCAGGCCTTGACCTAGATCTCCGTCGAAGTGGCGCGTTCGGCAGAGCGTCGGCGGAATCCAGCGCCAGGAGTCCTTCCAGGGTCGCTGAGGGCGGCCCCACCCGCGCCTTCCCAGATTCGCAAAAATACCCGCAAGTGCCCGAATTGGCTCAGCGATATGCGAACCGTACCACGAGAGCAGAGTGCCGTCGATCGAATTGATGCGGCCGCGGTGTGCCGCTGGAAGATCGAGCTTCGCCAGTCTTCACGTCTGCAGATTCAAAGGCGCAGGGTTGATCAAGTGGCCAAGACGCCTCAGGCCTGGCGGCGATCAACCGTTCGAGGTCGAGGGTCGCGACGAGCCGATTCCGATCCGCCTACCCTCGAATCCGTAAAGAGATCCTGACCACCACAGGGTTCCAGCTATGCGCGACTCGCTTTGGACGGGTCCCACCGGCACGCCCAACGCGCCCCCCAGGCTATGGGCCGGATCTGTCGAGAGCACGCTGACGTGATGCGCACGACGAGCGGCTCAGCGCCGTCGCGAAGGGAAGGGTCGTCGTCCCAATACCGCCCTGACCCGCATGCAGTAGGACTCTCACGAGAGCGGCCCCAGCGGCGCCCCGGAGAAGCAAACGATGAGCTGCCGGTCGCGAGTCACATCGAGTCACATCGACCAGGCAGCTCTTAGGCGCTCGACGCGGAGAGCGGCTCAGAGCGGCATCGCGCCCAGGGGTAGGGCCCCCTGCGCATGCGGTCGCCCAGGCCGGTTCATCGTGGCACCAACCTCGGCCCAGCGATCGCCGGAGCGATGTGTCCAACGATGGTCGCAGCGGGAGCATTCCGAAAGTCGAAGCGTGCCGAGCTGCACGACCTCATCGGAAACGATCTGGGTCGCGCCGCAGACGGGACAGCCCAGCGGCACGGGCACCTGCCGGGTCGGCAGCATTTGACGCCCAGACGCTTCCGACGACTTCACCCATCCGGTGGGCGGCTCGATCGGATCCGGTGCCGAAGCCAACATCTTCTCGACGCGCTCACGTTCCTCGGCATGCCGCTCGCGAAGACACCGCCGGTCCCGGGCACTGGCCAGCCTCGCGCCGAGTTGTCGACGGATCGGAGAAGCTGAAGAGCGCCGGCCGACGCTTCGCGAATTGCCGCGAGAAGCAGACGCGCCCGACGCCGCAGTTTGTCGGGGAAGCTGGGGACGACTCTGTGCGGGTTTGCCGGGGTCGGTTGTCAGGTCCTCGAATCTCACCATCATCTCGTTTCTCCTTCTCCGACCCTCTTGTCGTCCTGGTGTTCGCAGATCGTCGGTGCAGTTGCGGTTCCGGCGCGAGACGATCCGACTCAGCTGTCTCGAATCACTCTTTTCGATTTTCGATTTTCGATTTTCGATTATCCATTTTCGA
>PVBE010534471.1_pt1 | contig 27959 bp, 18 predicted proteins | sample 1631181 | NCBI WGS metagenome assembly PVBE01 (sample SAMN08397723, study PRJNA350692) | Marine metagenome, whole genome shotgun sequencing project. | isolation source: water | place: Pacific Ocean | collected 2012-04
AGCCCGTAGCCCGCTTTTGCGGTGGCGATGGCGCGGTGATAGTGAATCGTGATCGCCCGTTTAGCTCGCCGGGGCGCCCTCGGCGCGCATCACCCGGTCGCGGCCGCCGTCCTTGGCCTCGTAGAGGGCCGCGTCCGCGCGGCGAGTGAAGGCCTCGAGGAGGCGTTCCCCGGGCTGTGGGACCGCACGCCCGCCGGGCTGCTGCACCTGCTGGACGGCAGCGAGTGCGCGCCGATCCATCAGTTCGGGGTCAAGGCCCTGCGCGCCAACCCGGACTTTCTCGACCAGCTGGACGTCGGCCCGGTGACGATGCTGCTGTCGCGCCCCTACGACGAAACCGCCCGCCTCGGCTTCGACCTGGCGGTGCGGCTCTACAACTCCTCGGCTCCGGACTGGGACCTGATCATGTCGGTGGTCCAGTGCGCCCACGAGCCGGCCCGCCAACAGGGGCGCCAGTGGATCGAGGGAGTGCGTGCGCAGCTGCTGGCCGACAGCGAGCTGGTGGCCGTGCTGGTGGCCAGCCCCCACGCCGACAACCGCGCCTTCGCCCTCAACCTGCTGCGCTCCACGGTGGTGCCGGACGATCAGGCCCGGGCCATCATCGGGCGGCTCTTCGCGGTGATACTCATGCTGGACGACAACGACGGCGAGCGGGCGGCCGACATCGCTGCGGTGCTGATCAAGGCCTTCGGCCAGCAGCTCACCAGCGTGAGCGTGGAGGTGGTGCGCGACCTGATGCAGCACCCCCTGGCCGAGGCCCAGGAGCTGGCCGGCGAGCTGCTCATGGCCCACGCCGATCTGGCGAGCCAGGTGCCCGACGACATCTTGCTCGGGCTGCTCAGCTCCGAGCGGGAGTCGGTGCGCGCCATCGGCGCCCGGCTGCTGGGGCAGCTGCCCGATCAGGCGCTGCTGCACCGCCAGGACCTGCTGGTGCAGCTGTCATGTCATGGCCAGCCCGACCTGCGCGGCGCCATCCGCCCCGTCATCGGCCGCCTGGCCACCACGCACCCGCTGTTCGCCCGCCGCGTGGCGGATATGCTGCTCGCGGCCCTGCGCCGCAAGGAGACCGGCGAGGGGGTGCACAGCCATCTGCTCGCCGTGCTGCGCAACGAGCTGCGCTCCTGCCTCGAGACCATGGGGCGCGATGAGGTGCTCGGGCTGCTGCACGCCAAGTTCCCCCAGGCCCAGGAGCTGGGCGGCGTGCTGCTGGCGGACATCGACGCCGACGAGCTGTCGATCCGCCAGATCGTGCGCCTGGGGAGCCACGAGATCCTCTCGGTGCGCCAGGGCTGCTGGGCCATGTGCCGCAAGAGCGTCGAGCGCTTCAAGCAGGGCATGCCCAGCGCGGTGAAGCTGCTGGACGCCAAGTGGGAAGACTCCCGCACCTTCGCCTTCCAGTACTTTCGCGACAACTTCGACGAAAAGGACCTGACGCCGGCGGTGCTGGTGAGTATCTGCGACAGCGTACGCGAGGACGTGCAGCAGTTCGGCCGCGAGCTGATCACGCGCTACTTCGCCGAGGAGCACGGCCAGGAGTACCTGCTCAAGCTGAGCGAGCACCCATCGGAGACGCTGCAGCTCTTCGCCACCAACTACCTGGAGCGCTACGCCACGGGCGACCTCGGCCGCCTGGAGCAGCTGCGCCCCTATTTTATCTCGGTGCTCAGCCGGGTGAACAAGGGCAGGGTGGCCAAGAGCCGCTGCCTGGCGTTTTTGCAGCGCGAGGCCCTGGCCCACGAGGGGGCGGCCCGCCTGGCGGTGGAGATCCTCACCCGCCAGTCGGTGACCATGGCCATCGGGGACAAGGCGACCATGATCGAGGCCATGGTGGCCATCGGCAGGGCCTATCCGGCCCTGCAGCTACCGATCACCGAGCAGCCCGCGGAGGTACGCCGTGGAGTTTGAATACACCTATCATGGCAGCTCGGCGGTGACCGACGCCGCCGACCGCACGGACATGTCGTTTTCGCCGGACACCCGGCGCGAACCGACCTTCTTCCGCGGCGACCTGCGCCAGAGCGTGCCGTTCCGCGAGGCCATCAGCGCCTTGCACGACGTCGTGGTCTCGGACCTGCGCTGGAAGCCCAAGGACCGCACGGCCTACAAGGAGTGGCTGGCCCAGCAGGAGGAGCTGGACTGGGCGATGGTGGCCCAGCAGCGGGCCGACGTCACGCGCCAGATCAAGGACATGCGCGATGAACTGTCGGACCTGCGGCGCCGCAGCAGCCAGCGCATGGGCACCTTTTACAAGGCCCGCCAGCAGTACTTCAACTACCTCTACAAGAAGGACCACGACGCCTGGTACGTCCTCGATCCCGTGATCACGGTGCACCCGGACGAGGTCTTCTTCGAGTGCTTCAGCCAGGACGAGTCGAGCTACGGCCGCCTCGGCACGAGCTTCGACGTCTACAAGGACATCGGCGAGTTCGCCTGCGGCACCACCAACGTCGACTACTCCCAGGCGCTGTACGAGGAGTTCCAGAAGGTCCGCTCCTACAAGACCACGACCCTGGAGGTGGACCCCAGCGGCTTCGAGGTGCAGACCACCCACGAGCAGGCGTTCAAGGAGGTCAAGATCGACCTGCCCGACACCTGGGTGCGAGGCTTCCTGCAGGTCAGCTCGGCCATGAGCCTGCCCACCACGCAGGTGACGCTGCACCCCATGGACGTGTACAACATGTGCTTCGGCCTGCGGCGCCACAAGGAGATCAAGGGGCCGCGCAGCATGCGCTACCTGTTGGAGCCGGGGCGCCCGGTGAGGGTGCTGTTCGACCCGTGGAACATCGAGGTGACCTGCCCGCGCTCCATCTACAAGGGCGACGAGCCCCAGGAGGTGCGCACCTGGGGCCGCCGGCGGATTCACATCCTCGAGCGGCTGATCCCGGTGGCGCGCAGCTTCACCGTGCACCTGCTCGGCACCGGCATGCCCTCGTTCTACGTCGCCGACCTGGGCGACATGTCGTTCACCCTCGGCCTGTCCGGCTGGACCGCCAACGACTGGTCCACGGCGGGCAACTTCGACCTGATGGCCCCGCGCACCGACGTGGACCAGATGACCAGCCGCCGCGTCTTCGACGCGATCAGGGAGGGCTGGGCCGAAAAGCCCGCCGAGCTGGCCGCGCGGCTGGGCCTGGACAGCGCGGTGGTGCTCGGCGCCCTGGGCGCCTACACCCAGGCGGGGCGGGCGATCTACGACCTGAACAAGGAGGTCTACCGCGTGCGCGAGCTGAGCCGCGAGCCGCTGCCCATGGAGCAGCTGCGCTTCTCAAACCCCCGGGAAGAGGCGGCCACGGAGCTGCTGGTGCGCGGCAAGGTGCGGGTCGACATTGCGCCGGTGGATGGCAGCGGCCGGCGCCTGTCCGGCTCCGTGACCGACAAACGCAAGACCTACGCACCGGAGCTGGTCATCGACGGTGACGAGCGGCTGGTGCAGGCCTCGTGCAGCTGCAACTTCTACCAGCAGAACAAGCTGTTCAAGGGGCCGTGCGAACACATCCTGGCGGTGCGCCTGCAGGCGGGCCGCCGGAGGTGAGACTGAGAGAGAGCAAAAACGTTCGACAATCGAGCCGAGGAGAGGGATAACAAAAAGACGCACGCGGTCAGGGTGACGCTAGACCTTGCATTTCGGGCGGCGGATCGCCGTCCTTGCCAAATGGTTTTACATGCTTCACTAGCTCGCTCTTGACTGTGCAGGTACTGCCCCAGTAATGCCGTTGCTGAGCGGATTCCGTGAACCCAACAGGCACTACTGGGGCGTACCAGCTTGAGTTGAGACGATCTAGTCCAGGGTATTGTTCGAAGGTGTTGCCCTGCCGCGCGCGTCCTTTTTTTCCGTTACAAGATGAGCAATCAACCGACAAGTCGTCAGGAGCTGTACGACCGCATCCGGCAGAGCTCCAAGGACGCGGTGATCCTCGAAGAGATGATCCGGCTCGGGTTCTGGCCCGAGGCGGGGGTGATGCCCGAGGACCCCGCCGATGAAATCCGCCAACGCGGTGAGCTGGAGGGGCGCCTCCGCGCCCTGCACACGGAGAGCTCGCGCCTGCACAACATCGAGGCGCTCAAGCGCGAGGCGCGCAAGCGGCGCATGGCCGAGTCACGGCGCAAGCGGGCCGAGAACAAGGAGCGCCGACTTCGTGAGCGGACGGAGCGGGCCGGCGCCTGGCAGCAGCGCAAGCAGGAGGAGATCCTCTACCTCGGCCAGTCGGTCTCCGGCGGGCTCACCGAGACCAACGGCGACCTGCAGAAGCAGTCGAAGCTGGGACTGCCGCCGCTGCACAACCCGACCCACATCGCCCAGGCCATGGGCATCACGGTCAACGAGCTGCGCTTCCTGGCGTTTTCGCGGCGCACGTCCAAGACCACGCACTACGTACGCTTCAGCATCCCCAAGCGCAGCGGCGGCGAACGCCAGATCTCGGCGCCCATGCCACGGCTCAAGGCCGCCCAGCGCTGGATCCTGGACAACATCCTCACGCGCCTGGAGCCGCACCCCGCGGCCCACGGCTTCCGCAAGGACCGCTCCATCGTGTCCAACGCCCGGCCGCACCTGGCCAGCGACGTGGTGGTCAACGTCGACCTCGAGGACTTCTTTCCCACGGTGTCCTACAAGCGGATCAAGGGGCTCTTCCGCTGCCTGGGTTACTCCGAGTCGGCGGCCACGGTCTTCGGTCTGCTCTGCACCGAGCCGGAGACGGTGGAGGTGGAGCTGGACGGGGTGACCTACCATGTTTCCCTGGGCCAGCGCTTCCTGCCCCAGGGGTCGCCGGCCAGCCCTGCGCTGACCAACCTCATCTGCCGCCGGCTGGACCGCCGGCTCCAGGGCGTGGCGAAGAAGCTGCAGTTCACTTATACGCGCTACGCCGACGACCTGACGTTCTCCGCCTCGGGCCCCGCGGCCCAGCACGTGGGCCGGCTGCTGCGCCAGGTCTGCTGGGTGGTGGACAAGGAGGGCTTCGCCGTGCACCCGGACAAGACCCGGGTGCTGCGCCGATCCCGGCGCCAGGAGGTCACCGGCGTGGTGGTCAACGGCGAGAAGCCGAGCATCGATCGCAAGACCATGCGGCGCTTCCGCGCGGTGCTGTTTCAGATCGAAAAGGACGGCCCCGAGGGCAAGCGCTGGGGCAGGGGAGGGGACGTGGACGTCATCTCCTCGATTCACGGCTACGCCAGCTACGTGGTCATGGTGGATCCCGAGAGGGGCAAGGCGCTGCTGGCGCGGGTGCGCCCGCTGGTGCAACGGTACGGCAAGCCCCAGCCGCCGCCCCCGCCGAAGAAGACGCCGTCCTGGCTGCAGCAGCCCTCGGCAGCCCAGGCCGCGCCGCATCAGCCCGACGCGGCGCCGGCGCCAGAGCCGGCCCCGGCGGCCGACGAGCAGAAGCCCGACAAGAAAAAGAAGTGGTGGAAGATCTTTTAAGGAGAAGAACACATGGCCGAAGAGAAGACCTATCTCGAGCTGTCCCAGGAGGGCGGTGGTTCCCACAAGTTCTACGAAGTGACCGTCAACGGCAAGGAGCTGACCATCCGCTATGGCCGCATCGGTGACACCGGGCGGATCAGCACCAAGGAGCTCGCCACCGAGGAGAAGGCCCAGGCCGAGGCGAAGAAGAAGATCAACTCCAAGGTCAAGAAGGGCTACGAGCACGCGGTCATCGGCGTGCGCAAAAAGCGCGCGGTCACGCGGCGGGTCATCGAGAGCAAAAAGTCCGAGGCCAAGCAGTCGCCGGTGCTGTGGAAGTTCGACTCCGGGGCCTCCGCCTTCGGCGTCTTCATCGACGAGGGCTACTGCTGGGTCGGCAACGAGAGCGGCCGAATCTTCATGCTGGACCACGAGGGCAAGGTGAAGCGCCAGTTCAAGCTGCCCGACGGCGTCAAGTGCATCGTGGCCGACGACGACTGGCTCTACGCCGGCTGTGACGACGGCAAGGTCTACGACCTGTCGGGCAAGGTGCCTCACGTGGCCTACGAGATCGAGGACGACGTGGACATCTACTGGCTCGACATCAACGACGGCGTGCTCGGCGTGTCCGACGCCAAGGGCCACGTCACCGTGGTCAACCACGAGGACGAGTCCCAGTGGGACGCCAAGAGCCGCGGCAAGTGGGGCTGGATGGTGCGCTGCGATGAGATCGGCGTTTACCACGGCCACAACAACGGCGTGACGATGTACGACTGGGAGGACGGCTCCGAGATCTGGCACCAGGACGTGGACGGCCAGGTGCTGTTCGGCTGGCAGGAGGAGTCCACGGTCTTCGCCGCCACGAGCAAGAACAAGGTGTTCAAGCTGACCAAGCAGGGTGAGCTGGCCCTGGAGTACCCGTGCGACGACACGGTGTTTTCCTGCGCGGCCACCGAGGACGGCAAGTACGTCTTCGCCGGCGACAACGCGTCGTCCATCTACTGCTTCGACGAGGCGGGCAAGCGCCTGTGGAAGATGGACAGCGGCTGCGGCTCGGCCTACTCCATGCAGTACGAAAACGGGCGGCTCTACATCGTCACCACCGACGGTTCGCTGACCTGCATCGACGCCAGCGAGGAGGCGATCTTCGCTGCCAAGGGCGGCGTGGTGCCCAAGGCGCGCAGCATCAAGGCCCCGCCTGCCAGCGGCGCCACCGAGGCCTCCTCCACGGTGGAGACCACCAGCGACACCTCGGGCGGCGTGATCGTCGAGTGCTACAAGGACGGCTCCAAGCTGCGCGTGCGCGTGGTCTCCGAAGGGTACGACGCGTCGTTCAAGGTGCAGTTCCCCAAGGACGTCCGCGAGGACGGCGCTCGCTACGTGGTGGACGAGATCCGCGAGTCGTCCCGGGGCGGCTTCTATCGCGCCTACGGTGACATCAAGAAGATCCAGTAGTGCCCGAACTGGAAGACGGCGAGACCGCGGAGGTCCAGGGCTCGGCCGCCAACCCCTACGTGATGAAGAACGTGGGCGGAGTCTACTCCTGCAGCTGCCCCGCCTGGCGCCACCAATCGCTGCCCCTCGAGGCACGCAGCTGTAAGCACCTGCGCGCCCTGCGCGGCGAGGACGTGGAGGTGGCGCGGGTGCGGGCCGCGGGCGCCGATCTGGCGCGCCGTCCCACGGCATCGCGGGTGTCGGCGCCGGCGGGCGCCAGGGCCGCGGGCACGGCTCCGGCGGTGATGCTGGCCCACAAGTGGGACGGCGCCGCCGACATCTCGGGCTGGTGGATGAGCGAGAAGCTGGACGGCGTACGCGCCTTCTGGGACGGCGAGCAGTTCCTCTCGCGCCAGGGCTGGGGCTCTTCTCCTGGGCCGCCTTCGCCACCGGCGGCCTCTTCGAGCGGGACGGCTACTTCCACGCCCGATTCGCCGAGACCATGCCCGAGCGAGGTCTGTCGCGGTCCTTTCCCTGGACCCAGCTGAGCACGTGGCGGGACCGTTTCTGCGACAAGGAGTTCCTCTACCACCTGATGATGATGCCCTTCGCCCAGGTGGGGCAAGAGCCCCTGCGCGGCGTGCAGGTCTTTTCGGTGATCCTCTCCGCGGCGGTGCTGGCCGCCCTGCTGCTGGTGCTCCGCGCTCACGGCGTGCCCTGGCCGGCGCTGTTCGTCTTCTTGACCCTCTGCGCGGGGGGGCTCTTCATCGCGCGCCTGACCATGATCCGTTCCCACGTGCTGAGCATCCTGCTGCAGGTGATCGGGCTGCACCTGCTGCTGCTGCCGCGCCGGCGCTACCTGCTGTTTCTGCTCGGCGTGGTGTACGCCTGGAGCTACACCGTCCCCCTGGCGCTGCTGATGACCGCCGTGCCCTTCGTGGCCGGGCGCTGGCTCTGGAAGGGCGGGCTGGACTGGCGGGCTGTCCTGGCCGCCGGGCTGGGGGCCGTGGTCGGGCTCGCCGTACACCCCTACACACCGCTGACCCTGGAGACGTTCTACACCTATGTGCAGGTGCTGACCCACGGCCTCTCCGGCGCAGAGCGCGCCGGCGTGGAGCTGGGCAACGAGATATACCCTTATCCGCCGGCGGTGTTCTGGGACATCTACCCCCTGCTGTCCGTGGCGGGCCTGGCCCTGTTGCCGGCGGCCCTGATCTTTCGGCGGCGCCTGCAGCCCGGCACCGGGGGCGCGGCGCTGGCGGCCACGTTCTGGTTCGGCATGACCCTCGCGTCGGCGCGCTTCGCCGAGTACTCGGTGCCCCTGCAGGCGGGGGCCTGGGCGCTGGTGGCCAGGGACCTGGCGGCGCGCGGCGCGCCCCTCGAGCGACTCCTGCGCGACCGGCGCCGGCTGCGCGCGCTGCTGCTCGTGGGGGTGCTGGCGGCCGCCGTGGCGCTCCACGTGCGCTGCCTCGGCTTCTACCGCGTCTACCGCAACCTCAATCCGGCGTTTCAGTTCCGCGGGGCCACCCAGTGGATGGCGCAGAACCTCGAGCCAGGCGCCGTGGTGGTGAACCTGGACTGGGATGATTTTCCCGAGCTGTATTATGACGGCCACCGGCAGCACTACATCTGGGGCCTGGACCCGACGTACAGCCTGAGGCAGGACCGCGAGCTGGCCCTGCGCCTGGAGGCCTACGCGCGGGGGAAGTTGCCAGTGAACCCAGCGCTGCTGCGCCGCACGCTCAAGGCCCAGTTCATGATCATGCGCCGCAACCGGCTCGCCGGCCGGCCCGGCCTGGCGGAGCACCGGATCCCGGTGGTCTACAGCGACCGCTACGCGGTGGTGTTCGATCTGCGGCGGCGCTGAGCGGCGCGCGCTGGCGTCAGCGCTTGGCAGGAGGAGCGGGCCAACCGCAGCAAAAAAACCTCCATCAGCTCCCCGTTCTGATGCCAGCCAGCGAGCCTCGCCATCATGGATCTCCTCCACGATAACCAACGGCTAGGCAGGCGCAATCGGCAGGACTCCACCTCCTCCCGGTATTTGCCCTTTTGCTTCACGGCTATTTTCTTTAATATTTAGATAAGCCTCAGTTTTAGGAGTTCGTAATGGCAGCGGCGCGCCGGCTTGGTCTGTTTCTATTCGTCTGCTCGACAGTGTTGAGCCTCACCTTCTCGGCCTGTACCTCGGACCCCGTGGTACAGCGGGTCACGGTGCCTGGCATCGATGCCAAGTACATCGTGCCGGACTCGGGCCCCGACGAAGGCACCCCCGACTACACGACCGGGAGCCAGGTGACCATCACCAGCTGCAGCCCGAGCCACGGCCCCTTCGTCGGGGGCACCGCCCTGACCATCATGGGCTCCGGCTTCGAAAAGACCGCCCGGGTTCGCGTGGGTGGCCGCGGCATCCAGGTGGGCCAGAGCAAGCGACTGAGCCCCACCAAGCTGGTGGTGATCACGCCGGCGGGCAAGGTGGGAGCGGCCGACGTGGAGGTCACCGTGGGCAGCCACCGCGCCGTGGCCAAGGGTTGCTTCACCTACGACCCGATCTACCTCATCCCCTCGTCGGGGCCGACCCAGGGCGGCACCCTGGTGGAGATTTACGGCACCACCGGCTCGGACTTCAAGGCCGGCATGACCTTGCAGTTGGGCGGCAAGGCCTTCACCGACGTGGAGGTGGTCAGCGCCACCAAGGTGCGGGCCAAGACCCCGGCCGGATCCGCGGGCTTCGCCGACCTCAATGTGGTGAGCAAGGGCAAGACCACGGTGGTGCGCGAGGCGTTCCGCTACTACATGAGCACCAACCCACACTCTGGCGGCCTGGGCGGCGGCCCGATCAAGGGCACCCTCACCGTGTCGGTGCTCGACGGCACCACCCGTAACCCGGTCATCGGCGCCAAGGTGGTGGTTGAGGACGCGCTGACCACTCTGTTCACCGGCACCACCAGCCTCAGCGGCGTGCTCGTCTTCTCCAAGAAGAACCTCATGGGGCCGATCAACGTCACCGCCGGCAAGGACAAGTTCGAGACCAGCACCATCGCCAGCTTCGACGCCCGGGACGTGACCATCTTCCTCTTCCCCATCATCCCGCCCTCCATGGGCCCGGGCCCCCCGCCCAAGCTGGCGGGCACGGTGGAGGGGTACGTCGTCTTCGGCGGCTCCACCGGTATCGGCAGCGAAAAGTGGGACCTGGTGCCCGAGCCCAAGACAGGCGAGGTCAAGCGCTGCTACGTCTACGGCACGGTGCGCGCCGTGGGGGCTGACGCGCCCAAGGCCCAGACCACGGCCACCATCGACTACACGCCGACCAAGGCCAAGGCCTGGCCCTACAAGCTGGCCGTGGCCCCGGGGAACCAGGGGATCTACGCCATCGCCGGCATCTACAACAAGACCACCGACACCTTCGTGGCGCACGCCATGGGCGTGGCCCGGGGCGTGGTGGTGGGGCCGGGTGAAAACGTCAAGAACGTGCAGATCCTGATCAACGCGCCCACCACGAAGAAGATGAAGCTGACGCTCAAGGACGTGCCGACCACCCCGATCATGCACAAGGCGCGCATCGCCATCGATCTGGGCGCCGACGGCTTCATCGTACGCAAGGAGACCATCTCCGAGGGACTCACGTTAAAGAAGGACTTTGTCTTCGATCGCGTGCCCGCCTTCAACCACAAGGGGCTGATCGACGCCTCGTGGGCCATCGACGTGGCACTGGACGGCGCCGGCACGCTGAAGAAGCCGTACGTGCCCTACGTGCGCGGCACCATGCGCTCGGTGCAGGCCAAAAACGGCGAACTGGTGATGGACAAGTTCGTCGGCGCGGCCAAGCTGGTGGACCCGAAGAGCAGCGGCATCCTGGCCAACAACACCCTCACCTGGCAGCCCACCGGGGTGGCGCCCAACCTGGCGGTGACCCTGGTGGTGGACCTCAAGTCGCAGCCGATCTGGCGCATCATCAGCGACGGCCAGAACTACTCGGTGAAGCTGCCCGACCCGAAGAAGCACGGCCTCAAGGAGCTGCCCTACGGCCAGTACGTGGTCTGGGCCCAGTGGATGGTGCGCATCCCGGTCTACGACTTCAACAAGTACAACTACAACCACCTGCAGTCGCGGTACTGGGCGCGGTGGAGCCAGCAGCAGTCCTACTTTCGCATTCCAAACAAAACCCCTTAGCCGGCCGCCGATCCATCCACGCTGGCTTCGTTGCTCGTCGGTTACATGGCCCCACCATGCGCCCTCCTCGTGCCTTGCCAGCGCGGCGCCTCGGCGGCCGGCCGATCCATCCACGCTGGCTGCGTTGCTCGTCGGTCACATGGCCCCACCAGGCCGGTTACTTGATGTTGATCAGCTTTAGCTCCGTCCCGCCGGGGTAGCCGTAGCTGACGTAGGCGTCGAAGCCGTAAACCACCAGGCCCACGGGCTTGTCCGCCTTGAGCCGGTGCACGCCGTCGTCCTGCAGGCCCTTGTCCAGGTTGTCCGGCGGCACCTTGTTCGGGATCACCTTGGGGAAGGAGAGCTGGCATTTGATGGCGTCGTAGAGCGTCTTGGTCTTGTCCCCCGGGCGGGTCACGCTGCCCACCGAGGTGATGTCGCAGCAGATCTTTTTGCCCTTGGTGCTGTCGCAGCCGGCGGCCAGCGCGCGGCCGTCCAGGGTGACCTTGGCGCCGCGCGGCGCGGCCACCATGATGTAGTCGAAGGCGTACTTGTCCGGCGTGAGGAAGAGGTAGTCCTTGCGGAACTGCTCCACCGACGGCAGCAGGATGAACGAGGGGTCGCCGCCGGGCAGCGACGACGGGATACCGGCCTGCTCCTGGCCCGCCACGAACTGCCCCACGGACACCGGACCTGTTGCCTGGATCGTGAAGTCCTGGTCCACCTCGAGCTGTTTGTACTTGCCGTTGGCCACGGAGAACGAGGCAGGGGAGGGCAGGTTGGTGCTGACCTTGACGAACTCACCTGCTGACAGCACGCGGAAGAACTCCTTCTCCTTGTAGTTGACCGTGATGGTGGCGCCGGCGTCCTTGAGCGCCTTGGTGCGAGACGGCGTCTTGAGCGCGACGAAGACCTTGCCGAAGGTGGTCGAAGGGAAGAGCTGCTGCTCCAGGTGGTCGGCGCAGCACTTGCGCGTCTGCAGCGTGAGGAAGTCGGGAACGTCCGACGCCTCGGAGCCGGTGAAGACCGCCACCGGCTTGTCGGTGGTGATGCGCGTGCCGGTGAAGTCGGCGGCGAAATAGCCCGTCTCCAGGTTGAGCACGTCGTAGGGCTGCAGCTTGAAGGTCAGCGTCTCGTCGCCCTTCTTGGCAGCGATCAGCCCCTCCTTGTCGGCGATGGTGTCCGGGTTGAGCTTGATCTTGACCTCGGTGTCCTTGCGCGTGCCGACCACGGTGAGGAAGGCGCGCAGGTTGTCGCCGAAGTTGGTCTTTGGATCGCTGGAGGTGGCGATGGTCTGGGGCCAGCTGAGCACCAGGTAGCCAGCGCCCGATTCGTTGGTGGTGTCGGTGGTCAGCGCCGGCGTGGGGATCAGCAGCGACGCGTCGTTGGAGAAGACCCCCACGTTGGACAGCGGGTTGAACTGGTAGGCGATGATCGGCACCGTCGACTCGATCTTGTAGGCGTTGGACGTCACCGCCGTGCCGCCGCCGGTGTTGAACTTGCCGGCGGCGGAGCCGTCCACCTCGCGGGCCGGCAGCAGCAGCACCTCCAGCCCCTGGGGCTTCACCGTGCGGGTGGTCACCGTCTTGACCTTGGTCGCCTTGCCGTAGGCCGCCTCGTTGATGGTCACCGTCACCTTGGCCGCCAGGGTCGAGGGGTTGGAGAGCGCCACGGCGAACTGCTGCGCGGCGGCGCTGCCGCTCTTGACCACCGCGTTGTCCAGGTCCACGGCCCAGTACTCGCAGCCCACGTAGCTGCGGTTTTGCCGGGCCAGCTTGCAGGCGTTGACGCAGGTCGAGTTGTCGCAAATCATCCCCTTGCTGGCGTCGCAGCTGTGCAGGGCCTTCTTGTCGAAGCCGGAGCCGTCCTTTTTGCACTTGAGCACGTCCTGGCCCACGCACTTGGTGGCGTCGGGCACGCAGCTGAGGCAGCCCTCACCGGTTACGCAGACCTTTTTCAGGTCCACACAGTCGGCGTCCACGACGTGGCCCGAGCCGTCCTCCACGCACCGCAACACCGTGTTGAGCCGGCACTCGGTGGTGCCTGGCTTGCAAAACAGCTCCTCGTCTTCGGTGGCGCAGGCCGCGGCGAGGGCCAGGGCCAGTGTGCATACGGTGACCTCGATCAGCTTCATTTGCTTCCCCTGTCTGTCTGTGCTCACTGTCCCCTAACTGTATCTGATCCTGGCACAATAGTCTTTGTCCATGACTGCCTGCATGCTAGCATCCGCCCACCTTCTCCCACCCGGGAGCATAGAGGAAGGCGTGAGGAGGGGGCTCTTGAAAACTCGAGACGGAGGACAGAGATGCCACCAAACAGGAAGATGACCGAGGAGGAAGCCAAGCTGACGCTGCTGGAGGCCCGTGAGTGGCTGGACATGGTCCGCTGGTCCACGGTGTGGCCCCGGGTGGTGGCCAAGGCGTGGCAGACCGATGCCTACATGCAGAGGCTGGCAAGGCCTAGCCCGCCGGCGTCCGCTCCATGCTCTGGAAGGACTTTGGCTACAAGCTCAACACCTACCTCGACCTCAACTTCGAGCTGGACCCGAACCCGCCAGGCTCTGCCCTGCGCATGAACGTGGAGATCAAGCGCACCAAGATTAAAAAGACGCGCTCCGGCGGCCAGCAGCAGTACAAGAACGCCCAGCTCACGATGTACATCCCCCAGCCGCCCACAGAAGTGCAGGACCACGCGGTGGAGATCACGCGCTACGCCGAGGAAGGCCGCACCTACCCCTTCACCTGCCTGTAGGGCTCGAGCCCGGGGGGGAAATCCAACCATAAATCGGCTGTTTGTATGGATTCGCCATGCAGGGATAGAAATGCCTGGACCCAAAGCAGACAAATGTCTACTATAGATCCAGATCACAGCCTGGAAGGAGGCCCCCCATGAACGCCGCGCAGGAGCTGGCAATGCCGCTGACCGTGGAGACCAGCAAGGAGACCGGCACCCGGCCGGGAGTTGACCGGCCGAAGCTGGCCCTGGTGCCGGGAGGCGACGCCCGCCCGGTGTTTTTGCGAGAGGTGGACCAGTGGCCTTCCTGCATCCACGCCGTCTGGGAGTCCCTGGTGCGGACGTGCCTCCGCCGGCGCCCGGGCGTCACCGAGGCCCGCTGGCGCGCCTATGACCAGATCATGCGGGGCAAGGTCTCGCTGCCCGACGTCACGGTGTATCAGCTGCCGGACGGTGGCTTCCCCGACTGGGCTGAGCGGCTGCCGACGCGGGTGCGCTGGGTCTACTGCCAGTCCTGATCACGGCTTGCATAATCCACTGAATATATCGCACTGCAGGCTGGCGGGGCACGCCACGCCCAGAGGGCAGACGAAGCCGCATGTCTGTTTGCCCCCCGACACCAGGGAGCAGGTGGCGCTGGTGCCAGACGGAGCGCCCGGGCAGGCCCCGCCTGACGTGGGACAGTGGCGGGTGCAGTAGCCGACCTTGTCTCCGTCGAAGGTGCCGCAAAAGAGCCCCGGAGCGCAGCGCACCTGTTCGTCGTCGCACAGCTCGCCGAAGCGGGCGTAGTGCCCGCAGAGGCACGCCTCCTTGCCGAGCTTTTTGGTGTAGGCACACCGCACCGCGTAGTGATAGCCCTCGGCGGCGCAGATCGTCGCGCAGGTGTCGGTGCGCCAGGCCCCCTGCTTGCAGTAGCGGATGGAGCCCTCGCCCTGGCAGACCGTGGCGCCGGCAGGGCAGGCCTGGCAGTCGGCGGGGCAGGAGACCGGGCTCTCGCCGGCCTGGCAGTGGCCGTCGCCGCAGCGCGGGCCCCCGGGCGTCGAGTCTGCCCGGGGCGGGAACGAAAACAGCCCGTCGTCACCCACTGGTGGGCCGCCGTCAGGCACCAACGACGGGTCGTAGCCGGTGTTTTCTCGCGTGCAGCCCGCCGCCAGCAGCGCCGCTGTCAGGACCACGATGACCTTGTTCTCCATGGGCTCCTCCCGCCTGGTTCATGGTGTCCACCAGCGAGGCCGGGAGAAGTTTCCTTTTTTTTGTCTCACGCCGCGCTGACCCGAATCTGCCGGGCGCGCTCCGACTCCCGGGGTGAAGCCGCTGGCTCCGTTGGGAGCTGTCAACGGGGCAAAACGCACCACGTTGACGGATTTTGTCGACTCGCACACTATTCACTGTGATGGCCTCCCCCCTCGACATCATGCGCCCGCACAGGGTGCCGCTGGTGCTGGCGGCCCTGACCGCGTTCCACACGGTGGGCACGCTGATGTGGAGCGGCATCGACGCACACACGGTCTACTGGATGCCGGACGATTTCGCCCACCAGGCCGGACTGCAGCAGCTGCTGACCAGCATGGAGCTGGGCGGCGTCGGCGCGGCCCTGAGCTACCTGCGCGAGGTCAGCAGCCACTACTCCTACCTGGCCCACTACCCGCTGGCCCTGGCCGCGCTGGTGATCGGCGATGCGCAGCTCGCCTTTTTGCTGGGCAACGGCCTCTACTTCGTTGTGCTGCTGATCTCGACCTTTCACATCGGGCGCCTGTGCCACGGGCGCACCGCCGGGCTGGTGGCCGCCGGGCTGGTCTCGCTGATGCCCGCGGCCTACGGCGGCTGGCGCACGGTGGGGCTGGACTACCCGGCGATGTGCCTCACCGCCCTGGCCATGCTCGCCATGCTGCTGAGCCAGAACTTTTCACGCCGGCTCCTGGCCGCAGCGTTCGGCGTGGCCGCGGGTCTGGCGGCCCTGGCCAAGGGGCAGAGCCTGCTGTTCCTCTTCTGGCCGGCGGCCGTCTCCCTCGGGCGAGGCCTGATCCGGGCCCGGGCGGCCGGCGATGGTTCCTGGACCCGCGTGGCCACCGGCGGCCTGCTGGCCCTGGGCGCGCTGGCCCTGACCACGGCCACGTGGTGGTACGGGCGCCTGGAGTACCTGGCACGCACCATGGGGCAACACGGCAGCGGCGCGGGCATGCAAGAGACCGAGTTCGACACCTCGCCATGGGGCGGCGTTGTCTATTACGCGGTGTCCTTCCCGCTGCTCACCAGCGCCCTGCTGCTGCTGGCCGCCCTGGCCGTGGCGCCGCTGGCCCTGCGCCGCGGCAAGCACCGCTGGACCCTTGTGCTGTGGATCGTGGTTCCGCTGCTGCTCCACGTGGTGCTCAAGGTCCGGCACTACCGCTACCTCTTCCCCCTGGTGCCCGCGGTGGCCGTGGTCCTCGCCGTGGGGCTGTGCTCGCTGAAGGCAGGCCGGCTCCGCGCGCTGGCCACGGCGGCGGTTTCAGCCGGGGCCCTGGGGCTCTGGTTCTGCTGCACCTTCCTCGGCTACTCCGATCCGTTCCTGCGCGAGCCCGGGCGGGAGGGGCAGGGCAATCAGGTCATGGCCATGGTGCCGAACAACCGGTTGCTCACGGCGCGCCGCAACCTGCCCGATGGGCCGGTCAGCTTCTGCCTCACCTGCGGCCCGTATCGCCTGGTGGCGCCCAAGCCCAGGGCCGCGCTGTCGCCGGATATCTTCGCCCAGGCCGAGACCATCGCGCGTAGGCTCGAGCGCGGCCGGCCGGAGGGAGCGCGCGTGCTGCTGTACCACACCGTGGACACCGCAAACCACGCGCTGCAGCTGCAGCGCCTGCTGCCCGGCCTGCGCCTGAGCCTCGTCACCACCTGCGAGTGGGCCCGCTACCGGCGGTACGTTCCTCCCCCGGGGTGGGCCGTCTACCTGCTGCAGCTGAGGTCCGCCGGGGGGATCCCGACGGCTCGGGTGGTTCACATCGCTCGCGTCTGGAAGACCGTGGGCGACGTGCGCACCGAGGTAGGCAGGGAGGGGCACGGCGTGGCGGCGCGCCTGATCCTCACGCAATTCGACGTCGGGGCCGATCCCCCGGAGCCGCATCACTTCCAATGTGACTGGCTGCCGAAGATGCTCGGCTGGTTCAAGTAGTCATGGCCTAACGGCCAGCCAGGGTGAGCTGCAGGAGCTCCGTGGACGCGCCGCAGGTCAGCGGCACCGGCCGCCGCTTCAACGCCCGCAGGCCGGAGTCGCGCAGGACCGGGACGTTCGGCCGGTGCAGCAGCAGCAGTCGCGGCAGCTGGCGCGCCCGCTCGGGCAGCGACCCCGCGAGGTCCACCAGCGGGATCAGCAGCCGCCGTCGGTCAACCTGAGCCGCGGCGAGGTAGGTGAAGTGGGCCGGCTCCTGGGCGTCCAGGGCGCCTCGCCCCGGGGGCTCACGCCACAGGGCGCCGACGCCAAGGGGGCCCTGGTTGCCGCCGCGGAGCAGGGCCGCCACGCCCAGCTCCAGGGGGCGCAGGTCGCAGGTCGGGTGGTGGGTCAGCCTGCGCAGCCCCGCCAGGCGCTGGCGGTCCGGCGTGCGCAGCTCGAACATGAACGCCACGTTGGCAGCGGCCTGCCCCGGCGTCCAGGGCAGGGGGTAGACCTGGGTCAACAGCAGCACCGCGGCGAAGGTCGCGGTCACGGCCCACAGCCCGCGGGCGCGCCAGCGGTCGGGGAGCAGCCGGCAGCAGGCCCAGGCGCAGAGCAGGCAGAGCACAGGATAGAGGGGCTGGACGTAGCGCTCCAGCTTGTGCGACATGAGGGTCAGCACCAGGCCGCCGCCCCAGAGGAAGGCCAGCAGCGGCCACAGGTCCTTGCGCCAGCGCCGGCCGTGGGCTGCCGCGAGGCCGGGCAGCGTCAGCGCCAGCAGCGGCGCGGGGAAGCTGGCCGACGCCAGCCAGAACACCGACAGCAGCCAGGCCGCGGTCCAGGGCTGCAGCAGCTTGCCGGTGAAGCCGGCGGCGGTGGTGGCGCCGGCGTGGCCGGCCAGCTCCAGCCACAGGGCAGATACGTCCGGTCGCGCAAGGAGCCAGACCACCGGCAGCGCCACCGCCAGGGCCGCGGCGGCGTGGAGCAGGGCCCGGCCCCGGCGCGGGCCGCGGAGCCCGATCACCAGGGCCACCACGGACGGCGCCAGCAGGTAGAGCGCGTAGTTGTACTTGATCCAGAGACCGAGGCCGGACCAGAGGCCCAGCGACAGGCTCTCCGGCAGGCGCGCAAAGCCCCGCGTGCGCCAGAGCAGCAGCAGGCCAAAGGCCACCATGGCCACCAGCGGGTAGTCCAAGGAAAAGTACCAGGAGTGGGCCGCGAGGGCAGGGCAGAGCACCACCAGCAGCGCGCCCCACACCCCGGCCCGGGGGGAGCCGGCGCAGGCGCCCAGCCCCATGACGGCCAGCACCAACACCGCCGTAAACAGCAGGTTGAGCAGCTGGGTGGTCCAGATGGACAGCGGCCCGAAGTGCCGGACCAGCGGCCCGGCCACCTCGTAGACGCCGGTGGGCCAGCGCGTGGCGAAGTCAAGCGCCAGCGCGTCGGGGAAGCGCGAGAGGTACGGGTCCCGCGGATCCGCGCCCGCGGACCGGGCCAGCAGGGTGGCGTTGGTCAGGTGCACCGGCATGTCGAGGAACTGAAAGTGAGCGGTGCGGGAGACGCCCCACAGCTGGACCAGGCGGGGCAGCCCGTAGGCCACCACAACGATCACCACCAGCGCCAGCGCGCGGCCGCGGACCCCCGCCCACAGCGGCTTTGTCGTTTTGACGTCCATCAGCTTGATCGTTCGCGGCCCCGCCTCATGCTTACCACACAATACAAACGCAGATGATACAATCAGTCGAGGAGCCGAACATGACCCATCACCACGACGTCGCCCCGGCCGGCCGGTCGATCATGGACCGCCTGACGCCGAGCCTGGCCTCCCTGGGCCTGCGGGCCATGGCCATGAGCTGCCGACTGCGCCCGTCCCTGCGGGGGCAGCTGCAGTCCACGCACCCCGACGGCCACAGCTTTCAGTTCGAGGCGCTGTTCAGCTTCACCACCCGGGACGGTCTGACCCAGGCCTGGGCGAGGTTCCTCGACGGGCGCATGAGCGTGGGCTCCGGCCCGCCGCCGGCGACGCCGGACGTGACGGTGACGCTCAAGGACGCGGCCTACATGCGGCGCTTCTTCTCGCCCAAGGGCGACGCGGACATGTTCGGCTGGATGCTGGACCAGCACCTGACCTTTGAGGGCAACCTGGCGGCCCTGGCAAAGTTCGGCCAGATCGCGGCGGCGGTGGCAGCCGGGGGCACGCCGCGCAAGCGACCGGCCGACCTGGCCTGGCCCGGTGACGGCGGCGCGCCATGGGACGAGATGCGGGTACGGCCCGCCGGCGACCCATCGCCGGAGGACGACACCGGCGCCCGCCTGCTGGACGATCCGGCCCTGTCCCACCTCACCCTGGCTGACTTTCCCCGCCTGCGGCACAGGCTGCACGAGCACCTGCACGGGCGCCCGCGGATCTGTACCGAGCGGGCGCGGCTCTATACCGCCGCCGCCCTGGCCGAGCGGGAGCGCGACGACCCGCCGCCTTTGAGGCAGGCGCGCATCTTCGCCCACGTCATGCGCAACAAGCGCGCCCTGATCCACGAGGACGACATCATCGCCGGTACCACCACCAGCCAGCACCCCACCGGGGTGCAGATCTTCCCCGAGCTGGGCGGCGTGGCCATCTGGCCCGAGCTGCTGACCATGCAGGCCCGGGAGCTGAACCCGTACCTCATCTCGGACGAGGACATCCGCGTGCTGGACCAGGAGGTCTTCCCCTTCTGGATCGACGACAACATCCGCGAGTGGACCCGCGCGCGCTACGACAACCCCAGGAGCCTGCAGCTGGACGAGCGGTGGGTCCTTTACTTTCAATGGAAGAACCACGCCATCTCCCACACCATCGCCGACATGCCGGCGGTGCTGGAGCGCGGCCTCGCGGTCATGGCCCGTGAGGCCGAGGCCCGGGCCGACGCCGAGGACGAACCGGACAGGCGGGCCTTCCACCAGGGCGTGGCCCTCTGCCTCGAGGCGGTGCTGGACTACTCCGGGCGCCTGGCCCAGGAGGCCGAGGCCGTGGCCGCCAAGGTCGACGACGCCGGGCGCCGGCGCGAGCTCGAGGCTCTGGCCGCCGCCTGCCGCCGGGTGCCCGCGCGGCCCGCAGAGACTCTGCAGGAGGCGCTGACCGCCATCTGGATCTGTTTCCTCTCGCTGCACCAGGAGAACATGAACGCGGGGCTCTCCATCGGGCGCCTCGACACCTGGCTGCAGCCGTACTTCGAGCGGGACCTCCAGCGCGCCGGCGACGACGCGAAGGCTCGCCAGGCGGCGGTGGCGCGGGCGGTTGAGCTCACCGGCGCCTTCATGCTCAAGGCCACGGACCACCTGCCGGCGGTGGCCGACCTTGGCAACCGCCTCTTCGGCGGCTCGTCGTCGGACCAGGTGATCACCGTGGGGGGGCTGCACCCCGACGGCAGCTCGGCGGTCTGCGACATGTCCTACGTGGTGCTCAAGGCCACCGAGATGCTGGCCCTGCGGGACCCGAACATGAACGCCCGCTACGCCCCCGGCGTGAACCCGGACTACTACCTGCGCCGCCTCTGCGAGGTGAACCTGATCACCAAGGCCACGCCCTCGCTGCATAGCGACGACGCCATGCTCCCGGCGCTGCTGCGCCAGGGCATCCCCGAGGAGGACGCCCGGGACTGGGGCGCCACCGGGTGCGTGGAGCCCACCATCTGCGGCAAGCACATGGGCCACACCGGCTGCATCATGTTCAACATGGTGGCCCCGCTGGAGATGGCGCTGTACGACGGCGTCCACCCGGTGGTGGGGGAGCAGGTGGGCGAGCGCACCGGCGATCCGCGGAGCTTCGAGACCTACGAGCGCTTCCTCGAGGTGTACAAGGCCCAGCTCGGCTGGCTGCTGGACCGGGCCGTGGAGGCCAACAACATGCTCGGCGTGGCGCACCAGCAGATGCACCCCACGCCGTTTCTCTCCGGCCTGATCCAGGGCACCGCCGAAAGCGGCCTGGACGTGGTGGACGGCGGCGCGCGCTACAACTCCACGGGCGTGGCCATGGTGGGCTTGGCCGACGTGGTGGACAGCCTGGCCGTGGTCAAGACGCTGGTCTACGAGCGCCAGAGCTGCACCATGACCCAGCTGCTGGACGCCCTGGCGGACGACTTCGAGGGACACGACGAGCTGCGGGCCGAGCTGCTGGCCAAAGTCCCGCGCTTCGGCGGCGGCGACGCGCTGCCGGGCTCCATCGCCGACGACCTGCTGGACTTCGTCTTCGACCACCTCCAGGCCAGCGAGCATTACCGGGGCGGGCGCTACGTACCCGGCTACTGGAGCATGTCCAACCACGTGGCCTTCGGCCTGCTCAGCGGAGCGCTGCCCAGCGGTCGCCGCCGGGGCAAGGCCTTCACGCCGGGGTTGACGCCGTCGCCGCTGTCGGACACGCCGCTGCTGGATCAGCTGCGCCAGGTTGCCGAGCTGGACGCCGAGAAGCTGCCCAACAACATCGCCTTCAACGTCAAGCTCGCCCCCGGCGGCGACGACACCCACGCCGAGATGGTGGACCGCATGACCGCCTACGCGCGGGCCTACTTCGAGCTGGGCGGCATGCAGCTGCAGTTCAACGCGGTGAGCAGCGACACCCTGCGCGACGCCATGGAGAACCCGGCCCAGCACCGCGATCTGCTTGTGCGCATCTCGGGCTACAACGCCTACTTCGTGGACCTCAACCGCGACATGCAGCTGGAGCTGATCGAGCGCACCGAGCACCGGGGTTGATGCACACTCCGCTCATCGCCGACATCCACCGCAACGCCCTGGACGACGGCCCCGGCATCCGCTCCACCGTGTTCTTCATGGGCTGCCCCCTGGCCTGCGTCTGGTGCCAGAACCCCGAGACCCTCGACGCCAGCGTACAGCTCCAGCGGCGGGCCGCGGCCTGCATCGCCTGCGGTCGCTGCGGCCCGGCGTGCCCCCGAGGCGCGGTGGAGCTGTCCGGTGAAAAGCGGCGGCACCACGGTGAGCGCTGCGAGCTGTGCGGCAAGTGCGTCGAAGTCTGCCCGCCCGGCGCCCTGCGCCTGGTGGGGCGCTCCCTGTCCGTTGAGGAGCTGGCCCGCGAGCTGCTGCGCGACGAGCCTTTTTTCCGCAGCTCTGGCGGCGGCGTGACGCTGTCCGGCGGGGAGCCGACCATGCACATGGACTTCATCGTGGAGCTGGCGGGGCTGCTGCGCGACCGCGACGTCGGCGTGCTGCTGGAGACCTGCGGTCTCTACCGCGCCGAGCACTTCGCCCCGCTGCTGCCGCTGCTGGAGCAGATCTACTACGACGTCAAGCTGGCGGACCCCGACGCCCACCGTCGCCACACCGGCCGGGGCAACCGCATCATCCTCGCCAACCTGCGCCGCCTGGCCGACCAGGCGCCGGACCGTGTGCTGCCCCGGGTGCCCCTGGTGCCGGGCATCACCGACACCGAGGAGAACCTGCGAGCCGTGGCGCGGCTGCTGGCCGACATGGGCCTGGAGCAGGTGGCGCTGCTGCCCTACAACCCGCTGTGGATCCCCAAGCGCCAGGAGCTGCTGCCGGACCTGCCCTACGGGCACGACCAGTTCATGTCGGCCGAGGAGCTGGAGGCATGTCGAGGCTGGGTGGAGGAGGAGGGGCTGGCGGTCGTGAGCTAGACTCGAGGCAGCGCCTTATTCCTCTTCCTCTGTCAGCAGGTCCTTGACCCACTCGGTCATGCCGTCGTTGGGCCCGTAGCCGGCGCTCTGGATCAGCGCCAGCGCGTCATCGGCATGGCCGCGGTCGTAGGCGTCGGCGGCCAGCATGTCCAGCCGATTCCACCTGTGCGCGAGCTGCTCCACCTGCTCCCAGGTCCGGTGCCGGTCCATCCAGGGGAGCAACACATCACGCCCGATCTGCTCCAGCTCAAGGGTCACCCGTCCCTGGGTGGAAAAGTTGAGCATCCAGTGGGTTCGCTGGTCCAACTCAGGCAAGGAACTCATCGTCGACATGAACTGGCAGGCGGCCAGCGGCGGGCTGTTGCCATTGGGCTCGCGACGGGTCGGGCGGTGTTGCGGCATGTTCTTTGTGTAGTCTGCCAGGTTCCACAGGTATGGCGACAGACGGTTCACGGTCAGACCGACCCACAACGACATCACATTGTGGCTCACGAAGATCTGGACCGCCTGATACACCTCGTCTGTGCGTCGGCGAAAGACCCGACCGCGACCGGTGAACCCCGCCTGCTTCATCACCGGGCCCAGGGCCTCCCTGACGATCACGTCACGGATATCCCTCCCCTGGTCATCGATCAGTGAAGCGTCTCCCTGCGGTGTTCGCGAATGGGTCATCTTCATTCCCTTCTGCGGTTCGCCGTCGACGTCACGCATGGTTCCGTTTGTTGGGTGCAGAGCCTGCAATATGTGTGCGATCTCGGGGTTTCTGTCCAGGGAAGTAAGTGGTGCAAGTCCACCGGCAACCATGACGCCGGTCCCAACGGCGGCTGCGAACATGCAGGCGCTCGCTGGAGAAGAGGGTACAGGCCTGGAGCTTTGACCGGTGGCCCATCAGATCGAGCAATCTTTGCACAGTGGCGAGCAATCATTGCCCTGTGCAAGGGAGTGGCCTTCGTGATCCAGGGATGTTAGGACCCGGCACGCCGCTTGCTCTGTCAAAGGAGAGAAATGGAAAAGGACTGGTACCGTCATGTTGAATGAGAGCATCGCATCAGAATTGAATCCTCCACCAGAGGCAAAGAGCAAAGGATCTACAGCCTGGCTGCAGCACCCGGCCACCGACCCACAACTCGTGTCGCTGATCGATGACGCGGGCCTCTCCTGCCATGGCGGGTGGCTGGTCGACAAACTGTATCTGGAGGTGTACCAGTTCTTCGCTTCTCAGCGCCAGGTTCCACGCCGGGTCCCGATCTGGAAGCAGATCTCGGCCGATTTAACGTCCCCGTCCGCCATCGTTTGGCTCATGGGGCTCGTGCCGCTGGTGGGAGGGATCTATTTCAACGATATCTGGGGCATCGTTTTTGGGGCCCTGGTGCTCTCAATGATGCTTCATGGTTTCGTGCGGCTTTGCATGAGCTATCGCAGCGGGGTTGTACAGGAAGGCATCGCGGTGCGGGTCAACGAAAGCCACGGGTTCTTTGCCAAGGGGCAGGCCACGGTCACGGTGCGCCTCTGTGAGCCAAACAAGGTACCGGAACGTCAGGTCGTGCTGCCTGTCCACCTCTCCCGCTATCTGATCGACAGAGACGGCGGGTTCAGGGTGCAGCTCGTCGTCCATCCGCTGCACAAGCTGACCCTGGCCATCGGCATACAACAGAAGATTAGCTGACTGCAGGTGACGCCCACTCATGGGCAGGGAGCCGAAATGCACCTCTCGCAAAACGCGTTTTTCACCAACCTGGCCGTCGTCGCCGCCGAGGATGACGGTGAGCCCGCAGAGCCGATCATCCTGATGCTTCGGGAGAGGCTTCCGTCCATGGGGTGGGCTACCGGACAATGGTACCCTGACCACGGCAGCGCGGTCGCCGACTTCATCAACAATGGCGAAGAGGTGATGGTCAAAGTTGCCCTGGTGGCGGACGACCGGTGGTGGATCCAGGTCTGTGACGCCAGCATGCCAGGAGTCATCGGCCGCATCCTGGGCCAGAAGCGATCGGCCTCGGCAGCAGCGATGTACGCCCTGTCGAGCTTGATTCACGACACTCTGCTCGAAGAGTATCGTCCCGCGGAGTATGGATGGTGTTGGGACGACTCGCCGGATGGTCCTGGCTTACATGAAAGGCCCCCGGTTCCAACGGCTCCGGACGACACACCTTTGGGAACCCGCAAATGCTCCTGAGGTGAGCCTGGTTAACCCTGGTTAACCCTTCCTCCTTCGCCTCAACGCAAGCAGTCCAATAAGCAGCAGGCCGAGGCCCGCGCCGCCTCCGTTCCCGTCCACGCTACAGCTACAGCCCTCGTCATCCACCGGCGGCGTGCTGCCGCCGTCGGCGCCGGGCGCGCCCTTGTCGGCGTTGGTGCCGCCCTCGAGACCCGGGCCGCCGTCGGTCTGCGGTCCTGCCTCGGGCTGCGGTCCCGCCTCGGGCTGCGGTCCTGCCTCGGTCTGCGGTCCCGCCTCGGGCTGCGGTCCCATCTCGGGCTGCGGTCCCATCTCGGGGCCGGGGCCTGCCTCGGGCTGCGGCCCCATCTCCACGCCCGCGTCGGGGCCGGGGCCCATCTCGGGCTGCGGTCCCATCTCGACGCCCGCGTCGTTGACCGGGCCCATCTCGGGCTGCGGTCCCATCTCGACGCCCGCGTCGTTGACGGGGCCCATCTCGGGTTGTGGTCCAGCCTCCGGGCCGGCGTCAGCGCCGGGACCGGTGTCCTGGCCGGGGCCGGTGTCCTGGGCCGGGCCCGCGTCGACCGCGGAGTCGGTGCCGGCGTCGGCCACCAGGCCCACGCTGTAGCTGGCCTTGTCGTTGTTGTTGTTCTCGTTGGACTCCTTGACCGCGCAGTCCGCGTCGACGCGGGCCCAGGCGAGGTAGACGCCGGGCTTGACGTTGAGGCGGGTGTGGTTGCGGGTGGTGCAGCCGCCCTTGGCCAGGCCGTTGATCACCCACTGGTGGCTCGACTTGGAGGCGCAGCCCGGCGCGCCGGCCTGGTTGAAGTAGACCTCCACGTCGAAGGCCTTGGTGGTGGCGTCGCCCTGGTTACAGACGGTGACGTTGTAGTCCACGGTGGTGCCGCTGACCATGGCGTTGAACGAGGTGACAACCAGGTCCGGGTCGCCGGTGCCGGTGACGCTGATGGCGTCGAAGCGGTCGTTGTTGGTCTCGCTGGACTCCTTGACCGCGTTACCCGAGTCCACCATCACGCGGATATAGCGCGTGCCGCTCGTGGCGCTGGCGGGGAGCTTCAGCGACACCGTGGAGAAGGTGTGGTTGTCGCCGGCGTTGAGGTCCTTGGTCACCGCCTGGCTGCCGATCTGCACGCAGCTGCTCACGGTGTTGTTGGTGCAGTAGTAGAAGGCCACCGTGAAGTTGGTGGTAAGCGCAGAGGTGCCGGCGCCGTTGTTGATCGTGTAGAGGGCGGTGAAGCTGTCGCCCGGCTTGGCCACGCTGCCGGTGGCTGGCACCGTGGCCGAGGCCACGCTGAGGTCAGGCGCCGAGGTGACGGTGATCTTGCCGTAGCCGGTGTTGTTCTTTTCGTTGCTCTCCTTCAGCGCGCCCGTCGCGTCGGCGAAGACCTGGATGTAGCCCGTGCCGATGACCACCGATGACGGCAGCGTCAGCGCCGCGCTTGTGATGGAGTGGCTGGCGTTGGCGGCAAAGTCCGTGGTCACCGACTGGCTGCCGATCTGCACGCAGCTGGCCGCCGACGCGGTCTTGAAGTAGGAGTAGGCCACCGAGAAGTTGGTGGAGAACTTGGTGCCGCTGGCGTTCTTCAGCGTGGCCTGCACAGTGAAGCTGGAGCCCGCGCCGGCGGTGCTGCCCGACGTGCTGACCGCGGCCACGGTCAGGTCCGGATCGCCGGTGACCACGTTGATGGCGTCGTAGTCGTTGTTGTTGGTCTCGTTGCTTTCGGTCACCTTGCCCGTGGCGTCGACGAAGGCGCGGACGTAGCGCGTGCCGGTCTGAACCCCCGAGGGCATGGTCAGCGTGATGCTGTTGAAGGTGGTGGATTTGCCCGCGTCGAGGTTGGTGGCCACGGTCTGCTCGCCCAGCTGGGTGCAGCCGCTGGCGCTGGCGGCGGGGCAGTAGTAGTAGCGCACGACAAAGTCGGTCTCGTTGCGGCTGGTCTTGCTCGCGTTGGTCACCGTGTAGCGCCCGGTGAAGGTGGAGCCGGTGCCGTTGGTGTTGCCGCTGTAGGGCACCGTCGAGCCGGAGACGTAGAGGTCGGGCCGCTTGCTGACGCTGATGGAGTCCCAGACGTTGTTGTTCCCCTCGTTGCTCTCGCTGACGGTGTTGGTGGCGTCCACGCGGAACCGGATGTACCCGGTACCGTAGACCACCGACGACGGCAGCGTCAGGTTCTTGTAGTAGGTGCGCGACTGCTTCCCCGAGAAGTTGTCGGTGATGTATGTGTTGGACAGATACGTGCAGTTGTTGGAGGTCTTGTCGGTGCAGTAGTAGTAGTAGACGTAGAAGTTGGAGGTGAAGCTGAGGTTGGAGTCGTTGTAGACGATGGAGCGCACCGAGAACGCCGAGCCGGCCGCGGCGGTGCTGCCGGAGTAGGGCGCGTTGGTGCCGCTGAAGCGCAGGTCCACCGGCACGCCGGAGATGCTGATGGCGTCGTAGTCGTTGTTGTTGGTCTCGTTGCTCTCCGTCACCCCGTTGTTGTAATCCAAAAAGGCCCGGATATAGCGGGTGCCGTTTTGCGCCCCCGCCGGGATCTTCAGCGTGATGCTGGTGAGGTTCATGTACTGGCCCGCGTTCAGATCGGTGGTCACCAGCTGGGTGCCGAGGTTGACGCAGCCGCTGGTGCTGGCCGCGGGGCAGTAATAGTAGCGGATGTAGAAGTTGCTGGTCAGCTTGGAGGTCTTGCTCTTGTTGTAGATGCGGTACCGACCGGTGAAGGTGGAGCCCACCTTAACCGTGCTGCCGGTGTAGGGCACGGTGGACGAGTAGACGTAGAGGTCCGGGCGAGTGCTGACCGTGATGGCGTCCCAGGCCGTGTTGTTGGTCTCCGACGTCTCCTTCACCGCGTTGAGGTGGTCCGCCGAAAAGTAGATGTAGCCCGTACCGTAGCCCGCCGTGCTCGGCACGGTCAGCGTGCGGTAGATGGTCTGGGTCTGGCCCGCGGTGAAGTCCGTGGTGATGGAGGTCCTGTTGAGGTACGTGCAGGTGGAGTTGGAGTAAGCCTTGGTCGGACAGTAGTAGTAGTAGAGGTAGAAGTTGGTCAGCAGCGCTTGCTTGCTGTTGTTCTGGACCGAGGCGCGCACCGTGAACGACGAGCCGTGGGCCGCCGTGCTGCCCGAGTACGGCGCCGAGGTGCCGGTGATGCGGATGTCGGTGGGCACCGTGGAGACGGTGATCGCGTCGTAGTCGGTGTTGTTGGCCTCGTTGCTCTCGGTGACCGAGCCCGTGGAGTCGAGCACGGCGCGGATGTAGCGAGTGCCGTTTTGAGCCGACGCCGGGATGACCAGCGCCATGGAGGTCAGGTTCATGTACTG
>PVBE010327665.1_pt1 | contig 27953 bp, 23 predicted proteins | sample 1631181 | NCBI WGS metagenome assembly PVBE01 (sample SAMN08397723, study PRJNA350692) | Marine metagenome, whole genome shotgun sequencing project. | isolation source: water | place: Pacific Ocean | collected 2012-04
ACATAGAAGGTCTCACCGTTTCGAGGGTCGATGAGCCTGTAGACATACGTCTTCAACTCGAGCGTTACGCTTGGCGGGAACAATCGACTGCTTGGCTGTGTCATTGGCAACCCTCCCGTGTCCCCGTGGTTGATGGCTCCCGACCCTCGCCCCTAGTACTCGTAGAAGCCGCGGCGGGTCTTGCGGCCCAGCCGCCCCGCCGCCACCATCCGCCGCAGCAGCGGCGGCGACGCGTGGCGCGCCTCCCCCAGCTCCCGCTGCAGCGTTTCCGCCATGGCCATTACCACGTCCAACCCGATCAGGTCGGCCAGCGCCAGCGGTCCCATGGGGTGGTTCAACCCAAGCGTGATGCCCAGGTCCACGTCCTCGGCAGTCGCCACCCCGGCGTCGAAGACGCGAATGGCGTCTAGGAGGTAGGGGACCAGGAGCCGGTTGACGATGAACCCGGGTTGGTCCTTGACGCGGATGGGGGTCTTGCCGAGCGCCTCCGCGAAGCCGCGGGCGGCTTCGACCGTCTCCTCGCTGGTCGCGATGCTGCTGACCACCTCCACGAGCTTCATCACCGCGGGCGGGTTGAAGAAGTGGATGCCGACGACCCGCTCCGGCCGGCTCGTGGCGGCCGCCATCTCCACCACGGGCAGCGACGACGTGTTGCTCGCCAGGATCGCCTCGGATCCGCAGACTCGGTCCAGCGCGGCGAACACCTCGCGCTTTACCGCCAGGTCCTCCACCACCGCTTCGACCACGATGTCGCACGCGTCGAATCCCGAAAGGTCGGTCGTGCCGGAGAGGCGGGAGAGGACAGTGTCCATCTCCTCGGCCGTCATCCGGTCGCGGTCGACGTCTCGCTGGAGCACCGCGCGGATGTTGCCGAGGCCCCGCTGCAACAGCTCGTCGGACGACTCGGACACGATCGTGGTGTAGCCAGTGCGGGCGCAGATCAGGGCGATGCCACCGCCCATGGTCCCGCAGCCCACCACGCCTACTTGCTTGATCTCCACGGCTTCCTCCTTGGCGGGGTTCCCGCCCAACGTCTGGCGCCGCGTCTGGCCGAGGACCCGACGAGTCCGCCGCTCTGCCCGGGTGATCCATCCGGAAGAACCCCACAACCTTCACCGGGGTCGGGGGAAGAATCGCTTTGAGGGTTCTTCCAGTAATCGTCTGGGAGAAAGGGTCGAAGCCCCCGCGTGGCCCTGGGGATGGAGGCTATCGGCCGTGGAAGACGGGTTTGCGCTTTTCGGAGAAGGCCTTGGGGCCTTCCTCGAAGTCGTCCGAGTAGCGCAGGCTGTCGAACAGCGACTGCTCCATGCGAAGTCCCTCCGCCAGCGGCAGGGCGAGCCCGCGTACCAGGGCCTCCTTCGCCGCACGGACCCCAAGCGGACCCTGCTCGCAGATGTGCTCAGCCCACGCCCGGGCGGTGGACATCAGCTCCGCCAGGGGCACCACCACGTTCACTAGCCCAACGCGGTAGGCCTCGTTCGCGTCGATGGTGGCGGCTGTGAAGATCATCTCCGCGGCCTTGGCGTAGGAGACCACGCGCGGCAGGCGCTGGCTCCCGCCCCAGCCGGGCATGAGCCCCCAGGCAACCTCCGGCTGCCCGAAGACGGCGTTCTCCGACGCGATCCGCAAGTCGCAGGCCAGCGCCACCTCGCAGCCCCCGCCGAGGGCCAGGCCGTTGACGGCCGCGATGAGCGGCTTCCAGATCTCCAGCCCGCGCATGATTGAGGGCGGCGGCTGCCACGGTGGCTTGACCGTATTGTCGGCGTAGAGGGGGATGGTCCTGCGCAGGTCTGCCCCCGCTGAGAACGCCCGCTCCCCTGACCCGGTGACGATCGCCACCCAGAGATTGGGGTCGTCTCGGAAGTCGATGCAGGCGTCCGAGAAGTCCCGTAGCATCTCTGGGTCCAGCGAGTTCATGGCATCGGGGCGATCGAGAGTAATGGTGGCGATGTGGCCTTCCTTCTCGTACACGACGCCCATGGGGGCCTCCTCTCGCACCGCGGCCAGGCTGGTCGGCATCCCAGCCTAGCAGGGGCGTCGCCCCCGGTCAAACCGTCTCGGCAGCTTTGCCCCGAGAGCCCGGCCGCCCCATCGGACGGGGGTCGGATCCACGAGCGGCAACGTGGTCCGTCCCGCTCGCCCCGGCGTCTGTCTTCCGCATCGGAAGGGTGATTCCCACTTAGCGGGACGCGGCTGGACGGTCGGGTGAGTGGACAGAGCGAAAAGGGGTGTGGCAGTATAAATGGGCTGTGGGTGGCCCAGCGGCGTTGATTCACGGAGAGGTGCTGGAGTGGACGAACAGGCGCGCCTGGAAAGCGCGTAGGGCTGCAAGGCTCTCGTGGGTTCGAATCCCACCCTCTCCGCCAAGCGCTCGCGGCCCGGCCTCCCCGGGGTGGAACTATTCGGCGCCCCTTTTCGTCCGATGTATGATGAGAGTATGGAAGACCTGAAGCACTGGGTGGCGTTCACCCGCGTGCCAAGCATAGGCACGGCCCGCGTCCGCCTCATGGAGCGTGTCTTCGGAACGTTGGGCGAGGCGTGGCGGGCGCCGCTGAGTGCCCTGGAGGCCGCGGGCCTTGATCGCAGCGTGCTGCGGCAGGTGTCCGCCAAGCGGCCCCTGGTGGATCCCGACGACGAGATGGCGAAGCTGGAGCGGGCCGGCGTCCGCGCGATCACCTGGCACGACGCCGAGTACCCCGATACGCTGAAAGAGATATTCAACCCGCCGCCGGTGCTCTTCCTGAAGGGCGTGATCGAGGACGGCGACCGGAGGGCGGTGGCGGTGGTGGGCACCCGCCGGACCACGGCTTACGGTCGGGAGGCGTGCGCGACGCTGGTGCGGGAGTTGGCGTGGGCTGGAGTGACCATCGTGAGTGGGTTGGCAAGGGGGATAGACGGCATCGCGCACCGAGCGGCCCTGGACGCCGGGGGACGCACCGTGGCGATCATGGGCTCGGGCGTGGACGTGGTGTACCCGCCGGAGCATGCCGCGTTGGCCCAGCAGGCGGCGTACGGGCAGGTCCAATAGAAATGGCGAAAAGGACAGTAGTGGCGAAAAAGACAGTCGCAAAACAAACGCAACGTCCAGTAACGCGCGGGAGCACTGCTAGGGACCTGGTGATCGTCGAGTCACCGACGAAGGCGCGCACGATCGGAAAGATCCTGGGCAGTGGCTACGCGGTGACCGCCTCCCTGGGACACGTGCGCGACCTGCCCCAGAGCCGTCTGGGGGTCGCGATTGGCGACGGATTCCAGCCGGAGTACGTGGTCCCACGGGAGAAGCGCCAGCTGGTGTCAGAAATCCAGGAATTGGCGAAGGACGCCCCGCACGTCTACCTGGCCACTGACCCGGACCGGGAGGGGGAGGCGATCTCCTGGCACCTGGTCGAGGCGGCCGGGGTGGACCCGTCCGTGGTCCGTCGCGTGGTCTTCCACGAGATCACCGGGGAGGCCGTCAAGCGCGCGTTCCTTAGTCCCCGTAGCATCGACATGGACATGGTGGATGCCCAGCAGGCCCGGCGGGTGTTGGACCGGCTGGTCGGCTACACTCTGAGCCCCCTCATCAGCAGGAAGCTGCGCTGGTGGGGGCTGTCGGCGGGCCGAGTGCAGTCCGCTGCCCTGCGCATCGTGGTCGAGCGCGAGCGGGAGATCGAGGCGTTCGTGCCGCGGGAGCACTGGTCCATCGAGGCCACGCTCCGCAACGCTGTGCCGGACGCCGGGGGCGCCGAGCCCGTGACCTTCGTCTCATGGCTCCACTCACGCGTCGGCCAGAAGCAGCGGCTCGTGATGCCGGACGCCGCCTCCGCCGGTGAGATCGCCCGCGACCTGGAGGGGGCGACGTACGCCGTGGCGGGAGTGAAGCGGAAGGAGGTCGCGCAGCGGCCCACGGCCCCGTTCATCACCAGCACGCTCCAGCAGGAGGCTTGGCGGCAGATTCGCTTCCCGGCCAAGCGGACCATGGCCGTGGCGCAGCAGCTCTACGAGGGTGTCTCGCTTGGCGCCCAGGGGTCGGAGGGGCTCATCACGTACATGCGGACCGACTCCACGAACGTGGCGGTCTCCGCCGTCCAGGAGGCGCGCGACTATATCCGCGAGGCCCATGGCGCCGAGTACGTGCCACCCCAGCCACGCCAGTACACCAAGAAGGTGAAGGGGGCGCAGGAGGCCCACGAGGCGGTCCGTCCCACCTCGGTCCTCCGGACCCCGGCCGTGGTGCGCCCATTCCTCAACCCTGAGCAGGCCCGGCTCTACGATCTGGTGTGGCGTCGGTTCGTCGCATCACAGATGGCGGACGCGCGCCTGGACCAGACCTCGGTGGATGTCCACGCCGCCAGCGCGCTCTCCTCCGAGCGGTACCTGTTCCGGGTTACCGGGTCGGTCCTACGCTTCCCCGGCTTCCGCGCCCTCTACCTGGAGGCCCGCGACGACCAGGACGACGACGACGACCAGCGCAGGGCACTGCCCCCGCTCGCCGACGGCGACGGTCTGGACTGCCGGGACCTGGCGCAGCGCCAGCACTTCACGCAGCCGCCGCCGCGCTACTCGGACGCATCGCTGATCCGGGCGCTGGAGGAGAAAGGGATCGGCCGGCCCAGCACCTACGCCGCCACGGTCTCCACCATCCAGGACCGCGGATACGTTGAGCGAGACCGGGGCCGGCTCACGCCCACGCCGCTGGGCAAGACGGTCAGCGACCTGCTGACGGAGCACTTCGGTGAGATCGTAGACCTGGGGTTCACGGCGCAGATGGAGCAGGAGTTGGACGACATCGCCCAGGGACAGCGGGGCTGGCAGGCCGTCCTACGGACGTTCTACGACCCGTTCAACCAGAACGTGACAGAGGCCGCGGACCGCATCCCTCGTCTGGACATCCCCACGGGGGAGACGTGCGAGGTATGCGGCCTGCCGATGGTGCTGAAGCGCAACCGGTGGGGGTCCACGTTCCTCTCTTGCAGCGGCTTCCCGGAGTGTCGCAACGCCAAGTCGCCCCAGACGAAGACCGGCGTGGATTGCCCGGTCTGCGGCGGGGACCTGGTGGAGCGGCAGGCACGCAAAGGGAAGCGACGCGGCACGTTCTACGGCTGCTCCAGCTACCCTACGTGCACCTTCGCGGTGAACCAGCGTCCGCTGCCCAACCCGTGCCCGGAGTGCGGGGGGCTGCTGCTCCAGCGGGGGCGCTCCGGCGCCAAGTGCAACCAATGCAAGTGGCAGGGTGTCGTCGAGGGCCAGCAGCAGGAGGAGGACGCCGCCGAGCGTGAACCCGAGGCCGTGGGGGTCTGAGCGGTGCCGCGCCCGCCTTCCACTCTCCCTCGGTTTCAGCGAGGAATGGGGCGTTCTCCCGGCGAAGCGGCCGCGTGGACGGGTAGCGTAGCCCCTTCACGAGATCCGTGATTCACCCGCGAGCGCTTGCGATGACCCATCCGCCAATGACCGAACCTTCTCCCACCAGCGCGGCGCTCCCCGGCGATCCTGGGAAGGGCCACTGGGCGCGTCCCCTCCACGACCGCTTCGCCGTGTACCTCCAGGCGCGGCGCGGCCTCACCCAGCACACCGTCCGCAACTACCTGACGGACCTCGCGCCCTTCTGGCGCTTCCTCGACGACCACGGGGTACAGGAGATCGGCGCGGTGGACCGTGCGCTGCTGCGCGGCCATCTCCATTGGCTCCTGACGGACGCTCGGCCTCTGCCCGGCGGCCGAGGTCCGGACGGGCGTGGGCGACGCCGAACGCGCACCGCCGGGTACGCCCCACGGAGCGTCGCGAGGAAGCTGAGCGGCCTGCGCTCCCTCTTCCGCTTCCTGCTGCGTGACGGCGATATCACCGCCGACCCGACGGCCCTCCTCGTCTCCGCCAAGCCGGGACTCCGGCTCCCCGACTTCCTCGAACCCGACACCGTGTCCGCTCTCGTGGAGACGCCGACGGCCGTCGACCCCGCGGGCTTGCGCGACCGCGCCATCCTGGAAGTCCTCTACGCTGCCGGCCTCCGAGTGAGCGAGCTGACCGGACTCGACGTGGTGGACGTGGACCTGGATCGCGGCCAGGCGCGGGTGCTCGGCAAGGGGTCTCGACAGCGCATGGCGCTGCTGGGGGGGAAGGCCCTTGGAGCGCTGGATGTCTACTTGCGCCTGGGGCGCCCGAAGCTGGTGGGACGGCGGGACCGCGGCGCCCTCCTGCTAAACCGCTTCGGGGGACGGCTCTCCGTGCGCAGCGTGCAGACCCTCGTGCGACGGTACGCGGTCGAGGCTGGGCTGGACGCCCCCGTCCACCCGCACACGCTCCGCCACACATTCGCCACCCACCTCCTGGACGGCGGCGCGGACATCCGGGTGGTCCAGGAGCTGCTCGGCCACGCCAGCCCGACCACGACTCAGATATACACCCACGTGACTCAGGCCACCGCGCGACGCACCTACATGGCGGCCCATCCTCGGGCCCGCGAGGCCGACGAGGCTCCAGCCGAGCCGCCACCATGATGCACCGCGCAGCCGTGGGCCTGGCCGTTCTCTCGCACCTCCTCGCCTGGGGTGCGCTGCTGTGGCTCGTCTTCTATCCGAATTATTACCAGGGCGTCGGGGAGACGATCGTGGCGCCAGGGACGGCGCCGAGGGTGGAGACCAGCGTGTCGGCGTCCCTGATCGCGGTCAACGGGTGGTCGGTCCTCCGTGTGCTGATCGTTCCCCCGGTGCTGAGCGGGGTCGGCCTGGTCAGCGTGTGGCTTTCCGAGCCGACGCGCGGCGCCAAGGCGTTGCAGTGGTTCTCGGCGCTTCTCCTCTTCGGATTTTGCGTCCTGGGCGCGTTCTCCATCGGGGTGTTCTACGTGCCCGCGGCTGTCGCTCTTCTCACGGCTGTGGTGCTGGAAGCCGGGCGACGGGTGGCGACGGAGTCGCGTTGACCGGTCCCTGAGTCGCGGCTACACTGGGTCGGCCAGCCTCTCCGACTCGGCCCGCGATGGGGCTTCGGACGCTCCCCGCCTCCCCGCCTCGGCGGAGAGGCGGAGCCGGGCCTATCACGAGCCCGAGGATCGTTGTGACTCTCTTCTCCCTGCCAACGGATCCGCCCCTCCAGCAGGTCTACGTGGCCCTGGACTTGGAGATGACGGGCCTGGACCCTGCCTCCGACGAGATCATCGAGATGGGGGCGGTCCGCTTCCGGGGCCGAGAGGTCCTGGACACCTTCACATCTGCCGTGAACCCGCACCGCCGTCTCACAGACTTCATTCGTGGGCTCACGGGCATCTCCCAGGAGGAGGTGGACGGGGCGCCCCCGTTCGCGCAGGTGGCGCCGCGATTCGTGTCCTTTGTCGGAGACGCGCCGGTGGTGGGTCAAAACGTCTCTTTCGACCTGGCGTTCCTGGGACGCCAGGGTGTCCGCTTCTCCGGTCCGGTGTTCGACACGCGAGAGCTCGCGCAGATGTTGCTGCCCTCCGCCGAATACTCCCTCGCCGCGTTGGCCCGGTTCTTGGGCGTGGAGCCGTGGCGGGCGCACCGCGCGCTGGACGACGCCGTGGCGACCTCGCGGGTGCTGACGGCCCTCGTCGAGCGCGCCCTGGCCCTGGACCCGGACCTGGCAGCGGAGCTGGCCCGGCTCACGCAGGCCGCCGGCATGCCCCTCCACCAGCTGCTGGGGGGCGTCACGGCGGCACAGGAGGCCGAGGGGCGGCGAGGGACGCTCGGACCCGGCGGCCTTGATCTGAAGGCGCTGGAGGAGCGGCTTCGAGCGGAGCGAGGTTCTCGGCGCGCGCGTGCACGGGCACGCCCGGAGCCCATCGTGGCGGACGAGGTCGCGGCTCTGGTGCAGCCGGGCTCGGCCCTCACTCGCGCCATCCCAGAGTACGAACACCGCCCGGAGCAGGAAGAGATGCTTCGAGCGGTCACGGAGGCCCTCAATGAGGGCGAGCACCTGCTGGTGGAGGCGGGGACCGGCGTCGGCAAGAGCATTGCGTACCTGCTGCCTGCCGCGCTCTACGCGATGAAGAATGGGGCTCGCGTGGTCGTCTCCACCAACACTATCAACCTGCAAGAGCAGCTGGTGTCGAAGGACATCCCGGCCGTCGCGCGGGTCCTCGGCGACGCCGCTGGTCCCCTCCGCGCGACCACGCTGAAAGGCCGCGCCAACTACCTCTGCGTGCGCCGGTGGGCCAGGCTGCGGTCGAGCGCGGGGCTCTCGGGCGAAGAGGCGAAGCTGCTTGGCAAGCTCGCTTGCTGGCTCCCCGAGACGACGACGGGAGACCGCTCGGAGCTCAACATGGGGCGTCCGGACCACGGCGTGTGGGACAGGCTGTCGGCGCAGGGGAGCCCGGATTGCCCGGCCTCGGAGGGCCCGTGCTTTCTGCGGGCGGCACGGGAGCGGGCGGAGGCGGCGCACATCGTCGTCGTGAACCACGCTCTGCTGCTGTCGGACCTGGAGCGCGGCGGGGGGCTGCTGCCGGCCCACGACCGCCTCATCGTCGACGAGGCGCACCACCTGGAAGCTGAGGCCACCCGCCAGTTCGGTGCGCGGATGTCCTACGAGCAGCTCCAGGAGGCCCTGAACGCGCTGGGGGGGCCGCGAGGCCTGTCAGCGGAGGCCCTGGACGCCTACCGGACGTCGCGGGCGGACGCATCCCGGCGGGAGACGACGAGCCGGGCCGTGGAGACGCTCGAGGAGGCTCTAGGCAGGGCGCGATTCCGCGTGGACGCCCTCTTCGAGGCGGTGGGGCGCTTCTTGCGGGAGCAGTCAGATGGCGGCGATGGGGACCGGGCGCAGCTCCTGGTGACTTCGGGCGTGAGGACGCAACCCGGCTGGTCCGATCTGGAGATTGCTTGGGACGGCGCCGCGAGCACCCTCGGCGAGGTCGCTCGCCGGGTTTCAGGACTCCGGCAGTCGCTGGACGGCCTGGAGGACCTTGGGCTGCTGAACTACGAGGCGCTCCGCTCGGAGCTGTCGGGCCGGGAGTCCGCCGTGGAGGACACGCGCGCGCTCGGGGACGCCTTCCTCCTGCGGCCCAGCGACGAGACGATATACTGGTTCGAGTCCAGCCCCGGGGGCAGCATCGCCCTGCAGTCGGCCCCGCTACACGTGGGCGAGCTGCTCCGCAAGCGGCTGTTCGACACCAAGGCATCGGTGGTGCTGACAAGCGCCACGCTGGCCGTCGCGGGCGACTTCGGGCCAGTGCGCGATCGCCTGGGGCTCGAAGACCCGCGGACGCTGCTCCTCGGCTCGCCCTTCGACTACCAGCAGGCGGCGATGGTGTGCGTGCCGCACGACATGCCAGAGCCGGGGGTCGCGGGCTACGCATCGAGCCTCGCCAGGACCGTAGGCGAGGTCGCGCGCGCGGCAGAAGGTCGCACCATGGTCCTCTTCACCTCCCATGCCGCCTTACGGACCGCGGCTTCCGCGCTGCGTTCGCCGCTCGACTCCGCCGGCATCAAACTCCTGGCCCAGGGGGTCGATGGCACTCCGCGGCAGCTCATGGAGCGGTTCCTGGAGGACCCCCGCGCGGTCCTGCTGGGCACTGCGAGCTTCTGGGAGGGCGTGGACCTGGCGGGGGAGGCGCTCAGCGTGCTGGTGCTGGCCCGCCTCCCCTTCGATGTGCCGACGGACCCGGTCTTCTCCGCCCGGTCGGCCCTCTACGACAATGCCTTTCGGGAGTACTCGGTGCCTCAGGCGGTTCTCCGGTTTCGCCAGGGTTTCGGCAGGCTCATCCGCCGTGGGACCGACCGGGGCGCGGTGGTGGTCCTGGATCGGCGCACCACGGCGCGGTCCTACGGAGGGCTCTTCCTGAGGGCGCTGCCGCCGTGCCCGGTGGAGCGGCCATCGCTGGCGGAGCTCCCGGATCTGGTGGCACGGTGGCTCGACGTTGGAGAGGGGTCTCGTGGTGACGCCTAGCGCCCCCACGGAGCCCAGCGGCGTCGCCCTCCTCCCGGTGTCGCAACCGCTGGACCTGGCGGCGACTCTCCAGAGCGGGCAGGCGTTTCGCTGGCGTCCCCAGGGCGAGGCATGGAGTGGGTTCCTCGGCAGCGAGCCGGTGTCGCTCCGCCAGGTGGCGGCGGGCGTGGAGGTTCGGTCCGCGGACGGCGCGCGCGATGCCATGCTGGAGGCCCTGTGGCGCTACCTGCGCCTCGACGACGACCTTCCGGCGATCTATCGGCGGCTTCGGCGCGACCCCCTGCTGGTGGAGTCGGTGGACCGGCATTCAGGGCTTCGGATTCTGCGCCAGGACCCGTGGGAGTGCCTGGTGGCCTTCATCTGCTCCACCCAGTCCAACCTCCCGCGGATCTCACGGACGCAGGAGGCCATCGCCGACGCGCTCGGCAGCGTGACGACCCTGGACGGTGTCGTCCGCAGCGCCTTCCCGACGCCGGAGGCCGTGGCGGGGGCTGGCGAGGAGCGGCTGCGCGCGCTGGGGCTGGGCTACCGGGCAGCGTTCGTCGCGCGGACCGCGGAGGCGGTCGCCTCCGGGACGGTGGACCTGGAAGCGCTGCGCTCCGCTCCGTACGCCGACGCTCGCGTACGCCTGATGGCGCTCCACGGCGTCGGAGAGAAGGTCGCCGACTGCGTGCTCCTATTCTCCATGGAGAAGCTGGAGAGCTTCCCCATCGATCGGTGGGTGAGACGCGCCGTTGAGGAGCGCTACTTCGGCGGCCGGACGGTCCCGTACGCGACGCTGGCGTCGTGGGCCATGGAGACGTTCGGCCCGGCGGCCGGGTACGCCCAGCAGTACATGTTCTACGGGCGACGGTTGGAGCGGCGCGGGGGTCCCCCCCCAGGGCCCTGACGCCCACCCCTGCCTGGACCTGAGGGTCGCCCGCCCGGCCCCGATGGCCTACCGCCTGGGCGCGGCGGGGGTCGTCGTCCGGCGGCGAAGGGTGTGGGTCGACTCGGACCCCTGGAGCCCGGTCGCGCGGGCCGGAAGTCGCTCTGCGGGCGAGAGGGACGACCAGACGGCGGTCTATCTCGTGGATCCGAGCGAGGCGGGGCGGGAGCCCGTGGGCGCTCCCGGGACTCACCTCGTAGCGGTCCGCTGGACCACGGGCGCTCCATCGATTCCCCGCAGGACGGGCAATGGCGGGCGCCCAGAGGGACCGGAACCGAGCTGCTGCATCGGGCGCACCGCTCGGCCGCCTTCTGGCCGCACTCGGGGCAATAGAGCCACAGGGCGAATAGGTCCGAGCCGCACCGGGCGCACTCGGCGGTCGAGCTTCGGCGGGGCCGCGATCTGGGGGGTCGCGACTCCCCTTCGGCGGAGTCTCTGCGGTCGGTGTCTGTGGGCGCCATGGGGTCCTCCTGTGGGACGCGGGTCGCGCTGGGGGTCATGTCGCGCTTCCCGGATTCGACTGCTTCTTCGATCCTTCTGAGAGGGACACGGGGCGGGCGGGGAGCGCTACGATTCGAGCACGCCCGCGACCGCCTTCGCGTTCGGGCCGACGACCAGCCTGCCGTCCACCACTAGCAGCGGACGCCGGATCAGTCGCGGCTCCCTGACCATGAGCCGAATCAGCTCGTCGTCAGCGAGGGCGTCCGGATCGACGCCGAGGCGCTTCGCGCTGGGGCTGCGCCGCGCTAGCACATCGCGGGGCGGCACGTCACCCAGCAGTTGCCGCAGATCGTCCTCTGAGAAGGGCCGAGCGAAGAAATCGCGCTCGGTGACCTCCGCGCCCGCTCGTGAGAGAGCCTCCCTCACCTGACGACAGGCGCTTCAGCGGGTCCACCAGTAGAGCGAAACGGTGCGCGCCACTAGGGCACGGTCAGCAGGAGCTTGCCGAAGAAGCCTAGCTCCTCCATGGCCTGGTGAGCGGCGGCGGCCTCTTCCAGCGGGAATGTTCTGGACACGGCGCCTCGTATCAGGCCCCTGCGCAGGGCGTCCACCACTTGCCGGAAGTCCTCCTTGCCGCCCATGAACACGCCGAAGAGCGTGAGCTGCTTGGTGAAAAGCTGGCCCATATGGAGCTGCGCGCGATAGCCGGTGGTGACCCCGCACACCCCATACCGGCCCCCGATCGCCAGGGAGCCGTAGGCCTTCTCCCAGAAGTCCGCGCCGACGTGGTCGACGACCAGGTCCACGCCGCGACGGTCGGTGAGCTCGGCGACCCGCTCGGCGATGTCCTCGTCGTTGTAGAGAATCACCTCGTCCGCGCCGAGCGCCCGCGCCTTCTCCGCCTTCTCCGGCGTACTGGTGGTGGTGATGACTCGCGCGCCCACCACGTGCTTCGCAACCTGAATCGCCGCCGCGCCGACCCCGCTCGACGCGGAGAGCACCAGGGCGCTCTCCCAGGGCTTGAGCTGCCCCTGCCGCACGACGATGCGCCACACGGGCATGAAGGTGGTGGGGAGCGACGCCGCCTCCTCGTACGAGATGTCGCTGGGGATCACGAAGGCGTTCACGGCCGGGGCCACCAGGTACTCCGCGTACCCGCCGTCCCTGGTCGAGCCCATCATCTGCCGGTCTTGGCACAGATCGTCGTGGCCCGCGACGCAGAACCGGCAGATGCCGCACGTGATCGACGGCTCCACCACGACCCGGTCGCCCACCTGGATGGCTCGCACTTCGGCGCCGACGGCCACCACCTCGCCCGCGGCGTCGCAGCCCAGGACCAGGGGGTCGGTGGAGGATCGCCGCATGCCCCGAGCGCCCGCGCGGGTGTAGATGTCGAGCCGGTTCAGGGCGACCGCATGAACTCGGACCTTGACTTCCGTGGGACCGGGAGTAGGCTCTGGCAGGTCGCCGTAAATAAGAGCCTCGGTGCCGCCGTGCTCCTGGATGTAGACTGCCTTCATCTGTGCCTCCGCTCTCCGGAAGGTTCCGCCTCGACTGCTATTAGCGCGTCAGATCAGACCATCAGGCACGGGGCCGTTCATCCTGAGCCCGTCGAAGGACCAACGGCCCACACTTGGCGCGTCGCCTCCGTCAGGGGGGTCCTTGATCGTGGCCCGGAGAGGCGTTCGGAGGGGGTGACTGCTCGGCCACTCGACGCCGCACCAACCCCTCCTCGTCCTGCAACGATTCAAGGATACCGTCGAGGCGGGCGTCCCGCAACTCCTGGAGGAGGCGGCCTATGTCCGGTCCCGAGGGTACGCCCAGCGCCAACAGGTCCGTGCCTCGCAGCGAGGTCGCGGCCCGGAGCATCGTCGTCGGGAACGCCGCGAGCCGCTCCCGCGCGACGGCGTCTTCGGCCAGGGCGCTCCAGGCGAGCGCGGCCACGGGCGCCAGGTCCGACAAGGCCGCGTAGATTGCGCTCGTGGCCGTGGCGGGGTCTGAGAGCAGCGGCAGCAGCTCCTTGACACGCTGGGCGTCCCGAATCGTCGTCCCCCAGTGGCCGGGGGAGGCGAGCCTGCGGGCCAGAGTATCGGCGTCGTCGAGCGCTAGGGGGGCCGCCAGGAGCGCCAGGTACGTGAGGGGGTCCACGCGCTGGTCGGCTTCGCGCAGCGACCGCGCGGCCTCGCTCATCTTCGGCCGCCAGGACAGCGCGGGGAGGATGGCGCGGAGGACGTCCAGGGCCTCGCCCCGCTGTAGCGGCCCCTCGGGGGACGCCTCTTGGAACATGCGCTCCAGGTCGTTGCGGACGCGGTCGCCGCTCACCACGCCCAGGAAGCTTGCGTCGCGGCGCGCCATCGCCTCGCACTCGGGCGTCATCCGCAGACCCAAGCGGGCCTCGTAGCGCAGGGCGCGCAGGATGCGGGTGGCGTCGTCCACGAAGCTGCCGTCGTGGAGCGGGCGGAGGCGGCGGGCGCGGAGGTCGTCGAGGCCGCCGTGGAGGTCCAGCACCTCGGCGAACCGGCCGGGGGCCAGGTCGGCGGCCATTGCGTTCACGGAGAAGTCGCGGCGCGCCAGGTCGTCCTCGACGGCGCCGGGCCGGACGGTGGGGAGCGCACCGGGGCGGTGGTAGCTCTCGATGCGAGCGGTGGCCAGGTCCAGGGGCATTTCCGGAGTGGTGAGCTTGACCGTGCCGAACTGGGAGCGGGCGGTGATGTCGCCCCCAAGCTCGCGGGCGAGGGTCTCGGCCAGCGTGGCCGCGGCGGCCATGGTGGGGTCGTGGTGGTGGGCGGGGGCGACCGGAGCGTCGTGCGGCTCCTCGACGAGCAGGTCCGGGTCCATCGCCGGACGTTCGAGGATCAGGTCGCGCACGGTCCCGCCGACGAGGAAGAGGCGGTAGCCGTCGCGCGCGGCGATCTCCCCCGCGGCCCGCAGGTAGCGGAGCGTGGCGGGCCGCAACTGTCGTTGCATATGGTTGGAGAGGTTGTTAGCTGGGGGCATGCAGAGTCGTCTCTACCCAGGTCTTTCCGCCAGTCGACGCTCCGTCGCGGATGCCTTGGGCCGGTCCGAAGCCACGAGGGGGGCGTGTGACACGTTCAGTCCCAGCCACCATGCGCCGAGAATCGACCCGACCTGCCCGATGGTTGGGTTCGCGTCGCCGCTCTCCAGCTTGGAGAGGTATGCCTGGCTGACCCCGCACCTGTGGGCCGCTTCCCGTTGCGTCATCCCCAGACTCTTCCTGGCCACCGCGATCGCCAGGCCGAACTCCAGCTTGGCGGCCTCCTCTGCGTAGTCCTGGCGGAAGGCCGTATCATCCAACTCCCTCAGGAGGCGGACGGTGGGGTCGCTCTGGGCGTTCATCTGGCCGCTCCTCACGTTGTTCATAGGTGCCCCCGTTCGGCGATAAGCGCCAGGCCCCGCGCGATCTCCGCCCGCGGGGTTCGATGGGACCGCTTGCGAAACCCGTTCAGCAGAATGTACGCTTCCAGGTCTCCATCCCAGTAGTACAGAAGCCTGTAAGGCTTGGGCCTAGGCTCATAGAGGTCCCCTTCCAGATGCTCTGCCCAGTCCGTCACTATCGGCAGCCGAAACCCATGCTCCCTCAGCCGCAGGACGTAGGCCTGAATCCTTGCCCGTGCCTTCCGGTCTCCGCTTCGCTCTACCTGGTCCAGAAGCTCTTCATACGGGGATGTCCCGTCTGGGCGCACATACGAAAGAACAGTGAACACTGCGAGTGTATAACCCCACGGGTGATACCGTCAAGGGTCCGGACGCGTCGCCCCACCTACCCGAACAGGTCGTCGTCGTCATCGTCGGCGGCGGCGCGGCGGGGGGCGCGGCGGGCGCCGGGGTGGCGGATCAGCTCATCGTAGGACGACTCACTGCCGTACTCCCGCACCCGCACCGCCACCGGGATCGGCACCGCGTCGCCGAAGATCAGCGCCTGCTGCCGTGATTCCAGCCCCGCCAGCACCGCCCGCAGCTCCCGGCCCCCCGAGGCCCCCGCCATCACCGCCGCCACGTCCCGCTCGTCGTCCAGCAGGCAGCACAGCTTGGTGCCCACCTGGCTCATCACCTCCGGGTCGATGTCGCCGGGGCGCTGATCCACCACCAGCAGGGTGACGTTGTACTTGCGCATCTCGCGGGCGATGGTCCCGAAGATGGTATGCGACGCCACTTGGGGGCTCAGGAACCGGTGCGCCTCTTCGATGACGATGACCAGGGGGTTTGGCGCGGCGCTGTTGTCGCCCGCCGCTCGCTCGACAAGCTCGACGTACCGGTCGTGGATGCGACGCGTGAGCACGTTCGCGACGAGCATGTAGGCGTCCAACGACGAGCCGTACTTGCCGAACTCAAGGACGACGTGCGTTCCCCGACCCAGGTGCTCCAGCAGCCGATTGAGCGAGTCGCCGGTCGGCCCCGACGTCAGGAACGGCATTCGCCCCAGCCGCTCCAGGCGACGGTGCAGGGCGGCGATGGTCTGCGGGTGCTCTCCAAGCTGGTCCGCCAGCTCGCCCAGCGCCGCGCTCCCGCTGACCTCCAGGAACTGCTGGAGCCACGTCTTGCCGTAGTGGCGTGGGAGCTTGTAGACCGCCTGCGCCCCCGCCGAGGTGATGCCAAGGGCCTGAGCCAGCACCTCGATGTCCTCCGGCTCCACCTCGTCGAACCCCAGACGGACCACTTCGTCGAAGGGCACGCGGCGCCGCCGCGAATGTTCCTCGTCCATCGTGAAGACTGTGACCTTGCTGCCGAAGAGCTGCTTGAGGGCTTTCACCTGCCGCCCCCGCTCCGCGTCGCTGCCCTGCCAGCCGTACTCGCTGTGCATGTCGAAGACCAGCGACACCGCCTTGGTCTTCTGAAGGATGCCGATGAGCAGCAGCCTGGTCAGGAAGCTCTTGCCCGTCCCGCTCTTGCCGAACACGCCGTTCGACCGCTGCACCAGCGTCTGCAGGTCCAGGCACACCTTCGTCTCCATGTCGAGGGGCGTGCCGACGACGAAGTGGCTCTCGTCCTCGCTGCCGAAGACCTGCGCGACGTCGGCGTCCGATGCCTTGAACGCCCGCGAAAAGTGGGCGGGGACCGTGCGCGCCGGTGCGAGCTCTCCCCCCGCGCCGGCCACCGGGGGCAGCACCAGGCGAGGGCGGACCGTGACGGCTCCGTACGCCACCGTGCCCTGGAGCGCGCGCGCCACCAGGGGGTCGGTGACGTCGGGCGGGCTTGTGCGGAGGCGGGCGTCCGTGTAGCCCAGGCGAACCTCGCTCACCATGCCGAAAAACCGCCGGTGCTCCCCCTGGATGGTGGCGTAGCTCCCCACGGGGATGTCCTCGACCGAGGCGCCCCCCTCGAGCTTGACCTCCACCCCCTCCGACAGAGAGCCGCCGACGACCATCCCCAGCGGCGAGCCGGGCTCGATGGAGGCGGTGTCCGCGGCGCGTTCCGGGCTGTCCCCGTCTCGGGAGGCTTCATCGAAGCTCATCTTCGGAGGACCGCGGTGAGCACGGCGTTCAGGCGGACCACGTCCGTGGACAGCTCGCCCGCCAGCGCTTGCCCGGCGCGCACCATGAACCCTTCGGGGTCCGCGTGGCAAGCGGCGACGAGACCCAGGCACGCGCCGAGCACCTCGTCGATGGCGGGCACGGGGGCTCGGACTAGGAGGCGGAGGAAGTCGAGCCGGTCCGTGAACCGCACGACCTCGTCGTCGGAAGGGGCGTGGACGAAGGCGTGGATGCGCGGGGGCGCCGGGGGCAGCGACTGTCGCAGGCGGTCTCCGTCCGCGTAGCCGACCACCAGCGCCTCCAGGTGGGTGGCGAGGAGCCGCGCTAGCTGGGGGTTGCTGCGGTAGACGTCATCCTCGGTGGCCTCTTCCGCGCCTCGGGCCACGGCTCGGCGGCCGGGGTCCAGGGCAGCGGTAGTTAAGTTGTGGACCACCGCGTAGACGGGCGGGTCTCCGGCTCGGATCAGCGCGCCCAGGGGCGGGGCGCCGTAGAGCGTGTAGCACTGGGCGGTGAAGGTGGTAGAAGTCGCTTCCACCACCTCTGCGACCTTGTCGCCGGTCTGGCCGTTGTCGGAGTTCATCTTTGCCAGGTTTCCTGTCTCTGTAGTCTTCCAGGCATGAGCACCTACTATTGCCCACCCGCCCACCCGAAAGGTGTTTCTGGGGGGGTTCCTCCCCAGACCCCCGAGGAAGGCAGCCGCCCCACTTCTGGGCTGCGAGGCATCGGGCTTCCCCGTGCTTTGGGTGCAACACAATGCCTATGGTGGGCGCCGTGCCTCCCCCAGCATGGGTCCAGGGCTGCGCCCTGCTAGAGCCAGCGGCGCAGCTTCGAGCGCTGCTTCTCGGAAGTGTACACCGGCAGCCGCTCCGCCTCCAGGGCCCGCTCGACCATCGACCGGAAGGCGTCCCGGTCCGCTCCCGAGATAACTGCTTGCTCGTGGGCCTCCTGGAGCGCCACCGGGTAGCCGCTCCCCCGCCGCGCGTTGTCCAGGGCCAGGGCATGGACGAGCCCCAGCAGGCCGGGCTCTTCCGCCACCCACTCGGGGACTTCTACGCGGGCGATCTCGTTTCCGACGTTCAGGTAGAAGAAGCGGACGCGGTGCGGGCCGTAGCGGTCGCGGACGACGGGGGAGCGACTACCGAACAGGGCCGAGCGCTCGCCCGTGGCCAGCAGCAGCGAAAAGAGATTGCGGTCCGTGAAGTCGTGAACGGCGTCGCAGGAGCGACCGCCGGGGAGCACGGCGCGGCAGTGGGCGCGACAGTCGCCCAGGGGGTCGTGGCCGCAGAGGGCCAGGCGGAGGAGGTTGGCGACCTCCGAGGAGTTGGGCAGGCTGATGTAAGACGCCACGGCCAGGATTCGCGTGCGGGCCAGCGCCTGGAGCCGGTCCAAGGCCGCCAGCAGGCCCTCGTCCAGCAGGCGGCGGCGCACGTGGTCCGCGTACCGGCCGCCGGGAGGCCCCGCGCCGCCGAGTGCCCACATGACCAGCGTGCCGTCCAGCAGCCCGAGGGTAGGCAGGTGAGCCGGGGCGCGCTCGACAGCGTCCGCCAGGGCTGCCGTCTCCTCCACGGAGCGCAGCAGGCCCAGCAGCGCCCCCTCCACCGGGAGGTTGTCGGTGAGCGAGGCATCGTCGGAGAGGTACAGGTCGGCGTCGGCGGTCGCCAGCCGTGGGGCGCTGAACAGGTGGGCGTCCGGCGATGCGCCGTATTCCAGAATGCATCCGCCCGTGTTGATCAGGTAGCAGCGGAGGGGCAGGTGGCGGTCGACGTCGATGTGGGAGCCGTCGGTCGCCACCACGGCGAAGTCGGCGGGCGCGGTCGGCGGTGGGTGGGCGACGCCCGGCGACTCGACGGGCTCGGCGGGGAGAAACGCGAAGGTGCCCTGGCTGTCGTTGGCTCGGTCGCGGAGGGTGTCGGCGTCCGCCGACCGGAGCGCTTCCATCGCCTCGTCGAGCCGCTGCCGGCGACGACCAACGTCGCCCCGCGCGGCGGAGGCCGCGGCCTGGATCTGCGCGGCGGTCTGGCTCAGGTCAAGGCTCATGGGCGGGAGGCGCCGGTGGGAGTCCTAGACATATACGTAGCCCTCGATCGCGTAGTCGGCGCCGCTTGGGTAGAGAGTGCCCGGGTTGGAGACGGCCCGCGCGGTTGCCACGGCGGCCACGATGCTATCCAGGGCGTCGCCGTTCGTGTCGCCCAGAGCGCGGTCTCGGATTGCCTGATCCAGCGGCATCAGCTTCTCGGACTCTTGGAGCCCATCGAGGATGCGCTTCCGGGTGGCCCGCTGTTCGGGCGTCGCGGGGTGAGCCCCTTTCTTGTAGCCTCGGTAGGGCAATCGCAGCCGTCGCAGAGTGGACGACGGGCACGCTTCGAGCACCCACGGCTTCGAGGGCGTCCCTGGCTGCATGGGAATGACGGAGGCCGCGCCGTCCCTCACGAGGGGCGCCAGGACATCGCGGATGCCGTGGAAGGTCTGGTACTTGATCCTCCGGTTGTAGGGAGACATTGGCGTTTGGGCTTCTATGTCAGTAACCCTCTTGATTTCCTTGCGGCCCGGCCACCGCTCAGCCGTTGCCTCATGGCACGAGTCTGAAAAGTGGTCTGGGTCGGTGCGGCGGCCGCCGAAGACCAACGCGAACTCCTCCCAGCTCCCCTCAGCCACCAGTAGAGCGGGGAGCCCAAACGAGAAATCCAGCCCAAACGCGACCTCTTCTCGTTGGGCGATGAACCCGCTCAGGGCGGCCAGGCACCTGTCGCGGTCCGGCCCGACCCCGAGCCATTCCGCTGCGGACGCGCACCGCTCGACACGCAAGCGCCCGCCCTCCGCAATCCCACCGGCGATCCAGAGCTTCTTGCCCGCGTCCCGCGCCCCGCTGAAGTCGATCCCGTACACGCGGGAGCGGGGGGAGGGAACGGTGGTTGTCATCCTGGAACCTCCTTGCCGGACACATGCGAACGGCCACTCGCGGGTGCCGCCGCCAACTACCGGGCGCCCGTGGCGGCCCCCGGCGCACCGACGAGCACCCGCTCGTCGCCCACCCGGCGCGTGATATGCCGCTGGTCCAGGTGCTCCAGGAGCGTCAACGCGTACTTGCGCGACGTGCCGAACAGGTCCCGCACGTCGGCCACGGTTATTGTTTCCCTTTCGCGGAGGTGGGTGACGACCCGCTCGGTCATCTCGTCGTAGGCTGAGGCGGCGAAGACGACCGTGTCGCCTGCACGCACCACCCTCCCCTGGTCGGCCAGGGCACCCAGGAGGTGCGGGTCGATGGGGCTGTCGGTGGGTGGCGAGTATGGTGACGATTCGAGGGCCTGGATATAGGCGGTGGCGGTCCGCTCCTGCTCGGGGGTCAGGCGGACCTGGTGGTCGGGCAGATGCGCGATGGCCCCCGCTTCGACGAGGACCCCCTCCGCCGCCAGGCCGGGGAGCATCTGCGAGAAGACGGCAGAGGACACGCCGAGGCGGTTGCGTAGCTCTTCGCGCGGGATGCCGGGGCGTAGTGGATAGCTCTGGTGGTAGCCGCCAAGCACCCGAGCCGCTTCTTGCTTGATCCGCTCCCACCCGCCGCGTGATATGAGGGCCGCGCCACCGGCGACCCCCTTGCCGCCGAGTGGGACCACGTCCCCGGCCTCGGCCAGGGCCTCCAGGTGCGCCAGCGCGTCGTCGCGGGAGAGGTTCGCCTGCCGCATCACCGTGGCCAAGTCCGCGGGCTCCGTCGCCGCCAGCGCTTCCAGCGCCAACTCTCGCGGCGGCCCCTCGGCCATCACCTCCAGTCGCTCCAGGACGGCCCCCTGGTGGCGTCGATGCCGCCGTGGGGCCGCGTCGACTATCCGCCCGCCGCCCAGCGTCCACTCCGACGATCGGACGACGAAGTGATCTCCCTTGACGACCGCTACCGGCTCGGAGAGGTGCAGCTGCGCCCACGCCTCCTGGCCCGGCTTCAGATCGTCGGCGTCCAGCAGTCTCACGCGGGCGCGGGCTTCGCTAGTGCCGGTGTGGAAAGTGACCCCAAGGTTGTGCTTCAGCGCCGTGGGCGACCAGGGCGTGAGCCGGTGGCGTACGTCCACGGTCCGGGTCGGGCGCAGCCAGCCGCGGCGCGTCAGAACCTGGCCACGCTGGATGTCGTCGTGGCTGATGCCAGATACGTTGACGGCCACGCGTCGGCCCGGCCCGACCTCGTCCACGCGCTGACGATGGCTCTGCAGTCCCCGGATCCGTCCTCGCAGACCGGAGGGGACCAACTCGACCTCTTGGCCCGTGGAGAGCGTGCCGTCCATCAGCGTGCCGGTGACCACCGCGCCGAAGCCCGTCATCGTGAACGCGCGATCCACCGCCAGCCGGGGCCGCCCCAGGTCCTTCCGCCGCTCGGTCTCCCGCAGCATCACCTGGAGCATCAGCTTCAGGTCGTCGATTCCTTCCCCCGTTACCGCGGACACCCGCGCCACCGGAGAGCCCTCCAGCGTGGTCCCCCTCAGCGCCTCGCCAACCTCTTCCTCGACCAGGTCCAGCCAGTCGGGTTCGGCGAGGTCCGCCTTGGTCAGCACCACGACCCCGCGCGTCACCTGGAGTAGGTCCAGGATCGCCAGGTGCTCCCGGGTCTGGGGCATCACCGACTCGTCGGCGGCCACCACGAGCATCGCCAGGTCGATGCCGCCGACGCCCGCGAGCATGTTCTTGATGAACCGCTCGTGGCCTGGCACATCGACGATGCTGATCTCTTGGCCGTCGGGGAGGGTGAACCAGGCGAAGCCCAGGTCGATGGTCATCTCCCGGTCCTTCTCCTCCTGGAGCCGGTCCGGGTCGATGCCTGTGAGGGCCTTGACGAGGGTGGACTTGCCGTGGTCCACGTGGCCGGCGGTGCCGACGACGTACATGAGTCGCCTCGATGGGTGTGTGTGGGCACAGGATAGCAGAGGACGGGCGTTACGGGAAAGGCGAGGGCGGCTCGCCGCCCTTTTGAGGGGGGATCGGGGGGGTTCCCTCCAGACAACCTCCGTCCGGGTGGGCGTGCGGGAAGACCAGGTTGCCAGGGGTTAGCAGTAGGACGAGTCGGCCAGGTCTCGGTTGGCCTCCAACACCAGACTCAAGGCATCCTTCAGGTTCTCTCTCGCCTCCCTGAGCGTGCGGCCCTGGGTGTTGGCCCCAGGAACCTCTTCAACGTACGCAACGTACCAGCGTCCCCGTTTCTGGTACACGGCCGTGTACTCGCGATCCCCGGTAGCGTCGGTCCTCATGGTTCGGTCTCCGCAGTCAGCACGAGCGCCATCATACCACGCTCACTCTCTGCAGCTCGGGTTGCCGAGCTCTGTCGCGTCCACTCGCCGACTTTCGCTGGAGACACGACGGAGCTGGGCCCAGAAGGGGGTCTGGGGGGAACCCCCCAGAAAGATATTCAGGGGTGGGCGGGTGGGAGAAGCGCCACGTCCTTATTACCCGGACTGACCGTGTGGCATCGGCGAGCGAGCGCACGCACGGCAGCGCCTACCCACCGCCCTCGACGGCGCCGACAGCGGGCCGTACAATCTGCCCACAACCGCGCCCGAGCCCCCTACGGAGAAGACCGCCATGCAGGACTACGGCCCCGCCACCTATGGCGATCGCATCGCCGAGGTCTACGACGACCTGTACGCCGGCCTCGCGGACGTGGGGTCCATCGCGGACCTGCTCGCGGACCTGGCGCGGGGCGGCCCCGCGCTGGAGCTGGGGATCGGCACCGGGCGCGTCGCGCTGCCGCTGGCGGCCCGCGGCGTCGAGGTCCACGGTATCGACGCCTCAGAGGCGATGGTCGCGAAGCTGCGCGCCAAGGAGGGGGCGCAGCCATCCCCGTGACCATCGGTGATTTCGCCGACGTGGCGGTCCAGGGCAGCTTCCCCCTGGTTTTCGTGGTGTTCAACACCCTCTTCGCGCTCCTGTCCCAGGAGGAGCAGCTTCGCTGCTTCCAGAACGTGGCGAGGCGACTGACCCCGGAGGGGGTCTTCCTCATCGACGCCTTCGTTCCCGACGTGGCGCGCTTCGCTCGGGGGCAGAGCACGCAGGCGAGCCAGGTGGCGACGGACCACGTGATGCTGGACGTCTCGCGCCACGACCCTCTGAGCCAGCGCATCATCGGCAGCCACGTGTGGATAACGGACGGCGGCGTGAAGCTCTACCCGGTGCACCTCCGCTACGTGTGGCCGTCCGAGATGGACCTGATGGCCCGGCTGGCGGGCCTGCGGCTGCGGGACCGATGGGGCGGCTGGCGTCAGGAGCCCTTCATGGCGGACAGCGCCCGCCACGTCTCGGTCTACGAGCGGGCAGGGCAAGCCCTGCACCCATGAAGTGAAGGCACGCACCGCGGCTCCACCAACGGGCCGTCACCCGCGCCTGCCCTGCCTGGTGAGGCGGCCCTCAAAGCGAGGACCTTCGCCTCATAGACACGCTTCCGTATCGGCGGTAAAATTGGTCTGTATTGGGAGGAGTTGCTCTCGCCGCGCGTGGCCTTGGGTACAGGGAGGCAACGAGTGGGCTCGGAACCGCGGTGACCGGCAGTCTGTCACGGGAGACGGTGTTCGTCGTCGACAGGCGGCTCCGCATCATCGAGTGGGGCGACGCCGCGACGCATTCTCTGGGCGTTCCTGAAGAGGACGCCATGGGCCGCCCGTGCTACGAGGTGGTGCAGGGTCACGACCCTTTCGGCAGGGCGGTATGCGGCCCCAGATGCTCAGCGTTGCAAGCGCTGGACGACGGCCACCTGACGTCCAACTGCCTGCTGGTGCGGGTGGGGCCTGGGGGTCGCAGGCAGCGGCTCTCGGCCGATCTGACCGCACTCCCCCAGCCCCTCGGCGGCGCGGTCGTCACCCTCGTCGACCGTGACGCGATACAGTCGTCGCGCGGCGCCGACTCCACGACGAACGGCGCCGCCCCCGCTACGAACGGCGCCCAGGGTGCGCGAGCCCAGGCGCCCGGGCCCTCAATCGTCCACGACCTGGTCGCTCTGACCACCCTCGCGACCTCGATGTTCTCCGACCGTTCTCACGAGAGCTTGGACCGCGCCATCGAGTGGCTCCGCGAGCTCACGGGCGCCGAGACGGCCGAGCTGTTCGTGGCTGAGCCCAACGATGGAGACCTCCTCCTCAGCGCCTACGCGGGCCGATTCGGGGACATCTTCTCGCAGATCACCCGCTTCCACCCGGGCGAAGGCTTTCCGGGGATCGTCAAGAACCTCGGAGAACCCTTGACGACTCGGAACCTGGGCGACGACCCGCGCTACCTGCGGACCCGCGTCAAGGAGAAGGGGTTCCGTACGTACGCTTGCGTGCCGATCGCGGGTCCATCCGGTACCGTCGGGGTGCTCAGCGTGGCCTCTCGCCGTTCCGACATCGATCTGGAGCGCGCCGTTCGCTTGCTGACGTGGGCGAGCGGCCTCGTGGGCGCCGTGCTCCTGGCCGGACCCCTGCGTGGCAGCGGTGACGGGGGGATCGGCGTGGATGAGGCCCTGGTCGACCTGGGTGGTGACGTGGACACTCTCCTCAACTCCGTGCTGCACAGAATGATGCTCATCGGGAACGCCACCGCCGGCTTGCTTACAATGTACGATTGGGATGGCCGTGCGTTGGTCCGTCGGGTGAAACAGGGCAACTTCGCGGGGCTCGTTTGTTCCGATGAGAGCGCTCAAGACCCCTGGACGTGTCCGGCCCTCTCGGACCGCCATGAGCTGGTGCTGCACGGGACCCGAGATAGGTGGCCCACCACCTGTCGGGAACTCACGGTCAGGGGCGGGGTGGTCCAGTGTCTGCCCCTGGTGGCGGCGGGAGAGCGGGTGGGGATGGTCCAGATCGGGTGGGCCGCTCCGGGACCGCAGCCGCCGACGAAGCACTTGGCCGCGCTGCTGAACGCGGCGGGGCCGGCCGCCCTCGTCGTCAGACAGGGGCGGAAGAGTCTCCAGGACCAGGAGCGGGTGCGCAGCCTTGAGGCCGACCGGGGGAGGCAGGTGGCCAGCACCCTGGCGGAAGCGAGTCCTGCGACAGAACAGCCGAATCGGGCCGCCTCCGGGGTCACCGGCCCCTCGTCCGACATCTTCCTGGACATCCGCTGCCTCGGCGCTTTCGAGCTGCATCGCGGTGGGAGACTGATCACCCCGGACATGTTTAGGCGGCGCGCGTCTCTGACCGTATTGAAGATACTGGCGATCCACGAAAGACGGCCCGTGCCGCGAGAAGTTCTCACGGAATGGCTGTGGCCTGAGACGGACCCGGACGCCGCCACGAACCGACTGTACGTCCTAATCCATGCGCTGAGGCAGATGGTGGAGCCCGAGCGGCGAGGCTCCGGCTGGGTCTTCATCCGCAGCGACGGCGACAGCTATTGCCTGAGCCCCGAGGCGCCCTACCGGCTGGACGTCGCGGAGTTCCGTGAGCACGTTAGCCTTGGCGAGCGGCTGGAGCGGGAGGGCGACGCCGAAGGGGCATCCGATGTGTTCCGAGCGGCCGCCGATCTCTACCGTGGCGACCTCCTGGAGGATACCCCGTACGCCGAATGGTGTCTGGAGCCTCGGGAGCACCTGAAAGAGACCTGCCTCGATGTCCTTGGCAAGCTGGCAGATCGCGACCGCGAGACCGGCGTTTTCGAGCAGAGCGTGCGTCGCTATCGGCAGAGCCTGAGAATCGACCCGCTGCGTGAGCGGGTCCACCAGGAGCTGATGCGTACGCTGTGGCAAGCCGGGCGGCCCGACGAGGCCCTCCGGCAGTACAATGCGTGCCGCGAGATGCTCCGCCGGGAGCTGGGAGTGGACCCGCTGCCGGAAACGCAGCGACTGTACGATCGGATTCGCAAGACCAGCTTCAGCTGAGGCCGCTCTTCCACCGCCGCCCGGAGGCGCCCAATGAGGGCGCCTTTGTTTTTACCCCACGCCCCGTTCGGCCCGTCCGTGCAAGCCGGGCGTAAGTCCCAGCCGCTATGCATGAGGACCGGCATCCCTGAACCTCGGGGCGGCCGTACCCCCTTTCCCTGGGTTCGGGAGGGAGCGTGGCAGAGAACCGGACGCGCGGCTGGAGGCTGCTGCTGCTCCAATGTGGCTTCGTAGCGGCTGGGATCGCCGTGCTCGGCGCCTGCGAGGCCACGACGACGCCGCAGACCGATGGGCGGCCGCAAACCGCCAACGGCGCTTTGGATGGGGCGGCTGGGGAGGCGCGTCAGGCCCTCGCTTCCAGCGACCCCCACGAGGCCGTCCCCCAGGGTGGCCCACGGCCAACTTCCGGCTCTACCGTTTCCAACATGCGCTTGACGACTTCGAGAGGGTCGTGGCCCTACAGCCGCACCTACCGGGGGCCTACCTCGCGCGGGAATGCTCCGAATGGTGTGGCGGCAGGCGTGCCGAATCGCGGGCGAACTTCGAGGCATTCGCCTCGCTGACGAATGACCGAATCGCCATCTCCCGTGGGATTCGCCACATGGAGGATCTTCACGCCATGGCGCGGTGCGAGCGTCCTTGGGAGGTCTCGGAGCCGGCCTGAGCGCCGGGCGTGGCGTGCCCGGTCCGTGTCTGCGCGACGCGGTGCGGGCGGTCTCGCGGCGGTGTCGCACAACGCAGGGAGTGTGGGGAGGACGGCCACGGAGAGCAGTTTGGGCGTAGGCTTGTAAGGGAAATGAAAGACCGTCATGCGAGAAAGAATTCACAAAAGGGAGCGAGGCACGCCATCAGCAGTGAGCGTGGGGCGAAGGCGGTGTCGTTTGTCATGACCGTGTGGCTGGAGCCGCAGGAAGAAGAGACCAATCCGGAGTGGCGCTGGCGAGTCAGTCATGTGCAGACGGGGGATCAGGTCTACTTCAGGCAGTTGAAAGAGGTTCTCGCGTACATCAGCACGAAGTCGGGGGTGCCACCACCATGCTAGACAGCGCATCTGACGCAGTCGGGCGCCACAGCCGCGGGGCCAAAGCGCGGGGTGTTCTCGCGCGGTGGGCGGGGATGGCGGGAGCCACCCTCCTGCTCGGCCTACTGATCCTGGTCGTCGGAGGTCAGACGCCTGCGGCGCAGGCAGCCGGCCCCGCACAAGAACCTGGGACCGGCGATTCGGTCACCGGCAAGAACCTGTTCACAGGTGGCACCCGCCTGGAGAACGGCGGCCCGCCGTGCCTGGCCTGCCACGGCATCTCCGGCATCGGCGTGGGAGTCGGCGATCTGGGCGGAGGCGCGCTGGGGCCGAACCTCACGGACTCCAAGCTCGGCGACGCCATGGTCCTCTGGCCGGAGACCATCCCGCCGATGCAGGCGATCTTCACGGAGAAGCCTCTGACCGACGGCGAGAAGGCCGATTTACTGGCGTTCTTCCGGTCCGCGTCCGTGGCCGAGCGCCCCACTGAGGCAGTGTACCAGTTGGCCGGCCTAGCCGTAATTGGCCTGGGCCTGATTCTCGGCGCGGCCCACCTCATGTGGATACGGCGGAGCCGGAGCGTGCGCAGGACCATGGTCGGACGGCGGACGCTGTCCACTTCATAGCACCCACGATATACGGCGGGAGGTTGAGGACATGGGATGGATTCAGGATCTGGTCAACCCGAAGCAGCGGCGATGGGAGGACTTCTACCGGAACCGGTGGCAGCACGACAACGTCGTCCGCAGCACCCACGGCGTCAACTGCACCGGCGGATGCTCTTGGGCTATCTACGTCAAGGACGGCATCATCACTTGGGAGATGCAGCAGACCGACTATCCCATGCTGCAATCTTGCCTTCCTCCCTACGAGCCCCGGGGCTGCCAGCGCGGCATCTCCGCCTCCTGGTACGTCTATAGCCCCATCCGGGTGAAGTATCCATACGTCCGTGGTCCCCTGCTGGACCTGTGGCGGGAAGCCAAGCAACGCCACGGCGCTCCCGTGGATGCGTGGGGTTCCATCGTCGAGGATGAGCAGAAGCGCACGCGTATCCAGCGCGCCCGAGGAAAGGGCGGGTTTCGCCGCGCCACCTGGGACGAGGTTCTGGAGCTGATCTCCGCCGCCTGCCTCTACACGGCCAAGCAGTGGGGTCCGGACAGGGTCTTCGGGTTCGCCCCCATTCCCGCCATGTCCTACCTCTCCTACGCAGCTGGTTCCCGCTTCCTCCAGCTCTTCGGCGGCGTGAGCATGAGCTTCTACGACTGGTACGCCGACCTTCCAAACGCCTTCCCGGAGACCTGGGGCGATCAGACCGACGTCTGCGAGAGCGCCGACTGGTACAACTCCAAATACATCGTCTCCGTCGCCGCCAACCTCAACATG
>PVBE011099078.1_pt1 | contig 27936 bp, 14 predicted proteins | sample 1631181 | NCBI WGS metagenome assembly PVBE01 (sample SAMN08397723, study PRJNA350692) | Marine metagenome, whole genome shotgun sequencing project. | isolation source: water | place: Pacific Ocean | collected 2012-04
CGGCGTCATCGAATGGCCGGGCCTCGCCACGCAAGGCGACCCCGCTGTGCCCGAGACCGATGCGCCCACGCTCGACGGGAATCTCGATGACGCTTGCTGGCAGGAGGCCATCAAGCTCGATCCCCCGACGCGCGGCGATCCCACCTACTGGATGTGCCACGATGGCGCTCTGCTCTACGTCGCCGCGAGCATTCCGAAGGCCTTGGAGTGGCGCTTCCGCGGCCCGCTGACCGCCGCCGACGCCGGTGGCGCGGTCGATGGCGTCAAGAACGGGCTCTACGCCTTCCACACCGGCGGCGACAAGCACCCTTGGTGGCAGGTCGACCTCGGCGCCAAGCAGAGCATCGGCCGCATCGTCGTCTACAATCGACGCGACTACGCGCCCGGACTCCACAACGCCGATCACCTCCTGTTCCTCGCCTCTGATGATGGGGAGAACTGGACGCAAGTCCACGAGAACCGCAAGCACTTCGGCGGCACGAGCGGCCCCCCGCCGCTTGAGGTCGCCTTCGACGACCTCCATGCGCGTTTCATCCGACTGCAGGTCGGGGTCGATCACCCCATCCTCTACCACCTCGACGAGGTTGAGATCTACTCCGCCGATGATCCCGAGAAGAACATCGCGCTGAAGAGGCCCGCGACCCAGAGCAGCCTCAGCCAGTGGTCCCGAGGCGGCGCGCTGGGCGCGTCTCACATGAACGTCGCCGGCGCTCGGATGGGCATCACCGCCACCGATCCACCGCGCGTGACCTTGCATGACCGTCCCGTCGGCTACTCCGGCGTCGCCCGCACGGATGACGCGATGACGGTCGAGTGGGCCTTGCGCTTGCAAGACATCGGACACCTCGCCGCGGGCGAGGTCTTCCTGGCCGGCAACGTCCGCGCGCCCGTGCGAGTCGGCGGTCGGTGGGAGGTCGTGTGGCCCGAGAACCCGACGTTCGGCTATGGCGCAAACACGCTCGAGTTTGAGGTCACCGCGCCTGCTGGCTTCGACGCCCCGCTCGACGTCTCTGTTGAGACCATCGTGCTAACGCCGACCGCCCTGGAGCGGGGCGCGGCCGGAGGCACCGTGCTGAGCCAACCGGGGAAAGCCTCCGTCACGTTCACCGTGGCGAGCGAGGGCCCCGCGGCGGCCATCATCACCATGCGCCAGGGCGCCAGCGAGTACAAGAGCGGGCGCGTGTTCTACGTCCCGCCCGTCCGCGAGACGATCCTCAGGGGCCAGGCGCTCCACCGCGACCTCAGCGCGCGCTCGACGAGCAGCTTCCGAGAGCTTCGCCAGCGGGTCACCGACCTGGAGGACACCGAGACGCGCGACGGCCCGCAGCCCGATCAGCGAGCGAAGCTCCACCTCGAGGCGCGTTGGATGGTGCGCGACTTGGCCCTCAGCAACCCCGCCCTCGGCGACCGCGGGTTGCTCTTCGTCAAGCGCCACACCCAGCAAACATATCCCGACGTCTGCCTTAACCACATGCCATGGGTATCCAGGCCCGGCGGCGATATCTGCATCCTCTCCCCCATCGCGCCCGACGGCACCGTAACGCCGCTCATCCAGGGCCGACTCGGACCGGGCCACGTGCATGGGATGGATCTCAGCCCCGATGGCCGGCGGATCGTCTTCGCGTTCGCCCAAACCGAGACCAATGAACCCGTCCAGGACTGGCTCGTGCGCAACCTGGCGTACGTGCTCCGCAACCGTGAAGAGCCCATTCACCTCTTTGAGATGAACTCGGACGGATCCGACCTCCGCCAGCTCACCGATGGCGAGTGGAGCGACCTCGATCCGGCCTACATGCCCGATGGCGACGTCGCATTCGTCTCGGAGCGCTGTGGCTATTCGCTGCAGTGCAACGAGAACGACAAAGACGAAACCTCCACCAACCTCTACGCGGTCACCCCCGGTAGTGGCGACGTGCGCCGCCTGACAGTCAGCAAGGACGGCGATTACATCCCCCACATGCTCGACAACGGGATGCTGGCCTACACGCGCTGGGAGTACCAGGAGCGCAGCTTCGCCCACATCCAGTCCGTCTGGATCGTCGCCCCCGACGGCACCGGCGCTGACGCGCTCTACAAGCAGCACATGAACGACCCGTGGGCGCTCGAGGAGATGCGCTCCATCCCCGATTCCCACAAGATCTCAGCCGTTGCCACCGGCCATCACACGCTGCCCGCCGGTCCTGTCGTCATCATCGACCACCACGTCGGGATGAACGACCCGGCCGGACTTGGCATTGTGACTCCGGGTTCGTTGCCTCCCGAAGGCGGCATGACCGGGCTCGCCGTGCCCGAGGGCGGCGTCCAGGGCGTCGGCGGCCAGTACATGTCGCCATGGCCGCTCACGGAGAAGCATTTCCTGACGTCCTACACCTATGGCCCCGAGACCGACGAGAACGGATACGCCCTCTACCTCATCGACGTCCACGGGACGCGCGAACTCGTCTACAACGACCCCGATATATCCTGCAGCATTCCCATCCCCCTCGCACCGCGAAGGAAACCGATGCAAGTCGCCAGCATCCGCGAGCCCGGCGCCGAGGACGCCACCTGCATCGTCACGGACATCTACCAGGGCGTCGAGGGGATCGAGCGCGGCGACATCAAATACCTCCGCATCGCCCACCGATTGCCCTGGCCGTATGACAACGAGCGCGGCGGCTTACGCTACGAGCCCGACATCAAACAGGTCCAGGTCAACTGGACGCCCGTCGCGATTCTCGGCGACGTCCCGGTAGAGGAAGACGGCAGCGCCTACTTCCGCGTGCCGACCGACATCCCCGTCTACTTCCAGGCGCTCGACGAGAACCGCATGGAACTCCAGCGCATGAGGTCGTTCATCAACTTCCAGAAGGGCGAGATGCGCTCGTGCTCGGGCTGTCACGAGACCCGTGGCGAGGCGCCCGTCAATCCCGGCACAACCACCGCGCTTCAGCGCGGGCCATCCGAGTACATCCCCGCCCCATGGGGCGACAAAGCCGTCAGCTTCCTCCGCGACGTCCAGCCGATCCTCGACCGCAACTGCGTGTCATGCCACGACGGGCTTGAGCCGGCGGGCGATCTCGATCTATCCGGCGGGCTCCTGGCGACCTACAACCGCGCCTACCAGACGATCAACCTGGCCAAGCTCGTGTCGCGCTCCAACATCATGGAGGACGCTCGCGTCACGAAGCCGCTGATGTTCGGATCTCACAGGAGCCGACTCGTTGAGATCCTCGCCACAACCCACGCCGACCGCGTGAAGCTCACCGAGGACGAGCACCTTGGGCTCGTGATGTGGATCGACGGCAACGCGCCGTACGATGCGACCTTCATCAACAACCGCCAGGACGTCAAGCCATACAACCTCGCCGCCGACGCCGACCTGAGGACACAGATCACCGAGGTGCATGGCCGCCGGTGCGCGAGCTGCCACGCGCCGGAGCAGGTCACCCGGATGGATTGGATCGACCTCAAGCGCCCGGCGGAGAGCCGCTTCCTGAAGGCTCCGCTCTCGATTTGCGGCGACGGCGCGTACGCCGACGCGACGGATGAGGATTACCAGGCGCTGTTGTCTGCCGTGACTCAGGCCGTTCAGACCGCCTGGGAGCGGCCGCGGCGCGACGTGGCAACCCTCGATCGGCGCGCGTCCGAGCGAATTGCCGGGCGATAGCCTAGGCGATCTCGGCCTGTATTTGCGTAATTGCGGAACCGATTACTCGGTTTCTCAGTTGGAAGAGACAGTATCAGTCGAAGGAGGGCACACCCAATGGTCAAGCCGCTCGCCGGGATTTTTCTGGTATTGGCATTAGTGCTAGGCTTTCAGTTCACGTACGGCATGCACAACGATTTGCAGGCGTCCCGCAGCAACTTCGAGTCCTATCGCCAGACGATTGCCAGCCAAGCCCCCACCTTCCGCCCATTCGAGTTGGCCAAATCGGATGGGGACACCGCTATGCTGAGTGATTACCAGAACGAGGACGTTCTCCTCGTTTACCTGTACTCCGAAAACGCCCGTGACGAAGTGACTGAGGCCACCTTGGCCTACGTCACCACACAGAACCCGGACCGCGTGGCCGTCCTGTCGGTGCGGACCGCGGCGGGCGCCGATGCGGGCCCACCTGCTGAGGAGATCTCCAGTCTCGGCGACACGGCCGACGACACGAACGGCACAATGATGCAGTCATACGGCGTCGAGGATCTGCCGGCGGTCGTAGTGCTCAAGAACCGCCCGATCTACCACGCGACGATCGCTGCCTCCAACCCCAATGCCGGCGTTGAGGAGACAGTTGATGTGATCCTCGAGGGCGACGATCTCATACCGATGGCCGATAGTGAGGGTGAGGGATGTGGCGGCGGATGCGGCAGCGGCGGAGGATGTGGCGGCCCCGGCGGGGGCGCGGAGAGCACGGGTTCCGGTGAGTCCTGCCCCGCGAGCGAGATGATAGAGAAGGCAGCCGAGAACGCGTAGACCAAGCGCATCGCGGCTACCATGTTAGATTGACACTGGGCGCCCGCATCGCGGGTGCCCAGTGTCGATTCTGCGTACCGCCCAGGATGGGCTCCGGCCCGCGCCGTTTGCCGCCCGCCCCACCGTGCCTGCGGCTCTCCCGAGCCGCGCCGTCTGCCGTTCGCCCCACCGTGCCCGCGGCTCTCCTGAGCCGCGCCGTCTGCCGCTCGCCCCACCGTGCCTGCGGCTCTCCTGAGCCGCGCCGTCGCCGTTCGCCCCACCGTGCCCGCGGCTCGCCTGAGCCGCGCCGTCTGCCGCTGTACCGCCAAGCGCCAGCTTGGTGTCGTCGCAGCGTCATCACCTTAACCACGCGAGCAGGCAGGTCTCGGCCCCACGGGAAGGCCAAACGTGGCGGGCCACCAAGATCGCGGAGCCCCCAGCCGCATCCGAGGAGAACCACCCCATGCCCTTCTTTCAGAACCCGCCCAATCCGCTCCTGGCTGAGCGAGAATTCGAGATCAGCCCGGAGCACACCAAAGGTCAGTGGGCGGCCTTGGCCGTCATCTGGGTAGCGTTATTCCCGCTGTGCATCCCCCTGTGGCTCCTCGGACGCATCATCACCGGAGCGTTGACCGTTAGCGGGATGATGACATTCTGGATCACTCAGCACATCTTCGCCGGGCGGCCCGACAACGCCCCGGCTTTCCGCTGGCAGTGCGCGCGCGCGTACATCAGCAACTGCGTCGCCGGCCGCCTGCCCCACTGGAATGCGCCATTCCGCCGGTTCCTGTTCCGCCTGACCGGCGCGCGCATTGGGCGGGGCGGATTCATCGGCATGGGCGGCTACATGGAGGACTACATGCCCCAGAACGTCGTCATCGAGGACGGCGTGACGGTGTCCTTTGGCGTCACCTTCGTCGCGCACGGGTACCGACGAGGCCTGGAGGCGGACGAGAAGCACATCATCCTGCGCAAGGGGGCGTACATCGGCGCTACCTCGGTGCTGCTGCCGGGGGTCGAGATCGGTCCTGGTGCGATCGTCGGAGCGGGCTCGGTTGTCACCAAGGACGTCCCAGCCGGCGCCATTGTGGCGGGCGCGCCGGCGATCGTGCTGCGCTACCAGCCCGGCCACGAACCCGATGCCGGGCCCTGACACGCCGGTCGCTCCAACATCCAAAAAACCACGCAATGCGCGCATCCATCTCACTCGCCAGCACCTGATGGGCTCCTCACCCCAACCCATAAACCAACCCCATCAGCACGGCAAACAGAACGCTATGCCCAAGCTCAACGAAACCAATCCGCTTGATACTGAACTCACCTGTCGGCGGGCGCAGAACAGGCAGCAAGGCCTTCAATGCTATGGGCACGAGCGCCACGAAAGCAAGACTCGGCGCAACGCCGGCCTGCCCGAGCCAACCCACAATGGCTATCGATACGACGTGGAAGAGAAGCGATGGACTCCCTGCACTCAGCCGTTCGCCAAATGGGGTCTCGCGCGTCGGCCGGAACCTCACCAGGTACCTCACGTGCGGCACGCTCGCGCAGAAAAACAGCGTCCCTATCCCCCACACCCCCAGCTCTCGTGCGCCCAATGTTCCTGACGCGCAGTAGCCGGCGGCGATCACGACCGTGCTCAACCCGATAATGCCGATGATCTCGCCGATCGCCGTCCGGTCGAGGCGCTTGCGCTCCAGCACGGTCGATATACCTGCTGGCACCGCGCCGACCACGCCGATCGGGATCAGAAGCAGCAACCCAAATCCCAGCACAAGCGCAAGCGCAGCTCCAAGCGCGAGCAAGCCGTAGACAACGGTCAGCCGTCCTACCGCCGCGCGCCGGGCGTCGCGGATCCGCAGGTACGTCACTGCCGCGTGACGCGCGATGAACCCAAGCACGACGGCAACCAGCAAGACGACCGCTGCCCAACCGTTGACGCGTGATGCGCACGCGACCCCGACCGCATATCCGACGAGCAGAATTGACCAAGCGCCGTGTTGGCGGGGGATCGTGGCTGAGAACGGACTCCGGAGGAATGGTGAGTTGCCGGGCTGGGCGACCGATTCTTGGGGTGGGCTTTCCCCAGCCTGAGAGGAGCGGGCAGCCCCCTCAGGTTGGGTGGTTTCGTCCGGCGCATCAAGCCTCATCGCTGTCTGCCCCCATCAAGCCCACGTAAATCGGCCGCCCTTGCCCGGCGGGAGGGGGCCCGGTGGGAAGGACCGGGCCCCCGTGTGAAGAACCAACTGCCCGCCTGAACTGGGTTCACCCCCCGTAGGTCGGATCTCCAGATCCGACGAGACGGGTCATTGGGGGTGAAACCAACTCTATCCAGCCGCCTCGCCGAGCGCGGCCTTGATGTCGTCCTCCGGCGTGCCGATCGGCGCGATGTTGAAGTTCTCAACAAGCACGTTGAGCACGGCGGGCGAGATGAACGCGGGCAGGCTCGGCCCGAGCTTGATGCCCTGAATGCCCAGGTGCAGCAGCGACAGGAGAATGACGCACGCCTTCTGCTCGTACCACGACAGGATCATCGACAGCGGCAGATCGTCCACGCCGCACTCAAATGCATCCGCGAGCGCGAGAGCGATCTTCACGGCCGAGTACGCGTCGTTGCACTGGCCGATGTCCAGCAGACGCGGGATGCCGCCGATCTCTCCGAACTCAAGCTTGTTGAACCGGTACTTGCCACACGCCAGCGTGAGAATGACGCAGTCGTCCGGGACCTGCTCCGCAACCTCGGTGAAGTAGTTGCGTCCGGGCTTCGCTCCATCGCAGCCGCCGATGAGGAAGAAGTGCTTCAGCGCTCCGCCCTTCACCGCGCCGATGATGGTCTCCGCATGGCTCAGCACAGCCGCCGCGCCGAAGCCGGTGAGGATCGTCTTCTCCTCTTCCGTCTCGGTGAAGCCGGGAGCCGCCAGCGCCGCATCGATCACCTGCGTGTAGTCGCTGTTGGCGATGTGCTTGACTCCGGGCCAGCCGACCAGTCCGAGCGTGTAGATCCGGTCCTTGTACTCATCGGTCGGATTCATGATGCAGTTTGTCGTCATCACGATCGCGCCCGGGAAGGCCGCGAACTCTTTACGCTGATCCTGCCACGCGCCACCGTAGTTGCCCACGAGGTGCGAGTGCTTCTTAAGTTCCGGGTAGCCATGGCATGGCAGCATCTCGCCGTGGGTGTAGACGTTGATGCCCTTGCCCTCGGTCTGCTCGAGGATGTCCGCCAGGTCCTTGAGGTCGTGACCGGAGACGAGGATCGCCTTGCCGGCAACAGGCGTGATCCGAACCGGAGTCGGCTCGGGCGTGCCGTAGGTGCCGGTGTTGGCCGTGTCGAGCAGCGCCATCACGTTGATGTTGACCTCGCCGCACTTCAGCGACTGGCCGACCAGCGCGTCTACGTCCGTCGGGTCGTCCGCGAGGAAGCTGAGCGCCTCATGGACGTACGCGTAGACGGCATCGTCTTCCTGCCCGAGGATCTGCGCGTGGTCGGCGTACGCCGCCAGGCCCTTCAGGCCGTACGTCAGCAGCTCCTGCAGACCGGAGATGTCATCACCCAGCGCCTCTTTGCGCTTCGTGATCTCAACAGCCACGCCCTGAGCGACCAGACCGTCGGCGTCGGCGGCGGGCTCCCAGGTGGCGGGGCCGGAGAGTGTCTCGGGGTTCTCGACAGCGCCCTCGTAGAGAGCCTTGGCCCGATCGCGGGCCGCCGCGGCTTCGCGGATGTACGCGACGAAGCGGGCCTCGTCGAAGGTCACGTTGGTCAGCGTCGTAAAGATCGCCTTGACCGTGAAGACATCGATCTGCGCGTCGCTCGCGCCCGCTGCCCGAGCGCGGTGGGCATACTGGCCGATCCCCTTGGCGGCGTGGATAAGTAGGTCCTGGAGGGCTGCGACTCGCGGGTCTTTACCACATACTCCATGCTGCGTGCAGGCTACACCTTGAACGGTCTGTTCACACTGATAGCAAAACACTAAATCGGATCTCCTTTCACGACTTGGCACATGCTGGGCAGCCCGTAGCCGCCCAAAACGATCGCATTATCACGACGCATCCTTCTTCGGGATTAGGCCGTGTTGCACAGCACTGCATTTCTCGGCGTGCGGGCACCATTCGGCGCAACCCACGTCGAGCTTTGGATTCACGAACGTGTAGCCGCAGTTCTCACACTTGCGGGTGGCATCGTTCTTGAAGAACTCGACCGGAGCTTCGCACGCCGGGCAGGGGACCTCGTAGATGTCCTCCGGCTGCCAGTAGCGGTAGTCTTGTCCCGGACATTTCATTGGCGGCATCGTGCTCACCCCCTACTCTAACCAACGCCTACCGTTAGCGGGTTCGTTTCTAGGATCTCGCCACGGATGCCGATAACCGTCGTGGATGTCGGAATCTGCTTGCCCGATTCCTGCAGGGCGGCGCTGACAATGTGAACCAGCCCGAGGCAGCACGGGACTTCCATGTGGGCGATGTGGACCGACTTGATGCTGTTTCGGGCGAAGATCTGCCCAAGCTTCTTGACGTACAGCTCGCCCTCGTCGAGCTTCGGGCACCCGATCGTGAGGACGTGGTCGGTCAGCAAGCGCTCGTGGAAGTCCGGAGCGGCAAAGGGCGCGCAATCGGCGGCGATCAGCACGTCGGCGCCATCCCAGTACGGGGCCTCGACCGGGACCAGTTTGAGCTGGACCGGCCAGTTGCCTAGCTGAGACTCGCGAGGCCCGCCCTCGGCGGCCACGCGCTCCTCTTCCTCTTCGGCGTCAATGGCTTCGTCGACGGAGCGCGGGCACCTAAGCCCCATCCCTCGGCCGCCGGCCGCCGCCTGCGGCTTCAACGCGGTGGTCGGGCAGTCACAGACCGGCTCCTCCTTCAGGTTCAGAACCGCGGAACCGGGGCAGCTCGCGGCTGCGGTCGGTTCATCGTGTCCGGTCTCCTTCAGGCGCTCTTGGACCTGCTCCTCGTCGAACCCATCGGCCTCTCGATCGATCATGGTAATTGCCTCCTCGGGGCACGTCCCCAGGCAGTTGCCCAGGCCATCGCAATACACGTCCGCAACCAGCTTCGCCTTGCCATCCACGATCTCGATGGCACCTTCCTCACAGCTAGGAATGCACTCCCCACAACCCGTGCATCTGTCTTCGTCGATCTGAACAATCGCACGTACTGCCCGCATCACAATTCTCCTCAATTCTCTCTGGTCTACGGCTCTCGGCGAAGGGTCTCGCCGCTTCCTTACACGCATTAAGGTACTACTATACCACAATAGTTCCCCGTGTCAAATCTTTCTTGCCCGCCATTTTTTGAGACACCGACTTAGGCCCTGAACTCAGGCGTTAATCGGCTGGCGACCCACTCCAAGTCTCGCCGCGACGCATGACAGTCGAGCGGCGCAGCACAGTCGCCGTGCGGGCTGAGGAGCGTCGGGCAATGCCCCCTGCGCATGAAATTCGGTACTAGAAGCGGCTTCAAAACCCCAACAGCTGGACGGGTCGAAGCTAGAGCTTCGACCTACGGGGATTTTGAAACCACTTCTAGTCCGTCGGTGAGAATTCACTCTTATCCGCGCCGCAGACCGGGCAAGACCAGTCATCCGGAATGTCCTCGAACGCGGTTCCCTCAGCAATGTCGTTGTCCGGATCGCCATCAGCCGGATCGTACACATAGCCGCAGACGTCGCAAACGTGCTTCTGCATAGTGATGCCTCTCCGTATTGTTTCCTGGCACGTGGCGGCAGGCCGCGTTTCGCCGGCCCGCAACGCCTCACGCGCCATCGCAGGTGTCAACAAGCATCTTGCCCACCATCTCGCCCAGCTCGCGGCACTGGGCGAGGTCCTCCTGGGTCGGCACCCACTTGACGCGGATGCCCTCGTGGACGACGTCGACCTTCATGGCCTCAAGGATAGCGTTGAGTTGCTTAACGGCTTCGCCGCTCCAACCGTAGGACCCGAAAGCCGCGCCGATCAGGTTCCGCGGACGCAGGCCCTTCATGTAGGTCATCAGGTCCGCGATCGACGGGAAGATGTTGTTGTTTAGCGTGCAACTCCCGACCAGAAGCGCGCCCGCATCGAGGACCTCGGTCATGATATCGCTTCGGTGCGTCGCGCGGGCGGATGTAACGTGCGGATGCGCGCCCGCACCGTACACCCCGTCGGCGATCGACGCCGCCATCGCCTTGGTGCTGTCCCACATCGAATCGAAGACAATGACAGCCTTCGTCGTGGGCTCTTGCTCGCACCACTTGGAGTACTGCCCCACGATACGATCGAGGCCGCCGCGCCAGATCGGACCATGGTCACTGGCGATGACCTGACCGGGCAGGTTCAGCCCCTCCACCTTCTCCAGGACGCGCGCGAGCTGAGGCGTGAACGGCAGAAGGATGTTGGCGAAGTACTTAGCCGACTCGTGGTGAATCTCCGTGGGGTTGATCTCATCGGTGAAGCGCTCGGCCGACGCAAGGTGCATGCCGAACCCGTCGCTCGAGAACAGCACCCCGTCGTTAGCGTAGTACGTGAACATGTTGTCCGGCCAATGCACCATGCGCGTCTCGATAAACGTCAGTTCCGAGCCACCGAGGTTCACCGACCCCAGGTCCTCGACCGCGGTGATGTCCATGCCCACATCGAAGTGCATGGGCAGCGCCTTGGCGCCGTTTCTGGAGGCGAACAGCGTCTTGGGCTTCAACCACTCGACCAGTTCCGGCAACGTGCCGGAGTGATCCATCTCCGTGTGGTTGCTGACGATGTGCTGGATACTCTCGGGATCGATGACCGATCCGATCCGCGCCTTCATCTCATCGAGGCCGTCCTTCTTCACCGCGTCGATAAGAATCGGCTCGTCGCCCATGACAATGTAGGCGTTCCAGGACGTGCCCCGCCCCGTCATGTAACCGTGGAAATCGCGGATGTTCCAATCAATCGCGCCGACCCACCAGACCTTCTCCGTCACCTGTACAGCTTTGAATGCGTCGCTCATCATCTATTCCTCGCGGCTGTTGCCGAGAGCCGGTAGCGGCGCCCTCGGCAACGTCAAGTTTGCCTTCCCATATCGGGTTCATGAACTGACGACGGGAGTTTCCGTATGGTCTCACCGGAGACCTCCGCTTGGGGCCGCCTCCAGGAAAAATCCATCGAGTTGTGCCGATCTGCGACCTGAGGAGTTTCCTGCGACTCGCCCGAAGATTACGGAGATCGCGGAAAGGCGTGCAGGGATCCAGATCCTGAATGTCGAATTGATGTAATTAAGTGGATGCAGGACACCATGGCAGGAATTGGTGGTCTGTTCCGGAGTACCATGGCCGAACTGTGAGGAGGTGAGCGTAGGACCGACGATGCCTACTGCAACCCAAAACATGGACAAAGGAGGCAGATGGATGATGCGCAGCAGAGGTTTCACGCTAATCGAACTGTTAGGGCGGACGAGGTCGGCTGGGTTTCGGTAGATGATCTTGAGCGTTGGCATGGTCACGAGCGTGCGTTTCTCAAGTCAGCTACGCGCGGCCTTCAAAGCCCTAAATTCAGGCGTGGATGGAGTTTTTCGGAGGGACAGCACGGCATCATCTCTGCCTTCCGATCCCTCACCCCGTCAGTCACCCGCCGAGCCGAGCACCGGCTCGCGCCGGTCCGGCGAGCAGAGAAGAGCCTCCCCGGAGAGCCCCTCGGGTGGGTGCAGGCGCAAACTCGCAGGAAGCTGTCCCTCCCCGCAGACATACGCGACCAGGCGGTCCCCTTCCAGCCACCCTACGACTTCCACGTCAACCTCCGGATCGGTGTGGAAGCGGTACTCACCCAACGCCTCGACTAGCTCATCCGTGCTCCCATACCCCTGTAGGCTCTCGGCCGTGCCTCGGCCGATCTGCAAGGGCGCCCTTCCGTACGCCTCAATCCCAAGCGCCGCAGCCATTGACCCTCGCGAGCGCAGGCGGCCCAGTTCATCGTATGCGCCCGTCCCCGACGCGGCGATCAGCCTCCCGCCCGAGCGTACCCACTTCGCGATCCGCTGGGCCGCGGCATGGCTCAGGCTGCTACCCTCCTCGATGACCACCACCCTCGCACCCGCAAGCGCCTTGCGCGTCACATGCTCCTCCTCGATCAGCCACGCCGCCACGCCTCGCCGCCTCAACTCGATGAAGCCAGGTGGAATCAGCGCGTTGTTGCGCGCGTTCCGGGATGCGATGCTCATCACCGACAGTATGGGCGCGTACGGCCGCAGGCTCCTGTCCGCCGGGTCGTGCGCATTGTGCCAGACCAGCGTGGTACCAAGCCTGCTCAGCGCGTCTGCGTTCACCGCGTCGTCCGGGTGCTCGAAGAACCCGTAATACACCACCCACGGGCGCGTCCCACAGGCGTATGCGGTCGACACGTTCCATGATACCGTTTCCGGGTCTAGGAGGCGCGTCAGGTCATCCTCTCGGAAGGTGCCGAGGTAGTTCCAGATCGGCCTTCCGCCCGCCAGCGCTCGCCCGAGCATCAGCTTCGCCACCATGAGCGGCATGCTCATCCCACGCGATTCGGAGAGAACCACATCCTCGTGTAGGTACTCGCCGTCCTGCGCGAGCGCGGGGCTCTGGTAGAGGTATTGGGTATTTGACAGCAGCACCAGGCCCGGTTGTGTCCGCCGGAGCTCTCTCCGGAGCCGCTCCGTCACGTGTGCCCAGACGCGATTGCGCCAGTGCAGCCATAGCGCGTAGAGCGGCCCTTGGGCCTTCGGGATCCGCGTATAGCGCGTCGGACGTCCCAGCACGTGCCGCCCGAACCGCTCGGAAAGGTACTCCCGGAACGCCGCCTGGCATCCGTCGCAGTAGCAGCTCATGCCGTTTTGGGTGTGGTGGAACGAGTGGCAGTCCAGCATCACCCCATCCGGCTCATAGGCTCTCACCAACCGTCGGGTGCGTTCGAGGCTGTAGACTAGGGCCCCGGTGTTCGGGCAGAGCCAGTCGCTGCCCCACAGGTTCAGCGTCTCGCCCTCGGGGCCCCGTTGCAGCCATCCAGGCCGGTCGCGGGCAAGCGTGCCGTCCATCCACTCCGGCCCATGTCCCAGGTGGGTGAGCGACGAGTAGATCAGTATCCGGAAGCCCGCCTCCCGGTAGGTACGCAAGGCAGCCGCAAACTGCTCCTCCGTGAGGCGGTGCTGCTCGCCGACAAGCGTGTTGTGCGATTCGGGGGGCAGGAAGATGATCGTGTCCAGTCCGAACTCCTCGGCCAGCCACGGCGCACGCTCTTCCGCGTTCACGACCGAGTCCCACTGGGTCACGGCCCAGACGCCGCACACGCGGGCTCGCGATGTCCACGCCCGGCCCCGCACCGGCGCCGACCGGATCGGCCGGTCCGGCGGCAACGCCTCATCACCATCCACTGCCGGAGCGGGCAGAAGCTCAATAGCGCCATCACTCGTCACCAGCCTTGGCCCGATGAACCACACGCGCACGGGGTAGTTCGATACAGCCTGCCGCTCCTCAAGACCCAATACCACCTCCACCGTCTCTCCCGCGCGCGGCAAGTCCACGGAGACGCGCTCGGGCCCAGACGACGCGCCCCCCACGTCCCTGTCCCAGACCTTCGAGCCATCCACCGCAATCGTAGCGAAGTGGTAGCCGACCGTGGGGCCCGGGCAGTCGTCAGCCACATCCACCTCGAATCGTGCACCACCCCCCGCGGGGAGCTGGAGCGTCATGCTCACCGTCCCAGCCCAGCCGGTCTGCGAATCGGTGTACGCCGGCCACCCAACCACGACCGCCGAGGCCGGCCGTCCGCCGGCATCCGGAGCGGCGTCCGACGTGATGGTGAACGCCCCGCTGTCGGTCCACACGTCCCAGCCGCTGGGCAGCCCACTGGCCATCGCCGCGGCGGGCAGCACCAGGCTTGACAGAGCAAGAATCATCGCGTCCTCCGGCCAGTGCCTTCGCTTCTCGTGGGGCTGGGACCTCGGCAGGTCGCCCACACCCCGTAGTGTCCGGAAACAGATTACTACTAAAAGACAATAATACCTGCTCTGCCCAAAGCCGGCTGTGACCCCAGCGTGCACCATCGCAGCCAGTTCTCGGTCCCGGCGGCTCCAACCTCGCTGGCATCGGGGCGAGGCGCAAGTTGCCGGCTGCGACCTCTGCACCCATCTCGGCGAGCCAGACCGTGGCTTCCGTGTTCGGCGCAGCCCGCCTCCGATCGACGAGGTGCCTGCCCCAGCCATGTCCAATACTCGCCATCGGATGTAACCTCCCGCCGTGATCTGTGGCGGCCGGCATTGACACCGAGGTGGATACCGATGGCGGCAGTTTCGTCGAGCCCGCCTGAACAGGGCCAACTTGTCCGTGTGCGCGAGCGGCAGTACGTCGTCGCGGACGTCGCCAGGAGCACGCTGCCGACGCCCATGCTCGAGTGGACGGGCGGACCCGAGCAGCACCTCGTGACGTTGACGTCGGTCGAGGACGACGCCATCGGCGAGGAGCTCCAGGTCATCTGGGAGATCGAGCCCGGTGCCCGTCCCATCGACAGCGTCGCTCTTCCCACGCCGACCAACTTCGACGCTCCCGAGAGGCTCGACGCCTTCCTGGACGCCGTTCGCTGGGGAGCGGCCTCATCCGCCGATCCCCGTTCCATCCAGGCCCCCTTCCGCAGTGGCATCGAGATCGAAGACTACCAGCTCGACCCTGTGGTCCGGGCGATCCAGATGCCTCGCGTCAACCTCCTCATCGCCGACGATGTCGGACTCGGGAAGACGATCGAGTCCGGGATGGTGGCCCTGGAGTTGATGATCCGGCACCGGGCACGGCGGATCCTGATCGTCTGTCCCTCGGCGTTGCAGGTCCAGTGGCAGGAGCAGATGCGGGATAAGTTCGGTCTCGACTTCCGCATCGTGAACAGCGACCTGATGCGGGAACTCCGGCGGAAGCGTGGGATCCACGTCAACCCTTGGGGTCACTTCCCTCGGCTCATCACCTCAATCGACTTCCTGAAGCGTGAGCGGCCGTTGCGGCTGTTCAGGGAGACGCTGCCCTCGGAGGGGGAGCCCCTCTACCCCCGCCGATACGACGTCATGATCCTCGACGAGGCTCACAACTGTGCCCCGTCCGGTCGCGGTCAGTACGCCACTGACTCGCTGAGGACCGATGCCATCCGAGTCCTCACCCCGCACTTTGAGCACAAGCTCTTCCTGACGGCCACGCCGCACAACGGTTACCCGGAGAGCTTCACGGCTCTCCTCGAACTACTCGACGATCAGCGGTTCGCCCGGGGTACCCCGCCGGACGAGCGGCAACTGCGTGCCGTGATGGTCCGCCGTCTGAAGTCGGAGTTGGAGAAGAACTGGGACGGCACGCCGAGGTTTCCCGCTCGGAAGCTCGAGCCCATCGAGGTCGCCTACTCCGATGACGAGCGGCGAGTCCACGCGGCACTGCGTGAGTACACGAAGCAGCGACAGGAACGGACGGCCGACGATGCGGGGCGGATCGCCACCGAGTTCGTCCTGAAGACGCTGAAGAAACGGCTCTTCTCCAGCCCCGAGGCCTTCCGCGTCACGCTCGCCCAGCACGTGCGGACGTTGACCAGCTCCGAGAAGAAGCGTGTGACCAGGCGGACGCCGGTGGGTATATTGCAGCGGCAGATCGACCGCGTGGAGGAGGAGTACGCCGACGACGACGAGGCGGAGGACGCGACCCACGAGGTCGTCGACGCCGCGACCGTGCTTCTCGAGAAGCTCACGACGGATGAGCACGACCTGCTCCAGGAGATGAGGGCGTGGGCCGACCGGGCGGTGAACCGACCGGACTCCAAGGCCCGAGAGCTGATCGCCTGGCTCAACGAGAGCATCAAGCCCGGCGGAAAATGGTCTGACCGCCGCGTCATCATCTTCACCGAATACCGTGCTACGCAGAACTGGCTCGAGGGGATCCTGGCCTCGGAGGGCTTCACCGGCGGCGGCCGCATGATGACGATGTGCGGCGGGATGCAGACGGACCAGAGGGAGGCCGTGAAAGCGGCGTTCCAGGCCCCGCCCGATCAGAGCCCCGTCCGCATACTGCTCGCCACCGACGCCGCGTCCGAGGGCATCGACCTTCAGAACCACTGCTCCCGCCTGATCCACTACGAGATTCCGTGGAACCCGAACCGGATGGAGCAGCGGAACGGCCGCGTCGATCGCCACGGACAGAAGGCCGACGAGGTGCTCGTCTACCACTTCGCCGGTGAGGGGTACCGCGACAGGGAAGCCCGGATGGTCGAGGTCCCCGTCGGCGACCTCGAGGGTGACCTGGAGTTCCTGATGCGGGCCGTGCGGAAGGTTCAGACCATCCGTGAGGATCTCGGCAAGGTCGGACCCGTCATCGCCTCGCAGGTTGAGGACGCGATGCTCGGACGGCGGACCACGCTCGACACGTCTCAGGCCGAGAACGAGGCGGAGCCGGTGCGTCGGCTCCTGAAGTTCGAGCGGGATCTCGCCCAACAGATCAAGAAACTGCTCGACCAGCTCCACGAGACGCAACGGGAGCTCCGCCTGTCGCCCGACAACGTGCAGAAGGTCGTCGAGGTGGGGCTCGAACTCGCCGGGCAGCCCGCCCTGATCCCGGCCGAGATTGGGGGCATCTGGCCTGATGAGAAGCGGGAGGCCTGCCCCATCTTCCGCATCCCCGCACTCACCGGCAGTTGGGCGGCCTGCATGGAGGGCCTTCCTCATCCACACACGCAGGAGGTCCGGCCCATCGTCTTCGACCATCGGCTCGTCAAGGGCCGGGACGACGTGGTGCTCGTGCACCTGAACCATCGGCTGGTGCAGATGTGCCTGCGTCTCCTCCGGGCCGAGGTGTGGGCGAGCGAGGATACGAGGTCGCTGAACCGCATCACGGCCCGGGTTGTGCCGGACCACGCATTGCAGACGCCCGTCGCCATCGCCCATGCGAGGCTGGTGGTCATCGGCGGTGACTGCCACCGCCTGCACGAGGAGATCATCAGGGCGGGCGGAGCGATCCGCGAGGGACGCTTCTCACGCATGAACGTGGGCGAGGTGCGTGACGCGTTGGCGGCCGGGACGGATGAGGAGCCATCCGGCGGCGTGAGAGATACGTTGCTCGGGCTCTGGCCCAAGGTGGAGGAGCCCTTGCGGCAATCCCTCGAGGCACGGATGCGGGATCGGGCGGATGGTCTCGCCAAGTCGTTGGCTGAACGCTGCGAGCGAGAGGTCTCCGACATCACGTCGGTCCTGACCGAGTTGCGTGACCGGATCCAGTCGGAACTCGATGATCCGCGGTATCTGCAGCTCCAATTCGAGGATATGACCCCGCCCGAGCGGGAGCAGTTCGACAGGAACGCCGATTGGCTTCGGGCGAGGGTCAACAAGATCCCGCAGGAGATCGATGGTGAGACGGCGGCGATCCGAGCTCGGTTCGCGGACCCGCAGCCGAGGATGTTCCCGGTGGCGGTGACGTACCTGGTGCCCGGACGTTTGGCAGGTCGCGGAGGTTGAGACATGGACACCCCAGTATCTGTACAACTGCAACTCCTCAAGCGTCAGAATCCCGAAGCATGGGAGGAGGCCATTCTGAAGGCGACGGGGGTGCCGCTGCCGGAAGACCTGTCAGGGCACTTCCACGAGCAGGATGGTGCTGCCTACCTGTGTCAGGTGCTGCCAGGCACACGCTTCGACACATCCCAAGGCCGCTTTGTTCGCGAGCGGACATGGGAGCTGCTGGGGCTGTTCTACTACAACCACGGACGGTATACGGAAGCTCTAAGCCTGTTCCAGCTCTTGTACGAGGACCAGTTCGCCTACCAGCGGGAGAGCGGGCAGCGTATAGAGAAGGGCACGGCTCCCTTGTGGATCAGTGAGTGTCACTCGGGGCTGAACCATCCCACATATGCCAAACGCTACATGATGCACAGCCTCTGCGAGGACTCGATACGGGACCAGGGGGTTGTGCAGCCCGACAAGACTGGCTACTACCACCGCTTGGTCTGGCATCACGGCTCCAGCGATCCCGAGGTGCAGAGCCACGCCGAGAAGTGCTGGCGTCTGTACAGCACGGACCCGGAAGCCGGGATGTTCCCCGACTGGGTGCTCCAGCACCTCGACCACGAGTGGATGTCAAGACACCCCTCCGCCGATGAGATGACTCTTTACTCCGCGAACCGAGCATACGTGCGGTTCCTCCTGGATCGCATCAAGCCCCCCGATGGGTCTGATGGTGACTGGCGAGAACTTGAGCGTCTCGGGCACTATCTGGTGAGCTGCATACCGGGTTGCCGAGCCCGTATGCACAGGAGATCGAAGTCAACCGAATACGATGTTATGGGTGTCTTCGACGGCCCAGATCGGGACTTCCGAGCCGATGCGGGCCGCTACTTCCTCGCCGAATGCAAGAAGTGGACCAAGAAGAAAGTTGATGTTACCACGCTTCTGAAGTTGGGGCGTGTGCTCGACGCCGCCAAGTGTCGCTTTGGCATGCTCTTCTGCCTCAAGGGGATCTCACCAAACGCCGAGCGGGAGCGAGTCAAGCTCTTCCAGCACCGAGGGATCGCCATCGTGGTTGTCTCCGAAGCTGACCTGCGTCGCTGTGCCAAGGGAGCCAACTTCCTAACGATGCTCCGGGACAGGTATGAAGCGATCCGTCTGGACCTGCCGAGCAAGTAGTCCCGCAACCAGATTGAGTGCGACCAACCATGCCCAAAGCAAACACTCGACATCATGCAGAATGGCTGTCCCTGATCGAGGTCTCAGGGCCGTTCCTGAGCCTGCCCGTGCTGCTGCGTGTGTTCCCCCAGGGGCTCGACGCGGATGACCCCGATCACACTCGCGATCTGCGGATGGCGTTCGAGGAATGGCAGGACAATCAGCTCGGGCCGAGGCCACGGGCTGAGGTGCACAAGGCGTGGTTTGACTTCGTGCTGCGGGAGACGCTTGAGCTACCGGATGAGGTCGTCGCCACCGGCCAGGACATCCCCCAGTCGCTGAAGGCCACCGTCTCCGAGCACGGCGAGACGCTACGGCCCGACATCGTCATTCAGGATCCCGAGTCGAAGAAGCCCCGCCTGCTGATCCAGACCTACCCCCTCGCTCAGGGCCTCGAGAAGCCCGTGTCCGACAAGCGATGGAAGGCATCGCCGGACACTCGGATGACGGAGCTGTTGCACTCCACCGACGTGCGGCTCGGGCTGGTGACCAACGGCGAGCAGTGGATGCTCGTCGATGCCCCACGCGGCGAGACCAGTGGCTACGCCTCGTGGTACGCGTCGCTGTGGCTCGAGGAGCGGCTGACGCTCCGGGCGTTCCGCAGCCTGCTTGGCACACCTCGCTTCTTCGCCGTCGGCGACGACGAGACACTCGAGGCAATGCTGGCCGAGAGTGCCGAGAACCAGCAGGAGGTCACCGACCAGTTGGGCTACCAGGTCCGGCGGGCCGTCGAGGTGCTCGTACAGACCATCGACCGGGCCGATCAGGACCGTGGCCGTGCACTCCTGGCGGACGTGCCCGAGGCGGTGCTTTACGAGGCCGCCCTGACCGTCATGATGCGGCTCGTGTTCCTCTTCTGTGCGGAGGAGCGTGACCTGCTCCTGCTGGGCGACCCCACCTACGACGAGCACTACGCCGTCTCGACGCTGGCCGACCAACTGCAGGTCATCGCCGATCAGCACGGCGAGGAGGTCCTGGAGCGGCGTCGGGATGCGTGGTGTCGGTTGCTGAGCACTTTCCGGGCGGTCTACGGCGGCGTCCATCATGAGCGGATGTCGCTGCTCGCCTACGCCGGGTCGCTGTTTGATCCCGACCGCTTCCCGCTCCTCGAGGGTCGGCAGTCAGGCACTTCGTGGCGGGACACCCAAGCCAGCCCGCTGCCCGTGGATAACCGCACAGTCCTGCACTTGCTCCGGTCGCTGCAGTACCTGGAGATGCAGTTACCCGGCGGCGGACCGGCGGAGTCTCGGCGACTCAGCTTCCGTGCCCTCGACATCGAGCAGATCGGCCACGTCTACGAGGGCCTGCTGGATCATACGGCCACGCGGGCCACTGAGCCCATCGTTGGGCTGCAGGGCACGAAGAACAAGGAACCCGAGGTGCCATTGCCCGAGTTGGAGCGGCTCAGGGAACGGGGCGAGGACGATCTGGTTGACTTCCTCAAGAAGGAGACGGGTCGCTCGAAGAGTGCCTTGGGCAAAGCCCTGGAGTCGACCCTCGAAGGCGATGCCGTCGGGCGGTTGCTGGCGGCCTGCGGAAGTGACGACGCGTTGTGCGAGCGGATGCGACCCTTCGCGGGACTGCTGCGGAACGATAGCTTTGGCCACCCGGTCGTGATCGGCGAGGGCAGCGTCTACGTGGCGGCGGGCACGGACCGTCGCAGTTCGGGCACCCACTACACGCCCCGAAGTCTCACCGAGCCCATCGTGCAGTACACGCTGGAGCCGCTGGTCTACGTTGGCCCGGCCGAGGGCAAGCCGAAGGAAGAGTGGCAACTCAAGCCACCCGAGGAACTGCTGGATCTGAAGATCTGCGATATGGCGTGCGGCACCGGGGCGTTCCTCGTGCAAGCCTGTCGGTATATGGCAGAGCGTGTGGTCGAGGCGTGGGAGGACGCGGAGAGCCAACATCCGGATGGGCCGGGCATCACGCCGTTTGGCAAGCCGTCGAGTGGCGAGCCGGGCGATGCGATCATCCCCAAGGACACCGACGAGAGGATGGCCTTCGCCAGGCGGCTCGTGGCCCAGCGGTGCCTGTATGGGGTGGACATCAACCCGCTCGCCGTCGAGATGGCGAAGCTATCGCTCTGGCTGCTGACGCTCGCCCACGACAAGCCCTTCACGTTCCTCAACCACGCGATCCGGCCCGGTGATTCGCTGGTCGGCATCAGGGACATCAAGCAGATCGAGGCGTTCAACCTCGACGGCACCGGCGGGCAGAACCGCGTCATCCTCCAGTTCCTGCCCGAACGCATCAAGCGGGCCGTCGAACTGCGACGCAAGATCGAGGAACGGCCCGCTGAGCTACCCGAGGACGTCGCTGCTCAGGAAGAACTGATGCGGCAGGTCGAAGAGGAGACCCTCCGACTCAATTGGGCCGCCGACATGCTCGTGTCGGCCGACTTCCGGGGCACGACCGCGAAGGAACGGGAAGCTGCTCTCACTCAAGCCTCCCTGGACGTGGCCCAGTGGTTTGAGGAGCGGGACACGGAGTTCCTCGCACGCAAGGCCCACGACGCCCTTGACGGCCAAGTCACCTTCCACTGGCCCTTGGAGTTCCCCGAGGTGATGGTCGAGCGTGGCGGCTTTGATGCCTTCGTCTGCAACCCGCCGTTTATGGGCGGGCAGAAGATCACGCAGAGCCTGGGGGCGTCATACCGCGAGTACCTCGTGCACCGTCTCGCTAATCGGGCACGGGGGAGTGCTGACTTGTGTGCCTACTTCGTGCTGCGGGCAGCCGTTCTGCTCCGGTTAGGAGGCCAGTTCGGACTCGTGACCAGCGACATCATTGCTCAAGGAGTCAGCCGCGAGGTGGCATTGGAGCAGATCGTCCGAGACGGGTATACCATCACCCGGGCCGTCCCAAGCCGGAACTGGCCCGGGTTGGCCTCCGTGCAGTACACCCTCCTTTGGGTGCGAAGGGGGGCATGGCATTCGGGGGCGGTGCTTGACGACCGGCCGGTCCCGCAGATCTCTGTTCTGTTGACGTCAGGCGGGCAGGTCGAGGGCCGACCAGAGAGCCTGCACTCGAATGATGGCAGGTCCTTCCAGGGCACCATTGTACTCGGAATGGGCTTCATTCTCGAACCTGGTGTAGCGGAGGACCTGCTGAGGAGAACTCCGCAGGCTAAGGATGTGGTGTTCCCGTACCTGATGGGGAAGGACATCAATGCCCATCCTGAGCACGAGCCCAGTCGTTGGGTAATCGACTTTTCTGACTGGCCACTCGATCGCCGGGGCTCGGCCTCTGGCTGTGAGGGCCCGGTGGCAGCTGATTACCCAGAGTGTCTGCGGACCGTCGAAGCACTCGTCAAGCCGGAACGAGAGAAGAGCAACCGGAAGGCGAGGCGGGAGAGGTGGTGGCAGTTCGCTGAGCGAGCCACTGGCCTATACGCGGCTCTGGGCGACCGTTGTCGGTGCCTTGCGATCGCAAGAGCAGCCACCAAGTACGTGGAGTTCGCACTGGTTCCGACCGGAGCCGTCTATGCAGACTCACTGACGGTCATTGCGTTGGACGACTTTGAGTCGTTTGCTGTGCTCAGCAGTAGCTTCCAGAAGGCGTGGGCTCGTCGCTACGCCTCTTACAATCTCTCGCTACTCCGCTATACGCCATCTGAGTGCTTTGGGACGTTCCCGTTCCCCTCCCCTGCCCCGCCGTCTGCAAGCATCGGGGAGGCCTACCACGAGTATCGTCGGCGGGTGATGCTGGACCGTTGGGAGGGGATTACAAAGACCTACAACCGCCTGCACAGCCCGCAGGAGACCGCCGAGGACATCCGGCGGCTGCGGGAGCTGCACGTGCAGATGGACCACGCCGTCGCCGCCGCCTACGGCTGGACCGACCTGAACCTCGGCCACGGCTTCCACGAGACGAAGCAAGGCACCCGCTACACCATCAGCGAGGAGGCCCGCCGCGAGGTTCTCGACCGTCTCCTGCAACTCAACCACGAACGCTACGCCGAGGAAGTCGCCCAAGGCCTCCACGACAAGAAGAAGCCCAAACGCAAAGCCAAGAAGAAACCAGCGAAGAAGAAGCCGTCCGATGGACCCAGCCAGCCCACATTACTTGACTGAGGTGGCATTGCATTGAGTGCAGCGACTGAGAGCAAGATCCATGTTGACGACATCCAACTCAGCGATCTGATGCACAACGTCGCCGAGGGCAAGTATCGGATTCCACGCTTCCAACGCACCTACGTGTGGCGGCAGAAGAAAGTCATCGAGCTGTTTGACAGCATCTACAAGGAGTACCCCATTGGCTCCTTCTTTCTCTGGCGAGCCGATGGGGAGTACAAGGCGCTCTTCCGCGAGGTGCCCGGACTCGATGTGCCCCCTATTCAGGACCAAGATCAGGTGTACTTCATCATCGACGGCCAGCAGCGGATCACATCGCTCTACGTGACACTGACGGGTGAAACCGTCTCAGGTACTGACTACGGGAGAATCTGCTTCGACGTTGAGCAGGAGAAGTTCAGCCACCGGAAGCCCGACGGCAAGCGACACATCTCAGTGCAGAGCATCTGGGGTCCTGATGCGCTGGATCTCTTCGAGGCAGTGGCGCCGGAGCACCGCGACGCACTGAAGCGTTGCTGGAAGATACTACAGGTCTACCCCATATCGGTCGTTGAGGTCCGTGGCAAGGACCTCAGGGCCGTGTGTGATATCTTCCAACGGATCAACCAGAGCGGACAGCGCCTCGACCGCTTTGACCTCGTGTCAGCGATGACGTTCTCCCCTGAGTTCGACCTCCGCACCCGCTTCCAGGACGATATCATCGAGCCCCTGAAGCAGACGGGGTTCGGTGCCATCGACCCCTCGATCATCACGCAGCTCCTGGCCCTGCTCCAGTTCGGCCAATGCACGGAGCAGCATGAGTTCGCTCTCAAAGGCGAGCACATCAGGAAGCACTGGGACGACGTGAAGGAGTCCGTTCCGCTCGCCGCCGCAACCCTCCGGAAGAGTATGGGAGCGATGACCGCCGACTACCTCCCCTACAATGCGGTCTTCACGCTCCTTTCCTACTGCTACGCCAATATGGATGACCGCTCGCTCACGGCAGCGCAACTTGAGTGGGTGAAGAAGTGGTTCTGGCGGGCGTCGTTCGGGCAGCACTACGGCGGCGCAGCTCCGTCGATCATGACTCGCGAACGTCCGATGTTTGAGAAGCTGGCCGCTGGCGGGATACCTGAGCTGGATGTGCGAGTCACCCTCACCACAGCAGACCTCGTCAAGACCCGGATAACGTGGAGAAGCTCGGCCGTCAGGAACGCGTTTCTCTGTCTGATGGCGATCAACGGACCTCGCCATCTCAAGAACGGAGAGGAGCTGGACCTCGTCAATGGCGACATCTCCGACTTTACCAAGGCCGAGAAACACCACATCTTCCCAGTGGCCTTCCTGGGAGGTAGCACCTCTTCTGGGGCCGACAGCCACGCACTCCCGAACTTCTGCTTCCTGCCCTCCGAGCTCAACAAGGAAGTCCGCGACAGCGAACCAGCGAAGTACATCCCCGAGTACCAGAAGAAGAACCCGGACTTCGAGAAGACGGCCCGGTCACACCTGATCCCGTTGGGGCCGGACTCGGGTATCGCAGAGAACGACTACGTGACGTTCCTGAAGTCGCGGGCAGAGCTAATCATGTCCGAGATTGCGAGGGTCTGCGGCGGCATCACTGCTCCCAGACAGGAGGAACGGCAGGCGGCCGTCGAGGCGTCGGAGCACCGCTGGCGGGATCTCATACATGGGGTGCTCGCGGAGCAGGTCGGTGATGGGTACTGGAAGCAGAGCGTGCCACAGGCAGTCAGAGAGGGAGCCGAGAAACGGGTGCAGTCGGACATCAGGAAGCATCCGCAGTTGGCCCCGGAACTCGAGGACACCCGCCGGAAGCTCGACTACTTGAACCCCGTGGACTATGCAACAATAGTCGAGAACGGGGCGAACTGGAAGTTCTTCCAAGAGATCGTCCGAACAAAGCCAGACCTCCAGAACCACATGAATGCATTCAGCGAGTACCGGAACTGCGTGGTACACGGCCGCTCGATGACGGAGCTGGTCCAGATGGCGGGTGAGACGGCTCTGGTGTGGTTCGAGACGGTGTTGCCGGAGGAGGCAAACGGCGACGAAGCGGATGCGGAAGATGATGCCGAGGTGACCGACGATGAGTAGCCTGCTGCACCAGAAAGCACCACCCATCGAGATCCGAGCTGAACTCCTGAAGCGAGTGATGGCTGATCTCCTTGGCCCCGTCGGCGGGGCCGATGAGGAGGTCGCCGAACGCAGCGTCCGTGACCGCTATCTCGTCGGCGTCATCGCCCCCAAGAACCAGGATGTCGTCCCTGAGGCGAATGACCGGCTCGCCGATGGTAGTCGCGACAACCCGGAGGAGGGAGCGACGGACGACGCTCCTCCCGCGAGGCGGACGCTGTTCCCCTCATCGATCGGCATGACGTTCTGCGTGGATAGGGCGGCGACCGAGCTGCAGGTCACCGCCAATTGGGGCTCCTATGACCGAACGAGCAGCGAGCACCTGACCACCGATGCGGGCGACTTCCAGCGGGTTTGGAAGCGGACGCCTCGGGGTGGTGTATCCAAACCGCTCCCACTCGACTCGCGGGGGTTCACCTTCGCCCCCGACCCGGAGATCCCCGAGGTCGAGGTCCGAGGGATCATTCGAGAGCGAGACGATCACTGGAGTGTCACGGTCTTCCTCGTGAACGGGCAGGAAGAGCCCAAGTCGAGCAAGGACTCCGCATGGCTCTTCCAGCCTCAGCTCATGGTCGAGTCGCCGGATGGCACCCCGATCTTCCACCGCCGCACCGAACGTCGCCGGGCGGGCAACGCCGACGAAATCGCCTACGCGGAGGAACGGGCGATGGCGATGCTCTACAAGCGGCACGTCGAGTTCGCCACTGGTCACGGCGTAGCGGTGCACGTCGAGATTGCCGATGGGTCCTACGATCGTGCCGTCCGCATCTGGACCCAGGTGGCTCCCAATCACGAGGTGCCCAAGGCCACGCCTCCGACGCCGGAGGACATCCCCGGGCTCGCCGAGAGCTGCCTCGACATGGAGGAGCTGTCCGAGACCGAGACGTCCGATCTCGATGCGAAGCTCCGACCGCTGACCAACGCGTATGCGGCCTGGATAGACGAGCAGGAGGCGGCTCTCGGTTCCGGCGAGATGGCCGACTACCGGGACGCGGGCACCCAGGCGATCGCCCAGTGCCGCGTGGCCATCCGGCGGATCAACGAGGGCCTGGACCTCCTGCAGAGGGATGAGCAGGCGGCAGAAGCCTTCCGCTTTGCCAACCGGGCCATGCACCTGCAGCGAGTGCGGTCGATCTACTCCCAGCAGATCCGCCGTGGGGAGCAGGTGGAACTCGACGACGTCGACATTCCGAAGAACCGCTCGTGGTATCCATTCCAGTTGGCGTTCGTCCTGCTGAATCTCCCTGGCATCACCGAGCTGAACCACCCGGAACGAAGCAGCGACCCATCCGCCACGGCAGACCTCCTCTGGTTCCCGACCGGTGGTGGGAAGACGGAAGCCTACCTCGGCCTCGCGGCGTATACGATGGGGCTGCGGAGACTGCAGGGGACCGTCGCCGGACGGTCGGGTGAGTCGGGGGTCGCCGTCCTTATGCGGTACACTCTGCGGCTCCTCACGCTCCAGCAGTTTCAGCGGGCGGCCGCCCTGCTCTGTGCGTGCGAGGTGATCCGCAAGAAGGCCCTTGCCGACGATGATGAGAGGTGGGGACACGAGCCGTTTCGCATCGGGCTGTGGGTCGGCCGGAGAACTACGCCCAACACGACGGAGCAATCCGCCCAGGCCATCGCGAAGGACCACGGACAGCGACGGGGAGGCGTGTTGCAGGGGGGGATCGGCTCACCCGCTCAACTCACCAACTGCCCGTGGTGCGGCACTCGAATAAACCCCGGACGAGACATCAAGGTCGAGACCGTGAAGAAGGGCCGAGGTCTGGCGGTGATCTCCTGCGGCGACCCGTTGGGGCGTTGCCCCTTCACGCCACGCCAGTCCGGCGGCGAGGGATTGCCCGTCCTGGTCGTGGATGAGGAGATCTACCGACGACTCCCCACGATGCTGATCGCCACGGTCGATAAGTTCGCCCAGATGCCTTGGAAGGGCGCCGTGCAGACGCTCTTCGGGCATGTGGACGGCCGCTGCTCCCGGCACGGCTTTCGCACTCCCGAGATCGACGACGCCGACTCGCATCCCAAGAAGGGCGGCTTGCCTGCAGCCCGGACTGAGCCCTGCAATCCACTCCGGCCACCGGACCTCATCATCCAGGATGAACTCCACCTGATCAGCGGCCCCCTCGGCACGATGGTGGGCCTCTACGAGACGGCGATCGATGAGTTGTGCTCGTGGGAAGTGGACGGCAGGAAGGTGCGGCCCAAGGTCATCGCCTCGACCGCCACGATCCGCCGCTCGCTCGAGCAAGTCCACGCGACATTCTTGCGGAGCGTCGAGGTGTTCCCGCCACACGGGTTCGATGTCAGCGACAACTTCTTTTCGCTGCAGAGGGAGCCAAGCGAGGAACACCCCGGTCGCCTGTACCTGGGCATCTGCGCACCAGGGCGACGACTGAAGGTCGCACTCATCCGCGTGTACGTCGCATTTCTGTCGGCCGCCCAGCAGCTCTACGAGGAACATGGAGCCGCGGCCGACCCGTGTGACCTCCCCCCATTAACGGTACCACTCACAGTCTCATGGAATCGTTGCCTTCAGCCATGTCCGTAAGGCGAGGTATAACCGAGTCTGGAGGGCATGGCTGGATCGCCTCAGGAGCCGGCGGCCGGTAGCCCAACGAGCTGTGCGGTCGGACCGTGTTGTAGTGCGTTCTCCAGCGCTCCACC
>PVBE012789719.1_pt1 | contig 27927 bp, 30 predicted proteins | sample 1631181 | NCBI WGS metagenome assembly PVBE01 (sample SAMN08397723, study PRJNA350692) | Marine metagenome, whole genome shotgun sequencing project. | isolation source: water | place: Pacific Ocean | collected 2012-04
CTTTCAACGAAACGTCCAATCCGGCATAGTACTTCATGGCTGCTCTCCTTAACGCTTCTTGTGGCTGGAACATCCAGACCACGTTCCAAAAGCTCGGAGAGTAGCCACCCTCAGCGCCGATTACCCCATCTCTGTGGTTAGCTCACGACGGCAACCGGCGGGGAGGTGACCTGGTCGCCTAAACCTCCGCCTCGATCCACCAGTTGGACATCTGGAAGGCGATGGAGAGCGGCGGCGGCAGGGCCAGGTCGGGGCTGTCGGGCTCCTCGATGGCGCGGCGCACCATCTCGCGGACCTCGTCGCGGCTGAACCAGCGGGCGTCCTCGAGCTCGTCGGCGCCGATCGAGATGTCGGGGCTTTCGGCCTCGGCGACGCAGCCGATCATCAGCGACGAGGGAAAGGGCCAGGGCTGCGAAGAATGATAATGCACGGCGCCGACCTTGACCCCGGCTTCCTCCCAGATCTCGCGCCGCGTCGCCTCTTCGATGCTTTCGCCCGGTTCGACAAAGCCGGCCAGGGCCGAATAGCGTCCCGGGGGCCAGGGCGGCTGGCGGCCCAGCAGGCAACTGTCCCGCCACAGGGCTATCATGATGACCACCGGATCGGTGCGGGGAAAGTGCTGCGCCCCACAGCCCGCGGCGGGGCACTGGCGCACGGTGCCGGCGTCGATGGCCTCGGTGGCGGCGCCGCAGGCGGCGCAAAAGCGATGCCGGGCGTGCCAGTCGATCAGCGCCCGGGCCTGGGCCAGGATGGCGGCGTCGCCATAGCCCAGCTGCGGCGCGATGGTACGCACGTCGATGAACTTGCCGGCACCATCGAGCACACCGCCCTTGGCCGGGTTGTCACCGAGCTCGAGGCCAACGGCGAAGCAGCCGGCACCAGCCTCGTCGAGGCCGAGAAAAATCAGTTCCTTGGCCTCGCCGGCGAATTCCTCGAGCCGGGCCATGGGCTGCCAAGCCAGGGCCGGTGCGGGCTCCAGCGCAATCAGCCCGCGTAAGCGCCAGAGCGGCAAGAGCCGCGTCCCGGGCGCCTTTCGCAAGGCCTCCAGGGCCGCCTCGTCGCGCCTCAGGTGGGCCGCCCGGTCGAGGCTGGAGCCGGCAAAAACGTGGGAATGGGACATGGCGGGCCAGAGCTCGGCGCCCCGCGGCCCGGGTACGCGATGGGTCATGGCCGCGGAGCCTGCCACAGGCCGCGGCATACGGCAACCGGTGGCGCCCTTGCGCTCTTGCACCTTTCGGCGCCGGTCTGTAAGTGCTCTTGCGCCTCACGGCGCCGGTCTGTAAGTGCTCTTGCGCCTTTCGGCGCAAAGTCCGATAGTGCGACCGGAAGGTTGGCGGACGGACGGACGCCTCGCCAACCCGGTCAGATCCGGAAGGAAGCAGCCGTAACGAGCCGTGTCCGGGTCGTCCGAACAACCTTCCACCTGATGCTGATTCGCCGTCATGACCGAGGCCAGCAGAACGACCCCTTATCGCGTTCTCGCCCGCACCTATCGGCCGGCCACCTTCACTGAACTGGTGGGCCAGGACGCCATGGTGCGGACCCTGGAGAACGCCATTCAGACCGGTCGCCTGGCCCATGCCTTCATGCTTACCGGCGTGCGCGGCGTGGGCAAGACCACCACCGCCCGCATCATCGCCCGGGCGCTCAATTGCACGGGCCACGAGGGCGATGGCCCCACCGCCCAGCCCTGCGGCCAATGCGAGGCCTGCCGGGCCATCGCCGAGGACCGCCACGTCGACGTGCTGGAGATCGACGCCGCCAGCCATACCGGTGTGGCCAACATCCGCGAGCTTACCGACGGCGTGCGCTATGCCCCGGCCTCGGCGCGCTACAAGGTCTACATCATCGACGAATTGCACATGCTGTCGACGCACGCCTTCAACGCGCTCCTGAAAACCCTGGAGGAGCCGCCGCCCCACGTCGTCTTCATTTTCGCCACCACCGAAGTGCGCAAGGTGCCGGTGACGGTGCTGTCGCGCTGCCAGTGTTTCGATTTGCGCCGTGTCGAGATGGCCGAGCTGGTGGCCCATTTCGGACACGTAGCGGAGCAGGAAAACGTCGCCATCGAGGAAGGCGCGCTGGGCCTGGTGGCCCGGGCCGCCGAGGGCTCGGTGCGCGACGGGCTGTCGCTATTGGACCAGGCCATGGCGCTGGGCGGCGACAGCATCGACGAGGCTTTGGTGCGCGAGATGCTGGGCTTGGGCGACCAGAGCGGGCTTTACGACCTTTTCGACCAATTGATGGCGGGCGATGTGGCGGCGGCGCTGGACACCCTGCAGGAAGCCTACCGGGGCGGTGCCGATCCGCTGGCCGTGATGCAGGACTTGCTCGAGCTCGTGCACTGGCTGACCCGTCTCAAGCTGGTACCAACGCTGGCCGAGGACGCCACCAGGCCGGAAAGCGAACGCCAGCGCGGCGCCGCCATGGCGGCCAAGCTTTCGCTGCCGGTGCTGGCGCGCTGCTGGCAACTGCTGCTCAAGGGGCTGGGCGAGGTGCGCCAGGCGCCGGCCCCGCTGGCCGCCACCGAGATGGTGCTGGTGCGGCTGGGCTACCTGGCCGACCTGCCCAGCCCGGCCGAGTTGGTGCAGCAATTGCGCGGCGGCGAGGCCGCGCCGGCCGCGCCAGCCGCACCGGCCGCACCGGCGGCGGCGCCGGCCGCACCGGCCGCGGCGCCGGCCGCAAGCGCTCCCGCGGCCAGCTCGGCGTCAGCCACCGCCCCGGCGCTCGAAACCTTCGCCGACGTGGTGGCCCTGGTCGAGGCCAAGCGCGAAGGCATCCTGGCCAGCCACCTGCGCGATGGCGTTCATCTCGTCACCTTCGGGCCGGGCCGGATCGAGCTCAGGCTCGACGCCACGGTGGCGCCGACGCTGCCGGCGGAGCTCGCCCGGCTGCTCGGCGAATGGACCGGCGAGCCTTGGCAGGTCACGGTCTCGGCCGACGAAGGGGCGCCGACGCTGGACCAGCAGCAGGAGGCCCAAGCCGAAAACCGCCGCGCCGAGGCGGCCGGCGACGAGGTCGTGCAAAGCGTGCTCGAGGCCTTTCCCGGATCCAGGATCCGCGACGTGCGCCCGGTCGATGATACCCCCTAGCCCATTCCCACAGGAGCTGAAACGCGATGAAGAACCTCGGTCAGATGATGAAGCAGGCCAAGGAGATGCAGGAGAAGATGGGTGAGATCCAGGCCCGCATCGAAGAGACCGAAGTCACCGGCGAGGCCGGCGGCGGCCTGGTCCAGGTGACGCTCAACGGCAAAGGCGCCATGCGCCGGCTGCGCCTCGATCCCAGCCTGGTGTCGGGCGACGAGGTCGAGGTTGTGGAGGATCTCATCGTAGCCGCCCACAACGACGCCAAGGCCAAGGTCGAGGCCCTGATCCAGCAGGAGATGGGCCAGCTCACCGGCGGCCTCAACCTGCCGCCCGGCCTCGACCTGCCGTTCTGAGCCGGTCGCCATGGCGGCCAACGACATCGAGCGCCTGATCCAGCTCTTGGCCAAGCTGCCAGGGCTGGGTCCGCGTTCGGCCCGGCGGGCGGCACTTTTTCTCGTCAAGCGCCCCGACGGCCTGCTGCGGCCGCTGGCCCAGGCGCTCTCGGCGGCCGCCGACAACGTCCATCCCTGCTCGCGCTGCGGCAACCTCGATGGCCGGGATCCCTGCGCCATCTGCCGGGACGAGAGGCGCGACGCGAGCCTGCTCTGCGTCGTCGAGGACGTCGCCGACATCTGGGCCCTGGAGCGTGCCGCGGTCTTTGCCGGGCGCTACCATGCCCTGGGCGGCGTGCTCTCGGCCCTCGACGGCATCGGGCCCGAGGATCTCAACATCGCCGGCCTCTTGGCCCGGGCTCGGGCGCCAGAGGTGACCGAGGTCATCCTGGCCATGAACGCCACCGTCGACGGCCAGACCACGGCCCACTACGTCAGCGATCTGCTGGCCGAGTGCGACGTCACCATCTCGCGCCTGGCCCACGGCGTGCCGGTGGGCGGCGAGCTCGACTACCTCGACGACGGCACCTTGGGCGCGGCGCTGAATTCCCGCCGGCCGATTTAGCTTGCCCCGGCGGCCCCGCCGGCCTACCTACGCGGCATGACGATCAGGCCCATCATCACCGCCCCCGACCCCCGCCTCAAGCTGCGCTCTGAAGTCATTGCCGAGGTCGACGACGGTGTGCGCCAGTTGCTCGACGACATGTACGAGACCATGGTTGCGGCGCCCGGCATCGGCCTGGCGGCGGTGCAGATCGGCGAGCCCCGCGCCGCCATCGCGGTCTGCCTCGACACCCCGGAAGGCGAGGAGCCACGGCCCTATTACTTGGTCAATCCCGAGGTGGTGTGGCGCTCGGACGAGGAAATGCTGCACGAAGAGGGCTGTCTCTCGCTGCCCGAGCAATTCGCCGAGGTGGTGCGCCCGGCCGAGGCGCGCATCCGCTACCTCGACTACCGGGGCGAGGAGCAGGAGTTGCACGCCGCCGGGCTGCTGGCGCGCTGTATTTTGCACGAGATGGACCATTTGCGGGGCGTGCTGTTTGTCGACCACCTCACGGTCATCAAGCGCAACATGATCCTGCGCAAGCTGGCCAAGGCGCGGCGCCAGCAGGCCAGCGCCTGAGGCGGCCGGCGATGCTGCGCCTGGTCTTCATGGGCTCGCCCGATTTCGCCGTGCCCACCTTGACGGCGCTCATCGAGGCCGGCCACGAGCTGGCCGCCGTCTACAGCCAGCCGCCGCGCCCCGGCGGCCGCGGCAAGGCCGAGCGCCCGACGCCGGTACACCAATTGGCGGCCCATAGGGGCCTCGAGGTGCGCACGCCGGCAACGCTCAAGGGCGAAAGCGCGGCGCTGGCCGAGCTGGCGCCCGACGCCGTGGTCGTCGTGGCTTATGGCCTGATCCTGCCGCCGGCGGTCCTGGCCGTGCCCCGGCTGGGTTGCCTGAATTTGCACGCTTCGCTACTGCCGCGCTGGCGCGGCGCCGCGCCCATCCAGCGCGCCATCATGGCCGGCGACGGCGAGACCGGCGTTGCCGTCATGCAGATGGAGGCGGGGCTCGACACGGGACCCGTGCTGCTCGACGAACGCCTGCCCATCGGCCCGGCCACTACCGCGGCCGAGCTGCACGACGAACTGGCGGCCATGGGGGCGCCGCTGATGCTGCGGGCGCTCGACGGCCTGGCGGCGGGTACGCTCGCGCCCCAGCCACAAGCCGCGGAGGGCATCACTTACGCCGCCAAGATCGAGAAATCCGAATGCCGCCTCGACTGGCAGCGCCCGGCCATCGAGCTCCAGCGCCAGGTACGCGGCCTGGCCCCTTTCCCCGGCGCCTGGTTCGGCTATGCCGGCGAGCGCATCAAGGTGCTTGAGGTCGAGACGCTGACACAGGAAGGCGAGCCCGGCCGGGTGCTGGCGCCCGACGACCTGGTGGTGGGCTGCGGCCAAGATGCGTTGCGCCTGCTCACCCTGCAGCGCGGCGGCCGCCGCCCCTTGGCCGCGGCCCAGCTCAGGCGCGGCTTTCCCCTGCCGCCGGGCGCCGACCTGGGACTGGTATGAGAGCATGAGGTACCGGCTGACGCTGGAATACGATGGCGGGCCCTTCGTCGGCTGGCAGCGCCAGGCCAACGGCCTGGCCGTGCAGCAGGTGCTGGAGGAAGGCATCGCCGAATTTTGCGGCCGAAGCGTGACCGTCTTCGGCGCCGGCCGCACCGATGCCGGTGTCCACGCCCTGGGCCAGGTGGCGCACTTCGACCTCGAGGCCGAGCCGCCGCCGCCGCCCGGAACGGTGCGCGACGCCCTCAACCACCATATGCGGGCCCACGCCGTGGCCGTGGTGGCGGCCGATTTCGCCGCGGCCGATTTCGACGCCCGCTTCAATGCCGTCTCGCGCCACTATCGCTATCGCATCGTCAACCGCCGGGCGCCGCTGACGCTGCTCCGCGGCCGGGCCTGGCTGGTGCCCACGCCGCTGGATTTGGCTGCCATGCAGGCGGCGGCGGCGCACCTGGTGGGGCATCACGATTTCACCACATTCCGCTCCATCCGCTGCCAGTCCAGATCGCCGGAGAAGACGCTGGACGAGCTTAGCGTGCGGGCCCGAGGCGACGAGGTGCTGGTCGAGGCCCGGGCGCGCTCGTTCCTGCACAGCCAGGTGCGCTCGATGGTCGGCACGCTGGATCGCGTCGGCCGCGGCAAGTGGAAGCCCGACGACGTGGCCAAGGCCTTGGTTGCCCGCGAGCGCGCCCGGGCCGGCCCCACGGCCCCGGCCGAAGGGCTTTACCTGATGGCCGTAACCTATCCCCCGGAGATCAAATAAAACGATCCGCCCCGGCGCTGATCAGGCGGCCCAGGACGAAATCGAGCGCCACCAGGGCGGCCGCCGTAACACCCGAGGTCTGCAGCGCCGTCCGTGCCACGAACCATTGATAAAAGAGGATCGCCAAAGTTATGGCGACGCCCAGGAAGAGCCCTATGTCCTGGCCCACCAGGCCGCCCGAATTGAGCAGCACGATGGGCAGCACCGCCGCCACCTGGATGGTGGCGGTCCAGTTGTAGGCGATGATGTAGGAGATGTAGTGGCTTTGGAAGCCCAGGATCACGGCGATGCCGAGCATGATCAGGGGAAAAGCCAGCCAGCCCACGGCATAGCCCAGCATTTCGACGAAAAAGTACCAGGTGCCGCTCTCCACCGTATCGTCGAGGCGCAGCCAGAGAATCAGCAGATAGGGCGGCAAGACCAAAAGCGCCACGCCGAAGGAGCGCCAGAAGCCGGCGATGGTGTGGTTGAACCAGTGCATGCCGCCGGCGTCGAGCCGGGCCAGGCGGTAGGCGCCATAGATGGAAGCAAGGGTCTCCTGCCAGCTGGGCATGGCTCAGGCCGCGAAATAGGCCTCGAGGATGGCCTGGTAGGCCCGGGCCAACTCCACTATTTCGGCCACCGGGGTGTTTTCGTCGATCTGGTGCATGCTCTGGCCGACCAGGCCGAACTCGGCCACCGGCGCCTGCTCGCGGATGAAGCGGGCATCCGAGGTGCCGCCGGCGGTGCCCAGTTCGGGACGCCGGCCGAGACTTGCCTCTATGGCGCCTGACAACAATTCACTGAATTCGCCCGGCGGGGTCAGGAAGGCCTCGCCCGAAACCCGCAGCTCGAGCTGGTAAGCGCCGCCGACGGCGTCGAAGCCGGCGCGCAGCCAGTTCTCCAGCGCCGCACCCGTGTGTTCGTCGTTGAAGCGGATGTTGAAGGCGGCGCGGGCCTCGGCCGGGATGACGTTGGCGGCCGGATTGCCCACGTCGACCGAGGTCAGGGCGATGGTCGAGGGCTGGAAGTGGGCGTTGCCCTGGTCGAGCTCGGCCTGGGTCAAGTGCGCCAGCATTTGCACCAGCCGGGGTATGGGGTTGTCGGCCAGTTGGGGATAGGCGGTGTGGCCCTGGCGGCCGGGCACCGTGAGCCAGCCCGAGAGCGAGCCGCGCCGCCCGATCTTGATGGTGTCGCCGAGTTCCTGGGCATTGGTGGGCTCGCCCACCAGACAGGCATCGATGGTTTCGTTACGTTCCCGCAGCCATTCCAGCACCTTTTTGGTGCCGTTGACGGCCGGCCCTTCCTCGTCGCCGGTGATGAGCAAGCTGAGGGATCCGGAAAAATCCCCGCGCTCATCCAGAAAGCGCCCGGCAGCGGCCACGAAACTGGCGATCGCGCCCTTCATGTCGCAGGCGCCCCTGCCCCACAGCCGGCCCTCGCGAATCTCGCCGGCGAAAGGGTCGACCGACCAGGCGGCGGCGTCGCCCACCGGCACCACGTCGGTGTGTCCGGCGAAACAGAAATGCGGTGGGCCGCTGCCGATGCGGGCATAAAGGTTTTCCACCTCGGGCGAGTCCGGATCGCTGAACTTGAGGCGCTGGCAGTCGAAGCCGAGCGGCGCCAGCACCTCTTGCAGCAAGCTCAGCGCGCCGCCTTCGGCCGGCGTCACGCTGGGGCAACGGACCAGGCGCGCCGCCAGGTCGATCGGATCGATAGCGGAATGATTTTTCACGTCAGTCGCGCAAGAGCTCGTTGATCGAGGTCTTCGAGCGTGTCCGGGCATCGACCTGCTTGACGATCACGGCGCAATAGAGGCTGGGGCCGGGGCTGCCGTCGGGCAAGGGCTGGCCCGGCAAATTGCCCGGCACCACCACCGAATAGGCCGGCACCCGGCCGAAGTGGATGTCACCCGTCTGGCGGTCGACGATCTTGGTCGAGGCGCCGATGTAGACGCCCATGGAGAGCACCGATCCCTCTTCCACGACGACGCCCTCGGCGACCTCGGAGCGGGCGCCGACGAAGCAGTTGTCCTCGATGATCACCGGCCCGGCCTGCAAGGGCTCGAGCACGCCGCCGATGCCGGCACCGCCCGAGATATGACAGTCCTTGCCGATCTGGGCGCAACTGCCGACGGTGGCCCAGGTGTCGATCATGGTGCCGGTATCGACATAGGCGCCGAGGTTGACGAAACACGGCATCAGCACGACGCCCGGCGCGACAAAGGCCGAGCGCCGCACGATGCAGTTGGGCACGGCGCGAAAGCCGGCCTGGCGGAACTCGGCCTCGCCCCAGCCCTCGAATTTGCTTGCGACTTTGTCGAACCAGGGAGCTGCCTGGCCGGGGCCGCCGGCGATCGGGCTCATGTCGTTGAGGCGGAACGAGAGCAGCACCGCTTTCTTGAGCCACTGGTTGACCTGCCAGCTACCGTCCCGCTTCTCCGCCACCCGATAGCTGCCGCCGTCGAGTGCCGCGAGCGCCGCCTCGACGGCCTCACGAACCTCGCCCGTGGTCTCGGGGCCGATGCCCTCGCGGTCCTCCCAGGCGGCCTCGATCGAGGCCTCAAGTTGCTTCGCCGGCATATCTAGTTTCCTTCCGCTGCGCCGTTGCCGCCAGAACATAAGGGCGGGCGGGTGGCTTGGCGAGTCCCGTCAATCTTGACAGCCGTCGGCGACGACGCCGCCCAGCCAGGTGGCCAGGTCGTCGGTGACGTGGTCGACATAGCCTTCCGTTTCTGTGGGCTCGTCTGGCGACCAGGCGCTGTTTCCTCGCACCCACACGGTTGTCACGCCCAGCGCCGCCGCCGGCGCCAGGTTGCGTGCAATATCGTCACAGAACACGGCGCTTTCGGGATCGATGCCGTATTCGGCGATGAGCTGGCGGTAGGGCTCGACATAGGGCTTGGGCACGTAGTTGGCGGCGGCGATGTCGAAGATGGCCTCGAAGTGGTGGCCCACGCCGAGCCGCTCCATGACCCGTTGGGCGTGGCCGGTCGAGGCGTTGGTGAAGATGAGCTTCTGCCCATCGAGCGCCGCCAGGACGGCATCCAGGACCGGGCTGGGCGCGATCGGCGCCAGGTCGATGTCGTGGACGTAGTCGAGATAGGGTGCGGGATCGAGGTCGTGGGCCAGCATCATGCCCCGCAGCGTGCTGCCCTGTTCGTGGAAATAGCTTTTCTGCAGCTTGCGCGCCGCCACGGCGTCGACCTCGAGGTAATCTCGGATGAACTCGCCGATGCGCTGGTCGATCTGGGCAAAGAGGTTGGAGCCGGCGGGATAGAGCGTGTTGTCGAGATCGAAGATCCAGGTCTCGATGGCGGCGGGATCGAGGCGGTCGGTGGGCGCTATTCGGTTCATGGCCGGACTTTGACCGCTGGCCGCGGCCAGGGCAAGGGGATACGAGGTCTCTGCTTGCCGCTCGTTTGCCGAATCATGATATTGTCGCGGCCATCGTCGGTTTCGATCGTTCCAGCGCCCGGCAGGAGGGCCGCGGGGAAATATGCCGAAATCCGCAAGCCAGCAAATCGACATGAAGGCCGAGCACGACCGCCTCGTGGCCTTCGCCTTTTCGGCCGCCGACGCCTTTCTCGAGATCGACGAAAACCGCATCGTGCGCTATGCCGTGGGCGCCACCGTCTAGCTCACCGGCGAGGACGGCGGGGCGCTGCTGGGCCGGCCCTTTCTCGACCTTGTGGAACGGCGTGACCGGCGCTTGCTGCGGGCGGCCTTGTCGACGGCCGAGCGCCAGGGCCGTTTCGGCCCGATCAACGTGCGCATCCAACGCCCGGGCGACCAGCCGGCCCAGGTGGCGCTCTTTGGCACCTACCTGCCGCTCGCCGGCGGCCGTATCTTCCTGGCGCTGAGCGCCGCCCGCCTGGCGGTCAGCACCGCCTTCGAGGAGGCCGAGCGGGATCCCGAGACCGGTCTCTTGCACCGCGAAGCCTTCGCCGACATCGCTTTTGATGCGCTGCGGGCCGGTGCCGAACAGGGCCGCGGCTATGCCATGACACTGCTTGACATGACCGGCCTCGAGGGCCTGCTGGGCCAACTCGGAAGCGCCGCCGGCCTCACCTCGACCCAGCACCTGGCGGCCTCATAGCCCGCATTTCTCACCGGATCACGGCCTGCGCGTCGCTCCCAGGCGCGCACCCGCGTTGTCAAAGACCGAAGCGCGTAGTACCACTACGCGCTTCGGTCTTTTCCTAGCGGATCGCATCACCTGGGGGCTTTGCTGCCCGTGATCCGGTGAGAAATGCGGGCTAAGCGGCGGTCGGGCATCATGGCGAAATCGGCGGCACCCTTGCAGACGGACGGCGCGGCACCGGCCAGCGCCGCGGCCTTTGGCGACTGGCTGTCGCTGATGCCCGAGCGCGTGCTCGAGGGCGTCTCGGGCCCGGGCCTGCTGTTCGACGCCGACGGCGCCGTCGTGGCCGCCAACGGCGAAGCCGAACCCCTGCTGCCGGCCTTTGCCGAGGGCGGTGACCAGGTCTTGCGCGGCCTCGTCGCGGCGGCCGCCGCCAGCGGCCGCACGGTGAGCGAAAAGCTCGACCTGCCGGCCGAGTTCGGCGGCCTGGCGCTCGAGCTCATGATGCTGCCGCTCAAGGATAGCGACGGCACCACCCTGGTGCTGGCGCTGAGCCGCGAATTCACCGTCGAGCGCAATTTCATGGCGGCGCTGCTGGCCTCGCGCCAGTTGTTCAAGGACCTGGTCAGATGCTCCGCCGATTTCGCCTGGGAAACCCAGAGCGACGGCAACTTCGCCTTCGTATCGCAACAGGGTGCGCTGGGCTACACCGCCCACGAGCTCAACCACCGCCCGCCCCGCCAGCTCATCCATCCCCGCCACGACGAGAACCAGCCCTTTCCCTTCGACAGCCGCCTGGCCCACGAGGAATCCGAGGTCTGGATGCGGCGCGCCGACGGCAGTCCGGCCTGCCTCAGGATCTCCTCGGTGCCGATCTATTCCGACACCGGCGACTGGCTGGGCTGCCGCGGCGTGGCCCGCGACGTAAGCGACGCCCGGGCCCGCGACATCGAGCTCGAACGGGCGCGCAACCGCGAACGCCTGCTCAACGCCATCGTCAACACCATCCGCGAGGAGGTGGTGCCCGACCACATGCTGCTGGCCGCCGCCGAGGCCACGGCAGGCGCCTTGGGGGCACGGCATTGCTGGATCTTCCGCCGCACCCCGCCGGGCCAGTTCGTCAAGGCCGTCGAGCACGGCGAGCCGCCAGGGTCGACGCCCGAAGCGGCGGTGCGGGCGGCCCAGAACCTGATCGTCCACGGCGATCCCCAGAACGTCGTCGAGAGCAAAGTCGGCAACCACCTCATGCTGACCTCGGCGGCGCGCTACCGGGGCGAGATCAACGGCGCCATCTCGGCCTGCCGGGGCGACGACCAGCCGACCTGGAACGCCGCCGAGCGCAAGCTGTTGGCCGGCGTCGCCAACCATCTGGGCATCGCGCTGGAGCAGATTGCCAACCACGAGACGCTGGAACGGCTCTCGCGCACCGACGAATTGACCGGGCTTTTGAACCGGCGCGCCTTCTTCGACGATCTGGAAACGCGCCTGGCCCACCAACGCCGCACGCTGCGCCCCGGCGCGCTGTTGTACGTCGATCTCGACAACTTCAAACCGGTCAACGACGTGCACGGCCATCACACCGGCGACGCCGTACTGATCGGGGTGTCCGAGCTTTTGGCCGGCGGCACCCGCGTCGGCGACCTGGCGGCGCGGCTGGGCGGCGACGAGTTCGCGCTGTGGCTCGAGGAAAGCGACCGCTCGGCGGCCGTCGTCAAGGCCGAGACATTGCTTGATCAGATCGTAACCCTTTCCGGCTATTCTGCCGATGCCGCCCGGCCGCTGGGTTTCTCGATCGGCATCGCGGTCAGCGAGGTGGCGGTCGAGGAGGGCTTCAAGGAGCTGGTGGGCCGGGCCGACGGAGCCATGTACCAGGCCAAGGCCGCGGGCAAAGGCGGCTATGTCGTCGCCGCCCCGGCCCAGGCCCAGGCGCAAGCCGCAAGAGTGACGGAGCGTGGATGATGTTGGCTGGACTGTTCAGCTTCCGCGAGGACCGCAAGAAGCAGAAGAAGAAATCGCGCAAGAAAAAGCGTGCGGCGATAACTTACGACGAATCGAAAAAGCTGGCGCGCAACAAGGACAGGGAGACGCGGGCCGACCTGGCCTCGCGCGAGGACGTCAGGCCGGAGGTGCTGTATTACCTGGCCGAGGACGAGGACTCGGAAGTCAGGCGCGAGATCGCGGCCAACGAAAAGACGCCGCGCCAGGCCGACCTGATCCTGGCCAAGGACAGCGTCGACGAGGTGCGCTGCGACCTGGCCCTCAAGATCGGCCGCCTGGTGCCCGACATCTCGGAACGCGATTCGGTGGTGCTGCGCGAGCTCACTTTCCAGGTCCTGGAGATCCTGGCCAAGGACCAACTGCCGCTGGTGCGTCAGTTGCTGGCCGAGGAAATCAAGCACTCGGCCCAGGTGCCCAAACCCATCGTCGACGGCCTGGCCCGCGATATCGAACTCATGGTGGCGGCTCCCATCCTGGAATATTCGCCGCTGCTGGACGACCAGGACCTCTTGGAGATCATCCGTTCGGATCCGGTCCAAGGGGCCTTGAGCGCCATCTCGCGCCGGCCCGAGGTCAGCACCAAGATCTCCGACGCCATCGTCGCCGCCAAGGACCTGCCGGCCGCCGCCACGCTGCTCAACAACGACAACGCCCAGATCCGCGAGGAGACCCTGGACCATATCATCGACATCGCTTCCGAGGCCGAGGACGAGCCGGCCTCGGAGGCCCATATCCTGCACGAACCCCTGGTCAAGCGGCCCGAACTTTCACAGCGCGCCATCCGGCGCGTCGCCGGCTTCGTCGCCTCGTCGCTCTTGGATCTGCTGCAGACCCGCCACAAGCTCGACGACGACACCAAGCAGACGGTGCAGGCCGCCGTCAAGCGGCGCCTCAAGGAAAAGCCCGAGGAAGACGACGACGTGGTCAAGCGGGCCGAGGAGATGCACAACCGGGGCAAGATCACCGATAAGGGCCTGGCCAAATGCATCGAGGACGGTGATCGCGAGCTGATCATCCATGCCTTGGCGCTGAAGGCCGAGATCGAGCCGCCGATCACGCGCAAGATCATGCTCTCGCGCGACGGCAAGACCATCACGGCGCTGGCCTGGAAGGCCGGCCTCAACATGCGCACGGCGCTGGATTTGCAGCGCAAGGTGGCCCACGTGCCGCCCTCCAAGGTGGTCAACGCCCGCGACGGCGTCGACTATTCCCTGAGCGAGGACGAGATGTCGTGGTTTTTGGAGTTTTCACCGGCTAGGTGGATCTCAGTACCTGAGATCCAGCTAGCCTTTTTTGTCGCTCACGGCGGCGGACCTGCGGTCCGCAGCCTCCGCGGGGGCGCCGCAGGGGCGGCGGGTCGCGGTCGCTCCCGTTGCACCAAAACCAAGCAGCAAAAAACACACTTGGTATTGGCGCTAAGCCGCCCCCGGCACGGGGGCGGAAGCCAAGGGCGCGGATGCGCCCGCCCGGTGAGGGTCTACAAAACACCGCCGCCGTGAGCGACAAAACTACACGATCATGGTGCCGACGCCGTGTTCGGTGAAGATCTCCAAGAGCAGCACGTGGGGGATGCGGCCGTCCAAGATGTGGGCGGCGCAGTGGCTGGCGGCGATGGCATTGAGACAAGTCTCGACCTTGGGGATCATGCCGCCCGAGATGGTGCCGTTCTTCATCAGCGTGCGCGCCCGCCGGGCCGTCAGCTCGGGCACCAGGGCGCCTTTCTTGTCGAGCACGCCGTCGACGTCGGTCAGCATCAACAACTTGCTGGCGCCGACGGCGCCGGCGATGGCCCCGGCCACGGTGTCGGCGTTGATGTTGTAGGTCTCGCCGCGCTGGCCGACGCCGATCGGCGCCACCACCGGGATGACGTCTGAGCTCAGAAAACTCTCCAACACATGCGGATTGATCTTCTTGGGCTGGCCGACGAAGCCGAGATCGAGGACGCGTTCGATGTTGGAATCGCTGGCCCGGCGGCGTGATTTCAGCTTCACCGCCTCGATCAGCCGGCCGTCCTTGCCGGAAAGCCCGACGGCGGTGCCGCCGGCACCATTGATGGCCGTGACGATCTGCTTGTTGATCGAGCCCGACAGCACCATTTCGACGATCTCGACGGTGGCCTTGTCGGTGACGCGCAAGCCGTCGACGAAGGAACTCTCGATCTTCAGGCGCTCGAGCATGGCGCCGATCTGCGGGCCGCCGCCGTGGACCACGATGGGGTTGATGCCGACCTGCTTGATCAGCACCATGTCGCGGGCGAACATTTCGGCCAGCTCGGGCGCGCCCATGGCGTGGCCGCCGTACTTGATGACGAAGGTCTGGCCGGCGAAACGGCGCATGTAAGGGAGCGCCTCGGAGAGCGTCCGGGCGGTCTTCAGGCGTTCGCCTTTGAGTTTCGTGCTGAGCCCGGCCATGCCGGCTTATAGCCCAATCAGGCGGCCACCGCCAGTTGCCCCAGACGCGCCCGCAACTCGGCGATGCCCAGGCCCTCATGGGCGCTCGAGACGACGATGCGGGGATGGCAGGAGACGTGGCCGGCGAGCTCCCGGGCCAGACGCTCGAGGGTGGCGGCGAGCTCGTCCTGGAGCACCTTGTCGGCTTTGGTCAGCACCACCTGGCCCGATACCGCGGCCTTGTCCAGCGCCGCCAGCACCCGCTGGTCGCTGTCCTTGAGGCCGTGCCGCGCATCGACCAGCAGCAGCACCCGGCGTAGCGTCGGCCGGCCCGCCAGATAGGCCTCGACAAGGCCGGTCCAGGCGGCGATCTCCGACTTGGCGGCGCGGGCGTAGCCATAACCCGGCAGGTCGACCAGGTGCAGGCGTTCAGCCAGGCGGAAGATGTTGATCTGGCGCGTGCGGCCGGGCGTGCGCGAGGTGCGGGCCAGGGTTTTGCGTCCCGTGAGCGCGTTGACCAGGCTCGACTTGCCGACGTTGGAGCGCCCGGCAAAGGCGACCTCGGGCAAGTGAGCCTCGGGCAGCGCCGAACGCTTGGCCACGCCGGCCACGAATAGGCAGGGCTGGGCGAAGAGCAGCCGGCCCGCTTCCAGCGCCTCGGCGCTGAAATCTTCCTCCGGCTCGGCGGCGGTGGCGGCCACCGGTCTCAGGTTTTCTTGCCCGCCGCCGGCGCCGTGCCCACGCGCTTCTGGATGACCCACTGCTGAGCCATCGAGAGGATGTTGTTCCAGGTCCAGTAGATCACCAACCCGGCCGGGAAATTGGCCAGCAGGAAGGTGAAGACGATGGGCAGCATCATGAACACCTTGGCCTGCACCGGATCGGCCGGCGGCGGATTGAGTTTTTGCTGCAGGAACATGGAGATGCCCATGGCCAGCGGCCAGACGCCGAGATGCAGGAACTGCGGCGGATCCCACGGGATCAGCCCGAGCAGGGTGAAGAAGTTGGTGGGATCGGGCGCCGAAAGGTCGTGGATCCAGCCATAGAAGGGTGCATGCCGCATCTCGATGGTCACGAACAGCACCTTGTAGAGCGCGAAAAACACCGGGATCTGCAGCGCGATGGGCAGGCAGCCGGCCATGGGATTGACCTTCTCCTTTTTGTAGAGCTCCATCATGGCCTGGTTGAGCTTGGCCTTGTCGCTGCCATAGCGCTCCTTCATCTTGACCATCTCGGGCTGCAGCTTCTTCATCGCCCCCATGGAGCGGAAGGACTTGTTGGCCAGCGGGAAGAAAAGGATGCGCATGAGCACGGTGAAGAGCAGAATGGCCAGCCCGAAATTGCCCAGCATGCGGTTGAAATAATCGATGGCGATGAAGATCGGCTTGGTCAGGAAGGGGAACCAGCCCCAATCGATGACCAGATCGAAGCGCGAAATGCCCAGCGCCTCCTGATAGCCCTCGAGCTTTTGCACCTGCTTGGCGCCGGCAAAGAAGTGGCTGGTGACCTCGATCGAGGCGCCCGGCACCAGCGCCCGGGCGGCGCCGAGAAAGTCGACCTGGTACTTGTCCTTTTCCTCCGCCAGCGAGTGCCGGAAGCCGGCCCTTATGGCCTCCTTCTGGTCCGGTATCAGAGCGGCCAGCCAGTATTTGTCGGTCAGGCCGATCCAGCCGCCGGTGCTGGTGGCCTCGATTGTTTCCTCGTCGACCAGTTCGTCGTAGTCGACTTCCTTGAGGGTCTCGTTGAATACTCCGAGCAGGCCCTCGTGCAGGATGTAGAAACCCAGAGTATCGGGCGTGCCGGTGCGCGCGATGATGCCCCAGGGATGGAGCGTCACGGCCTTGGTGCCGGCGTTGACCACACGCTGATTGACGGTGAACATATAGTTGCGGTCGACGGCGATGGTGCGCGTGAACTCTAGCCCCTGGCCGTTCCGCCAGTTCAGCGTGAGCGGCGAACCCGGTGTCAGTTCGCGCCGGTCGGCCTGCCACGGCGTCTCCGGGCCGGGCAGCTCGATGCCCGCCTCGATGGCCGCCCAACCGAACTCGGCATAGTAGGGATGGGCGCTGCCGGCCGGCGACAGCAGCACGATCTCGGGGCTGGCGGTATCCAGCTCCTCGTGGTAGCCGCGCAGCGTGAGATCGTCGATGCGGCTGCCGGTAATGGCGATCGAGCCCAGCAGGCTGGGTGTCGTGACGGAGACGCGGGGCGATTTTTCCAGGGTCGCGGCACGCACCGCGGCCGCCGCCGGGCCGCCGCCGGGGATCGGCAGGGCGCCGGGCACGGTGGCGGCCGGCGGGGCGGCGCCAGGCACCGATGGGGCCGCCGTTTGGCTGCCGCCCGGGCTGGTGCTCTGGGCCGTCTGCTCGGCTTGCTCGGCCAGTTGCTGCTGGCGGGCCTGTTCGCGCTCGCGCTGGGGGGCGTTGATGAAGAGGTCAAAGCCCAGCAGGATGGCCACCGACAGCACGATGGCGAGAATCAGATTGCGCTGATCGGACATGGCGGGGCGACCTAGGAACGCTTGGCCGAGGTTGGCGCCAGCTCTGGCGGCGGCGGCGGCACCGGGTCGTAGCCCCAGCCGGCCAGCGGGTGGCAGCGCAGGATGCGCCTCAGCGCCAGCCAGCCGCCGCGCCAGCCGCCGTGCCGGGCCAGCGCCTCGAGGGCATATTCCGAGCAGCTCGGGGCATAGCGGCAACCGGCCGGCAGCAGCGGCGAAAGCAGATAGCGGTAGGCCATTACCAGAGCGCGAAGGAGAAGAGCGAGCGGGCTCATCGCGGTTCTTTTCCTTTGCCCTCGACGCCTTTGCGGTCGAGCCGCTCGAGCGCCGTCTCGAGGTCGCCGACCAGCTTCCGATAGGGTCGGGTGAGCGTGCCGCGGCGCCCGATCAGCACGTAGTCCCGGCCGGCCAGGGCGTTCGCCGGCAGCACCTCGGCGGCGGCCGAGCGCAGCCGGCGCCGGGCCCGGTTGCGGGCCACCGCGTTGCCCACCTTCTTGCTCACCGTATAGCCGACGCGAAAGCCGGTCTCGGGTTCGGACTGGTGCCGGCGCATCTGCACGATGAGACCTGGGGCAACCCATTTCTGGCGGGCGGCGGCGACACGCAGGAACTCGGAGCGCTGCTTCAGCCGCCCCAACCTGGCCGTCATGGCCTTAGGCCGAAAGGCGCTTGCGCCCCTTGGCGCGGCGCCGCGCCAGGACGCGGCGGCCGGCCGCGCTCGACATCCGCTTGCGGAAACCGTGGCGGCGCTTGCGCACGAGGTTGCTGGGCTGGAACGTCCGCTTCACTGCAAAACTCCGGGAAATCGCCTGAGCCTCGGGGGGGCTCGAACACGGCGGCTGTATACGGTTTTGGCCGGCGTAAGTCAATTGTGCTCTGACCCCTCTCGCAAGCCCATCACGATTCCCCGCCCGGCCATCACGCATTGGTTACTCGCCGCTTTAATCGCCGTAGTGATACACCACTTGAGTTCCATCACGACGACAACGCGTCAACGACAATGGATTCCGCTGTGGGAACTGCCGTGAATGACCGGGGCCCGGCCGCTGGCGGCCCCCTCAAATCCGTCCTCAGGGTGCTGCCTCTGGCGCTTTTGCTGGCCGGCCTGGCAAGCTTTTTCCTGGCCGATCTGGGGCGCTTCACGAGTTTCGAGTTCCTGCGCCAGAACCACCAGGCCCTGATGCATTGGGTGGCCGGCCACCAGTTGCTGGCGGTGGCCGGTTTCGCCCTGCTCTACGCCGCGTCAGTGGCGCTGTCGCTGCCCAGCGGCAGCTTCCTGACCGTCACCGCCGGATTCCTTTTCGGTACCATGGCGGGGGCGCTGTGGGTGGTGCTGGCCGCCACCGTCGGCGCCACGGCCGTCTTCCTGGCCGCCCGCACCGCCTTCGCCGAGCCCTTGCGCCGACGCGCCGGGCCAACCTTGCGAAGGATGGAATCCGGCTTCCAGACCAACGCGCTCAGTTATCTTTTGGTGCTGCGTCTGGTGCCGCTGTTTCCCTTCTTCCTGGTCAACCTGGCTCCGGCCTTTCTTGGCGTGCCGCTGGGCACCTACGTGGCGGCGACGCTCATTGGCATCATTCCCGGGACCTTGGTGTACGCCAGTGTCGGCAGCGGCTTGGGCATGATTTTCGAACAGGGCGGCACGCCGCCGCTGGGCCTCATTTTCGAGCCCCGCATTCTGCTGTCCATATTGGCTCTGGCGGCACTGGCCCTGGTTCCCGTAGCCTATCGCCGGTGGCGCCAAAAAAAGGCAGCCTGAAACCAAGCAACGCGCGGCAGAAAGGGAGCGCATGGGGCGCATCGAGACCGATATTTGCGTCATCGGCGCCGGCGCCGGCGGTCTCACCGTGGCCGCCGGGGCCAGCCAGATGGGGGCCGACACGGTACTGGTGGAAAAGGGCCTGATGGGGGGCGACTGCCTGAATTACGGCTGTGTGCCCTCGAAGGCCCTGATCAGTGCCGCCCGGGCCGCCGAGGCGGTGCGCGGGGCGGCGCGCTTCGGCATCGCCGCCGGTCCGCCCGAGATCGACTTCGGCCGCGTCAACGACCACCTGCGCGGCGTCATCGCCGCCATCGCGCCGCAGGATTCCGAGGAACGCTTCCGGGGGCTGGGCGTCAACGTCATCCGGGCCGCCGCCCGCTTCACCGGGCGGGCCGAGATCGAGGCCGGCGACCACCGCATCAGGGCTCGGCGCTTTGTCGTGGCCACCGGCTCGCAACCCCTGGTGCCGCCGATCCCGGGCCTCGACGGCGTGCCCTTTTTGACCAACCGGAACATCTTCGAACTGCGCCAGGCGCCCGAGCACCTGATCGTCATCGGCGGCGGTCCCATCGGCGTCGAACTGGCCCAGGCGCATGGCAGCCTGGGCAGCCGCGTCAGCATCGTCGAAATGTTCGGCATCCTCGGCCGCGACGATCCCGAACTGGCCGCCGTGGTGGCCGCCCGGCTGCGTCAGGGCGGCATCGAGGTTCTGGAAAACGCCCAGGTCAGCAACCTCGCCGCGGTCACCGGCGAGGCCGGGACGCTGAAGGTAACCGTCGAACGGCAAGGCCAAACGCTTGAACTCACGGGCTCACACCTGCTGGTTGCCGTGGGGCGCGAGGCCGATCTGGCCGAACTCGACCTCGAGCGCGCCGGCATCGAGCACAGCACCGCCGGCATCGCCGTCGACCGCCGGCTGCGCACCAGCAACCGCCGGGTCTTCGCCATCGGCGATGCCGCCCAGGGGCCCCAGTTCACCCACGCCGCCGCCTACCAGGCCGGCATCGTCCTGCGCAACGCGCTTTTCCGCCTGCCCGCCCGGGTCGACTACCGGGCCCTGCCCCACGTCACCTACAGCCGGCCCGAACTGGCCCAGGTCGGCCTCACGGAAGCCGAGGCGAAACAAAAACAGGGCGGCGGCCAGGGCGCCATCCGGGTGCTGCGCTGGCCGCTGGCCGAGAACGACCGGGCCCATACCGAGGGCGAGCACGACGGCCTGATCAAGGTGTTGACCAGCCGCCGCGGCCGCATCCTGGGCGCCGGCATCGTCACCCCCCAGGCCGGCGAGCTGATCCAACCCTGGGTGCTGGCCATCGGCCAGCGCCTGGGCATCGGCGCCATGGCCGGCCTGATCGCGCCCTACCCGACGCTGGGCGAGATCGGCAAGCGCGCCGCCGGCAGCTTCTATGCAGCCAAGCTGTTCTCCGAACGCAGCCGCAAACTGGTCCGCTTGCTGGCGCGATTGGGCTGAGTTTGTGACGGCGGTCCCTGGCGGGTCCGCCTGCGTTCAGGCGCCACGCAGGCTTCCGCGCCTGCGGCGCGAGGGCAGCCGACCTTGCCAGGCGTCGAGGGGCGATGCCCGTTCCGCAATGGCGTCGGGAAATCAAACACGAAAAAAATGTGACAGACACCAGTTTTCAGGCACCGGTTTTGGGTCGAGGCAGGCCGGGCATCGCCCCGTGGGGCCTGGCAAGGTCGGCTGCCCCCGCGCCCGCGCCGCGGGCGCGGAAGCCTGCGTGGCGCTTGAACGCAGGCGGTCCCAGGGGGACCGCCGCCCCAAGACTCCCCCTCACGTACACGTGACAGCACGTGAATAGACTGATTTGCATTTTAGAACCATTCTCCTGAACAGAAGACCCGATCACCTGGCGGGTCGGCGAAGGGCGGAAATGGATCTGATTGGAGGAGACTTCGTTATGGTGAGAAAATTGCTGGCGGTGATCGGAATTGCGACCCTCGCGTCCACGGCCATGATGCCGGCGGCGGTGGCGGGTTGCGCCCCCAAGCAGGCCTGCAATCCCTGTGCGGCCAAGAACCCGTGTGCCGCCAAGAACCCCTGCGCGGCCAAGGCCTGCAACCCCTGTGCGGCGAAAAACCCCTGCGCCGCCAAGGCCTGCAACCCTTGCGCCGTCAAGAAGAAGTAGCGCCGCGAAATCCCTACCCGAATCCGGGCTAGGCGGGCGGGGGGCGGTCGGCCCCCCGCCTTTCGTTTGGCCTGCGGCCCGCCCGGGCGTAGACTCGGGCCATGGCAGCGGATGGTGCGGGGGGTTCATATGATCTGCCGTCGGCGGTGACCAGCCTGTCGGCGCGTCTTCTGATGTTGACGGTGGCCTTCGTGATGTTGGCCGAGATCGCCATCTTCGTGCCTTCGATCGCCCGTTTTCGGCTGGTCTTTCTCGAGGACCACCTGGCCCGGGCCGACCTGGCCTCGCTGGCCCTGGAGGCGACGCCCGACGGCATGGTCAGCGAGGCTCTGGCGCGGCGCCTGCTCGGGCAGGCCAACTCCCGGGCCATCGTCATCCGCGGCGCCAGCTGGCGCCGACTGATCCAGGGCAGCACCATGCCGGGCCAGGTCGGCGCCGCCTTCGATTTGCGCCGGACCTCGCCGCTCAACCTGATCGTTGACGCCTTTGCCGCGCTGTGGCCCCATCCCCGGCGCCTGATCCGGGTTTTCGGCGCCTCGCGGCACGAGGGGGCGCTGGTCGTCGAGACCATCATCGATGAGAAGCCCATGGTCAGCGCCATGTACGGCTATGCCGGGCGCATCCTCAACCTGTCGATCGTCATCTCGCTGGTCACCGCCGGGCTGGTCTACCTCAGCCTTTACTGGCTGATGGTCCGGCCCATGCGCCGGGTCACCCAGAGCATGGTCGAGTTTCGCCACAATCCCGAGGACCCGGCCAGCGCCATCGTGCCCAGCCGGCGCAGCGACGAGATCGGCACCGCCCAGCGCGAGCTCGCGGCCATGCAGTCCGAATTGGCCCAGGCGCTGCGCCAGAAGACGCGCCTGGCCGAGCTCGGCACCGCCATGAGCAAGATCAGCCACGACCTGCGCAACATCCTGGCCACCGCCCAGTTGGTTTCCGACCGCATCGCCATTTCCGACGATCCCGACGTGAGCCGCCTGGCGCCGCGGCTCACGGGCGCCATCGACCGGGCCGTCGAGCTGGCCAGCGATACCCTGAAATTCGTGCAATCGGACGAAATCCCCATCCGCCGCGGCCGCTTCACCCTGAGCGCCCTGGTCGACGAGGTCGGCGCCTCGGTGGGCCGGCCCGAGGACGGCCGCCTGGCCTGGCACAACGAGGTGGCCGACGACCTCGTCGTCAACGCCGACCGTGAGCAACTCTTCCGCGTGCTCATGAATCTGGGCCGCAATGCCGTGCAGGCCATCGCCGGCCAGACCGCAAAGCGCGGCGAGCAGGGCGGCTCCGTCACCCTCAGCGCCGGCCGGGACGAGGGCCGCTTATGGATCGACGTCGCCGACGACGGACCAGGCCTGCCCGAGGACCTGCGCGGCGACCTCTTCAAGGACTTCGGCTTTTCCTCCTCCTCGGGCGGCATGGGCCTGGGCCTGGCCATCGCCAACGACATAGCGCAGGCCCACGGCGGCAGCATCGAGGTGGTGGCCACGAGCCCGGACGGCACCCGACTGCGCCTGCGCCTGGGGGAAATCTAGTGGCGCTGGACGCGACGAATGTTATACTTTTGTTCTGCAACAGAGGGCCGCCGCGGGGGCAGAACAAATGAACGGCATGCGATCCCCGGTGCGGCTACTTCCCGCCCCTGCTCCGACCCTGGTCACGACCCTGATCATGGCCCCGATCATGGCCCTGGTTCTTGCCGCCTGCGGCTCGATTGCCGACACCACGGCCTCGCGGTCGACGGGGCTCGACTGCACCCTGGCGGACCTGCTCGGCGAAAAAAACGCGGCCCGCCTGCTGGCCCAGGAAATCGATTGCAAATCCAAAGCCGCGCCCCAGTACCCGGCCAAGGTCTACTGCTACCGCACCCTGGGCGGCGTCGACTGCTACCGCCAGCCCAACCCCGATGGCGGCCGGGCGTTGCGCCCCGACGGCGTGGCGGCGACGGGCACCGAGGCCGAAACGGTGCCAATCCGGCCGGCCGCCGGCGACGCCGTGGCGCGACCCAAGCCCGTGATCGCGGCCAAGCCGACCAAGAAGCCGGAAGCGGGCGGCGTGAGGAAACCAGCCGCCGAGGGCGCGGCGAAGGAGGAAGCCAAAGCGGCCCAGCCCCCGGCCGGCGGCGGCGCCAAAGACAGCGCCGCCAAGCAGCAGCCCAAGAAAGCGGCCGAGGCCAAGGCCCGGCGGCTGCCGGCGCGCAAGCCCAAGCGGCCGCCGCCCGCCGACGGCAGCGATGACGACGCCGCCGCCGCCGGCGCCAAGCCGGGCTGAGCCCTTGAACTGGGACCCAACCAGCTACCTGGCCTTCGCCGACCAGCGCCTGCGGCCGGCGCTCGATTTGCTGGCCCGGGTGCCGCTGGCGGCGCCGGCCCGGGTCTTTGACCTGGGCTGTGGTGCCGGCAACGTCACCCGGGCGCTGCACCGGCGCTGGCCCGAGGCGGCGCTGACCGGCGTCGATCAGTCGCCTGAGATGCTCGAGCGCGCGCGCCGTGAGCTGCCGGCGGCGAAATGGCAGCAGGCCGACCTGACGCAGTGGCACACCCAGGAGGCCCACCTCATCTACTCCAACGCCGCGCTGCACTGGCTGGAGGATCACGAGACGCTGTTTCCGGCGCTCCTCGCCATGCTCGCCGAGGGCGGCGTGCTGGCCGTGCAGATGCCGCGCATGTTCGATGCGCCATCGCACCGGGCGATGCGCGAAACGGCGCTGGCCGGGCCCTGGCGGCAACGGCTGGAGGCCCTGTTGGGCCCGGCCCCGGTGGCGCCGCCCGATTATTATTACCAACTGCTGGCGCCGCACGCGGCCAGCCTCGACATCTGGGAATGCGAATACCTGCAGGCCCTGGATGGTCCCGACCCGGTGCTGGCCTGGACCCGGGGCACGGCGCTCAGGCCCTTTCTGGCGGCCATCGAGGAGCCCCAGCGCGGCGCCTTCGAGGCCGAATATGCGGCCCGCCTGGCGGCCCTCTACCCGCCGGCCGCCGACGGGCGGGTGCTGTTTCCCTTCCGCCGTTTGTTCATCGTCGCCGGGGCTTGACCCGCGTTTCTCACCGGGTCACGGCGACAAGCTGGCCGCAAATTCGGCATTACACCTTTGCCCCAGCGCTGCTATATCCCTGTTGGCAAGGAATACCACCAGCGACGCCCGCCATGGACCGATTGAACGACATTCTGCTCAAATACGACGCCCGCGTACCGCGCTACACCAGCTACCCCACGGCGCCCCACTTCGGCGAGGCGGTGAATGCCGGCGTCTACCGGCACTGGCTGGCCGGGATCCCCGCCGAGACGCCGTTGTCACTTTACCTGCATGTGCCGTTCTGTTCGCAGCTCTGCTGGTTCTGCGGCTGCCAGATGAGTGTCGTCAACCGCTATCAGCCGGTGGCTTCCTACCTGGATCTGCTGGCGGCCGAGATCGACCTGGTGGTGGCGGCGCTGGGGCCGAGCCGGCCGGTCAGCCACGTGCACTGGGGTGGCGGCAGCCCGGACATCGTCAAATCCGCCGATTTCGCCGCCGTCATGGCGCACCTCGGGCGCCATTTTGCTTTCGCCGACGGGGCCGAGGTGGCGGTCGAAATCGATCCCCGCATCTTCACGCCCGAACAGGCCACCGCGATGGCCGCCGCAGGTGTCAACCGCGCCAGTCTGGGGGTGCAGGATTTCGCAGCCGAGGTGCAGGCCGCCATCAACCGCATCCAGCCCTTTGAGCAGACGGCGGCGACGGTGGCGGCGCTGCGCCAGGCCGGCATCGACGACTTGAGTTTCGATCTGCTCTACGGCCTGCCGAGACAGACGGCGGCAAGTCTGGTCGCCACCGTCGACCAGGCGCTTGAACTGGAGCCCGACCGCATCTCGCTTTTTGGCTACGCCCACGTGCCCTGGATGCGCAAGCACCAGGCCCTGATGGACGAGAGCGCACTGCCCGGCGCCGCGGCCCGGCTCGAACTCTACCAGGCCGCCTCCGGGCGGCTGGTGGAGCGGGGCTTCAGCGCCATCGGCATCGATCATTTCGCGCGCCCGGGCGACGATCTGGGCAAGGCCGGCGAGAGCGGCCGGCTGCACCGCAACTTCCAGGGCTATACCACCGACCAGGCCGATATTCTGATTGGCCTGGGCGCCTCGGCCATCGGGGCGCTGCCCCAGGGCTACGTGCAGAACGCCACGCAAGTGCCCGACTACCGGCGGGCTATCGAGGCCGGCCGACTGGCCACCGTGCGCGGCCTCGAGCTCAACGCCGACGACCGCCTGCGGCGCGACGTCATCGAACGCCTGATGTGCGACCTCAGCGTCGATCTGGGCGCCGTCAGCGCCCGCCACGGCAGCGACCCGGCGATCTTCAGCGAGGCCCTGGTGGCCCTCGAGCCGATGCGGCGAGACGGCTTGGTGACCATTTCCGGCGACCGCGTCACGGTGGCTCCCGCGGGCCGAACCGTGGTACGCTTGGCCTGCGCCGCCTTCGACCGTTACCTGGCCCAAGGCAAGGCTCGCCACTCGAGCGCCATCTGAGGGATCAGGGAATAGCGAACGCGATGACGAATTTCGGCAGCAGGAGGCGGGACAAGCGTAGCGCCGTGACGCTGAGCGCGGATGTGATCTCGGCCGGCGGCAGCGAACATTGCAACGTTATCGATATCTCGGCCGGCGGCGCCAAGATCGAGATCGCCCAGACGCTGGAGCGCGATGCCAGGGTTGAACTGAAGCTCGGCGACGCCGCGCGCTTTCCCAGCCGCGTGGCCTGGAAGCAATCGCCCTATTACGGCCTGCAATTCCAGGGCGACAAGGAAAAGACCGCCGAGACCTTGATGGCGATTGCCGTCTACGGCTCGGCCTAATTGCCCCTGCGCACCAGGGTGCCCTCGATCGCCTTGAGCCGCTGGCCGTCACGAAACCGGTTGAAGGAGAGTTCCAGGCCCTGAGCGCTCAGCGTGCGCCGGTAAACCTGCATCTCGTAGCCCCCTTGGTCGGTGATCAGCAGGGCATAGACGGTCAGGGTCCGGCCCTCGATCTTGGCCCAGACGTAGGGCTCGCCCTTGAGCGGATCCAGCGGCACGGAGCGGCCGAATTTGTTCTTGCGCATGGATGAGGAATAGATCGACGGGCGCACCGAGGGCTTGAAGTCGATGCGGTAGGCCTTGCGCTTGAGCGAGCCGTCGGGGCGCTGGCTGACGGTGGTCCAGGCGACGCGAAATCCCTTGTCCAGCTTTTCGATGGTCACCGCCAGGTCACGCTCCGAGAGGCCGTCCTCGCCGCTCGAGATGGTGCGGCCGGTGTAATTGCCGAGGAAGGGGTCGATGGCCGCGGCAACAGCCTGGCCGGCCCCCAGCGTCAGCAGCAGGGCCAATACCGGCAAGATCAGGAACGTCCCAAAGATTCTTTTCACAGCCATCGACCTTTCGCCCGCGGCAGCGCCCACAAGGTATTCATGGTAGCAACGTTGGCATGGTAGCGGCCTTGGCGGCCATTTCAAAGCGCGGTGATAGGGCTCTTTGCGGCCCGATTTTGCTACAATCGACTGGCAACCCGAAACCTGGGAGGGGAACGGATGATTGATGGCAGACTAGCTGGAAAAACCGCACTGGTAACCGGATCGGGCCAGGGTATCGGTGAAGGCATCGCCAAGGTTTTTGCCCGCGAAGGCGCCGCTGTGGTGGTGGCCACGCGCACCACGAGCAGCGGCCAAGCCACCGTCGACGATATCGTCGGCGAAGGCGGCAGGGCAATTCTGGTGACAACCGATGTCAAGGACGCTGCGCAGATCGAAAATGCTCTCAAGAAAACGCTGGAGAGCTACGGCAAGCTGAACATCATGGTTCACAATGCCGCCTCATTTGCCGGCGGCATGATCGAGGCCTACGCCGAGCAGGATCTCGACGACGCCCTGGGCACCAATCTCAAGGCCGCCTTCAGCCTGGCCAAGGCCGCCATTCCCCATATGAAAAAGCAAGGCGGCGGTCGCTTGCTTTATACCTCCTCGGTGACCGGGCCGCGGGTTGCCATGCCCGGTGCCTCCTATTATGCCGCCAGCAAGAGCGGACTGAACGGCTTTATCCGCACCGCGGGGCTGGAACTGGCGCCGCTGAATATCACGGTAAACGGCGTCGAGCCCGGGTTCATCAAGACACCGGCCATGGACCTGCTGGCCGATGCCGAGGGCCAAAAGGAAATGGCGAAATATATCCCGGCCGGTGAATTCGGCAGGCCCGAAGATATTGCCTACGCCATGCTTTATCTGGCCTCGGACGAGGCCCGCTACGTCACCGGCCAGACCATCGTGGTCGACGGCGGCAGCACCATCCCGGAAAGCCCGCTCTTTCAAGACCAGGATGCCGAGGGCATGCAGGGGCTTGATTCGCAATAAGCGCGCCGGACAGTCATCCCAAGGAAGCATCTCCCCGGCAACTTGGCGCGCGGCGTTGTCTACCAACTCTACGAGCTCGTCCGCTCCGATTTTCCGCTCGTGGCTCAGCAATACGGCGGGAGCGAAGCCCGCCAGTTTGGTCCAGTTTCGCAATATTCGGTCATCGATCGGCGTCTGTTCGAAATTGTTCCGCAAAGTTCTGGCAATATGGTTTCGGAGCTCCGAATCGGTGAGTATCTGCACCTTCGGACCGAGGCGCTCGGCGCATTCGGCGAGAAATTCCAGCGACCAGTTTTCGTATTCGGATTCGTCCGGCGAAGAGAGCCGCACAATGTCTGTCTCGTCGTGAACTAGGACGCTCATCTCTCCGACCTTGCGCCGAAGATCAACCGTGTGATTCTTCTTCGCCATTTTGCCCTC
>PVBE011588860.1_pt1 | contig 27923 bp, 22 predicted proteins | sample 1631181 | NCBI WGS metagenome assembly PVBE01 (sample SAMN08397723, study PRJNA350692) | Marine metagenome, whole genome shotgun sequencing project. | isolation source: water | place: Pacific Ocean | collected 2012-04
CCGGGGTCGAGGAGTGGGAGCATTTCCAGCAGGTGTACGAGGTGATGCGGCAGCGGGGCATTCCGCTGGTCAAGGAGATTCCAAAGGATCCGTATATCACGGCACTAATGAAGCTGTTGCACTCAGACTTGATACGGCGGTTTCTTGACCGATTATTGCTGGCGTCAATCATAGAGTGTCGGGGTGCCGAGCGTTTTCGGCTTGTGTCCGAGGCATTCGACAACGACAGGGAGTTGCAGAAGTTTTACCACGACCTTTGGGTTTCCGAGTCTCGGCATGGGCATATTTTTGTAGGGATGGCGCTGGAGTATTTCGAGAAGGATCAAGTGTACGGACGGTTGACGGAATTGAATGAGGCCGAAGGCCGGATCGTCGAGGGATTGGAACTGCGAGCTGCGTTGCATTGATTTTTTTTTCATGACAAACAAACAGAACAAAAAAGAGATGACGCGCCGGCGTTTTATCGGATCAAGTGCGATGGCCACCTTCGGGTTTCAAATTGTACCCAGCCGCGTCTTCGGTGCGAACAACCGTTTGGCTGTCGCCGGGATCGGTGCAGGAGGAAAGGGGCGAGCAGATGTTTCCGGCGCGGCCAAGGCCGGATGCGACATCGTCGCGCTGTGTGACGTGGACGAGCGCCAGGCCACCAGCATGTACAAGGCGCATCCCAAGGCCAAGCGATTTGCGGACTTCCGTGTGATGCTGGAGAAAATGAGCGACAGTATCGACGCCTGCACCATCTCCACGCCTGACCACACCCACGCTGTGGCCACTTCGATGGCGATGAAGATGGGCAAACATTGCTACACGCAAAAGCCACTGACGCACGATGTGTTCGAGGCGAGGCACCTGACCCACTTGGCCAAGCGGACTGGCGTGGTCACGCAGATGGGCAATCAGGCGCATGCAGGGGAACCGATCCGTCGCGCCGTGGAACTCGTGCGCGCCGGGATTATCGGCAATGTCACTGAGGCGCACATCTGGACCAACCGCCCGATCTGGCCTCAGGGAATGAAGGCACGCCCTCCCAAAGCCGCTGTGCCCAAGGGTGTGGACTGGGACATTTGGCTTGGCACCGCACCGCACCGGGAATACGGAGACGGCTATCTGCCGTTCGCATGGCGCGGTTGGTGGGACTTCGGCACCGGAGCGCTTGGCGACATGGCCTGTCACATCATGGACATGGCCTGGTGGAGCCTTGAACTGGGCGCACCCACTAGCGTCAGCGCCCGGCACGGCGGCAACACTGGGGAGAGCGCGCCCAATTGGGCGGTCATCGACTACAGATTCGGCTATCGAGGTAGCCGTCCGCCGGTGAAACTCGTCTGGTACGATGGCAAAAAGAACGGCGTCCAAAACTCGCCGTCCCTTGAGACCACCGGCGGGGTCAACATGGTCGGCAAAGGAGCGAAGGGTTACGGCTCCGTGTTGATTGGGGACAAGGGTAGAATGTTCTTCAGTCGGAGAGGCACCGGTTGGAGAATCACCGGCCGAGACGCGGACGAAGTGAAACAGATCGAAGCCAATACCCCGAAGAGCCTCCCTCGCACCGGGGGCAACTATGTTGAGTGGGTGAACGCCGCCATAGGCGAGGGTCACAAGCCTTTGAGCCGGTTCGAGATTGCCGGACCGTTCACCGAAATGGTCCTGCTTGGTAACTTGGCCATACGCGCCGATGAGCCGGTGCAGTGGGATGCTAGGGCGTTGCGTTCGAGGAACAGCGAGAAGGCCAACAGTCACGTTCGCCGCGAGTACCGCAAGGGTTGGGAGCTGTAAAATGCGTGCTTGGCCAAGCGACGGACTTTTTTGAAAAATAATTGAGCCCAGAGCAGTTCCAAAGGAGCATCCTTTCAATATGGAGTACTCATCGCAGGCTAAGCCGAAACAGGCCTTTACGTTAATCGAGTTGCTGGTGGTCATCGCGATCATTGCCATCCTCGCAGGGCTGTTGTTGCCAGCCTTGGCCAAGGCCAAGAGCAAGGTGCATGGCATCGCCTGCATGAACAATTCCAAGCAACTGATGCTGGCATGGCGCATGTACGCAGAGGACAACGATGACGGCCTGGTTTCGTCCAAGGAAGGGATGCGAACGGGCCGGCCTTGGGCCGGACCGCGCTGGGTGTTCGGCTGGCTTGACCTGCCAACGAGCGGCGCAGACGATGTACTGCCGGAGATCGCGATCAAAGCCAGCCCACTCTGGGACTATTGTGGCAACTCTACCCAGATTTGGCGCTGCCCGGCCGACACGACCACCGGCAAGTGGCAGGGCAATGTCTATCCTCGCGTGCGGAGTATGTCGATGCAGTGCTGGATGGGTGGCCCTGGCTGGGGCGGCGCCGGCATGGGATCCCGTCAACCCGACAGCGGGCCGTATCGGGTGTTCGTGAAGCAACACCAGATCATCGGACCCTCGCCATCCGAGGCGATGGTATTGCTCGATGAGCGCGAGGACAGTATCAATGACGGCTATTTTGCTGTGGACATGACCGGGTATTCCGACCGGCCAAAGGTAATGAAGCTGGTGGACTACCCGGCCTCGTACCACAACAACGCCGCCGGGGTAGCCTTCGCCGATGGCCACTCGGAGATTCATAAGTGGCTGGATTCCAGGACGACTCCACCTTTGAGCAAGGGCCGAGAGTTGCAGCTAAACGTCTCCTCTCCGGAAAACTCTGACATGCTGTGGATGCAACAACACAGCAGTGATCTCGTAAACCAATGAACCGACTGAAGATTTGCCTTGGAACGTGGCTTTTCGTGAAAGGACTGCTGGCGGCCGAGCCAGGCGCAAAGCCGTTTTTTTCATTCGGCGTTATTGCCGACTGCCAGTACTGCAACGTCAAGGTGTCGAAAAGTGCGGTGCGTCAATACCAGTTGTCACAAAAAAAACTGACGACCTGTGTCAAGCACATGAACCAGTTCGACTTGCAGTTTGTCGTGCACCTTGGCGATTTTATCGATCGCGACTTCAAGAGCTTTGCAAAAGTGGTGCCGATCTATGACCAACTCAAGGCCGATCACTATCACGTCCTCGGCAATCACGACTTCAGTGTGGCCGACGAGCACAAGGGCAAGGTACCTGGAGCCCTTGGCCTCAAGTCACGGTACCACCAGTTTCGGTACCGTGGTTATCGCTTCATTGCGCTGGACGGCAACGACGTCAGTCTGCACGCCTACCCGGCGAACGATCCTCGGCACAAGGCTGCCGAGGAAACTCACAAAAAACTCCCCGCTGGCACGCCAACGTGGAACGGTGCCGTTGGCAAGGCTCAGTTAGACTGGTTGAAAAAGGCACTGGGTGAGGCCGGACGGGCAGGGGAGAAGGTGATTCTGTTTTGCCACTTCCCTGTGTACCCGGAGAACGTGCATAACCTGTGGAACGCCACCGAATTATTGGCTGTCGTGAAGGGATACAGCAGTGTGGTGGCATACATGAACGGCCACAACCACGCCGGAAACTATGGTCGCTTGGATAATCGCCACTTCGTGACGTTTACAGGGATGGTCGATACGGAGCAGACAGCTTATGCCGTCGTGGATGTTTACGTGGACCGGTTGGAAATCAAAGGATTTGGACGGCAGGAAAACATGACCTTGCCGCTGTCGGTGAACAGCAATTAGCGGTCGTTTGCCAACTCTGGTGGCGTCTCTTCAAACTGCCCGTGGTGGCGGAATTTTTCGTACCGGGCATCAAGCCGTTTTTTCACCGGCATGCGATTGAGCACCTTGAGGTGTTTGATTAGGTGTTCTCTAAGTGTGGTGGCTGTGGTTTCCGGATCGCCGTGCGCCCCGCCAAGCGGTTCGGGGATAATTTCGTCCACCAGCCCGAATTTTTTCAAATGATCGGCAGTGATCTTAAGGGCAGCGGCAGCGTCGGGCGCTGCGGCCCGGTCTTTCCACAGGATGGAGGCGCACCCTTCTGGGCTGATGACTGAGTAGTAGGCGTTCTCAAGGATTAGGACGCGGTCAGCCACTCCGATACCCAGCGCACCGCCGGAGCCGCCTTCGCCGATGACCACTGCGATGATCGGCACCTTGAGCGTCATCATTTCGCGCAAATTGACGGCGATGGCCTTGGCGATGTGGCGTTCCTCTGCGCCGATACCGGGAAAGGCGCCTGCGGTGTCGATGATCGTGATCACTGGTAGGCCAAACTTGCTGGCAAGTTTCATCAGGCGCAGCGCCTTGCGGTAGCCTTCGGGGTGGGCGCAGCCGAAGTTGCGCATTACATTCTCCTTCGTGTCACGCCCTTTCTGGGTTCCCATGACCATGACGCGGTCATCCCCCAGTTCGGCAAATCCGCAGATCATCGCCTTGTCGTCAGAGTAGAGGCGGTCGCCGTGTAGTTCAGAGAAATCATCGAATGCGTTTTGAATATAGTCGAGGGTGTAGGGTCGGTTGGGGTGGCGGGCAAGTTGTACGCGCTGCCATGGGGAGAGGTTCGAGTAAATGCTCTCGCGGGTTTGCTCGATCTTGGCCCGAATCTGATCGGCCTCATTCTGAAAATCTACCTTGACGCCGTCGGGTAACGAACTTGTTGTCAGTGCATCTAGCTTGGCTTGGAGGTCAACAATAGGCTGCTCAAAATCTAGGTGGTTTTTCATTCCGGTAATGCGGGTGACCGCCTGAACCGGATTGTAGAGCCAAGTCGTCTGGGTGCAACCCGAAACAGGAAAGGTTGACCCAGCCATTGCCTGGTTTTAGTTTTTAGCGTCTTCGCCACGCGGGCTGTGTGATTGTCGCGCGCGCGTGTGGGTTGTTTGACGGGGCAACTTTGCAAAGCAAGCCGCGAATCCGTGGCATGACAGTTGCTGATTTGAATTTGAGATGCTTAAACCGAGAATGACAGGAATGGAAACCAAGCGCTTGGCCAATCGCTGGCTGGCGTGTTGGGCGGTGGTGATCAGCGTGTTGGCTGTGCCGGGCGAGTCGGTGGGTCAGATTACCATTACAGTCAAGGATATGTTTGGTAAGGAGGGTCAGTACTACAAAATGTACTCCAACTTTGTCGACGGTTTTTCAGAAGCCGCCCGTGAGGAGGTGGACGCGTTTGAATACATAGGTGAAGCCGGGGAGGATCAGGTATGGGACTTTCGCGAAGGGCCGGAAGATGAAGTGATCCGGTTTGACTATGTGAAACCAAGCGCGATTGAGACGGATATGGAGTTCGAGGGAGCGACCATCGTGGAGAGGGCGACGTTCGATTCGACCGGAAAGCATAAGAGCCTTTTTCTAGATTTGAATACTGCTCACGGGAGGAGCGTGTATGGATTTTATGACGAGAGTATCGACAGTGTAAATCCAGCTATTCCTTTCAGTGTCCGGCTGAATGACTTTCCATCTCGGATTAAATATGAGGATTCTTGGGACAGTAGTACGACGTTTGAGTTTGTAATGCGTGAGGAAGTACCTCCTCTCGGAGAGATTGAGGTTCCTTCGAAATATGTGTACAGGTCAGAGATGACGGTCGACGCTTATGGTGTCATCATGCTTCCCGAGTTGGGTTTTCGTTTTCACGACTGTCTTCGGATTAATGAATTGGTGCAATATGATGCTTTCATAAAAATGGAAGGATTGTTCGAAGACTGGCAAAACGCAGGGACACAATTTGTTCGAAATTATTATTGGCTCGCAAAGGACATGGGAATTGTCGCCCAGATCAGTTCGGTGCAGGATAGTGTGCCGCCGGCGGATGAATTTTCGGTTGCGACCGCATTGTGGCGGCAGTTCGAAAACAATCACGGTGAATCGACCGCGACAGCGCAAGCTGTTGAGGGGCTAGAAATTACAATGGATGCCAACGGGAATCGGATTTTATTGAGCTGGAAAAAAGCTGAAAATACGGTTGAATATTTGGTGCAATACAGCGATAGTTTGCGTCCGGATAGTTGGAGGGAGTTAAAAAAGACGACCGGAAATTTTGCGTTAGACGATATTTCCTCCAAAAAAAGCCGGTTTTACCGGATTGTATCCTTGGAATGATGAAATGAAAGTGCAACCAATCCAACGCTTGCCCAAGCCGCTCGAGCCGGATTTTGCATGGAGGCGGGAACGTGGATCGGATGCGTTTACGCTCATCGAGTTGCTGGTCGTAATCGCTATCATTGCCATTCTGGCTGCGCTGATGCTTCCTTCACTGGCTCAGGCCAAGAGTGCGGCACGCTCCGTTGCCTGCAAGAACAACATTCGACAATACGGTATCGCGCTGGACTCCTACGTAGGGGATCGAGGCCATTATCCCGTCTACAATTTCGACCCGACCGATGCCGAGGGCAAGAGCCAGTTGTACTGGCACGACCGCCTTCTGCCTTACATCGGAGTCGACTGGGCTGAGAGGGCGCCTCTCACCTGTTCCGACTACAACGGCACGATCCTACCGGGCAACGACGCTGCTGTTGCATTGGGCAGTTACGGTTACAATGCCTTCGGCGTCAAACTTGGCTACAGCAGCCTTGGACTCGGAGGGACGTTTAGTCACACACTGATTAGTGGTGACTTGGATGAGGCTCAATCTGAAGGATCGAGAATTTCTGACGGAGATGTACGATCATCAGCAAACATGATCGCGGTCGGCGACGCCACCTTGATCTGGATGACCAAGCCGATGATCAAGATTTTATACGGTCAGGAGGGTGTCGAGGGCGCCAGCGGGATGGCGCATCTGGACATCAACTACCGCAATTTTGTCCAACGAAAAGCGTATCCTTTAAGCAACAACATAATCGACGCCACCATGGCGCGGCATGGCGGGCGCTACAACATCACTTTTTGTGACGGGCATGTTGAGGCGGTTGATCGTAAACAGCTTCACGATCGCAATTACAGGGCGCTTCGCCGATGGAACAACGACAACAAGCCGCACTACGACTTGTTGAGCAACTACCAGTCTTGGCGATGAGAATCAATCGAGTCGCAGCCATGCTGTTTTCAGGTAGGCTTTCTCTTGGGTGTTGACCGGAAAGTCCTGGGGCTGTGCTACCGAGAACGATTTCACTATTTTTCTGCCTTGGGAGCGTATGCCGTCCCGTACGATTTCTCTGAACTTTGCGTTGTTCAATCCTACTGTGTTGCAACACGACAGCAGTAACCCTCCCTTGCGAACCAACGGTGCCGCTACTGAGGTCAAGTTGCCGTAATCCCGCTTGGCCATGAACACTCCTGACAGTTTCGAGCGCGAGAAAGTGGGCGGATCCAGTATGACTAAGTCATAAGTGTCCCCTCGCTTTGCCAAGCGCTTCATCCATCCAAGAGCATCCCCATAAATGAAATCGTGATCCTCGGGATTGATTTGGTTGAGTTCGAAATTCCCCCGGCCCCAGTCGAGGTATTTTCGGGAAAGATCAAGGTTGGTGGTCGTCGCTCCCATACGTGCTGCGCAGACCGAGAACGAGCAGGTGTACGAGAAAACATTCAGCACTGTGGCGACTCCTAGGGAGGCGTCGAACATCGTGAATTCTGGCTCTATTTTGTTGTCCAGTATGCGACGCCGGTTTTCTCGCATATCGAGAAACAATCCGGTTGAGTATCCCTGCGTCATGCTGAGCTGAAACTTCAAGCCGTTCTCCATGACTTCAAATTCATCCGGCGATTCGAGGCCCATGACGAGTCGGGGTGAGGCAGAGTTCATCGTGCTTTTTTGCACCTGTCGGTTAAGTTTTTTGTAGTATACCCCACTGCTCTTAAACTTTTCCTTCCATGATTTTGCGGCAGCGGTCTGGGATTCCGTGAGGGGTTGCGGTGACTGCATCAGCAAATAATCACCGAGGCGGTCAACGTACAAATCTTTCCAGCCATCGGCTTGTCCGTGGACGAGTCGATAGGCGTTGGTCGCGGGGTTACGTCCAGATCGCAACTTGCGCAGAGAGCCGTTGGAGTGTGGCGAGGGGGTGTTCAAAGGTTTACCAATAATGCCACTGTGATTTTTCGGCATAGCCAAATCCCTGGGTGATCACCCAAATTCCAAGCAAAAAGTTAGTGGTGGCGTGCGCGGTGATGGCATCTCCAATCCGGTTTGTTCGAAGCACCAGCGACTGGTAGATGATTCCGCAAATGATGCCCGCTAACCAGTGTTGGTGGGTAAAACCGAAAATGACGGATGTGAGGAGGAACGGCTTAATGCCGAACGAGTCGTGCGCAGTAAACATCCAGTTCGGGGCCAGAATGTAGCGATACAGGAATGACCGGTAGAACACCTCTTCCAACATTGGCACCAGCAACGTTGAGCCGGCAATGCGTACACCGGCAAATGCCCATACCATCGCCGGTGAGGATTCATAGTGCTTCAGCAGGTTCCATGTATCGTCCGGTTTTGAGAATTTCGGGAGCGCTACCCACATTACGAAAACCAGCACTCCGGCGAATATCGCCTCGAAGCTGATTGTCCAGCGCATCTCGGATACGAGCGGCCATGTTACCCAGATCATCCACGACCCGACGACACACTTGGCGAGATACACCCAAAAATGGGATTCCGGGCCGAAACTGCCCTGGCACGATGTCAGCACCAGAAATACGACAAACGGCAGCACTCGCGCGAGCAGGGGCGAAGCCTGTAACTTGACTGTCAGTCCGTTCATACGTTTCTGTTGGTTCGTGGTATCGATCCGGTTATGGATAGGAACTTTGCCATCTCGTTCTCAGTGCCGATGGTGATGCGAAGCCAGTTTCGCACGCTGGGGCTATCGAACCAGCGGGTCAGGATCTTACGCCGCCTTAATATTTGGAACCACTCCGCAGCGTTGATTCCAACCGGCTTTGCAAAAATGAAATTGGTTTGACTGGGGATTACCTCGAAACCGAGCGCTTCCAGCGCTTTGGTGGTTTCTTTTCGCAGTTGCACAATTTGTTCGAAGCGATTCTGGTAGCGGTTTATGTCCGAGAGAGTGGCCAGCGCGGCCGCTTGACCAAGGCCGTTCACGTTGTAACTGTCCCGTATCCGGTCAAGTGCGCTGATCAGTGTCGGGTGGCCAACGAAGTAGCCCACGCGCTGAAAGCACAGCGAGTAAGCCTTGCTGAATGTGCGCGACACGATGGCGTGCGGATACCGCTCTGCTAGGCGCAGCGCATTTTCATTGGCGAAGTCGGAGTATGCCTCATCCAGTATTGTTACGCCTTTTTGCTCGGCGCAGAGCTTGGCAAGAGCGCGTGTCGAATAGCCGCAGCCGCTGGGTGCGTTGGGTGTGGTGATGTAGCTGAGTGCGGCGTTGAAGTCCCAGTTGCTCTTCCGCAGGTCCTCGTTGTTAGGCAATCCAAAGTTTCCAGGCAGCTTCACTTCATTGCGTCGTGCGCCGTGGATGGCGGCGAGGGTTGGATAGAGCGAGTAGCTTGGGGTGAAATACTGGATGGTTTGTTTTGAAATCTGTCGTCTACTGCTACTGCCGGTTTGACGTGGCTCCACAAAGGCACGCGTGGCGAGCGCAAGCAACTCGTCGGAGCCATTGCCAATGATGATGCTTCTCGCGTTACAGCCATGAAACTTGGCCAAGGCTTCGCGCAGTCGTTGCGCGGTCGGGTCCGGATAGAGGCGCAGTCGTTCGTCGGTGGCCGAGCGGATGGCGCGTAAGACCTTGGTGGAGGGCGGTGCGGGATTCTCGTTGGTATTGAGCTTGATGAGTCCGCGGACTTTGGGCTGTTCACCCGGTACGTAGCCGTGGAGTTTCCGCACCAACGGACGGATTAGTTTCTCAGGGGAATTGGCTGTACGCCTAGCTGACATGGGTAGGGGTTTAATCCTCAAGCCGTAATTCTGCTGACCGGCCATGGGCGTCTAGGCCCTCCATCGCGGCAAACGTGCGGATTGTTTCGATTGACTTGGCCAGGGCACTTTTGCTGTATTTTACGACGCTGGTGCGGCGCTGAAACTGATCCACAGTCAGCCCGGCGAACGACGCCCCCGCGCCGCCGGTGGGCAACGTGTGGCTGGGGCCGGCCATATAGTCACCGATTACGGTTGGAGCCCACGGGCCAATGAAAATTGCCCCGGCTGTTGTGATCGCCTTTGCGGCGGATCCGGGTTTGCGGAGCATTAATTCGCAGTGCTCAGGCGCGATGCGGTTGGCCAAGGCGATCCCGTCGCGAATCGATTTCAACTGGATCAGCCAGCCATTGTTTCCAAGCGCTTTTTCGATGAACTTCCGGCGTGATAGAAAGGGGAGTTGACACTCGATTTCCCATTGTACGTCGCTAAGGAGTTTCCCGGAATTGCTGGCTAGCCAAACCCGTTCGTGCCCGGAGCAGTGCTCAGCTTGAGCGAGCAGGTCGGCGGCGGCGAACTTCGGGTTGGCCGATGCGTCGGCAAGGATGAACATTTCGCTTGGCCCAGGCAGCAGGTCGATAGCTACGCGGCCAAACAACAGTCGCTTGGCTGCGACGACGTAGGCGTTGCCGGGGCCAAATATTTTTTGTACCCCACGAATTGTTTTTGTGCCGCACGCCATCGCTGCGATTGCCTGCGCGCCTCCGACGCGGAAAACCTCGGTGGCGCCGGCTTCGCCCAGTGCGGCCAGGAGGGCGGTGTTTACCTGGCCGTCTCTGTCGCACGGTGTGCAAGCGACAATTTCGCGGCAACCTGCGACCCTGGCCAAAGTGACAGTCATCAGCGTGGTTGATGCCAATGGCGCTGTGCCGCCGGGGATGTAAACGCCGACCCGGTTGAACGGGTCGAACTTTTCCCCAACCATGCCGCCTTGCGCGTTGCGGGCCTGCCAGTTTTTGCGGAGAGATTGTTTCGAGAAATAGGTGACGTTTGTTTTGGTCTGGCGGATAGCCTTGCGGGTTCGGGGATCGATGGATCGCCATGCGTTATGCAGTTCGGCTTCGCTGACTCGAAGCTTACCGGTGCTCAGCCTGGCTCCGTCGAATTTTTCCGTGAGTTGAAGCAGAGCCTTGTCGCCATGCTGCTCGACATGCCGGATTATTTTGAGGGCGCGCTGCTCGATGTTCGCGTCAAACAGGCTAGAGGCGGAGGCAAGTTTCTCCAACTTGGTGACATAGCTGGTATCCGTGTGTCGGATCAAATTCATCGGGCGGCAAGATAGTGGGAGATAGTCGGAAAAGTCAAAGCAGGGGAGACTTGTCAAGAAACTTTGACTGCCAAGGGAACAGGAAAATATTATTTTAGGTTTGACGGGATAGGATGCATTATGTCGTTATCACAAACCTGTTTTATTGATTTCAGCGATGCCTCGAGCCAAGAAAAAGAAGCAACCAATTAGTTCATCCAAAGCGTCCAAGTACGACGCACACCACAAAGTTATCGATAGCACCTACGGTGACTTTGCTGATTTGCGTCACCAATTGTCCGAGTCAAAGGAGGACGTGGCTGAGCGCGCGAAGCTGCTGGAGATCTTCTCGACTTGTGAAGATTCGCAACGCTCGTGGTTGCTGCTGGAGGATTACTTTAACAAGCTTAGTTTGGCCCGCAAGGATTTTAGTCAGGACGACTGGTGGGCGGGCATGTCTCAAACCCAGGGCGAGAAACGGTTGGAGGACTTGGCACTGGTCTTCATGAAGTCGGGTCGATCAGTTCCCAACGAGTTGATGCCGCACGCCAACTTCAGCCGCTTTGCCCAGGTCGAGAAGGCTGAAAAGGATCATCAGTTGTTCAAGGGACTCGAGGAGTGGATGTTCCCCCCGACGCCAGCACATCTTGATTCACCCCGTGCAGCTCTTCGAGTGGTAGGGCGGTTGGTGGAGGACGCCGATCTGCCGGGACTGCACAAACTTGGGGTGGAGATTCATGTCATTCGTCCCCGCACCGGTGACCGGGTGAAGACGCTCGAAGACATGGCTGATCTGACGATGCGCGCCGCGCATGAGCAGGAATTATTTACGGCAAATGACTGGTCGTTTATCCGCTGGTCTTCTGGAATTAGGCACGACTACGACACCGACGCAGAATTGCTTCCGATCGATGGTGCTGAGTTGCTGAAGTGGCTGGTACAGTGGGGTAAATGCGGCCGGCTGGATCTTGAAGGGGAGAAGAAGCCGATCGAGTTTCTGGGGCGCATCATCGAGATGGAGCCGCATCTGGACAAGTCCAAGTCAGAGCTGTTTTTTACACATGAGGTGATACTGCCGGGCAAGAAGACCTGTGCGCTATCCGAGGTAAGGTTTTTTGCCGGGGAACCCTCGCTGGCGTTGATCTGCAACGAGGTTTTTCTTTTGCGCAACCCCCCTCCGCAGGAGGTGCTGGGCAACTGGGCAAAAATGCAAAAGGCCCCGGTATCCAAGCTGACTCATCGTTTGCTCACCAAGCTGCGTAAAGTCACTACCACCAACGGCGTCAACTGGTCGCAGCTTTGTAAGACCCACAAGGCAACGCCCCGGTTTGTCTTCGAGATGGCCAACGACACGGTGCGGCTGAAACTTTTGGCCAAGAGCGAATCCGACAAGAGTCTCTGGCAGTGGAATGGTCACGAATGGATTCACGAGCAAACCAGTAGCCAAAAGGCCAACAAACCGGAGGTGCTTGATGACGATCGGCTCGAGGCGGCTGTCGGATGGCTTCAGCGACTAGACTGGTTTACCCCGGAACCAGGTCTTTGGGTGGGTGATGCCAATCCGCATTTTCTCGAGAGCCTGCACGACGCTTGGCCAGACAAGCCGGACGCGGAATACCTGGGTGACGAGGAGTTCAAGCGCCTCTTCTTGCAGCCTAAGCGGCTCAAGCCCAAGTTAATCGTCCGCGGTAGCGGCATTGATTGGCTCTCCGTCTCTGCTGAGTGGGAGGAGGAGGGGATGAAGCTCACGGATCGTGATCTTCAGCAGCTTGCCGCGGCCAGCGGCAACTTTGTCAATCTGCCGGACGCCGGTTGGGTACAGCTAGACCTAAAGGCGGTGCAGGACGCTCAGGAAGCCATGGCGGACTTGGGAGTGGACGGCTTGTCCGCCCTCGAGCAAAAAATCAGAATCGAGCAGGCAGCCCATCTCGACGAGGACGGTTTGGCCAAGTTCGTCCCGTCGGAGGAGTTGGAGCAGTTGCGCGGACGGCTCGATGAGTTTGAGGGGATTGAAGTCACGGCATTGCCGGATGGCGTCTGTGCGCAGATGCGTCCTTACCAGCTCGACGGCTTCAATTTTCTTTGTCACTTGGCCAATCTTAAACTCGGGGGAATCCTTGCTGACGACATGGGGCTGGGTAAAACGTTGCAGACTCTTACTTGGCTGTCGTGGCTCAGGACAAGTAGGAGAAAGAACGCCAAGACTAAGCCGTCGCTCGTCGTCTGCCCCGCCTCGGTGCTGCACAATTGGCGTCGCGAGTCGGAGCGGTTTACTCCCGACATGAAAGTGCTGGTGCTGGAGAGCGGCCAGGCGCGGCACAACCTTCGAAAGAAAGTGCCCGACCACGATATCGTGGTGACTAACTATTCCATCCTCCGGCGCGATTTAGAGGCTCTGTCCAAGTTTGCCTTTCGAGCCATCATCCTCGATGAGGCGCAATTCATTAAAAATCCGGGTGCGCAGGTGACTAAGTCGGTCAAGGAACTCAAGGCGGACCACAAGCTGGCCCTTACCGGTACACCAATTGAGAATAGGATGCTCGACCTCTGGAGCATTGTTGATTTCGTGCAGCCGAACTATCTCGGTAATCAGGATCACTTTAGTCAGGTGTACGACTTGCGCGGCGCGGAGAAGGACGAGAGTGCCGCTCGTATTGCGCGGCGCAAACTTTCGGCCAAACTGCGGCCGCTGCTGCTGCGTCGTGTCAAGAAACAGGTTGCCAAGGATCTGCCAGATCGAGTCGAACAGCGGCTTGACTGCGAGTTGCCGGAGGAACAGCGCAAGCTGTACCTCGCCGAGTTGAAACGCAGTCGTGAGCAGGTCATGAAAGCCGTCAAGCAGAAGGGTGTGGCCAAGAGCAAGATGCATGTACTGGCCGCGCTGACCCGGTTGCGGCAGATCTGCTGCCACCCGGGCCTGGTCGGCAGCGACACCGAGTCCGGAAAGATGGATACCCTCTACGAGTTGGTCGAGCCGCTGCTTGAGGAGGGGCACAAAGTACTGGTGTTTAGCCAGTTCGTCCGAATGCTTCAAATTCTCGAGAAACAGTGCGAAGACCGGTCGATGCCGACCTACATGTTGACTGGTGAAACGAAGAACCGGCAGGACATTGTGAATGCGTTTCAGGAGGACGAGTCGCCGGCGATCTTTTTGCTAAGTCTGCGGGCGGCTGGCACAGGGCTGAACCTGACAAGCGCCAGTTATGTGGTTATTTACGATCCGTGGTGGAATCCCGCCGTCGAGGCGCAGGCGATCGATCGCACGCACCGCATCGGCCAGACCGCTACGGTGAACGCCTACAAGATGATTTCACCTGGTACTGTTGAGGAGAAAATCTGGGACCTGCAGCAGCAGAAGGCTAAGACGGTTTCCGACGTGCTCGGTGACGACGGTTTCGCCAAGGGCTTGACCACAAACGACCTCGAGTATCTGTTCTCTGATTAAGCCAATCGCTTGGCTATCTAAAGGTTCTCGGCGAACGACTGCTCAGTGAGCAACCGGTTCTCGAGCAGTCGCAGGATCGTGCGTTGCAGCATGATCACGCCCTTTGTGTTTAGCTGAGCCTCATTTCGTAACGATCGAAGGAGGATTTTAAACGACTCACGGAAGGGGTCATCCCCAAAATCTGACAAATTACTCTGAGCGGCAGCTTTGTGCAGCAATGTTTCAGCGTTGAATACAATGTCGGGCGAGAGTTTCGACATGCTGGAAAGTCAGCGAACGTAAAGCGTTCCACCGTCGACGGGAAAGGGTGCACCGGTGATGAACGACGCTTCGTCGCTACAAAGGAAAACCGCCATCGCGGCGATCTCCTCCGGCTTGCCCATACGGCCAATCGGCTGATAATCGGAAAGTTTCCTGAACATCTCCTTCTGGTTGTCAGGATAATTCTTTGCGATGAAGCCGTCGACGAATGGCGTGTGAATGCGGCCCGGCAAGATCGCGTTGCAGCGAATGTTGTCGTGCAGGTGATCCTTGGCCACCGAGTAGGTCATCGCGAGCATGCCGCCCTTGCTTGTGCTGTAGGCCAGGCGGTCGTTGATTGCCATCGTCGCTACCGTCGAGGCGATGTTAACGATTGATCCGCCGCCGCTCTCTAGCATTAGCTTGACACCGCCCTTCAGGCAGTTGAACACGCCCTTTAGGTTCACGTTCATGACTCGATCGAAATCTTCCTCGCTGGTGTCCGTGATGTTGCCGACGTGTGCGATGCCGGCATTATTGACAAGGCAATCCAGTCCACCGCGGTCGCTGCCAAGTTTGTTGAAAACATCCTGTACCTGACTGTGATCTGCCACGTCGCACGCCGTCGTCTCCGCTTCGCCGCCGGCGGAGCGGATTTGTTCGACCGTCACCCCCGCTGCTTCGTCATTGATCTCGAGCACATCGACGGAGGCGCCCTGCTTGGCCAAGGCGAGAGCGATAGCTTGGCCGATGCCCGATCCCGCGCCGGTTACGACGGCAGACTTACCCGAAAGGCTGAACATACGCGGCAGTGTCCGCGAGACTGGGCTGATTGGCAAGTTCAACTCTTGGCCAAGTGCCATTATATAGAGGTTCCGTGCTGGCAAACTCGAAGGAATGCTTTATGATTTTTAAAGCGCATGACTGATTCTGAAAAAGCAACCAAGCGACTTCGCAGTGAGGAGTGGTTCAACAACCCTGCGCACCCGGACGGCACGGTCATTTACATCGAGAGGTTTCTTAATTACGGCATCACGCCGGAGGAGTTGCGTGCAGGCAAACCGATCATCGGTATAGCCCAGGTCGGCAGCGATATTACGCCGTGTAACCGAGGGCACATTGAGACGGTCGAGCGAGTCAAGGCCGGCATTCGTGATGCCGGAGGGATTCCCTTTGTCTTCCCCGTGCATCCCATTCAGGAGAGTTGTCGCCGGCCGGCTGCGGCATTGGATCGCAACCTGGCCTATCTGGGACTTGTTGAGGTGCTGCACGGTTACCCGTTTGACGGCGTGGTGCTGACGACTGGCTGCGACAAGACCACGCCGGCCTGTCTGATGGCGGCGGCAACAATGAACCTGCCAGCGGTCGTGCAGTCCGGCGGCCCGATGCTCGATGGTTGGTACAACGGCGAGTTGGCTGGCTCCGGTACGATGATATGGGAGGGGCGCAAGCAGTTGGCGGAGGGTAAAATCACCGTCGAGGAACTGCTGGACCAAGTTGCCGCCTCGTCGGCTAGCGTCGGTCATTGCAACACGATGGGCACTGCGCTGTCGATGAATTCACTGGCCGAGGCGCTGGGCATGTCGCTGCCCGGCTGTGCGGTGATTCCGGCTGCGTACCGCGAACGCGGCCAGATGGCCTACCGAACTGGCAAACGCATTGTGGAGATGGTGCATGAGGATTTGACACCGAGCAAGGTGATGACGCGCGAGGCATTCGAGAATGCTGTTGTTGTCAACACGGCTATTGGTGGTTCCACGAACTGTCCGGTTCACTTGACCGCCATCGCGCGGCATTTGGGTGTTGTGTTGAGTCTGCAGGATTGGCAGGAGATCGGATACGATGTGCCGTTGCTCGTTAACTGCCAACCGGCCGGCAAGTATCTCGGCGAGGCGTTTCACCGTGCGGGCGGCATTCCTTGCGTGGTTCACGAGTTGCTCACTGCGGGGCGGATTCATGGCGACGCGATGACGGTGAGCGGTAGGACGGTGGCTGAAAACCTGGTGGACGTGTCGGAGCCGGATCGTGCGGTGATTCGAGCCTACGCCGAGCCGTTGAAGGAGCAGGCCGGTTTTCTCGTTTTGAGCGGTAACCTGTTCGAGGCGGCGTTGATCAAGACCTGCGTCATCAGCGATGAGTTTCGCGTACGGTATTTGGCCGAACAGGGGAATGAAAATGTATTCACATCGCGGGTGATTGTGTTCGAGGGGCCGGAGGATTACCGCGAACGACTCAACGATCGATCCCTGAAAATCGACGATTCCTGCATGCTGGTGATTCGCGGCTGCGGTCCGGTGGGTTATCCTGGTTCCGGAGAGGTGGTAAACATGCAGCCGCCGGATGAGTTGCTGAAGCAGGGCATCGACATGCTGCCGACGATGGGTGACGGCCGCCAAAGTGGCACTTCTGCCAGCCCTAGTATTTTGAACATTGCCCCCGAGTCGGCGGCAGGCGGGAATCTGGCCCTGCTCGAGACAGGCGACGAGGTGCGTGTGGATCTCAACAAATGTCGAGTCGACTTACTAGTGTCTGACGAGGATTTGGCCAGGCGACGTGATAATTACACGCCACCGGAGCTTCATCACCAGACGCCTTGGCAGGAGATGTACCGTGGTTGTGTCGGACAACTCGACACCGGTGGCTGTATCGAGTTCGCGACCAAATATCGCGACGTCTGCCGAGATTACCCCCGACATTATCACTAATTTGCGCGATCGGGATTGAGTTGCCACTCGGGTGACGGTAGCTTGCGCGGGCATATGAGCGAGGGAGACTCAAACACAACACAACGACCGGACAGGCGCGCGGTGGATCAACTCCGCACGGTTACTTTCAAAAACAACATCGCCCCGTACGCAACCGGCTCGACACTGATCGAGTGGGGCGATACACGCGTCATTTGCAGTGCTACCGTCGAGGAATCGGTGCCGCGCTGGATGAAGATGCAAAACGTCGAGGGCGGCTGGCTTACAGCTGAGTACTCGATGCTGCCGTATTCGACGCTCGATCGCAAACGGCGCGACATCAGCAAGGGCAAGATCGACGGGCGTTCGCAGGAAATCCAACGCCTCATCGGCCGTTCGATGCGAGCTGCCGTGGACATGATAAAACTTGGTTCGCGCACGATCTGGATCGACTGCGACGTGCTTCAAGCCGACGGCGGGACACGCACCGCATCGATTACGGGCGGCTACGTGGCGCTGTCTCTTGCCTTAACCAAGCTGCAGTCGGACGGGTTGCTGGCGTGCGATCCGGTGGTTTCGCCGGTAGCCGCAGTGAGCGTCGGCGTGGTTAACTGCGTGCCGATTTTGGACTTGCCGTATGTCGAGGACGTCGCCGCCGAGGTGGACATGAACCTCGTGATGAACGCCGACGGCGAGTTCATCGAATTGCAGGGCACCGGTGAGAAAAACACCTTCAACGAAGCCGAACTGACCACTATGCTGGCACATGGGCGCAAGGGAATTGGCGAACTGCTGGAATTACAGAAAGGCGCCATTGCCGAGGGCTGAGAACGGGCGCGCAACATGTATGTCAGGGAACAACCGACCCGCCTGCATCTCGTCCGCCATGGCGAAGTGGATGAGGCGTACCATCAGGTATTTGGAGGCAGTATCGACATGGAACTGTCGCCGCAGGGCCACGAGCAGGCGCAGCGCTTGGCCAAGTTTTTGAACGGTCGCACGTTCGACCATGTTTACCGTAGCCCGATGGTGCGCGTGCGCCAGACTGCCAAGCCGCTGCTCGACATGCTTGGCCAGGATGCCGAAGTGATCGACGATTTGCGTGAAGTTGATTTCGGCGTCTGGACCGGTCACAAGTGGCATGAGATACAGGGAAAATTCGGACTCGATGCCGAGGATTGGCTCGTACACTTGGAGAACGGCGACGTCGCCGATGCTGAACCGATGGGTGAGTACCAATCGCGCATCCGAGGCAGCCTGGATCAAATGATGAATGAAGGGGCAGGACAGGACGTGCTCGTGCTGTGCCACGGCGGCGTGATACGAATGCTTCTGTCGTTATTGCTCGACGAACCTTTTTCGAGAATGGATCGCTACGAAGTGGATTTCGCGAGCCTGACGGTGGTTGAGCACCGATCAAACCGCGCAGAGATCAAGTTGCACAACTTCGCCCCCTGGCTCTGGCTGGGCGAGGCAGGTCGATCGTGAGCGGGGAGTTGGAGCAGATTGTTTCGGTTCAGGTGCTGACGACACCGGAGGCGGGTGAGTCGGTGGGTGAGTTGCTGGAATTGATCTTCGAGACAACAGCATCGGTTTGGTTTGAGGACGAATCCAATGAAGCCATAGTGACGGTGTATCTCGAGCGCGCATCGATTGATTCAGCGGAGGAGATGTCGCTTGACCAAGGGCTGGCTGAACTTCGTGTAGCCGGGTTGGCTGTTGGCGAGGGGAGTTGGGGTGTCGAGTTGGTGAAACGGGAGAATTGGTCGGAGTCATGGAAAAAACATTTTCACCCGATTGAAGTGGGTGACCGGTTGCTTGTGAAACCGGAGTGGGAGGAGCGTGAACCGAGGCTTGGCCAAGCGGTGGTGACACTGAATCCGGGGATGAGCTTTGGGACGGGACATCATCCGACGACGTTGTTTTGCCTCGAGCAGTTGGTGGAGTGCATGCCGCTTGGTGGCGGGAAAAGTTTTCTCGATGTCGGCACGGGCTCGGGGATACTGGCGATCTCGGCCGTCAAGCTTGGCTACGGGCCGGTGGAGGCGTGGGATTTTGATCCTGTGGCGGTAGAGGTTGCGCGGCGAAACGCAGAGCAAAATCGGCTTGACCAAGCGTTGTCGTTTGAAGGACAGGACCTGACGAAGACACCCCCGGGAGGCAGGCAGTTTGACCTGATCTGTGCCAATTTGATGTTTGATCTTTTGCTAGCCGAGAGAACAAAACTGGCATCATGGCTGGCTGTAAAAGGCCGGTTGGTTTTGGCTGGAATTTTGGCTGAGCAATTTGCCCAAGTCGAAGAGTTTTATTGCGACTTGGGGATGGAATTGATTGCAGTGGAGTCGGTTAAAGAGTGGAGGTCTGGTGCGTTCAGATTTTCACCCTGATTTTTTCGAACTTTTATTGCCTCGAAGTGGTCGAAGCCAATGACCGTATGTTATGCGTGATTTGATCCATGCAGGAGGGGTGGCTGCTTCGAGCCAGAGTTTTTTTGTCGCCAACCTGAATGGTTTCTTCCTTGAACCCAATACACTGTATGAACAAGAAAACCGAAGTCGTTACCGGTCTCGTCCGCGAGGAGCATCCTTTTCATCAAGCGCAAACCCAGCCGGGTAAGGCGAAGCAGCACCGTTATGAGCGGCGGAAGGTTCGGAACATTTTGAAGGTCGGGGATTGGGGGGGTGAAGTTGAATTAGTTGAGGCGAGTTGAGCGGCGTCAATTGAAGGCGAGTTCATCTACGTTATTGTAGGTCGTTTCGAGTTGTGCGACAAGTGTTTCGGTGATTTCAACTTTGGCTTCTCGCAGGGCGAGCATGACGGCGCCGAGCACTGTTGGGAGCCTGGGATGGCTGAGCATGATCTTAAACGCTCTGCGAACGGTTGTTTCGAAGGCTTTCATCGCCTCGCGGTTGAACTGTAGGACGCCACCGGAGAAGAATATAGGTAAAGGCGAGGTGTCCAAGCCTGATTTTTCGATGGCCTGAATGGTGAGGTTTCCGACGGCCTCGCCGGCTTCGCGGCAGATCTTTCTGTAGACGGGATCGGAAGTTCCAATCTCGTGATCCAATCTGGAGGCGAGTATGGCAAATTTGTCGCGCGTAAATTCCGGATGATAAACCAGCGGGACCATCCCTTGCACGTTTTTGATCTCGTGCCACTCGCAAAGAGCTTCCGTGATGAGTGTCTTCGGTCCGGTTTGCTCGAACTCGGCAATGGCCGCGCAGATGCATTTTACGGCGATCCAGTATGCGCTGCCGACATCCTCCAGCAGTGGCCCCCATCCTCCCAGTTGCGTGATTTCCTCATTCTCGTTGCAGACAATGATGCTGGTGCCGGTTCCGCAAATAGCGAGCGCGCCCGGCTTTCCAAGTGTTGCGCCTTGGAACGCGGCGATGGAGTCGCCAACGAGGCGGGTACGTTTCCAGGGGTAGATTTTCCCACAAAGCTTCTCTTTTTGATCTGCCGTGGCTTCCTTGAAAATGCCAGCCGCGGATACGGCGTAATGGGTGAGTTCGTTGTCGAAGGGCATCCGAAGTTCAAGGTCGCGGATAATTTCGCCGACCCGGCGGCGGACCTCTTTTTGGTAGGAACCAGTGAAATTCATTGACGCGGAGTGGACGATTGCCAGCACCTGTCCATCGTGTGTTGCCGCTACGCCATGGCTGTAAGTGGCGCCGCCGTCGATCCCGATAACAAGTTGAAGAGAGGACTCCATGCCTTGGATTGGCCAAGTTCGGGCTGGGCCCGGTGCAAGAGACAGTGGCGAATTCGGCTCCTGAAGGCAATCCGGACTTGTATGTATCTGTTATTTGCGGTTAGGGACCCGATGGGGCGCGGAAATAATGAAATAAGACTTGGCTGACAGGGGAGCTTCGGGTAGCCCTTTCCGCCCTTCTTGAGGCGATCGGGTTATGCCCGGGGATTTTTTTGTCTGCTTTTACTTTGTCATCAAAGAGGATAGGCTGCCGTGCTCTTTGAGGTTGAGCACCGTTTAGATAAAGACAGTGTCTGTACGAGACGACTATTTACTGGATACATTGACCGAGATGGGTGTGGTCACGGACGAGGAGCGTGCCCTTGCCGAGGATGAGGCCATGTCTAGCGGGGAGGGGGTGGTTGATACGCTTGTCACCAAGGGAGTGGTCATGTCGATTCAGGTGTCTCAAGCCAAGGCGGCCCAATTTGGTTCGGAGTTTGTGGAGATCGCAGACCAAACGATTGATGACGACGTGATTTCCTCGGTTCCCCGATCCGTGGCGCACCAGTACAAGGTGGTGCCGTTGTATCAGGACGATTTGAGCGTCACAGTCGCCATGTCAGACCCTTCTGACTTGGATGCGATTGATGCGCTTGGCCAAGCGCTCAATAGGGAGGTGAAGATCAGTGTTGCGGATGAGGATGAAATCCAGGGTGCCCTCAAGCAATATTACGGAGCTCCCAAGGATGACAATGTCAGCAAGCTGATTCAGGACATAACCGAGGGGGAAGTGCAGGTCAGCACTTTGGGGGAAGTAAGCGTCGAGGATGATGGCGATGCCGTCGATGCGGACACTCCGATCATCAAGTTGGTCAACACCATGATCGTCGAGGCATTCCGAATGGGCGCGTCGGACATTCATCTCGATCCATTGGCTGCCCGGTTTCGAATGCGATACCGTATTGACGGGGTTTGTCACGAACAGAAAGCGCCACCAAGACGGTTGCAGAGTTCGGTGATCAGTCGCTTAAAGATTATGTCTGAGATGGACATAGCCGAGAAACGTATACCCCAGGACGGTCGCATCCAGGCCAACGTAGGTGGTAAATCCATTGACTTGCGTGTTAACTGCCTTCCAACGACTCATGGCGAGAGTATTGTCATGCGGTTATTGGACAAGGAGGGATTAAAACTTGGGCTTGGCCAGCTGGGTTTTTTAGCCGACGACCAGCAGACTTTTGAGAAGTTGATCCAGTTGCCTGATGGCATCCTACTGGTGACCGGGCCTACTGGTTCAGGAAAAACGACCACACTGTACTCCTGTCTGAACTACATCAACAAGCCGGATCGCAAGATTATCACAGTGGAGGACCCGGTCGAGTATCTGCTTGAGGGGATCAATCAGGTGCAGGTGCACACAGCGGTGGATTTGACTTTTGCCAACGCCCTGAGGGCGATGTTGCGACAGGCACCGAACGTGGTGATGTTGGGTGAGATTCGTGATTACGAGACGGCATCAATCGCTATTAATGCTTCATTGACGGGCCATTTGGTTTTTTCCACACTCCACACTAACGATGCTCCTTCTGCCGTTACACGGTTGACTGATATTGGCGTGAAGCCGTTCTTGATTGCCTCAGCCACACGATGCCTCATGGCGCAGCGCTTGGTTCGAAAGGTTTGTCCAAAATGCGAAGCGACGGCCACCCCGGATCAGGCGGATTTGCTGGCGCTTGGCCTTGATCCAGAAAACATAAAGGATCCCAATTTTAAGGCTGGGAAAGGTTGCGATAAGTGCAACGGCACCGGACATAAGGGCAGGTTTGGATTGTTTGAGGTGTTCGTCGTGGATGATGAAAGCCGAAAGATGATTGTGAACAAGGTTACGACCACCGAGTTGCGCGCACGGGCCCGCGAAGTGGGCATGCGTACGCTGCGCGAGGATGGGGCCCGCAAGGCGGTCGCCGGGATGACCACCCCCAACGAGGTGTTGCGCGTCACTGTGGGTGACGAGAATTAATTTTTACTGGAATCAAATATGTCATATTCAATGTCAGACCTGTTGCACCTCATGGTAAAAGAGGGCGCATCCGATCTTCATATTCGGGTGGGTGTACCGCCGGCCATCCGCCTTCATGGAATATTGCAGAAAGTAGATGGTCCAGCAATCACAGATGAGATGTCTGAGGAGATGATGCGTTCGATTACTTCAGATGAGAATGTCCAGGAAGTACGCGAGCGCGGCGGAGCGGATTTTGCCTTCGCATTTGGAGAAATGGCACGATTTCGGGTGGCAATTTTCAAAGAGAAGGGCCGATTCGCATCGGTGCTGCGGCAAATTCCGACAACCTTGCTGACCTTCGAGCAGATTGGCTTGCCGCCGTCTGTGAAGGAATTGTTGTACAAGCCGCGTGGTATGTGTCTTGTGACCGGTCCAACTGGTTCCGGCAAGAGTACCACGCTGGCCTCGATGATCGACATCATCAACATGGAACGTGACGATGCTCACATTGTGACTGTTGAGGATCCTATTGAGTTTTATCACAATCACAAAAGCGCCATTATTACCCAGCGCGAGGTGCATGTGGACGTGCCAAGTTTTGGCGAGGCACTCCGGCGCGTTCTGCGTCAGGACCCGGATATCATACTAGTTGGTGAGATGCGGGATTTGGAGACGATTGAGTCGGCAATCACTGCCGCAGAGACGGGTCACTTGGTATTTGGGACGCTTCACACGACTGGGGCCGCCAAGACGATCGATCGTATCGTGAACGCCTTTCCAACCAATCAGCAAAACACAATCCGTATCCAGCTTTCTACCGTGTTGATCTCCGTGATTTCCCAGTTGCTCTGTGCGCGTGCTGACAAACCGGGCCGGGTGGCGGTGTTCGAGATCATGAACCTCACCCCGTCCATTTCAGCACTGATCCGCGACAACAAGACTTATCGGATCAACTCTGACATTCAAACTGGAGCCAAGTACGGCATGGTAAATCTGGATTCTTTCCTTTTGGAAAAATACCAAGCCGGCCTTATCTCAGAGGACGATGTGATCACCAAGTCGCAGGATCCAGGAACCATTATGGAAAAACTTCGTGCCGTGCAGGCTGGCATGGCGGCTGACGACGAGGAAGAAGAGGGTTAATGGCTGACTATACATCCATACCGCTGCTGTCATTAATTGCAGACCAGAACCTTCTGGACGAGTTCCAGATCGAGGAGGCCGCCGGAGAGGTGGAGACCAAGGGCGTAACCCCCTTTCAGGCCTTGGTGGACTTGAGCTATCTGGATGCCGACAGGATTATTCAGCTAATGTGTGATCACCTTGGTGTTGAGTCGATGGATCTCAACGATGCCATGATCACGCCGGAATTGATCAAGCTTTTGCCGTCCAACTTGGCCAAGCAGCACTGGTGCATACCGGTGTCCCATTTTGATCCAACGATTCAGGTAGCCTTCGTGGATCCTCTTGATCCTGCGGCGATTGATGAGATCGGATTTACAACGGGATTGGATGTTCAAGTGGTTGTGGCTGATCCGGCCCAGGTCGAGGCTGCAGTCAAGGAACACTATGGCGAGGACGAGGCGGATGCCGTGGTCGGAGGCGCTGCGCTTGAGGAAATTCTCAAGGAGATGGGTGCTGACTCCACCGACGACAAGGTGGAGGAAGAGGACATTGAGCAGATCGATGTCTCCGGAGATGATAGAGATGTCGCCGCCTTTGTGGACGCTGTTCTAGTCACAGCTATTGGTGATCGCGCTAGCGATATTCACTTTGAGCCGTTTGAGAATGACTTCAAAATTCGGGCCCGTGTGGATGGGGCTCTCTATGAGTTGACTAGTCCGCCAAAGAGCTTGGCTACCAATGTGGTCAGTCGCATCAAAGTCATGGCAGATCTCAAGCCGGACGAACGCCGGCGACCGCAGGATGGGCGTATTCCGCGGATCATGCCTGACGGCAGGAAAATCGATTTGCGTGTATCCTGTCTGCCGACACAGTTTGGCGAATCCATCGTGTTGCGTGTACTGGATCGCGAAGCCATCACGCTGGACTTGGATGCCCTCGGTTTTCCTGATGAAATGTTGGGAGAGATCAAGGAAATCGCAAAAACCCCGAACGGGATTTTTATTGTGACCGGTCCAACGGGTTCCGGCAAAACCACGACGCTCTACTCAACCCTTCACGAGGTGAACTCTATGGGTGACAAGATTTTGTCGGTGGAGGATCCAGTTGAGTTTGACATCGACGGCATCATGCAGGTTCCGGTGAGGGAAGCTGTCGGAATGACTTTCGCCGCCGGTTTGCGCGCTTTCCTGAGGCAGGACCCTGACATTATCATGGTCGGAGAGATGCGGGATCTTGAGACCGCGCAGATTTCTATTCAGGCATCGCTGACGGGTCATTTGGTGCTCAGTACCCTGCACACCAACGATGCCGCAGGGGCGGTCACCCGTCTTTTGGACATGGGCGTTGAGCCATTCCTCATATCCTCGTCACTTCTGTGTGTGCTTGCGCAGCGGCTTATCCGGACCATCTGCAAAAAATGCAACAGCCCGTTCGAGCCAACAGACAACCAGTTGGAGGGATTGGGGTTGAAGCAAAGCGATTTAAGTGACACCCAGTTTCATTATGGTCGAGGTTGTTCCTCGTGTCATGACACAGGGTATTCCGGTCGGCGCGGTATTTTTGAGTTTTTGGTGGTTGCCGACCCGATCCGCGAGTTGATCAACGTAAGCGCTCCCACCATCGTCATCCGCCAAAAAGCGATTGAACTGGGTATGACCACCCTGAGACAAGATGGCTTGCGAGGCATCTTCGATGGTGATACGACAGTGGAAGAGGTGCTACGTTACACATCTTAAGTTAGCAGGACGCATTAATGGCCAATTTTCAATACGAAGCTGTTAACACCCAAAGCGGCAAGACTGAGAAGGGTGAGTTGCCCGCCGCCAGTCAGGCCGAAGCGTTGGCTCGGTTACAGGAAATGGGACTGGCTCCCACCAAGGTGGACCAAGTCAAGGCTGCTCCCAAAAAAAACAAAGCCAAGAGTCGCTCCAAGGGCAAAAAGGGAGCCAAGAAAGGTCTGGGGAACATGGAGATTTCCATCCCTGGGATGGGAGGCAGGGTTAAGGAGAAAATCCTTACCATCTTCACCCGTCAATTGGCTCAGTTGACATCCGCTGGACTGCCACTACTTTCCGGTCTCAGAGTGCTTCAGAAGCAGGAAAAAGACCACACACTGCGGCGAGTTTTGGGTGAGTTATCAGAGGTGATCGAAGGGGGCGGCACATTCTCCGAGGGCTTGGCGCAGCATCCCAAGGTGTTCAACAAGCTTTTTGTCAGCATGGTCAAGGCGGGTGAGTTGGGCGGTGTTCTGGAAGTGGTGCTTGACCGACTGGCCCAGTTCATGGAGAAGGCCATGAAAATCAAGGGCAAGGTTAAGGCCGCCATGTTTTACCCAATCGCTGTGCTTGTTGTTGCGGTGGTCATCATGGGAATTCTGCTGGTATTTGTGATCCCCAAATTTAAGGATGTATTTGCAGACATGATCGGAGAAGATGGTCTCCCTGATTTTACGGAACTCGTTCTTAGCATCAGTGACACGGTGAGGATGAACGCCATGGGCACATTGTCTGGCGTCTTTGCATGCTTCTTCACATTCTCCATGATAGGTCGATCGAATTTCGGTCGTTACATCCTCGACAAGATGAGTCTTGTGTTCCCGGTGATCGGCCCTGTGGTGGAAAAGGTAGCTATTGCCCGATTCTCCCGCACCCTTGGTACCCTCATCAACTCAGGTGTGCCGATCTTGCAGGCGCTCAACATTGTCAAGGATACCTCTGGAAATGTTGTTGTGGCTCGTGCTGTACAGGATGTCCATGATAGCGTTAGGGAGGGTGAAACCATCGTTGGGCCTCTCGAGGCTTCCCATGTTTTCCCCCCGATGGTCATCAGCATGGTGGACGTCGGTGAAAAAACGGGTGACATGCCCCAGATGCTGGAAAAGATTGCAGATACTTACGATGAAGAGGTGGATCGAGCTGTCGAGTCTCTCACTTCGCTGATTGAGCCTATCATGATTGTCTTTCTGGCAGTTATCGTGGGCAGTATCGTTATTGCGATGTTCCTGCCGTTGATCGTCATGATTGAGAAGCTCGGCGGTGCAGAATAAGCGTTACTAGCGGAAGATTTCGTTCGCCTAAGCACTTGGTCAAACGATAGGCTTCGGTACTCAAGCACGCCAACCTGACACGAGTTGATGGGCAACCAAGGCACGGCAGACAAACAACAGCTCACTAGGCGTCTTGTTGAAATAGTCGGCAAAGATGCTGTGCTCACTGACAAACGCCAACTCCACGTTTACGAGTGCGACGCCTATACCCTCCAAAAAAAGCGCCCGACAGCCGTTGTTCTCCCTAAGTCTGTGCTAGAAGTGAGGGCAGTTGTCCGGTTGTGCGCGGAGTTGCAGTTACCCATCATTCCACGTGGCGCCGGCACAAGTCTCAGCGGAGCCGTACTCGCGGTTGAAGGAGGAGTGATGATTGCGCTTACGCGTATGAACCGAGTGCTGGACATCGATCCACGAAACCGTCGAGCTCTAGTAGAGGCAGGGTGTGTAAACGCTTGGATCACCCGCGACGCTGTCGGGCACGGATTGTTTTATGCGCCGGATCCATCAAGCCAGACCGCCTGCACGATCGGTGGCAACATTGCCACCAACTCTGGCGGACCACACACGCTGAAAAACGGGGTCACGACCAACCACATTCTCGGTTACGAGATGGTGCTACCTGACGGCACCGTCGAGTGGCTCGGCGTTGAACCGGATGGCGGAGAGGAAGTGGAGGGCTACGAC
>PVBE012344697.1_pt1 | contig 27923 bp, 29 predicted proteins | sample 1631181 | NCBI WGS metagenome assembly PVBE01 (sample SAMN08397723, study PRJNA350692) | Marine metagenome, whole genome shotgun sequencing project. | isolation source: water | place: Pacific Ocean | collected 2012-04
CGAGCGGCCGCTTCCCACGCCAAGCCCGTATCCCTGGAGCTAGGCGGCAAGTCGCCTACGATCATCTTCGCCGACGCCGACCTCGAGGCGGCTGCGGCCGGTGCAGCAGAGTCGATCTTCCTGAACTCCGGACAGATCTGTGTAGCCGGCTCCCGGCTGTACGTGCAGAAGAGCGCCTACGACGAGGTGGTGAACCGCGTTGCATCTCTCGCATCGAAGCACGTCGTCGGGAGCGGCCTCGACCCGGCCACGACCCTCGGGCCGGTGATCAGTCAACGACACAAGGAGCGGGTCGATGGGTACATCGACGACGCCGAGAACAACGGGGCCGAGCTTATCTCGAGCCACACGATCCCCGAGCAGGGTTTCTTCGTGGCTCCCACAATCGTCACCGGCGCCAGGCACGAAGCAGCGATTACCCAGGAGGAGGTCTTCGGTCCGGTGCTCTCGGTTTACCCGTTCGACGACGAGGCCGACGTACTGCAGGCTGCGAACGGAACCCCGTACGGGCTCGCCGCCACCGTGTGGACATCTAGCCTCGACCACGCGGAGGCGATGATCGACGGTTTGGAGTGCGGCAAGATCTCGGTGAACTCACCCGGCTTCCCGTACCCCGGACTACCCGAGGGCGGCAAGAAGGCGTCGGGCCACGGAAGGGATCTCGGACCGGAATCGCTGGACGGTTATCTCTACTCGAAGTCTGTCATCTTCGAACGGTCCTGAGGGTATTGGTACTTTTCATGACACGAATCAGAAGCAGTGGAGGATCGCAAAGATAACTAACGGCTCGTTTTCGGACAGGCGGACCCTCCTGCAACGGCGTCGGTGAACGAAGGATGTAGGAGCGACGCCCTCGTCACGATCTCTCGCCAATTAATTCAGGCCAAGGATCGTCTTCGCTTCCTCGACGATCTCCGGAGGCGTCTGCAGCGCTTCGAGGACGAACGCAGTGAGATCATCCCCAACCGTCGGATTGAGTTGAGCGCGCATCGTTGCCGCTACCGCAGCGGCGAATTCGGCATCCTGAGTCAACTCAGCGAACGCTTGTTGCAGAGCCGCCGCACGATCGGTTGGGATCTCGGGTGGTGCGAATAGTGGCCAGCCGAGGTTCGCGCCGATCTCCAAGAAATCTACGAGCTGGTGGTGGCGCGGCGTACTCACGAGCTCGCGGAGATGCGGTACGCCGGGTGCGCGTTCGGCGTCGGTTGGTCCGATGTACACGAGATGCACGAGGTTGCCTTCGACGAGCCAATGCGGCCGCGAGATTTCCCAGTAATCCAACGCCGGTCCCTGGCCGTCGACCTCGCCCCGGTCCATGGCGAGGGTAATGTCACTACCGCCCTCGTAACCGGTGATGATCCGCATCGGCAGGCCAAGCAGCGCCTTGGTCATCGCGGGGAACTGGTACAAGGGCGAGCCCCTGCCGGATGCGCCAATGATGATCTCGGTATCTCGCGCATCTTCGATACTACGGACCGTCGTCGGCTCGAGTACAGAGAGGACGTTGGTCGCCTTGAATAGAGAGCCGATCCAGGTGAACTCCCGTGCGTCGTACTTCGCTCGGTTGGGTTCCATGAGTTGTGCAGTCAGTATTCCCGGGAGCGGGTAGCCGAGCACGAGCCCGTCCCGAGGGGCGGAACGATTGATGTGATTGGACATCGTGACGCTGCCGCCGCCAGGCATGTTCTGGACGATGACGGTGGGAGTACCGGGAATGTATTGCTCCAGGTACCGGCCCATGATGCGCGCTGACGTATCGGTGATGCCCCCGGGTCCCGAGCCGACGAGTATCGTAACCGTGCGGCCGGCGTAAAACTCGGCAGCGCTTTGTGCCGATGTGGTTACGGGGGAGAGGGTCGCCGCCATCGCCAGCAGGGTGAACTTGCCACGCAGTGTCTTCCTCATCACGGAGAATCGACCGTGATTAGTGGTAGCTCAACACGCCGCATCCGGTTGCCCAGCCCGGGATTGGTTCGTAGAACAAGACCTCGGCGTTGCGCTGGCCGCACACGCCGGCAAGTGTCATCCAGGTTCGAATCTCGTGGGTCCCGAGTCCTCGTGACGTTATCTCATCGTCTGTATAGGCGGTGATGGCATCAGCTTCGTGCGCCGTCAACCGACGAAGAAATTCCTTGTCGAATTCTACGTCGATGTCGCCATGGATACGTTCGCCCGGCGCGTGACTCAAGCCGCCTGTTGCCACCACTGCTACCCTGCTCTCGTCGGCCTCAAGGGACGCACCCAATGCTTCACCCAGCGCGTAACAACGTGCGGGCGCCGGTGCCGGAAGCGTCATGCAATTGATGATCAGCGGTATGACGGGGATCTTTCGCTCGGGATCGAAAAAGCTCAATGGCACGATCGTGCCGTGATCCAGATCTAGTTCATGAGAGTAGTTGAGCTCGAAGCCGGCCTCGAAGCAGGCATTCAACAACCGCGACGCCAGCGCCGGCTCCCCCGGTGTGCGCCCCTGCTCGACCTTGAGCCAGGGCTCGAGAGGGCCGAAGTGCCAATCACCCTGGCCGAGCGTGAATGCCGGCATGCCATCCAGGAAATAATTAGCGAAGTGTTCGCTCGAAATGATCAGAATGGCATCGGGATTCGTGTCCCGCAGTTGTTCTCCGAGTCGTTCTAATTCACCGAAAAAACGTTCTTTCTGCTCCGGGGGCGGCGCGTCTGCCCAGGCGCGGATACCCGGAGTGTGACTGGTTGCGCAAGCGAATACGATCGGCATCGGTCAATTTTCCCCGCGTATGGTTTTGATGTAGTCGGGCTCCGACATTCCATTGATGATCGTGAACGGCCGCAAGAGCAACGGGTGGACGCCTAACTCATAGAGCTTGAAGGCATCGACTTCGGTCGCGGCAGCCTGCTCGTCCGGAGACAATTTGAATTCTGCGACGAGCGCGTCCCGTTCGTCGAAGAATCGTTGCCGGGCCGTCGGGTCGCGGTTGACTGCCTGAACGAGTTTCTGGAGTTGATAAATGCTCATAGTGATCTAAATTCGTTCCGTATAGTTTGTGCTACGAAGAAATAATACTACCCCTTTCCATTCGCTGCAGGACACCGTGCCGTGAATGTCGCCGCAGCTTCCGGCCGGCGGTATCGCGCCGTGATCAGCCCCAGGCGGCCCGCGCCGAGCAGCGCGGTGGAAGATCCGCCTGTGCAGCAGGCCGTTGCCGGCGACTTGCTCGTGTTCCACGACGGGAACTAAGGGCTTGGGCATGGTTTTGCTCTCAGAAGTGCGTGCCAGTGGACAAACTCGCGACGGCCGGGGCAGCCGGGCCGAGATCGACGTATACTCATAGCTTAATAAACAACAACCCGGACGATCTGTCCACAGCTAGGGGAATCGGCAATGAAATTCAATCGCGTAGTCAGGTCTGGTCTGATTCTGAGCATCGCCGTGCTCGCGGCTCCGGCCATCCTGGCCCAGCAGGCGCCGACGAGGGCTATTAAGGAAATCGCCGACGATCTCTACTGGGCGCAGAATAATAACCATCACGCCGTGTTCCTCGTCACTGACGACGGCGTCATTCTGGCCGATCCGATCAATACGGACTTCGCCGGCTGGCTAAAGAGCGAGATCGATTCTCGCTTCGGCGTTCCGGTCCGTTATGTCCTGTACAGCCATAACCACTGGGATCACGCTTCGGGCGGCGGCGTCTTCGACGATACGGCACTGTTCGTCGGCCACGAGAACATGCCGGGCAACCTGGCCCTTCCGGCGGACGACACACCGTTTCCGGCTAACGCGGCCGAACTCGACGCCAATGGCGACGGCCAGATCGACGCCTCCGAAGCGACGGGGAACTTTGCCGCGAACCTGAACCTGTTCGATGTCAATGGAGACGGCATGATCAGCGGCGCCGAAGCGACGCGCGGTGCGCTGAACGACGTTCGTGTGCCGGACATCGTCTACAAGGATCGAATGACCGTCACGCTGGGCGGGAAGAGCGTGAACCTGATCCATGTCGGCACGATGGACCACACAAACGATTACAGTCTAGTTTACTTTCCGGGTGAGCGCGCGGTCTTCGTTGTCGACTACATCAGTATTGGCCGCGTAGCTTTCCAGACGATATTCCGTACTTCCGGTGCCGGTGTGCTGGACGGCTTGCTGAATTCGATCCGGATGGTCGAATTCCTGGACTTCGATATCGTCGCGCCGGGCCATGGCGTTGTCGGCAGCAAATCTGATATCGCTGCATACCGGCATTATCTTGAAGAGCTACGAGACGCGGTTGCCGCGGGAATCGCCGCGGGCAGCTCACTCGAGGACCTACAGGCGAGTATTCTCATGGAGCCCTACCAGGATTGGATCAATTACGAGAACTGGCGCCCGCTCAATGTTGCCGGGATGTACAACTACCTGATGGATCAGTAGTAGGAGCGACACCGTCGGCGCAAGGAAAAGGGGCCCCTTATTTCCCGCGGCCCTTTTTTTCGGTCTCTTTATCTCTCGAGGTGCTGGAGCTTGTCCGGCGTGTCCTTCCAGTCGTCCGCGTCGTCGGGTGGATCCTGACCCTGCGAGATGACCGGCCAGCCCTTCGAGAGTTCAGCATTTAACGCGAGGAACTGTTCCTGGCCTTCCGGTAACTCGTCCTCGTCGTAGATGGCGTCGATCGGGCATTCAGGCTCACAGAGCGTGCAATCTATACACTCATCGGGGTCGATGACCAGCATATTCGGTCCCTCATGGAAGCAGTCCACGGGGCAAACCTCGACGCAGTCAGTGTATTTACACTTGATACAGCTCTCTGTGACGACAAATGTCATTTGACTGTCCTTGAAGCCCAGGTACCGGATCCCGACACCCGGTTATTGTAGTGGTTGAGGCGGGCCGCCGACAGCCCATTGTAGGCCGCGGCGACGGCTTCCACCTGCTGTCGATCGTCGTGGCGGCGCGATGAATCTCGAGCGCGTAGAAGAAAAAGCGCAGCGGCACCCAAACCAGTGGCGAGGATGTGCCGCTGCGAATGATATCGGCCGGTCGCCGATTACTCTTCTAGTTAAAAAATGAACCGATAGCGGGCGCCAGGCGAATCGACGAACGGATTTTCGCCCGTGGCAATGAGGTGCTGCATGAGTAGCAACAATCCGAAGGTGATGGCGGAGCCCAAAGAGATGACGCCTGCGTAACAGGTGACAGCGGCGTTGATCATGGTGGTTACCTAGCTGCGGTCTGAAATGGCGGGTTCGACGCACCCTAATACATCGAACGCCCAAGTATAGTTTGATATACCTTGAACCGAAAGGTATAGTCGACATCGTTATAAGCCATGCGCTGAGAAATGGGCCAATCGAATCCTCCGTTCATGAGCGGCGTGCCGGAACTCCTGGTTTTGAGGCTGCTCGCACGCCAGGAGATGTACGGTTACGAACTCGTGAAAGCCGTGCGGGTTGTGACCGGCGAGGCGATCGCGCTGGGGGAAGGTGTCATCTATCCAGCGCTGCACGCGCTCGAGAAGAATGGTGCGCTGAAGGCAACCCGTAAGCCCGTCAACGGCCGTACGCGCGTCTATTACTGCATGACATCGAAGGGCCAGCGCCGCCTCGACAAGCTGACGGCGGAGTGGGACCGAGTCAGCTCCGGCGTCCGCTCGGCGTTAGGGCAAGCGGGGCATGCGTAGAGAAAGCCTGAATGCGCTCAGAATGTCGCTGCAAGAGGGCGGCGTATCCCCGGGCCTACATCCACCGCCTCACGGCTGAACTCGACGATCATTACGCTGACCTCGAACGAGAAGAATGCGCGACGGGTCGGGACAGGGCTGCCGCCGGAATCGAAGCCGAGCGGCGTCTCGGTCGGCAGGACGCGATCGCGGCGGCGGTGCTCACGAAGCCCGAACTGAAGTCCTGGTGTTATCGCTGGCCGTGGATCGTGAGCCTGCTCAAACCCGTTGTGCTGGCGCTGCTCTTGCCGGGGATGCCGATTCTGGCCTGCGTCGATAGAGGCGCGGCGATTGCGAGATGGAGTGTCTCGATCAGCCTCGCGACGGCAGTCACCGGTGGACTGCTCTTGGTCATGGCGCAGTCGCTACTAGCCACAACCTAATCGCGCATACCGTTCACGCGCGGAGCATCCCCGCGACCTCTTCGGCGATCGCCAGCGATGACGTAAGGCCTGGTGATTCGATGCCGAACAGGTTGATCAGCCCATCCACACCGTGCTGTTCGGCGCTCTGAATGACGAAGTCTCCGGGTGGATCCCCCTGATCCACGATCTTCGGCCGGATCCCGACGTACCCCGGTGCGAGCGCGTCTTCCGTGATAGCGGGCCAATAGGTCCCAATCGCTTCAGCGAATGCCCCCGCACGGCTGGCATCCGGCCGATAATCGATCGCCGTCACCCACTCCTCATCCGGACCGAATCGAGTCTGTCCCGCCATATCCAGCGTCACGTGTACGCCCAGCCAGGTGCCCCGGGGCATGGGGTAGATGAGATGATTGAATGGGCTCTTGTGCTGGAGGACGAAGTAAGTACCCTTCGCGTAGCGGGTTCGCAGCACGTGGCGGGCATCGAGACCCGCGATACCGCCGGCGACCTCTGTCGCGTAAAGCCCGGCGGCATTGACGACGGCTCGCGCACGAATATCCAGGCTCTCCGACCCGCTTTTTACCGACAGTTTGATACCGTCGTCGGCGAATGACCCGCTCGCGAACTCCGATAGCACGGCGACGCGGCCTCCTGCGGTTTCGAGGTCTCCCTGCAACGAAAGCATGAGATTGTGGCTGTCGACGATGCCGGTAGATGGGGAGAGTAGCCCCGCGGTGCAGCGTATCTCGGGTTCCAGCTTCGCAACGTCCTCGCGCGACAGCGGTTTCAGATCGTCGACCCCGTTGATCTCGGCCTGGTCACGCAACGCCTGCAGTCGCTCCTCCTGTTCGCTATTCAACGCCACCATGACTTTCCCACAACGACGGTGCGCAATGCCCTTGTCGGCACAGTACTGGTAGAGGAGATTCTTGCCACGTACGCAGAGACGCGCTTTGAGGCTGCCGGTTGGGTAATAGATACCGGCATGGATAACCTCGGAATTGCGCGACGATGTTTCTTCACCGATTCGTTCGTTGCGTTCGAGCACGTTGACGTCGCGTCCGGCCAGCGCACGTTCGCGGGCGATTGCAAGCCCAACTACACCCGCACCGATGACCGCCACGTCGAGAGATTCATCCATAAGATCGGCTTATCCTATCGGTTGTCGGAGGGAGAGGGGTGTATTGTGCCGCCTCGGTCGGATGCACGCACGCGCGGTGCGGGCTGTCGTATAATCGCTGTCCAGACAAGCGGAGGGCGTCGGAGAGACAGGATTGACCGAACTAGGGGGTTCAAACGACAAACACGCGAGGGGCGGTAGTTTCGTTCCGCCCAAGTCTTCCCGGGGCCACGCCCGGCGGGAACGTATCCTGAGCGCGGCTACGGAACTCTTCCTCGAGAACGGTTACGGTGGCACGTCCATCGATGCAATCATCGAGCGCTCGGGTGGCTCGAAGGCGACCTTGTACAGCTATTTTTCGGTGAAGGACGAACTGTTCCGCGCCGTGATTGATGCCATTGTGTCTCATCAGGATGAGCCCGAACTCGACCCCGGGAGCGATATCCGGGCGGCGCTCGTGAACTTCAATCTGCGGCGAATGGCCATCGTATTCTCCAGTCAGCATCGCGCGCTGCTACGGTTGATCGTTGGCGAGCGCGAGCGCTTCCCCGATATCGCGCGGATGTATTACGAACGCGGGCCGAAGCGCAGCCGGGAGTTCTTAACCGAATACATGACGATGTTGAAAAACGGGGACCTACTCGCGATAGAGGATCCGGCGGAATCCGCGGAGTTCCTGATCGGTATGCTGTATTTCGAGTGGTATCTGACACAACTCTATCTCGGAGAGGGTCCACCGTCACGAGAGGCGATGCAACAGCGGACCGAGCGAGTCGTCGACCGTTTTATGGAGGCCTTGCAAAAATAAAGGCACCTTCGGATAGCATAGCGCCGTGATCTCTCATCCGACGGCGTACGCCTTACTGATATTCAATATGGCGCTCTGGGGCAGCTCCCTCGTAGTTGCTCGAGCAACCCACGAGATCGTGCCGCCACTCGCACTGACTTTCTGGCGTTGGGTGTTCGCAGTTCTCGTGCTTCTGCCGATCGTATGGTCTAAGTTGCCGGGCACCGTGCCGTATCTGCGGCGATCCTGGCGGGGGCTTCTTCTGCTGTGCGCTGCCATGGTCGTGGGCAGTACGTTCTCGGTGATCGCGGTCAACTACACGACTGCAATCAACGCAAGTTTGATCAACGGCAGTCAACCGGCCGTCACGGCGCTCGTTGCTTTAATGGTCGTGCGGGAACGTTTATCGATCGCGAGCGGAATCGGTATTGCGATCGCGTTTCTCGGAATCCTCGTGATGGTCTCGCAAGGTAGCCTCGAACTGCTATTCGATCTGGTTTTTAACGTCGGTGATCTCGTAATGGTCATCGCTGTGCTCGCCTGGGCGTTTTACTCCGTCGAATTGCATCGCCAGCCGGAGCATCCGAGCGGCGATGTGCTGTTGTTTTTTATTGCCTGCGCGGGCCTGACCACCGTATTGCCGTTCTATCTCGCCGAAACCGTATACATCAGGGAGTTCGTGCCTAGCCGAAACGCCGCCGCCGCCATCATCTATGTAAGCTTGTCGGCATCCCTGGTGGCAGTGGGGCTTTGGAATCTGGCGATTCGTTCGGTGGGCGCGATGCATGCGGCGCTGTTCATCAATCTCATTCCCGTGTTTGGGGCCGCATTTGCGATGTTATTCCTCGGCGAGCGCCTGTTCGCCTATCACGTCATCGGCGCCGTGCTCGTCTTCATCGGGATCCTCATGGCCGTGCGAGGCCGGCTTACTGATCTATAAAAATTATTTTATAAATATATAGTTATATATATTTTATAAAGTGGATTCTAGATCCCGGCACGGGCGGAGCGTGCAACCTGTTTGCGTACGCCCGGGTTCCATGTTCCGATCGGCTGTGCATCAGCGCAGGGGCATGCCGCCTCCGGGTACACCGCCGTGCCCGTCCGCACCGCTGCCGGGAACGATGATCGACGATGCCGACTCACGACGGAGTTCCTCAAGGCGCTCCATCGCTTCGGCGAGAGCAGCTTTCGCGCTGTCACCGAAATTCGCCACAGCATCTGCCAGCGATGACGCTTTGACCTCGAAGCTCAATGGTAGCGTACCTGCTGGCGTCAGTATCTGTGTCTGGCCCATATAGACGTCGTCGCGGGCATCGTCGCGGCTGCCGTCGGGCTTGGTCGGCGTGAGTCTCTGTAAACTGCCGACGCGGCGGTCGGTGAACGTCTCCTCGCGGTAGAGATCGTCAGCCCCCATTCGGATGTCCGGTTCCTGCATATTTTCTGCCATGTTCTCGTGTCCTTTCGCCATTCGTCGAGGCTGAGTTCGAAGATCCGTAGGCTAACATTGTTTTCTCCCCACCGCGGCTCGCGGCGCGACCTGGAACCGATCTGGTAAGCTGCGGGCCATGCGCAAGCTGTTGGTTTATCAGCACGTTCCGTTCGAACCGTTGGGTACATTGGATGCTCAATTCCGGGCGGCAGGGTTCCGGATACGCTATGTCAACTTCTCTCGGCTGGCCGAGGTGAGCCCGGATGTCGGGCGTTATAATGGGCTCGTCGTACTCGGCGGCCCGATGAGCGCGCTTGACATCGATCGCCACCCGCATCTCGGTGTCGAGATCGATTCGATCCGACAGGCAGTGGATTCCGGCATACCCATACTCGGCATCTGCCTGGGAGCGCAACTGATTGCGAGCGCCCTAGGTGCGCGGATACGGCGTAATCCCGTCAGGGAAATCGGCTGGTACGAGGTCGCGCCGACGGCGGTTGGCTGGGAGGATCCGCTATTCTCGAAGTTCGATGGCGCCGAGCAGGTCTTCCAGTGGCACGGCGACACGTTTACGTTGCCGCACGGCGCACAGCACCTGGCGGAGTCGGAGGATTGCGCCAATCAGGCCTTTCGAATCGGCGAGAGCGTCTACGGCGTACAGTTTCACCTCGAGGCGGATCAGGCGTTGATAGAACGATGGCTGCAAACGCCGGTCCATCTTCGTGAACTCGCCAAGCTCGGCTCGACCGTCGATCCCCAGCGAATTCTGGCGGACACGACGCGCTATATCGCCCGAGCGACGGCGCTCAGCAGCGTGTTCTTCGGGGAATTCATCGAACGATTCTACAGGCGACGGCGGCGCGTCGCGTTGCCGTCACGTTGAGAGAGTGATGGGTGATCGGCTAGCGAATCCTCGACAGAGCATCCCGGGCTTCGCGCCGTGCCTCGGATGCTTCACGCCTCGCCGTGGCGACCTGGCGGCTGAGATCCCGGACTTCGCGCGTCAGGTCGCCGACCTCCCGTTCGAGCATATCGATGCGAATTTGCGCAGCCAGCCCCGATTCCGAGGAACCGAGCGATCCGGCACCCACGGTCGTCCGCGTGTTCAGCCGCGTGTCGAGCGCGGCGATCTGGTTTTCGAATGAGGTGAGGCGTTCTTCGATCGTTAGAGGGCCGTCGGGAATCTGACCGTAGCCGATCGACATTGTGCCAAAAACGATTCCGCACAGAATGATTCTTACTAGCATGCCGGTTCTCCGTAGGTATCGCCACGAGCGTTGTCGCGCCGGCCGGAGCATGTATGCCCGGGCCGGAACGACTCTGCGATATCTTACACGGCCGGCGGCCAGTGCCCGTATCAGGTACGGCCGCGCAGCGTGCCGGCTATGGCCGCAAGGATCGGCCGAGTGCTATTGGCCCATGCCCATTCCCATGCCGCCGGCAGCGGGGGCCTCGCCGCCGTGCGTCGCTTCGATCTGGATCGTGATAGACACTTCGGTGCCGATGTTAGGCGCGCCGAAAGTCATCCCGTAGTCCGTCCGGTCGAGACTCGTACTTGCGCTGAATCCGACCTTGTCGGCACCGCGTTGCTGGCCGAGCTGATTCTGTGTGACGTCCAGTGAGACGGGATTCGTCTGACCGAGGATCGTGAGATCGCCATGCACGATCAGCTGATCGTCTCCTACTGCCTCGACTCCGGTGCTGACGAAGTGTAGGTTCGGATGGGTCTCGACGCCGAAGAAATCGTCGTTCTTTAGGTGACCGTTCAGTCCCTCGTGGAACATATTGATGCTCGCGGCGTCGATCATGATATCCAACGAACTGGCCGTCGGATCCTGCGCGTCGAAGTTGAAATTTCCGCCAAAGTCACGGAAGAGTCCACGCATGATGGAGTAGCCCTGGTGATTGACGTCGAACCAGATTCTCGAGTGGTTCGGATCGATGTTGAACGGTAGGGGCTCGGCGGTCGCTTGCGCGGCGAACCCGAGCGCGACTAGTGCGATTATTGCGAAACGGTTCATGTGAAATTCCTCGTGTTGGTGTTGTTGGTTCTTGATCTTGCCTGGCCTGCGGGGCCGGTTGCCCCGAAGCTTCCATTATTCTAATTGTCCCAGATATTAGCTCGATTCGGCGCGGATTGCCGAGTTTATGTGATTCGCTGTGCCGGCCGTTTGCGTCTGGTCGCCGGAAACGCTAGTTTTCGCCGGCGAGGCTAACGCCACGCTGGGGCCTGGAGGCTTCTGATGACTTTTACGCAACGAATACTTCTCGCCATGCTGGCCGGCATCCTCGTCGGTGTGTTTATCAACGCCCTCGGCGCTAATTTCCAGGCTATCAGTGATTTCCTCGTCGATGGGGCCTTCTATGTCCTCGGCGCGATCTTCATCGCGCTGCTCAAGCTTATGGTGGTTCCATTGGTGCTCGTCTCGCTCGTTTGCGGTGTAACCGCATTGGGTGATCTGCGAGCGCTCGGGCGAGTCGGGGGCAAAACGCTCGGGCTCTATCTCGTGACGACGGCGGTTGCTATTACGTTCGCGCTGACGATTGCGAATGTGGTCGATCCCGGTCAAGGCTTCGAGCTCGCCGGAGAGGAGTTCAGTTACGAGACTCGCGAGGCGCCGCCGCTCAGCGAAGTGATTATCAATATGTTTCCGGAGAACCCGATCCGCGCGATGGCAAACGATCAGATGCTGCAGATCATCCTGTTCGCGTTGTTGTTCGGTTTCGCGATCTCGGCAGCGGGCGAACGCGGTAAACACATCGCTTCGTTGTTCGCCGACCTGAACGAGGTGATTCTTCGGATGGTTCTGCTCGTGATCAAGCTGGCGCCGATCGGTGTGTTCGCTTTGATCGCACGAACCTTCGCGACGCAGGGCATGGATATCTTCAGGCCATTGCTGGGTTATTGCGTCGCCGTCGTGGTCGGTCTACTTCTACATCTGTTCGTCACTTATGGCTTATTACTGCGTGCCACGGGATTGAGCCCGATTCGGTTCCTTTCCCAGATGCGTGCGCCGATGTCGTTTGCGTTCAGCACGTCTTCATCCAGCGCGACTATTCCCGTGACGTTAAACACCGTCGAGACGCGCCTCGGCGTGAAGAATTCGATCGCGTCGTTCACCATACCCTTGGGCGCGACGATCAATATGGACGGAACCGCGATCATGCAAGGTGCGGCGACGGTCTTTATCGCCAATGTCTACGTTATCGATCTTGTGCTCGGCGACTATCTGACGGTAATCCTGACTGCGACCCTGGCATCGATCGGTACTGCGGCCGTGCCGAGCGCGGGCCTGATCATGCTGGCGATGGTGCTCTCGCAGGTCGGTTTGCCGGTCGAGGGCATCGCGTTGATCATCGGGATCGACCGGCTCCTCGATATGCTCAGGACGGCCGTGAACGTTGCCGGTGATGCCGCTGTGACCTGTTTTGTGGCGCGCTCGGAAGGCGCGCTGGATCGCGATGTCTTTTGGGATCCGAAAGGCGTGCTCGATCCAGATGCGAGGCGTGAATCGCTCGCTAGTGGTAGCTCGTAGTTCGGTCGATTCATGACTTCGTCTCGCGACATTCTTCTCGTCGGCTGCGGCAACATGGGGCAGGCGCTCCTTACCGGCTGGTTGGCCGAAGGCCGCGACCCGGAACGGGTTCAGGTCGTCGACCCGAGCCCCGATGCTGTATCGGCCGCTCGCGAGTTAAATATCGATGCTTTCGAGAGCCTATCCGCGGCAAAGATGCCCGTAGACATCGTCCTCCTGGCCGTCAAGCCGCAGCAACTCGAGGCTGTACTCCCACCGTATCGTGAGTTGGCGGGATCGGGCGCTGTGTTTCTGACGATCGCAGCGGGTAGGCCGATCGAATTCTACGAACAAGCGCTCGGTGGAGAGCCTGCGATCGTTCGCGGTATGCCGAATACGCCTGCGGCGATTCGCCAAGGGATGACCGTCTTGTCGGCGAATGCCGCCGTCTCCGACGATCAGCGCGCTCTATGCGAATCGTTGATGGGCGCCGTCGGCGAGGTAGCGTGGATTGTCGACGAGGAGACGATGGATGCGGTCACGGCGGTATCCGGAAGCGGGCCTGCCTACGTGTTCCTGTTGATCGAGTGCCTGGCCGACGCGGCCGTCAGCGCCGGCCTCGATCCGGAGCTTGCTCGCCGGCTTGCCGAGACGACGGTTGCCGGTGCTGGCGCTTACGCTTTCGTGTCGGAGGAAGAATCCCGCGAGCTGAGACGGCGGGTCACAAGTCCGGGCGGTACGACAGAGGCGGCATTGGACGTCTTGATGCGCGATGAGGGTTTACCGGCTCTGCTCCGGCGGGCAGTACGGGCGGCAAAGGAGCGCGGCCGCGAGCTAGCATAGCGTCACCAGCGCTCCGGTCGCGCCTCTGCCCGGGTTACCAGGTGTATCGAACACGATAACGCACGACGGCTTCGTCATCTTCCGGAACGACGACCGGAAAGTGCACGGTTCTTGCGTCCTGCCGATCGTACTCGTGGCTGGCCTCGACCACATCGTTATTCGTCCAGCGGAACATCGTCTCCTTGACGAATATCTCGACCGGCTCGGTCTTGTGATTCCGTAAGCCGATCTCGATCGTCTCCTCCATCCACCGGCGGTCGTAGTCGACCCGGAAATCGACCTGGCGACGCTCGCCGACGACGTCGAATGCCGATCCCAGCTTGATCACGACCGTCTCGTCTTTGGGCGTATGGTCGATCACGTCCTCACCGATGAGTTCCAGCGTGTTGTCGGCCGAGTCAAGCTGGGACACGCGGATGCGGCCGGCAGGCAGCGGCATACCGAGACCGGCAGCTTCCTCGTTGTCGAATTCGATGTAGACGTCGATTTTCGTGTTCATCGGAAGGCCGAGGTCCCGGTCGGTCGCGGGGCTGCCGTAGAACCCGTAGGCGGGCTCGAGGCCATAGTAGACGAGGCGCTTGGTCGCAGCGACTCGCTGAACTCGGGGAAGGAATTCTATCTGCTTGGTCGAGTTATCCGGGATTGCCGTCGTGCGCCCCAGCGTATACAAGTGAAACTCGAAGAAGCTTTGCTCATCGAATCCCTCGGTACTGGCCCGATCCACGGCGGCCGCCTCCAGGGCATACCTGACTCTCGGCATCGGCGGCGGCTCGGCGCGATTGACGTCGCCGGCGATGAGCTTCAGCCGGGCATCCTCGTAGCTCGCACCCGAACGATTGAGAATGCTGACCCAGCCGCCGACGTCGAGATAGCCGCTGTTGGCATCCTCACCGTCGCTGTAAATCAGGTTGTAATCGGCCCACCATGTGAGGCCCGCAGTCTGATAGCTCACACGCACATCGTGCTCGCCGTCTCGTTCCGCCATCACATCCCAGATCAGTGTCGGCCTGGTCATGAGTCCGCCCGGGAGGTCGGGGAAGTGAATGTTCGAATAGTCTCTGATCGAGTGAATCCGACCGTCGTCGCTCGCCAGAATCAGGCCACCGTCAGCGCTTAGCAGTCTGCCTCCGATCTGGACGAGGTTCGCACCCGTTCCCTGGTCGACAGTGATTCGCTGATCGATATAGCGCTCCATGAGTTTTTGCGCGCTGACAAGGTCGAATTGAAAGCTTTGTTCGAGCACTCGCGTCCCGTCCGGATCGGTGAGTGACTCGAAGTTGACGGTCGTCGGGTCGATATAGGCTGCGACATTACTGAAATTGAGGCGGTTGAGGCCGTCCTCGAGTTCCAGAGCGCGTAGATGTCGAACGACGGCATAGCCCGGGACGGGTCGGCCGTAGAGGTTGCTCTGGCCCTGAACGGGGCGATAGAGATCCGGTGCCACGGCGCCCGGCCGCGTCGTCGAGTAGATGGTGATTGCGGTCTGCGATGCGTCCTGAGCCTGACAGACTGCCGCACCGAAGCCGATCCCGCCGACGAAGCTCAAAATCGCGGTTGGTGTAACCAGCATTCGTCCATGGAACATCGTGGTCTCCTTGTGAATAGTTTTCGAATCTGGGACTTAGAACGCGCGACCGGGGCGAACGGGGTTAACGAGCATAAAAAAACCCCGAACCTCTCGGCCGGGGGTCAGGGCTGAGGAGTATCCCTACTCCTCGGGGGGAATCATATGCACGGAGACTTTGTTCACCGTTATGGTGTTGGTCGACTCGTCGTAGGCGCCGTAAGCTGCGAGCGCTCGGGCACCATTGAAGCCGCTCAGGCGCAATGCTAGCTCGGCCGTGAAGTCTTCGAAGCTCTTGAACAGTTCCACGTGTCCCGGTTCGGAGATGCCGTACAGTGACCGGCGCGAGTCGGTCGGCGCGATCAGCGGCGACCCCGGGAGCTCGTAGAGGCTCACGACTTGGCGGCCCAGTTTGATGTGGTGGCGCTCGCCGATCTCCGAGTTCTTTAGATCCAGGACCAGACCGTCTGGGCCCATGCTCAAGAAGGGCGCGGTTGTGCCACCTTCATCCCAGCCGATGCCGAGCGCCGACGGAATGCTGCGGTGGTCGACGACCGTGCGGCCCTCGAAGTCGGGTGGCGCGATGCCGAACGGCGTCACGAAGCCCATCACCTTGGCAGCTCTGTCGGTCACGATATTCGTCAGGGCCAGCGTGCTCGTAGCGATCTCGTACTCGTTGGGATCGGCGTCGAGCTCGGCGGTCAGGCCCGTGCCGGCAAAGTTGAAGTGATCGATGCCCAAGCGGTCGATACCGCGCAGGGTCATATTGAGCTGGCTGGGCATGACGCCTGTGACCGTGCCGTGCAGATGCGTCACGAGTAGTCGAACTCTACCCTCGGTCGCATCCAGTTCCGGCGCGATACTCGGCGCATCGACGTCGACAGGTTCGGCGGCATCGACAGGCTCGACATCGAGCGCGACGAACTGTCCGAAAGCGGCGATTCGTTGGCCGACGGAGATTGCGTCCTCGGTCAGCAGTTGATCGCGATCGGCGATCTTGAAGACCATCGTGCCGGGGCCGACGTTGACGAGAATCGTGCGATGGAAGCGTGCGGCCCGATCCCGCCTCACGGCGAATGCCCCTTTGACGGTGAGCTGATCGCTGCTGCGCGCCACGACGTTGCCGTAGACCGCATCGATGTCCTCACCACCTACGCTATTGCCGGCATGAACGATTTGAGCCGTGAACTCATGCTCGGCCACGTTCACGATCCCGAACGCGACCACGACGGTTCGCTCTTCGAGAAGGGAAAGTGCTTCCAGGCCGGCCTGGCCCTCATACATTGCATCGCCGATCTCGTAGCTCGTCTCTGCCGTAGTATTCACGACGACTTCACCATGCTCGCCGTCCCGCTGATGTCTCGGCCGTACGGCGACGGTATAGGTACTGGCGTCGAGATCGACGTCGATAAGCGCGCCTCTAAGGCGCGTCTCTTTCTCGTCGACCGGCTCGACTTCGGTGACGATATACGGCTGGGCCGTCACGCGAATCGGTGCCACGCCCGTGTCCACGACGTGCGATGCCGCGAGATCGAAATCGACACTCAGAAGCGCCACTCGACCGCGTGTTACGACGAGCCGGTTATCCTCGGCCAGCCGGACCTCGAGGTCCGTGATGCCGAGCGGTTGACCGTCACTGTTGACGACGTCGGCCTGGACCATCTCTCCGCCGGCTTCGACGAAGATCTCAGCGTTGCCGTAGTCCAAGCGAATCGTGCCGCCGCTGATATCGCCGGGCGCCAGCGTCACGGCGCTCAGAACCTCCGATAGCTGGACCAGTTGCGCGAAATCCACGCGCGTCGTCGCCGGCAGGGCCTCCACCGTGGAGCCATCCGGCCGCTGCAGCGTCAGCGAGAGAATGTCCACGGAATAACTGATGAAATCTCCCTCAGCGTCCGTGACGCTGACGAGAACCGTGCCGCATTCGCCGGACGTGGCCGGGTCAGTTGGGTCACAGGTGGTGGCGCTCGTTCCCGTGGTGGCCAGCGGGGAGCCTGATCCTCCTCCGCAGCCAACGATTGAGAGGGCAAGTGCCACAATCGGTACAGAGCGCAAAAGCGCTCGCAAGGGGCTTCCTAGCATCCAAAACATCGTTCTCTCCTTGAATCCGTCCTAGAAGGGCAAAACGCGCTGTGGCCCTGAATGTTGACGCTTGGCCTCAAACTCATGCCGTTATGTCGCCTGGTCGCAAAGTACGCTCAAGTATCGGAGAGGCAAAAAATAGGATTCCTCTTGTATTCTGACTAGTTACTGTCACAATTGAATGCGGTTTCAAGGTTGGAGCTGCAGATCTGCAGTCCACACAGGTGGCTAGGGCGATAAGCGATACCTTCCGGGTGGCCGGCATACCGTCGAAGATGACGAGTCGCTCCCAACAGACCACCTCGGGTTTGCGCGCAGCGGGACTCGATCTCATCGGGACCCAGATCGCTGTCGACTTTCAAAATTTCCGCATCGATAACCTCGCGGAGCGTATCCAGGACGGCCTGCAGGCCCTGACAGAGGCTACGGGCGCCGATGCGGTATTCGTTGCGTTGCTGGACGAATCTGGCAAGACGTTCGAAGAGGTTCATATGGGCCGCGCGACGTTCTCGGCCTGTAATCCCGAGGTGCTCAAGGATCGCGAGCTCTCGGACTTCCCATGGATCAAGAGGCATCTCGAGCATCTACGGCTGCTCGAAATCCGGGACACGGGCGAAGTATCGCCGGCGCAGCTCGCAGACGCTACGGAGCTCGGAAAACTCAATGTCGGGGCATTGACGGCGGTTGGCTTCGAGATTGCCAAGCGGCCAGCGGGTCTCCTGGGCGTCTTCAGCTCGACGCCGAACCCGGATTGGGGCGCCGATCTGCAGATTACACTGAAGCTCGTGGGTGTCAGCTGTGCGAGCGGGCTCGAGCGGCTTGGGCTCGAGGAAGATCTGCTCATGGTTAAGGAGCGTGATCAACTCATCACGAATACCTCGAATGACGGCCTATGGGACTACGACGTCCGCGGCAACTCCATGTATTTCTCCCCGCGCTGGCGCACGATGCTCGGCTACGTTCAGGATGAAGAGATTCCGGAGTGGCGCTTTCTAGTGCATCCGGACGATATAGCTCGTGTGCAGGCTCAGATCCGCGAACATCTCGAAGGCCACACGGCTCTCTTCGAGAGCGTCCACCGCATGCGCCACGCGGATGGAGGCTGGCGCTGGGTCCAGAGCCGGGTTATGGGGCGCGTCGACGACCAGCACCGGCCACGGCGTCTCGTGGGTGTCGAGACCGATATCACCGAGCGCAAGCTTTACGAAGAGGCGCTGTTTCGCGAGAAGGAGAGCGCGCAGATTACGCTGCAGTCGATCGGCGACGGCGTCGTCACGACGGACGCGGATGCGCGGGTCCAGTATCTCAATCCCGTGGCCGAGGAACTCACGGGATGGGAACTGGACGATGCCGTCACAATGCCCATCGACGAGATCTTCAGAGGATTTCACGAGGAGACCTGCGAGCCCGTCGAGAATTCCGTTTCCGTCTCCATGCGCCGTAACTGCTCGATCAAGTCCGTACGGCCCACGCTGCTCATTCGGCGCGACGGAAACGAGCTCTATATCGAGAGCACGGCCGCGCCGATCCGCGACGCCGGCGGTAGGGTCACGGGCGGTGTCCTCGTATTCCACGATGTCAGCGAAGCCCGGGAACTCAGCAACAAACTGAGTTTCCACGCCAGCCACGACACGTTGACTCATCTCGTCAATCGACCGGAGTTCGAGAAGCGCCTCGAGCGTGCGCTGAAGAGCGCCAAAGCCGAGGAGGCCTCGTACGCGGTCCTCCATCTCGATCTCGATCAGTTCAAGATCGTCAACGACGCCTGTGGGCATTCCGCCGGCGACGAGATGTTGCGGCAGCTCAGCGCGCTCTTGAAGTCGAAGATACGCTGGCGCGATACGCTCGCTCGGCTCGGCGGAGACGAATTTGGCGTCCTGCTCGAGAGCTGCACGCTCGAAGAAGCGATGCGGACCGCCGAGACGTTGCGAGAGACCGTCAACGAATTCCGTTTCGTCTGGGACGACCGGACTTTCCGGCTCGGCGTGAGTGTCGGTGTCGTGCCGGTTATCGAGATCAACGAAGACGTCGCGGCGCTCGTCAGTGCCGCGGACAGCGCCTGCAGTGCGGCGAAGGAGGCCGGGAGAAATCGCGTCTATGCCTACGAGGAGACCGACATCGACCTCATGAAACGGCGTAAGGAGATGCAATGGGCGGCCCGGATCACGAACGCGCTGGACGAGAATCGTTTCGAGCTCTTCCGGCAGACCATCGAGCCGTTGCAGCCGGGCATGAACGAAGGTGCGCATTACGAGCTCTTGTTGCGGATGAAGGATGAGCGCGGAAACCTGATTTCGCCAGAACTCTTCATCGCGGCGGCGGAGCGTTACGGAATTACTCCGAGTATCGATCGCTGGGTTATCGGTCAGGCATTTCGCTGGTTGGTCTCGGAGGCCGACGAGCGGGAGCGCTTGTCGTTGTGCTCGATCAACCTGTCGGGCCAGAGCCTGACGGACGAGAAATTCCTGCCGTTCGTTATTGATCAATTTCAGATGAGTGGACTGAATGCCAAGCAGATCTGCTTCGAGATCACGGAAACGGCGGCGATCGCAAGCTACTCGCAGGCGAATCGATTCATCCATGCGCTCAAGGGGCTGGGTTGCATGTTCGCGCTCGACGACTTCGGCACCGGGTTGTCATCATTCGGCTATCTCAAACACTTCCCGGTGGATTTCCTGAAGATCGACGGCAGCTTCGTGAAGGAGATCCTGCACGATCCGATCGATCGCGAGATGGTGCGCTCGATCAACGAGATCGGGCATCTCACGGGTAAGAAGACGATCGCGGAGTTCGCCGAGAACGCTGAGATCATCACGATGCTGCGCGGCATGGGCGTCGACTACGCGCAGGGCTACGGTGTCGAAGTCCCGAAGCCCATGCTCCAGGCTGTCGCCTGACGGCAATCCGCGTCGTCGGTCATCGAGGGGAAAAAAGGGATCTGGCCCCATTTTCCCCCGGCCCCTATTTCTTAGAGGAAACGCATCGAGAAATCGACGGCCGTAACGTTCTTCGTCAGCGCCCCCACGGAGATGAAATCGATGCCCGTCCCCGCGAGCGTTCGCAGGCCTTCGAGCTCGATACTCCCCGATACCTCGAGGTCCAGTCTCTTGCCGCTGTGCGCATCGCGGGCTGCGACCGCCGCGCGCACCGACTCTAGCGAGAAGTTGTCGAGCAGGATTCTGTCGATGTCTGCATCCAGCGCCGCGCGGACCTGCTCCAGCGATTCGACTTCGACTTCGATCAGCACGTCCGCAGCCTGCTCACGTGCCGATCCCGCGGCTGCCTCGATACCACCGGCCGCGGCGATGTGATTCTCCTTGATGAGCACGGCGTCGTAGAGTCCTAGACGATGGTTGTTGCCGCCACCGCAAAGGACGGCGTACTTCTGGGCCAGGCGCAGTCCCGGGAGGGTCTTGCGCGTATCAAGTATTCGCGTCCGGGTGCCGGCGACGGCGGCGACGTGGTCGCGGGTGACGGTCGCCGTACCGGACAGTGTTTGCAAGAAGTTCAGCGCGGTGCGCTCGCCCGTCAAGATCGGTCGTGCCGGACCGGCAATCTCGCATACGACCTGCGTCGGCTGGATCTCTGCGCTGTCCGCGTAATGCCACGATATCGCGATGCGCTCGTCGAGTTGGCGAAAGACCTCGTCGAACCAGGCACGGCCGCTCAGGATGGCTTTCTTGCCGGCCGTGACTTGAGCCTTCGCGGTCGCATCCGTGCCGATTAACCCGGCGGTCAGATCGCCGTCCCCCCGATCCTCGCCCAGAGCCCGGTTCACGGAATCGGTGATATCGGGCGGCAGCGGAATCGATTGCTCAGCCATACTCGTTATCGTAGTCCACACAGAAAGACCCGGAAAGGCCGGTGCCTATCCGGGCCCTATCAGCGGTCGGTAGCGTTAAACGATAAATCCGCCGTGACCGAAGCCGACCATGCTCATGAGCATGGGGATGGACAACAGCGTATTCGTTCGCGATGCGACGAAAGCAACTTTTCGTGCCTTCACGATTTCCTCGGCGGAAGCTTCTACGAACCCGAGTATCTTCTTCTGGTTCGGCCAAATGAGGACCCAGACATTGAATAACATGATCGTGCCGAGCCAGGCGCCGACACCGATCGTGAAGCCGGCTTCATTCAGCATGAACGCATCGTCGAGTATGCCGCGGCGCAGGAGATAGATAGCGCCGGAAAGCCAGGTAGCGACGGCGCCCCAACGGAACCACCACAACGCGCGCGGCGCGACGTATTTCGTGATTCCCGCCCCTCCGGGCCCACCCTCGTCCGCTGCGGCCGCGGCCAGAGCCGGAACCTGTACAAAGTTGAAGTAGTATAAAAGTCCTATCCACGTGACGCCTGCCATGACGTGGATCCAGACCAGTACGCTGGCCTCGTTTGGCGAGATACCCATGGTCACTAGTCCGAGCAGGACGGCGAGTAAGATGCCCCCGATGATCGTGCCATTCACCGAATTCAATGGGTTCATTAGAGTTCCTCCGCGTGGGTTTAGTCTTAGGGTTATCCGCAGGCCGATCGGGCGACTTGCCCTAGCCGGGGATCTTTAGAAGAATAGGGGAGGCATAGTCATTAATCAATTATTCCTGTTTCGGCACCGTCATCGCTTGCAAGATGCGTGCGCGCGCGGGACGGGTCTGTCAAGATCGGAGGTCGTATTGAAATGGATGTCAACGAGCGAATTCAGAAACAGCTCGATAGCTATCCTGTGCTCCTGTACATGAAGGGCACACCGGACTTCCCGCAATGCGGTTTCTCGGCTCAGACCGTCGCGGCACTCCGGGCTGTCGGTGCGGAGTTCGCCTACGTCAATATCTTTGAAGACCCGGAAGTTCGCGAAGCGCTCAAGGTGTTTTCCAACTGGCCGACGTTCCCGCAGTTGTATGTCGGCGGTGAGTTAATCGGCGGCTGCGATATCGCGCTGGAGTTGCACGAGTCCGGCGAGTTGAAAGAAATCGTGGCGACGGATCCGATGCCTCCAGCCGACGCCGCCGAGGCGACCGATTAAGCCTGACTCTCGTACACGCCGCGAAATCGATTGACGATCTCGCAGAATAGCATCGCGGTCATCTCCGCATCATAGGCCGCCGAGTGCGCTTTGTTCTCATCCCAGGTCAACCCGGCTGCGGCAACAGCGCGCCCCAATACCGTCTGGCCGAACGCGACACCCCCAAGCGTTGCCGTGTCGAAACTCGAGAACGGATGGAATGGGTTGCGCTTGATATTGGTCCGTTCCGTCGCTGCATTGAGAAACTGTAAATCGAAAAAGGAATTGTGCCCGACGAGAATCGCGCGGTTGCAGGATTGCGCTTTGACTTCCCGTCGCACGGCCTGAAAGATCAGGCGCAGCGCCTCGCCTTCGTCGATGGCAGGCCGTAGCGGGTGAAATGGATCGATTCCCGTCACTTCCAGCGAGGCCGGTTCGATTCCGGCTCCCGGAAAGGGCTTCACATGATAGCGAATCGGTTCTTCTGGTCGTAGGTTGCCGCTCTCATCGAGTTTCAACAGGACGGCGGCGATCTCCAATAACGCGTCGGTCGCGGGATTGAAGCCGCCCGTTTCGACATCGACAACAATGGGTAAGAAGCCACGAAACCGCGCCGCGATTTGCGATACCGGTTGATCACCTGTGACTTGAGACGGTGTTGCGTGAGTCATTGTGATAGTTTTTTCGCGAGATCGATCGGATCGTGCTCGCGTAACAATTCGAGCGTTAGTTTTACGCCGAAGCCGGTAATTTCGGATCGGACGTGCGCTAAACCGCCTTTATGTTGACCGGCGCTCAGATCCACGTGTATCCACGGAATCTCATTCGGGACGAACCGTGACAGAAAGCGAGCGGCGAGAATGTGGTCGCCATATGCCGATGGCGCGCACTGTTTCACGTCGGCGATGTCGCTACGCAACGGCTCGTCGAAGTCCGCATCCATCGGAAACGGCCAGACGCGCTCACCACTAGTGACACCCGCCTGACGCAGAAGCGGATTTGCTGCCGCACGATTACTGAAGACGCCGGAGTAGTTCTCGGTGAGCGCAGCTACACAGGATCCGGTCAGTGTGGCGTAGTCGATAATCAGCCCAGGCTGTTCCCTGGCAGCCAATGCGAGTGTATCGGCAAGTACCATCCGGCCTTCGGCATCGGTGTGAATGACTTGAATAGTCGTCCCATTCGATGCGCGGACGATGTCCTGGGATTTGTACGCAACCGATGAGATACGGTTCTCGGTGACGGCCATCCAGGCGTCGATTGCAAACGGCGCCTGTAGCGAAGCAAGTCCAATGATCGTTCCAAGCGCTACCGCACTGCCCTGCATGTCCGTATGCATGTCGAGCATGCTCTTGAACGGCTTGAGATTCGTGCCGCCCGTATCAAATAGTACGCCTTTCCCGACAAGGGCAACATCGGGGGATTTGCGGCGCTTCGGTCGATAGCGAAGATGGATAATGCCGGCATCCTGACCCGGATTTCCCTGAGAAACGGCCAGGAAAGCGCCCGCGCCGAGTTTCTCGAGTTCAGCCTCATTCAAGAAGTTATAGGCGATGCCGTTATCTTTGGCCAGACTCCGGACCGCGTCACGGTACGTTCGCGCGTCGAGCTTGTTCGGCGGTAATGCGGTAAACCAGCGTGCGATATCGTTGCCGAGCGCTTGGGCGTGAATCGTGCGCAGATCTACTCGCTGCTTGCAGTCCAAGAGTGTCAGATTCGAGATCTGTCTATGCTTGTTTTGCGACGACTTAAACGAAGGCAGCTTGAACGCGGCTGCTTCAACCGCTGCAACGAGGCTCGTCAATGCGGCGGTCCGCGCTTCCTCGTCGAGTCCAATCGAGAAGACGCCGATACGTCCCGGCTTGTCACGCTGACAGTTGGTGACGATCTGCCTCGCCCATGAGAGTTGATCGAAGGATGTCGTTGCCGTAAACGCTGCGATCGTTATGCCCGTCGCATTGCGGTTAGTCAATCGGGAGCCAGCACTTTCGCCACCGGCCCGGGAGAGTAGCTTTCGGAGCTGAGCGCCCTGCGGAATCCGCTGCAGGAGCTTGCCAGTCGGCTTCGCCGGCACGACGACGATGACGTGATCGAACGATTCGAACGTTCGCCGCGTCGGTTGCCGTGGCGATTGGGACACCTTAAGTCGACGGAGATCGGGTAATTCACTCATGCGCCTATCTCGACCAGCTATGGGTAAACCCGATCGTATCGCGGCTGGGGGCGCGGGCTTGTCGGTGCGCTGAAGCGCAGGCGACGATCCTATCAGGAGCACCTTCTGAATTCACCACCGTCCGCTATTATCCCGTTGCATCCGTGACGATGGGCGCAGTGACGGCCTCGTCGCGATACGCCTTGCCGCAAACGGCGGTGAGAGCGGGCGTCCTATCGCGGCCAGGCGGCCAGTCCTACTGTGGTGTCTTGCGTTTGTATTCACAGAGGTCCGCGATGACGCACGCTGGGCAATCCGGCTTGCGGGCCTTGCAGACATAGCGACCGTGAAGAATCAGCCAATGGTGCGCGTCGTGCTTTAACTCCGCCGGTGTGAATTTCTCGAGCTTTTTCTCCACCTCCAGCACATTCTTGCCGGGAGAAAGTCGCGTTCTGTTGGAGACACGAAAGATGTGGGTGTCTACGGCGATCGTCGGTTCGCCGAAGGCCGTATTCAAGATTACGCTGGCTGTCTTCCGGCCGACGCCCGGAAGTGCCTCCAGGGATGCTCTGTCGCGCGGTACCTCGCCGCCATGCTGTTCCAGCAGGATTTTACAGGCACGAATAATATTCTTCGCCTTGGTATTGAATAGGCCGATCGTCCGTATGTAGGGCTTCAGGCTCTCCTCACCGAGCGCGAGGATTGCCGTGGGCGTGTTGGCGACCGTGAATAACACTGTCGTCGCTTTGTTGACGCTAATATCTGTTGCTTGTGCCGACAGCACGACCGAAACCAGGAGTTCGAACGGCGAGCGGTATTCGAGTTCCGTGGTCGGCTTGGGGTTCGCAGCGGCCAGGCGCTCGTAGATCTGTCTGCGTCTCTCTGCGTTCACGGTGGTGATTTCTGCTCCTGCGCCTCGGCCGCCGGCGAACTCTCCTGGGCGTTACGAGCGAGATGGTTCTTCAATGCGATCAGCAGAGCGAGGCCGAAGAATGTGCCGGGGGCGAGTACCGCGATGAGGATTCCGTCGAACGGCAGGTCGAGATGCAATTCCGCCGCCGAACTTCCGAACAGCCGATCCAATCCTGTGAATAATGTGCCCTGACCGACGATTTCTCGGAGCGCGCCCAGAGCGACTAGCGCAGCCGTGAAGCCCGCTCCCGTGCTGAGTCCTCCGAGAGCCGCAATGCCGATGGTCCGGCGGCTCGCGACTACTTCAGCCTGCGCGAGAATTGCGCAATTCGTCACGATCAACGAAATAAACAGCCCCAGCGTTTCGTGCAATTCGTGGAGATAGGCGTTGGTCAATAGATCCACGATCGTCACGAGCGAAGCAATGATCAGGACGAAGACGACAATCCGGGCGGCGGGGACGAGCACGCCGCGAATGAGCGATACGGTCATGTTGGTCGCGAGCAGTACGGTGGTGGTCGCGAGCCCCAACGCCAGGCCGTTTACGAGCGTGTTTGTGATCGCGAGTAGCGGGCAGAGTCCCAGTAGCTGTACGAGCGCCGGGTTGTTGCGCCAAACACCGTCTACGAAGACTGATTTGGCATCATTCATCGGCGCTATCGCCTGGCGATAAATCGATTGTCGATGGATTGTCGAATAGTTCGCTTCTGTGTCGCTGAAAGTACAGCAAGGTATTCCTAACGCTGGTGACGATGGCACGGGCCGTTACGGTCGCGCCCGTGATCGAGTCGAAAGCGCCGCCGTCCCGGTTCACAGACCAATCGGCGGTCTGCGGCGAAGCCAGGCTCACTCCGTCGAAGCCGAAGATCCATGGGGATTCTTCGATTTCGATTGCGTCGCCAAGACCCGGCGTCTCGCTGTGACTCGTTACGCGAACTCCGGTGACCGTGCCGTCCGTAGCGATACCGATCAGCAGGCGGATAGGGCCGTTATAGCCTCGTGGAGCGACGCTCGAAAAGAGCGCAGCAACCGGTTGTCCCTCGCGTGTAGCGATAAACACGTCCGCGGGATCCGCGCTGCCGAGAAGTTCTAGATTCCGAACCGATAGCCGGCCCTGCGTAAGATCGTTATCATGATCGGCTGGATCCAGGACCTGATGAAGCGATTGCAGAAGACGTTCCTGGCGATTCGCCTCGATCCGCTCATGGCTGATTTCGTAGCTCCCGCTCACGAGCGCGGCGGCGGAGATGGCGATCGCCGCGACCGAGACGATCGCGCGCCACAGTTGCTTGTCAGGACCGACCATAGATCCGTGGCCTCGTATATCGGTCCAGGAGCGGTACCGTCGCGTTCATTAGTAACACGGCAAAAGCGAGTCCATCCGGGTAGCCGCCCCAGGTGCGGATGGCATAGGTCAGTACGCCGATGCTGGCGCCGTATATCAGCCGGCCGCGCTCCGTCGTGGCGGCTGTAACGGGATCGGTCGCGATGAAAAATGCGCCCAACATGGTGGCACCACTGAATAGATGAAATCCCGGTGACAGGTAGCGGTCCGGGTCCAGCGTGTTGAGAATCAGCGCGGCCCCCAAAAGCCCGCAGAGCATGGCGACGGGAATATGCCAACGGATGGTGCCGCGATATAGAAGATAGAATCCGCCGAGTGCGGCGCAGCCGTTAATCCATTCCCAGCCGCGGCCGCCAAAAGCTCCGAACAGGGGCCCGACCTGGATTTCCCCGAGGGTGCGCATCTCTCCGAGGCCTTCTCTGGCCTGATCGAGCGGGGTCGCTAGCGTCAGAGCGTCGATGCCGATACCTGCGGGGACCTGGCCCGTTACGGCATAGGCGATATGCGCCCAGAATCCCAGTTGCTGGTTCACGATTTCGATTCCAGCGGGCGGGAGCCATTGCGTCATCTCGATCGGAAAAGAGATCAATAAGACGACGTAACCCACCATTGCGGGATTGAAGGGATTTGATCCCAGGCCGCCGTAAAGATGCTTCGCGAGCACGATCGCGAGTCCGGCGCCCAAGGCAGGTAACCACCAGGGCGCGAGCGGTGGAAGCGCAAAAGCCAGCAAGATGGCGGTGACGGCGGTGCTGGTGTCCGCGATGCTGGGTTTGACGGCGCGCCCCCTGATTCGCAGCATCAGCGCTTCCGCCGCAAGCGCGGCAGTAACGGCAACCCCAATATTGATGAGCAGGCCCCAGCCGAAGAACCAAATGTAGACGATCGCCGCAGGGATGAGCGCAAAGAGAACGCGGCGCATGACCAGTGGCACGCTCGTCGTGGGTATCACGTGGGGAGCGGGTCTGAGCGAGAATCTCATCTTCACGGAATCTAAACCGCGTCGTCGTCCGCCGAACGTCGCCGCTGAACGCGATCGATGGCCGCCTGGATGGTTTCCTGTCGTGTGCCCGAGCCAGATTCCCTTGACCGAGTATTTTCGGAACGCCAGACACGCCCAATTCAAGCACGTACA
>PVBE011176542.1_pt1 | contig 27902 bp, 23 predicted proteins | sample 1631181 | NCBI WGS metagenome assembly PVBE01 (sample SAMN08397723, study PRJNA350692) | Marine metagenome, whole genome shotgun sequencing project. | isolation source: water | place: Pacific Ocean | collected 2012-04
CAGCGCCCGCGCGCGTGCGCGACGGTCGCGGTAGAGGATGTATGCCTTGGCGACAGGCGCTCGACCGAGCTCGATCAAAGCGCGCTCCACGAGGTCTTGGATCTCCTCGATCCCTGGCGTCCCCTCATGAACGGCCTCTACATGCCGACGCGCGAGGGAGTACTCCACGAGCTCTGCGATCTCCCTCGCGAAGGAGGGGTCGTCCTCACCTACAGCTGCCTGGGCGCGCAGGACCGCGCTCTCGATCCTCGCGCGATCGAAGGGGACCCGGCGACCATCACGTTTCTCGATGGTCTCCGGCGTCACAGGCCTCGCGCTCTCCTCCCGTTCGCTCACTTCTTCCCGCCCTTGCCAGAGCTCTTCTTGGGCTTTTTGGGCTTCTTAGCCTTCTTGCGGCCGATCATCGGGCTGAGCTCTTCCAGGAACTGCGAGACGTCTCGGAACTCGCGGTACACGCTCGCGAAGCGGACGTAGGCGACCTGATCGAGGGAGCGCAGCTCCTCCATCACCAGGCTCCCCACGACGACGCTCGGGACCTCCCGGTCGTACTCCTCGAGGACGTGCGCCTCGACCCGGGCGCAGGCCATCTCAAGCTCTTCCACAGGCACAGGGAGCTTCTCACAAGCGCGCAGCATGCCGGTCAGGACACGGTCACGGTCGAAGCTCACGCGCTCGCCGCTCTTCTTCACGACCCTGAGCGCGGTCTCCTCGATGCGCTCGTAGGTGGTGTAGCGCAGGTAGCAAGAGAGGCACTCGCGACGTCTACGGATCACCGTCCCTTCGGCGGAGGTCCGGGAGTCAACGACCCGGTCGTTGTCATCCTTACAGCGGGGGCATCTCATGAGAACGAGCCCCACGACCCCAGCGAGCGCTTGAATGGGCCTGAACCCGCCTCCCTAGGGCCTCTAAACGAGGCTCATAAAAGGAGGAGAACACACCATATCTTGTGTGTCAATCAGCACTTAACAGCACTTGGAGCGTTGATCCCCTGAGCATCAATATCCCTCATTTTCCGAGGCAAAAGCGGGAGAAGATGCGGTCCAAGAGGTCCTCAGCGGTGGTCCGGCCCGCGATCTGGTCGAGGTGGTCTGTCGCCACGCGCAGCTCGTCTGCGAGGAGCTCCAAGGGGGAGCCCTGCTCCCAGTCACAGCGGCCTGCCTGGACACGCTCTGAGGCCTCCTCGAGGGCGGCTGAGTGCCGCACGGAGAGCTCTCTCCCCAGCCCCTGAGCGTCGCCGCTCTCCAAGCAGCCGGCGACGAGGCGCGCGAGTTCCTCGATCCCCTCCCCCTCGATGGCGCTGACCCGCACCCAGGGTTCGCTCGCCAAGCTCGGCGGCGGCCCATGAGAGGACCCCTCGCGGTCACACTGTGCCCAGAGCAAGGTCCGCGCGACAGCGTCAGGGAGCGCTCGGCGTTCGCGCTCCAGCTCTTCTTCCTCTGCTCCGCGTCGCGCGTCGACGACCCAGAGGATGTGATCCGCAGCGGCTCGCGCAGAGGCGCCCACGCGCTGGGCGGTGGCGTCAGGACCGCGGGCGCCCTCCTCCATGCCCGCGACGTCAGCGAGCTCCACCTCGAATGCGCCAGGCCGCCAGGTGCTGAGCAGGCGGTCCCGCGTCGTCCCCGGATGCTCGCTCACGATGGCCTGCTGGGCTCCGCTCCCGAGGGCGTTGAAGAGGGTGCTCTTGCCAGCGTTGGGCGCGCCGACGAGGACGACCCTCGGGGCGCCCGCCTCCACACCACGAGCCGCCTCCCAGCCGCGCGCCTCCTCGAGCTTCGCCTCGATCGCAGCCAGGCGGCTCGCGATCTCTTCAGTCGGCACATCGGTCGTGTCCGCTGACTCAAAGTCCAAGCTCGACTCACACAGGGCGCGCAGGTCGCTGAGCCCGTCACGCAAGCCCGCCACTCGCTCGTCGAGTCCGCCGAAGAGCAAGGCGACAGCCGAGCGGCGCGCGGCCTCCGAGCGCGCCTCCACCAAGGAGAGCACGCCCTCAGCGCGCGAGAGGTCAATGCGCCCGCTCTCGAAGGCGCGGCGCGTGAACTCACCGGGCTCAGCGACGCGCGCACCCAGCTCCACGAGCCGCTGGAGGGCGCGCTCGACGAGGGGCGCGGCCCCGGGCAGGTGGAGCTCCGCGACGTCTTCTCTCGTGAAGGATCGCGGCCCAGGCATCCACAAGAGGAGCAGCGGCTGCTCGCCCACGCCGTCAAAGAGGCGTCCGCGGAAGATCCCTCTCCCGGCGTCCAGGGCGGGAGCCACCTCATCGGTCCAGGTCTCGAGCACGAGCGCTGCAGCCGAAGACCCCGAGATCCTGATCACCCCTCGCTCGCCCCCCCCAGGCGGGCTGGCGATGGCGCAGATCGTGTCTCCGGCGGCGCTCATCGCTCTCTCTGGCCCTACCGCTTGCGCTTCTTGCGGTTCTTCTGAGCCTTCTGCTTGCTCATCTGCTGCTGCTGCTGCAAGCGCCGCATGGACTCCTGCTGCTCAGCTTGCTTCTCGGCCATCCGCATCATCCAGCCCTTCTTGGTCGGCTGCTCGGTGTCATCGATCGGCCAGAACTTCTTGATGACCTTGATCTCGAAGAGCCCGAGGGAGCTCGAGGTGATCATGTAGAGGGCGAGGCCAGCGGGGTAGTTGTAGAGGATGACGCCCATGACCACGAGGAACCAGCGCATCATCTTCTGCATGCGCGCCTGCTGTGGGTCTGTCGGCGTCGGCATGGCGCTCTGCTGGAGGACCATCATGGCGACCATCAAGAAGGGCAGGATGTTGAGCCACTCGATCGTGCCGATGAAGGGCACGCCGAGGTCGATGCGCATCAGGCGGTCAGGGAGCGAGAGGTCTCGGATCCAGAGGAAGGGCTCCTGGCGCAGGTGGTACTCCACCTTCAAGACGCCAAAGAGTCCGATGAAGACCGGGAACTGCAGGAACAAGGGCAAGCAGCCGCCGAGCGGTGGGAAGGCTCCCTCCTCCTGCATGAGCCTGCCTTGCTCCTCGCGCTGCTTCTGTGGGTTGTTCGCGTACTTCTCCTTGAGCGCGTCGATCTTGGGCTGGACGCGCTTCATCTTGGTCTGGAAGCGCGCCATCGCGGTCTGCGAGCGACGGTTGATCGGGAACAGCATCAAGCGGACCGTCAGGGTCATGAGGATGATCGCCATCCCCCAGCTGCCGACGAGGCCTTGATAGAAGCTGAGGATCGCGAGGATCACTTTCCCGACCCCTGTGAACCAGCCGATGTCGTCAAGGGTCACGGCCTCGTAGTCGGCCGAGGCCTCGAGCAAGTCCTCACGCGCCTTAGGACCCGCATAGACGAGGTAGTCCCAGCTCCTCTGCTCTCCGACCTCACCGAGATGCAGGGCGACGTCCAGGTCTGCGACGAGGTAGGGATACGGGTTCTCCTGCCGCTCCTCCTGGGTCACCGCTCCTTCAGCCACCGGAACCCTGCGCCAGCTCACGCCGCCCACGAGGGTCGCCTGGCCGTCAGGGGTCGCCTGCATGAGGCAGGCGAAGAACTTGTTGTGCACGCCGGCGAAGGTGAGGCGCCCGGTCGAGTTGAACGAGCCGGAGACGTCGTCTGGACTCACCTTCGCGCTCCACTCCTCCTTCTCAACACGCAGCTCTCCGTCGTCATCAGACCAAGCACCGATGATTCGCGGCTCATAGTAGAACTTGCTCTCCCCCTCACTCTTGACGCCTACGGCGGGAGTGAACGTGAACTGTCGCGCCCCGCTCGCGCCTGCCGCAGAGACGTTCTCGAGGCCGAGGCTGAGCTCGATGAGCCGGGTCCCTGGCCTAGGCCGGAGCTCCTTCGTGATGACCACGCCAGCAGAGGAGCCGTAGCTGAAGCGCACACCGAGCGTCTCACCAAAAGTGTCCTTGAGCTCCTCCATCTTCCACAGCGCCTCGTCCAGAGGCTCCGGAAAGACGTCTCTGGCGGAGGGCCCCGTGGTGAGCCCAAACGAAGCCAGCTCACCATCTGAGTCGGCGATCGGACTGAGCAGCTCGACCCAGTGCGCGGGGTCCGCCTGCTCCGAAACGGTGAGCCCCTCTTGGTCGTACGCATCGCCCAAGCGGAGCGACAAGAGCCGCCCCCCACGGTTTGTGAAGGTCGCCAAGTAGGACCCGGGCTTTCCAGGTGTCCCGAACTCAAGCTCGAGGGTCCGCTCCGTGTCCTCTGTTACGAGCGGTGCGGCTTTGACCTCAGGCTCTGCGACCGGATCCTCCGCGCTGATCACCTCAGCGACGTCAGAGGTCTTCGTCTCCGTGTCCCTCTTCTGCACATCCTTGGACGGATGCATCATCGTCCACGCCATCAAGATGAGGCAGCAGAGTATCAAGGCCAGGGGAAGGCGCTTCTCCACGGGGACAGAGGGGGTGAGGGTTTTGGGGTCAACGACCGACCGCGAGGCGGTCGGCGAGGTAGTCGGGGAGCCCAGTCACAGCGCGGATGCGCTCTGCGGCGTCCTCGTGAGAGTACTCAAGGCGAATGAAGGTGATGCAGCGACCGTCAAAGATGGCGTAGGAGAGGCGGGTGTCCCCGTCGCGGGGTTGGCCGACAGAGCCCACGTTGATGATCGCCTTGGAAGAGGTCTCTGTGACGATCTCATAGGGCCCTTCGGTCCCGGAGGGCCGGAAGAGGCGCCCGTCATCATAGTAGATCGCGGGGATGTGGCTGTGCCCGACGAAGCAGAGGTCGCGCTGCATCGCGTCGAAGTTGGCGCGCATCTTCTCGGTGTTGATCGAGTCTCGCGGGATCATGTACTCATGCACAGGCCGACGCGGGCTGCCGTGCGCGTATTGCGCGGCCTCGTCGCAGCGGGTGGGCTCGAGCTCGCCGAGGAAGTCCCAGTACTTGAGCTTCGCGTCGCGATCACAGTTCCCGATCTCTTCCTTCGTCCACTCGATCGCTTGGCGCGCCTTCGGGTTGAAGTCGACGGGCGTCTCGAGGAGGGCTTGCTCGTGGTTCCCCAAGAGGCACATCCCCGGCTGCAGCGGCGTGTCTTCGAAGGGGTGCTGCGCCTCCTCGCCACAGATGCGCATCACGAGCTCAAGGCAAGGACGCGGCTCTGCGCCGTATCCAACGACGTCCCCTAGACAGACGAAGCGCTCGACGCCGCGCTCGAGCGCGTCTCGAAGTGCGGTCTCTACGGCCGGCACGTTGCTGTGCAGGTCCGAGATGATGGCGGTCTTGGGGTAACTCACGATGTGTCTATCGAGGCTTCGGGCCAAAGAGCCCAGACTTGGGGTCGAAGATTATCGTGGCACCTCTGTGCCGGGGCAAGGACGAGACGCAAGTACAAGCCCCAGGAACGCGACCGCCGTCAGCCCAAGACCTAGCCAGCCCGGGCACCCGCAGCTGATGGCCGTGACTCCCCAGAGACAGAGCGCGACGGCCAAGGGTGAGAGCCCCTTGGCCTCCAAGCGATGAGCGAGGTGCCTCCTGTCTCCCTGCCATGGGGGCTGACCGCCTCGAATCCTCAGAACGGACACGCGCAAGAGGTCCATCGCGGGCAGGGCCATGAGCGGCCAAGCGCCTGGGTGCAAGAGCACGAGACAGCCCAAGAGGTGGCTCCCTGAGTCACCGAGGTAGGCGGCCGCACCACCTCTCCCCCGCAGATTCCAAGGCAAGAAACCAAGCAAAGGGCCCGCCGCTGGCGAGCCTATGCTGAAGAGGCAGATGGCCCCGACCCCCGTCGCCGCGCCGTCGGCGTTGTCGAAGGTGTTCCAGACATTCAGGGCCAAAGGGACGAGCACCAGACAGCCCAGGAGATGCGCTGATTCCCCAGGGAACACTGACAAACCCACGACGAGGCCGACGCACACTTGCCCCGCGACCTTGAGCCCGGGTCGCAACCCACCTGCGAGCAGGTCATCGATGAGGCCCAGGATGAACGCGGCCAAGAGCGGCGGCCAAACAGACGCGCCCTCGTGCGTCACCCCTGCGATGTGGTCGAGCGATCCCCCCTCCCCGATCCCTAGCGCGAGGATCCCGAGGAGGACGGCGGCCCCACCGACGACAGGGACAGGGCGCGCTTGCAGCTTGCGCTCGCCGTCGGACGGGCCCGGCGCGTCTTGCCAACCGACCGCGCGGGCGAAGCGGATCAGGGGGTAGGTCGCGAAGAGCGCGGCCAAGGCGCCCACCGCGACGGGAGAGCTCAACAGCTCCATCCGTACAGCCCGCGCGCTCTCACGATGTCCATGCAACCCGCGGGCAAGTGCGCGCCTGGGTCTTCGCCGCGCGCGAGCTGTTCGCGCAAGGTCGTCGAAGACGCGGGGTGGGGCGCGACCACGATGAGCCCTCGCCGGAGCTTCTCCTCAAGATGCGCTGGGAGCTCCTCACCGACGCGCGCGAGCGCGCCCTCGAGGTCTTCCTCCCTGTGCACGACGAGCGGCGTCACGCGCTCAAGGAGCTCCTCCACCTCCTTCCAGCTCCCGAGCCCCGGGAGGTTGTCGCCGCCGAGGATCAAGTGAAGCTCCACGGCGTCGGGGCCACCGAAGAGCTCTTCGAGTGCGCGGACCGTGTCGATCGTGTACGAGGGCCCCTCGCGCTCGAGCTCAAGTTCGACGAGCCTCATCCCCTCCTCTCCGTCGAGCGCCGCCTCAAGCAAGGCCAATCGATCTACCCCTGGAGTGAGGACACGATCCGGCTTGTGCGGAGGCCTGGCCGCTGGCACGAAGAGGACCTCCTGCAGCCCGGCGTGCGCGCTAGCAGCGCGCGCCACATGGAGGTGACCAGCGTGTACGGGGTCAAAAGATCCCCCCATGAGGCCCACTCGAGGTCTCCGCCCAGCCCCCCGGTTACCCGGGTGATCTGCGCCGGTAGCCCCTCTAGGGAGGCTTGAGCTCCCCTCTGATCCCTTCTGCGGCTCCATGGGGGCCTCTTGTACCCTCTCAAGAGTCGAAGCGTGGCTCGTTGACCCATTTCCTGGCGCCCCCTACACTGGTGCGCTATTCCGCAGGTGGCCCCCTTGGCCCAGCGGACCCCATCCTCATGAAGAAGCTACTCCAACAATCAGCCCTTCTGGGCCTCCTCGTCGCCCTCCTCCCTAGCTGCCAGTCCATCTTCAGCGACTCCGAGCCTGGGCCGAACCGCTCTTGGGATCACTGGAACGCAGACAGCATCCCGCCCCGCGTAGACCGCTTCTTCCTTGGCTATGACTCGGACAAGGACGGGGCGTACTCAGACAAGCTGAGCGCAGACTTCTCCCACGTGCGCAAGACCTGCCAGCGAGTCTTCCTCAACTACAACTCAGACAACCCGTTCCAGAACTGAGGCTCCTCATAACGTCCTCACTCGAGAGGACGTCTCCGAACGACCCCGCGCCGCGGGGTCGCTTCGTATCCGGACCGCGCGTCAGCTGAGCCCGAGCTCAGCCGCAACCTGAGTCGCCACATCGCAGAGCGAGCCCTCTCCGGGCGGCTCGATCCAGGTCGCCTCGTCGAGCTTCCGATACCAGGTGCGCTGCTTGCGCGCGAACTGCCTCGTGCGCAAGGTGATCTCATCTACGCAGGCCGCGCGCTCCGTCGCGCCGTCCGCGAGCGCCAACACCTCTTGATAGCCGATGGCCTTCCCGGCCGTGGCGCCGAAGCCGCAACCCTCCCTGACAGCGAGGGCCTCCTCTACCCAGCCAGCGTCGAGCATCGCCTCGACCCGCGCGCGCAGGCGCGCCTCGTAAGCCTCGCCCTCCGAGTAGATCCCGACGACTTGGGCGACGCGCTCTGGGGCCTTGCCCTCCGCGTGCCATCCCCACTCACGCTGCTGCTTGGAGAGCGGCTCCCCTGTGAGCTCACAGACCTCGAGCGCGCGCACGACCCTGCGCGTGTCGTTCGGGTGCAGCCGCGCGGCGGTGTCAGGGTCTGCCGCATCTAGACGAGCCCAGAGCGCCTCCGCTCCCTCTCGCTCGATCACAGCCTCGAGACGCTCGCGCACGGCTGGATCTCGTGAGGGCCCATCGAAGAGGCCGTGTATGAGCGCGCGCAGCCAGAACGCCGTGCCCCCCACGAAGAGGTAGGGTTTGCCCGCGCCAGAGAGCTCAAGCAAGACCTCACGGACCTCTTCGAGATAGCGCGCCACGTCATAGCGCTCAGACGGATCGACCCGGTCGAGCATGTGGTGCGGACAGGCCGCCTGCTCCTGCGCCGTCGCCTTGGCCGTCCCGATGTCCATGCCCCGGTAGACCTGCATCGAGTCGAGGGAGATGAGCTCACAGCCCGTCTGCCGAGCGAGCTCGATGGCGAGGGCCGTCTTCCCCACCGCCGTCGTCCCCACCAGGCAAGGGAGCGGGAGCGAGTCGAGGGGGTCTGCGGGTGCCGGGTTCATGCCAGAGATTCTCGCATACATGGAGAGGAACTCGCTCGGGCTGCGTACTCTCCGTACCCTCTCACGTCATGTTCTTCCTGCCGATCTTCCTCCTGTTCCTGCAGGACCCGGCCGCCGCGCCCAAAGCCAAGGCCGAGCCCTCAGTGAGCGCCGAACCCGCCGCTGACCCGGGCGCCAAGGCCGCATGGGAGGCCCTCGCGAAGGCCACCTTCGCCGAAGAGCCTGTCACGGCCTTCGACCTCGCCTTCCACCTGCGCGTGCGCCCGGACGATATCCAGACGAACGACCTCGCCGCCCGCTACCGCTTCCTCTCCCCCGGCTACGTGCGCGCCACCCTAGAGAGCGGGCGTGAGCACCTCCGCGGACCAGCAGGCGACTACCTCATCGACGGTGAGGAGGTCCTCAAGCTCGTGGGCCGCGAGGCCACCGAGGACAAAAAGCAGCTCGACGAGGCCGTCGGCGTCGCCAAGAACTTCTTGGCGCTCACAGACCTCGCGCGCCTCAAGCCCCAGGAGGTGAGCGGCGCCCTCGCCCCCATGCACCTCTTGCCCGAAGAGCTCAAGGAGCGCGCCAGCACCCTGCGCTGGATCTCGATCAGGACGGACGGCTTTCACCTCCTCTCCTCCTCCGCCAAGCTCCCCGAGGGCGCGCGCCGCGTGCAGCGCGCGGTCTTGGGCCTCCACACAAAAGACCCCGTCCTCGAGCTCGCCGTGATCATCGAGGACACTCTCGGCGCAGACGGCCTCCCCCTCTCGAAGCCGAGCCAGGTCCTCCTCGACCTCCGCCAGTCCGCTGCACTTGATGAGTTCCAGGTCCCCCGCCACCTGCGCGTCCACGGCCTCGAGCTCGTGAACAACGTGCCGCGCTTCCGCGCCAAGCCCTCTTATGAGCTCTGGCTGCGCGGCGGGACCCTGCGCCCGAAGTTCGTCGCGGACGCCTTCAAGCCTTAAGGCCTAGTGACGGTGGAAGGCCTTCTCGAGGTCTTCCAAGGTGAAGCGCACGCGGGTGGGCCGCGCGTGAGGGCAGGTCTGGTCGGACTCAAGCGCCTTGCCCCGCTCAAGCAGCGCGCGGATCTCGTCCTCGCTCAGAGCGTCCCCTGCCATGACGGAGGAGCGACAAGCGCAGCGGTGCAGGACCTCCTCTACGAGCTCGTCCAAGCGCGGCGTCTCGCCCTTCTCTTCGAGGAGCGCGATGAGGTCGTGGACGAGCCCTTGGGCGTCTGGCTTCTTGAGGCGCGCCGGCAGGCCGTGGACGGCGACCGTCGCCTCACCGAAGGGCTCGAGCTCGACGCCCATCTTGGCGAACTCCTCCATGCGCGGCTTGAGGCGCTCGAGCTCGGCGCGGGCCACCTCTACGAGCTCCGGCACGAGGAGTCGCTGCACCTCCGGCTTTCCACTGAGGACCTCCTCGCGCAGGTCCTCGAGGGTGATGCGCTCGTGCAGAGCGTGCTGGTCGATGATCTCGAAGCCGCCAGGGAGGGCCCGCACGAGGTAAGTCTTCGCCACCTGCAGGTAAGGGCCTCGGAGGTCATCACCCACCTCGCCCATCACAGCGGGCGCATCGCAGGCGCCCTCCTCCAGAGGCGCCTCAGGCGCAGTCCGCCTCGGACCGGGCTCATAGGTAGCGCCAGGGACCTCGCTCGCCACCACGGGGGGCGGCGTCGGCTCGAGGACACCAGGCTCGGAGAAGCGACCTTGGTTCGGGTCTTCGGCGACCTGACGTCGCTCCATGGAGCGCACCATGCTCTCTCCCGGCGTCGCGATGTCGGTCTTGGCGACGGCCTCACGGAGCGCGTTGACGCAGAAGCCGAAGAGCTGACGTTGCTCACGGAAGCGGACCTCAGCCTTGGTCGGGCTGACGTTCACGTCGACGGTGCTCGGGTCTAGGTGCAGGTGGAGGAAGGCCGTGGGCTGCCTGCCCTCGACGAGGAAGCCGCGATAGCCCTCCTTCAAGCAGCGCGAGAGCACCTTGTCCCTCAGGTAGCGCCCGTTCAAAAACTACATCTGGCGGTTGGTGTCGCGGCGCGAGAAGCGCGGCGGCGCGACGTAGCCCTCGAGCCTCACCTTCGCCGCCTCGTGCGTCGCGTTCACAGGCACCAGCGCGTCCGCGAGCTCGGCGCCGAAGGCCCTCCGCACGCGAGCGGCGAGGTCCATCTCCGGCTCGACGTCGAGGACGCGCTTGCCGTCGTGGGTCATGACGAAGCCGACGCCCTCGTGGGCGAGGGCGAGGCGCTGAACCACGTCGAGGCAGCGCGCGAACTCCGTCGATGTCCGCTTCAGGAAGCGACGCCGCGCGGGGGTGTTGTAGAAGAGGTCGCGCACCTCGATCTGGGTGCCGGCGGGACAGCCAGCCTCGACGGGCTCGCTGATGCGGCCGCCCTCGTTCTCGATGCGCCAGCCCAGGTCGTCCTCGCGGGTCCTCGAGAGGAGCGAGGCCCGGGCCACGGAGCCGATGGAGGCCAAGGCCTCACCGCGGAAGCCGAGGCTCGCGATGTGCTCGAGGTCTTCGGGGAGGCGCAGCTTGCTGGTCGCGTGCGGGAGGAAGGCTCTGGCCACGTCGACCTCCCCCATCCCGGCGCCGTCGTCTGTCACGCGCACGAGCTTCGCCCCGCCCTCCTCGAGCGCCACCTCGATGTGGGTCGCGCCAGCGTCGAGTGAGTTCTCTACGAGCTCCTTGACCACGGAGGACGGTCGCTCGACGACCTCGCCTGCGGCGATCTGGTTGCGCACGTGCTCACCGAGCACCTCGATGACTGCGCCTTGGCTCTCGATCTCCTGCCCCATAGCCCCGATTCTAGCCTCGCCTGCCCCCACCTCGCACGAAGCTTGGCGCCTCGATGCGCCAGCGCAGCGCGAAGCGGAAGAGCGCGTCCGCGTCCAAGACAGCCCCGCCCCCGGCGCGGCTCTTCGCCTCCATATCTAGGAAGTCCGCCAGCATGCCCTCCCAGTCAGCGGCGCTGCGCTTCTCGACGCGGACGCCGAAGGCCTGCACCGTGGTGGGCGCGCCCTTGATCCCCGCGGCCCGGACGGCGTCTGAGGGGTTCGCGCCTCCCTCGATGGCGCGAGCGCCGCGCGCGAGCTCTCGCAGGCGGTTCCTGAGCGTGGCGCCGAGGATGGCAGAGAGGGCGCGCGGGTCGACGTTGCGCCTGCCTGTGCGCTCATCATCCATCCCCCCCCGATAGAGCGCCTCGACCGCAGCGAGCGCGGGGCCGAGCTGTCCGTCCAGGAGCTTGTCGGCGGCGCCCCAGGGGGCGGCGCTTGAGTCCCAGCCGACGAGCTCTCGCACGGCCTTTCCGCCGCCGTGCCTGAGCTTCTCGAGGGCGGTGTCCAAGGCGAAGAGGTCGTTGCCCACGGCGGCGCAGATGTATACGGCGTCGCGAGGATCCAGGTTCAGCTTCCGGGCCCGCGCCCGCGCGAGGAGCCACTGGACCGTCTCCGCCTCGGTGGGGTCACCAGCGCGCCAAGGGGGCGGCGAGTCCCAGAGCTTGCGCAGCTCGAGGACCGGCGCGCCCAGCTCCTTCGCCAGCTTGCAGAGGGCGTGGTCTGCGCGGAGCTTGCGGCACGTGACGACCACGCACCCGCCGCGGCTCTCGTCTTTGACGGCGGCGGTCACGGCGCGGGTGAGCGCGGAGTGATCCTTGCCCTGCTTCTTCAAGAGGTCCTCTGCGTTCCTCGCGACGACCAGGCGCTCTGTCGCGAAGAGCGGAGAGGCCACGAGATCATCCATGAGGAGCGCGTTGTTGAACTCCGGATCATTCGCGTCATGCCGCGAGAGCTCGAGGCCGCCCTCCTGCGCCTTGGCCGTGATGAGCTTCAGCGCCTCCTCGATGAACCAGCGCTCCTCGCCGCGCAAGACGACGAGGCGGGCCAGCCCCTCCTTGACGCTCCGCGCGAATTCAGCGAGCTGCTGCGGCGGCGCGGCCGCGCGCTTTTTAGTAGCCATGCTCAGGCGCCTCCGCTGAGCTGGAGGTCCAGCGCTACACCAACAAAGAGCACGACCCCGACCCAGCCGTTCGCCGTGAAGAAGGCCATGTTGATCTTGGAGAGGTCGTCAGGTCGCACGAGCCGATGCTCCCACACGAGGAGCGCGGCCGCGAGCACCAAAGCGCACCAATAGATGATCCCTAGGCCTGCGAGCTGTCCCTGGACACAGAACGCTGAGACCGCGAGGAGGTGGAGGCCTCTGGCCGTCAGGAGCGCGCGGCGGCGTCCAAACCTCGCGGGGACCGAGAAGAGGCCCCGCTCGCGGTCGAAGTCCTCGTCCTGGCAGGCGTAGACGAGGTCGAAGCCGGCGACCCACGCGAGCACCCCGCCAGCGAGCCAGATGACAGGGGTGAAGTCCTCTTCAAAGGTCCCGCTCACGGCCAGCCAAGCTCCCAAGGGAGCGCAGGCGAGGGCTAGACCGAGGGCTCCGTGCGCCAGCATGCTGAAGCGCTTCACGTAGGAGTAGCCGAGGACCAGCGCGAGCACGGGCCACGAGAGCGCGCCGCACCATGGGCCGAGCTGATACGCGCCCAGCACGAAGCCAGCTGAAGAGACGAGCACCAGCGCTCCTACAGAGAGCGGTGAGAGCGCGCCGCGCGGGAGCTCGCGCTCCTTTGTGCGCGGGTTCTCTGCGTCGATGCGCCGGTCGGCGAGGCGGTTGAAGGCCATCGCCGCCGTGCGCGCACAGACCGCGCACAGGACGATCCATCCCAGGCGGTCAAGCGCTGGCACACCCCCCGCCGCGATCCACGCGCCCTGCATAGCGAAGGGCAAGGCGAAGACAGAGTGGCTGAACTTCACCAGCGAGAGGTAGTCGCGCAGTCCGGTCATCAGCGCTCGCTCAAGGGCTCTGTTCCAGGCTCGACGGGCGGCTCTTCGAGTCCGGACCAGCGCGAGCTCACGGCGTGCTCGACGCCGACGCAGTCGAGGATCTTCCCCACGACATGACTGACGAGGTCCTCGACCGTCTCTGGCCCGTGATAGAAGCCCGGCATCGCGGGCAGGATGACAGCGCCCATAGAGGCGAGCCGCGCCATGTTCTCTAGATGGATCTGTGAGAGCGGCGTCTCTCGTGGCACGAGGACGAGGCGTCGCCCCTCTTTAAGGGCCACGTCCGCGACGCGCTCGACGAGGTTGGACGAGAAGCCTGCGGCGACGCGGGCCATCGTCCCCATGCTGCATGGAGCGAGGATGGCGCCGGAGCCCATCGCCGTCCCGGAGGAAGGCGGCGCGCCCACCTCTTCTGGGAGGAAGACCTCGACCTCTTTGGCGACGTCCTCGCCTAGCCATCCCTCGAGGGCGCCTTCCAGGAGCTCCCCTCGCTCGCCGGCCTCGACCCCGAGCTCATGGCGGATCACCAGCGCGCCCGCGCGGGTGATGGAGAGGTCCACCCCGTGGCCGCCAGCCACGAGCCCACGTATGAGGCCCTCGGCGTAGGCGTGCCCAGAGGCGCCAGTGATTCCGACGAAGAAGCGTGCCATATCAGTCATTCGAGCTCATTGCACCAGCACAGCAGGGGTCACGCCAATGGCGAGACTCAAGTTAAACAGCCCGTGGCTCCACGCGGAGACTCCGGGCCCTCGCCAGCGAAAGAGGAGCCCTAAGAGGATGCCCGCAAAGAAGCGAAAGGTGAAGGCAGCGGCCCTGAACTCCTCTCCTCCGCTCCCAAGCCAGCTGCTGAAGAGCTCGAGGTGGAAGGCGGCAAAGAGCGCAGATGAACCGATGAGGCCGATCCCCTCCGCCGTCCACCTCGCTGCCCGCTCCCCTTGACCCGCGAAGAGCGCCAGCCGCCGCGCGGCCAGGAAGAGGACGCCGTAGGCGAAGACGCGGAAGACGAGCTCCTCCCAAGCCGCCCCAGACACAGCACCCAAGACCTCCATCCCGTCCGGCGAGCCGCCGCTCGAGTGGACCGCGACCTTGTAGTCGAGGAGGTATAGGCAGCAGACGAGGATGGGACCGAGGGCCATCGCCCACACCGCCCCTCTCACGAGCTGACGTCCGACGAGGGGGACGAGCGGGAGCCCGTCTCGCACGCACGCCGTCACCGCCGCCGCGCCCACTGCGAGGACAGCCACTAAACGCGCGGTCCCTTCCCACGACCCGAAGAGCTCTAAGAGCTGCGTGGCGAGCCTCTCGGAGGAGTTACGCCAAGTGAGGTCCGAGCGCTGCGCCACCTCATAGAGCAGGAAGAGCGGGAGCATCCCGAGGAGCCCCGCGGCGAGCCCAGACTCCGGGTCTACCCCCTCGCTCCGCTGCGCCTCACTCATCCTTCAAGCGCGTGCTTGGCCCCAGTGGAGGCAGGCGATCCCACCCGTGAGGAGTTGATATCCGCAGTCTCTGAAGCCCGCCTCCTCCATCTGCTGCTGGAATGCATCAGGGAGCGGCCAGGCCAAGACAGTGCGCGGCAGATAGTCGTAAGCCTCCCGGTCCCGCGAGAGCAGCCTCCCGATGAGCGGCAACACCCTCGTGAAGTAGAAGCGGTAGAGAGCGCCCATGAGCCGCCCTGGCGGCGTCGTGAACTCTAGGACGAGCACCGTCCCGTCCGGCCTCAGGACCCTCCTGAGCTCACGCAGCCCCTCATCGGGGTCTGCGACGTTCCTGATGCCGAAGGCCACGCTCGCGACGTCGCACGCCCCGTCAGGCACCGGCAAGTGGAGCGCGTCTCCGTGGACGAAGGTCGCGCGCGTTGCCTCGTCGACCAATTTCTTGGGCGCGCGAGCGACCATCTCCCGCGTGAAGTCGACCCCGATGACCTGGGCCCCGCTCCGCGCGAACTCCACGGAGAGGTCACCTGTTCCACAGCACGCGTCTACGACGAGGGCGTCTCTGACATCCCCTGCGCGCTGCACCGTCTTGCGTCGCCAGCGGCGGTCTATACCGAGGGAGAGGACCCGGTTGAGCAGGTCGTAGATCCCCGCGATACGCGAGAACATCCTCCGGACCTGGGTCGGCTCAGGCATCCCCCATTGATCCCGCAGCTACTGCCGGAAGTAATCAGCCAAGACGCGCACTCCGCTGACCGGGATCGACTGGACCCCCTCCTCATAGGGGCTCACGTCGAAGCGGGTGAGGTTCGTGAGAGAGATCACATCCACCGCGCCGTCCGAGTTGCTTGAGTTGGGCACGCAGAAGAAGGCATAACGCGATGAGCACGCCGCAGCGCCAGGAGAGCGAACGATGCTCTTCCCGTTGACGACCACGGGCTGTCCTGCGCTGTACGGGGTCCAGAAGTTGACTCCGCCGCCCGTGTTCAAGAGGTTGTCGAAGGCCATGTCCACAGGGATCCCAGAGAGGGTGTCGCCGCCCAAGGAGACCTTGATCCCCATGGCCATATCCCTGAAGCCTGGGTTCGCGATCCCCGTGAGCCCACCGAGCAGCTGCATGCCAGCGTTCCCAGTGACGAACGCGCAGTTTGTCGCTGCGGGGACATTGACCTCCCCGGGCTCTTCAGTGACCAGGTTGAATGGGCCCTCGTGCAGGACCCAGAAGGCACCGCGGAGGTCGGTGTAATCCGGCTGGATCGTCTTCGGGTTCTGGAAGACGAAGGGCGTAACGCCGATCAGGTCGTCGTACCCCCAACCGTTGACCTCGTCAGGACCCGACTCAAAGACTGCGACGTCTCCTGAGCGGTTGAGGATGTAGGCGAAGTAGACGTTCCGCAAGTAGCCAAAGGTCACCTGTCGAGGCGTGATGCAGACCTCAAACGGCTGGTCCAGGAAGGCCACGAGCTCCTTGCGTACCTCCAAAGAGAAGGCAGAGATCACGCTGACAGAGTTGCCACCCTCGTTGCACACGAGGATGTCCTCGTTCCCCGGCTCCCAGGCGATCCCGCGAGGCTGTTGGCCGACCAACGTGATCTTGACGACCTCGTGGAAGGTGGCGGAGTTCGGGTCCGTGTCGATGAAGTACACAGAGTTCGTGCTCGAGCTCGACACAGCGAGGAGGTCGAGGTTGGTCCCCATCGCCAGCGAGGTCGGATCCGGCAGCCCGATCCGGTCTATGACCGTCATGCGGTTCGAGTTCATGACGACGACCTCATGAAAGCTGCGGTCCAAGACGTACAGGAAGTGTCCGACCTGCTGACGGAGCCCATAGACCTGACAATTCTGGACGGTGTCCGGGAGAGAGGGCCCCTGGAAGAACGAGGTCGTCTGCTCGGCGAGGAGACCCGTCGGCGGCACGTTGAAGAAAGGGACCGTGGGGTCTGTCTTGCTGGGGAAGGGGTTCCCGGGGTTCAAGAGGTTCTGTAGGCCTGGTCCAAGCGGCGGGATGAGGGTCGTATCGATCGACGTCGGCTCCTGCGTGAGGAGATACGGCGCGATGCACATCGGCGGGAAGTCCAGCGGCGGAGGGTTCGGGTGCGGAGACCAAGACACGATGTTCGGGACGCCGGTCACGACGACCCCTGTCCCAGTCTGTGTTCCACCGGAGGGGCTCAAGGTGCTCCCGTCGATGACGACGGTCAGGGTCTTCAGACCGAGCGAGGCGCAGAGGTTGCCGCCACCAGACTGACAACCAAAGGGCGCGGGCCCGTTGTTGAAGGAGAGGTCAAGGCCGTAGCCGATGGCGACGTCGTCGACAGAGCCCACCAAGGGAGAACGCACCAGGCGGTCATCCAGGTTGGTGTCCTTCGCGAGGGTGAACACCCCAGCAGATCCACCGTTGAAGGTGCATGTCCCGGGCAAAAGCGGCGGGAGGAGCTGCGAACCCTGGAAGAAGACGTTGGGGTCGTTGGGGAAGTTGGAGTTGCCCTGCGCGTAGTTTTGATACTCCCACGTCGGGTTGCCCGTGCCTCCGCCGAACCCGTTGAGGTCGATGACAGACAGTGAGTTCGCAGCGCCCGAGCGCCCCGCGTAGATCACGTCGGGGGTGATGGGAGCGTTCACGATCCCGGGGCCCTCCCCTGTACGGAAAGAGCTGGTCCCAGCGAGCGTGTTGACGTTGCCGCTCAAGTCAGCGAACAAGCCGCCGTTGATGATGATGTCCACGGTGTCAAAGGCGGCGCACTCCTGCCCCTCTGGCCCCTCGCCTGGGAAGTTGAAGGCGGGGAGGATCGACCACGTCGTCAGGTCTAGCGCGCTCACGGGCTGCACATAGAAGGGCACCTGAACACGCGTGGTCTCCGGGCCAAACTGAATCTGGATTGAGCCTGAGAGCTCCGGAGGCCGCCGTGAGGGCATGTCTCCGAGGCTCATGGGCTGAATGGGCTCCGTAAAGAAGAGCCGGATGTCCGTGAGCGGGTCCACGTCCGAGTCACCGTCCTGCGGGACCGTAAGAGGGGCCTGAATCGGCGGCGGCGTAAACAAGGACTCCGGTGAGCTCGTGTCTGCCCCGACAGAGGTGGAGGCGACAGCCTGGCGGATCTGTTCCTTACCGTTGACGTCGAGGACAGAGGTGTAGATGTTCACGCGGATCTCGTAACCGCTCGGGAAGGTCTCGAGGGTCGCGAGGTTGTCATCTGAGTCAGCGATGAACAGGAAGGTGTTCTCTCCAAAGAGCTCACCCATCCCGGAGAAGGAGTTGAGCGTTCCGGGGAAGCCGATCCCATCGGGGACGCCGTCGCTGTTGTTGTCGACGTCTGTGACCGTCGGAGCGCCATTCTCCATGGTCACCCACGTCTGGAACGCCAGGCGCGGCGGGTCTCCAACTGGAGAGCCTGCGTAGGTCTTGCCGTTTATGAAGTCGCGCCCTGCCACATAGTTGGCCGTCCCGCCGATCGGATCCAAGGCCTCAACGACGATGGTGCCGTGCAAGCCAGCGTTTGCCTGGTCGGCTGCCCGGTCTGACAAGACAGAGCTGACGTCGAGGTCGTTGGTGAACTTCGCGTAGATGAACTGGTTGCCCGGGGCACCTGACGGGAGCCTCGGGTCCTCAGAGAGGCGCGGCGTCGCGTGGATCGGGTTGCTACCGCTCACGTGGGTGAAGAGCTCATCTAGGGTGCGGACGTCCATGACATCCGTGCTCACGGTCCCTTCGCCGTCTGTCTGGAAGGTCTGATGGGGCAAGAGCTGCCCGAACCCGTTCGACACCAAGAGGAGGTCCATGTCGGGCGTAGCCTGAGCCGAGCCAGAACCACCGCCGCTGCAAGCTGCAAAGAGGCCCGCGACGACAGACGCTGAGAAGGTAAAGACCGCTCGGGCCTTGATGCGACGTGAGGAGGAGTTCATGGAAATCACTGGCGGAAATAGTCCATGAGGACGTCTACGTCCTCGATCCGGATGGACTGGATACCGGCGTCATGCGCGTTGGTGTCAATCCGGGTGTAACCACCCGAGATATCGATCACGTCAACGTTGCCTTCAGATGCGGAGGTGGGGTTCGGGACCGCCACGAACAAGTACTGGCACTGGTTCGCGCCCATCGGGCCGACGGCGCCCACGGTTCGAACCAGGCTCTTGCCGTTGAGAGGCGCGGGGACCCCTGCGCTAAAGACTGAGCCTAGGTTCGGGAGACCCCCGAAGTTCCGGAGGTTGTCGAACGCCATGTCCACAGGGATGCCAGTCAGCTGTTCTGGACCGAGAGAGACGCGGACCTCCAAAGACATGTCTCGGAAGTTCGGAATCATGACCGACTGAACGTTCAGCGGGAGGGTCCCCGTAATAGCCGAGTTGACCACGAGGTTGCTCACCGCCGGGACATTTGGGGAGCCCGACGTCTGATCTTGGATGTTTATCGGCCCTTCGTGACAGACCCACACGCCGCCAGCGAGATATTGATGATCTGGCTGGATGGCCTTGGGGCTCTGGAAAGACTGCGGCGCGGTGCCGATGACGTCGTCATAGCCCCAACCGTTCACCTCATTCGGACCAGACTCAAAGATCGCGATGCGACCGTTGCGGTTCATGATGAAGGCGAAGTAGACGTTCCTGAAGAACCCGAAGGTGGTTTGGCGCGGAGTCACCGCGAGCGCGAAGGGCTCTGAGAGGTTGGAGTCGACGACCTTCCTCACCTCAAGCGAGAACGCGGAGATGATCGACATGGAGCTGTCACCCTCGTTGCACACGAGGATGTCCTCGTTGCCGGGCTCCCAAGCGATGCCGCGCGGACGGTCACCGACGACCACTTGATGGACGATGGTGTGGAACGAGGCAGAGGCGGGGTCGATGTCGATGAAGGTGACGAGGTCCACCTGCTGATTTGAGATCGCGAGGAGGTCCAGGTTCGGGCCGATCGCGAGCTCTGTCGGGTCGGGGACGATGATCCGGTCGATGACCATCATGCGGTTCGAGTTCAGGACGACGACCTCTCCGCGGCTCCGGTCGAGGACGTAGAGGAAGTTCCCCACCTGCTGGCGGATCTTGTACTGCTGGCAACCAGCGATCGCCAACTGCGGCAGCGGAGGTCCGTCGAACCATGCGTTCTGCTCCGTCGTGAGCAGTCCAGAGGGCGGGACCGGGATGCCGCTCTGCTCGCCGTTAGGATCACCAAAGGGATCTCCCGGGCTGAGCCAGTTGTTGAGCGCAGGGACGGCGATGTCCGGGGGGAAGGTCACGTCAATGGACGTGGGCTCCTCGGTACCTAGGAACGGCCACACGCAGAGCGGGGGGAAGGTGATCGCGGGCGGGTTAGGGTGCGGCGCCCAAGAGACGATGTTCTCGCCCCCAGTGACCGTGTTGAGGATCAGGCTGGGCAGCAAGCGCGGAGGCGTGAGAGTGGCAGGCCCGCCGTGAATCACCTGGATCTGCTTGAGGCCGTCCTGTGCGCAGAGGTTCCCGCCTCCTGACTGACAACCGTAGGGCGCAGGGGCGTTGTTGAACGAGCTGTCGAGGGCGTGCCCAAGCATCATGTCCCCCACCGCCGTAATGATCGGAGCGCGCGCGAGCACCTCCGTGAGGTTGGAGTCGAGGGTCAGGGTGAACACCCCGGCAGAGCCGCCGTCCACAGTGCACTCTCCCGCCTGGAGAGAGGGCTTGAGGAGGTTGCCCTGGAGCTTGACGTTGGGGTTGTTCGGGAAGTTGGAGTTCCCACGCTCGAAGCTCGAGAACGAGTCGTCGTAGATGGGGTTGCCGGTGGACTGCCCGAAGCCGTTCAGGTCAATGACGCTCAGCCCAGGGGTCGCGCCTGCGCGGCCCGCATAGACCGCGTCAGGGGTGACCGGCACGTTCGCGAGCCCAGGCCCCTCGCCCGTCTTGAACGTCGCCAAGCCGGAGAGGTTGTTGATGTTCCCGCGGTCGCTCACGCCGTCTCCGTCCACGTCGATCTGGGCGAGGTCTTGGAACTGCCCCACGTTGACCTGGATATCAACCACGTCAAACACACCGCAGCTCAAGTCGCCCGGGCTCTCACCGGGGAAGTGGAAGGCGGGCTCGAGCACATACTCCGTCAGGTCGTACGGGCTCGCCGGCATGATCGTGAAGGGGACGTCCACGCGCCGCGTCTCCGGGCCGAACTGGATCGAGATCGCTGGAGAGAGGTCAGGGGCGCCATAGGTCGGCAGGTCACCGACTGAGGTCGGCTGGATGCTCTCGGTGAACCTGACACGGACGCTGGTCGCCGGGTCTACATCGTCCTCGCCGTGGGCGGGGAGCGTGTCCACAGAGCCATGCGGAGGCGGCGTAAAAGCCACTTCAGGGTCGATATCGTCCGTGCCCACGGTGCTGCATGCGACCGCGCGCTGATCGAGCGCGAGCCCGTTGGTGGACATGACGGAGATCTCAATGATCATCAAGATATGTCCATCATCGGGGAAGGTCTCAAAGGTCGTGAGGTCCTGATCTGAGTCTGGGATGAAGACGAATGACTCCGGCAAGAGGAGGTCTGTGTCGCCCGCGAAGCTGCTCAGGACTCCAGGGAAGCCGAGCCCATCAGGGACCCCGTCACCGTCGTTGTCGATCTCTGCGTTGACCTCAACACCGAACTCGCCGACGCTCACCCAAGTCTCAAGGTCCATACGGACCGGATCGCCCGTGGGGCCGCCTGAGTAGGTCTTGCCTGCCACGAAAGAGCGCCCGGGGACGGGGGTCATATCACCGCTCGTCGGATCAACCCAAAGGACCTCGATCGCGCCGGTCAAGCCGCCGGTCTCCTGCTGAGCGGGGAGGTCCGAGAGCACGCTGTCGAGGTCGATCTCCGAAGTGAACAGCGCGTGCAGGAACTGGTTGCCCGTGATCCCGTTAGGGAGGATCGCGTCTTCACCGAACACCGGCACCTCGTGCACGGGGTTCGAGAGGGTGACGTTGTTGACGATGTGATCTGCGCTACGCAGCTCCAGGATCTGGGGCGTAGGTTGACCTGTAACAGCGTTCAGGACGTACGTCGTGTGCGGCAGGAGTTGCCCAAAGCCGTTGGAGACATAGTCGAGGCTCATATCGTGGCTGCCGCCGCCGCCGCCTGAAGAGCCGCTATTGCATGAGAAAGTTAGGGCGAGGCATACGAGGGTCATGCCCGCTTGAAGACGATGCTTAATCATTCTCGATGGTGTGGAGAGGTCTGAAGATCCATGGATCCTGCCCCCCCTCGTTGACCCAAATGAACTCACTCCATGTGGTGTGAAGCTCTCATCAGGTCGGGAGGAGGCCGCCAAAGATGTGACGGTTCGGGGATCCCGGCCTAGCAGGATGCCCGACAAGGGTCGGATCTGGAAAGAAGCAGGTGCCATTTTCGTACTCTGGAGGGCTCAGATTATCGTTCCGGAGAGCTTGAGAGACGCTGGCAACAACACACTCTAGCAGCCCGGAACGGACCAGTTTCCCACCCAATCGTGTCTGGAGCAGCCTCAGGCGGGCTCTCTCAACTTCATTCAAGGAGTGTGCCTCTGGAGCCTCAGATCGTCCGTCAGACGGAAACAGTCGTAAGTCCCCTCTTTGCAAGTGTTTGCGCCAAATCGAATACAAAGAGGGCTTCACCCGACAAGTTTTGCTCTCTGGAGCGCTGTGCGGGAGCGCACGAGGCGCCGCTCGCACGAGCAGCCGAAGCTCCCACGGGCGCCCTGTGCGAGCGAATCGAGAGAAGCTCACGACATCCGGCACGTCGTGCTTCGACCTTCACATCTGGACCGCTATGCTCCGCAGCATGGGCAAGACGGAACACGTCTTCGACCCCGGCGCCCTGGCAGCGGCACCGGAGCGAGCAGGGGTCGGCGAGCGCGAGGTGGAAGCCTCGCTGCGACCGGCACGCTTCGCGGATTTCGTAGGTCAAACGCAGACCGTCGATAACCTGCGCGTCGCGATCCACGCCACGAAGGCGCGCGGAGGGACCCTCGATCACCTCCTCCTCTCCGGGCCACCCGGCCTCGGAAAGACCAGCCTCGGCCGCGCGGTGGCTGAAGAGCTCGACTGTCAGATGATCAGCGCGACGGGACCAGGGCTTGAGCGCCCACGCGACCTCGTCGGAATCCTCACTCAGCTGCGCTCCGGAGATGTGTTCTTCATCGACGAGATCCACCGCGTCCCCGCGGCTGTTGAGGAGTACCTCTACACGGCGATGGAGGACTACCAGGTCGACTTCACCCTCGACCAAGGACCGCACGCGCGCGTGCTCCCCCTCAAGCTCGAGCCCTTCACCCTCGTCGGCGCCACTACGAGGGACGGGCTCCTCTCCTCCCCCTTCCGCAGCCGCTTCGGGCTCTTTGAGCGGCTCGACCCCTACCCCACCGACGACCTCGTCCAGATCCTCATGCGCTCGGCCTCGCTCTTAGAGCTCGGCCTCGACCCTGCCGCCGCGGAGCTCTTAGCGTCACGCGCGCGCGGGACGCCACGCATCGTCAACAGGCTCTTGCGCCGCGCCCGAGACCTAGCCCAAGTTGACGGAGAGGGCCACGTCACCGAGGCGATCGCCTGGGACACCCTCAGTCGCTTGGGGATTGATGAGTACGGGCTCGAGGACATGGACCGCAGGCTCCTCGGGGTCTTAGCTCGCAACGCCGGGCAGCCGGTCGGGCTCAAGACGCTCGCTGCGGCCATTGACGAGAGCGAAGACACCATTGAGGAGGTGTTTGAGCCCCACCTCTTGCGCAAGGGCTTCGTCCAAAAGACCGCCCGCGGGCGCCTCATCACAGGCGCTGGCTTTGAAGCGATCGGAGAAGAGTCCCCGCTTGGGGACCCCGCTCCCCCGGGCCTCTTCGACTCCAAGGGGAGTTGAACACCTCCCTCCAACTGCGCGCCGCCGCGCTGACGGTGCTGCTCTCTGGGCTCTTCACTGCTGCATGCCAGCAGCCGAGGCGACGAGCTTTGCCGCCTCCGCCTAGCCCGCGAGAGCGCCCGGTGAGCACAAGCACCCGCGCGCTCTCGCTGCGTCTCGCAGCCCATGAGGGAGCGCGAGAGCTCTCGATCTCTGGAGCCGCAGCTGGGGACCTGAGCTTTCGGAGGGAGGGCCGCCGGATCCGGTGTTCGAACGGGGCGTCGCGCAGCTACTTCACGCTGCACCCAAGGGACCGGTCGCTCACGCTCGGAGATCGCTCCTACCCTGGCGCCGTCAAGGTCTCCTTGCGCCCGGAGGGCGGGCTCCGCGCTGAGGTTCAGCTGGACTTGGAAGCCTACGTCAGGGGGGTAGTGGCTGGAGAGCTCCTCCTGCTCCGAGCCCTCCCCGCTGAGCTGGAGGCTCAAGCTGTCGCCGCTCGCACCTACGCGGTCTCGCGCTGGCGTGAGCGGAGCCGAGCTGGACGCGCCCCCTTCCTGTGGGATGACACCCGTGACCAGGTCTACCTGCCGCCACGGCCCGCCCAATCCTCCGCGCTCCGCGAGGCGCACTCGCGCCTCGACGCCGCGATCACCGCTACGAGTGGCGAGGTCTTGATATACAAGAGCGAGCTCTTCGACTCGCGCTACCACGCCGCCTGCGGTGGAGAGACCGCGCCGCTCTCCGCTGTCCCAGGCTCAGCCAGCGCACCGTGCGCTGCTTGCAAGGGGGCTCCTGCTGAGCTCGAGTGGAGCTTCACCGCGACCCAGGACGAGCTCTCCCAGGTCGCGCGAGCGCTCGGACTAGGCGACCGGCTGGTGATCGTAGAGCCAGGCCACTCGCTGCTCAGAGGCCGCTGGAGCGACGTCCACCTGATCGGTAACGCGGGCTCCAAGACCGTCCCTGTGGGCAGGCTCCGCGCGCTGCTCGGCGCTGAGCGCTTCGCGAGCAACCTCATCTTGCGCACCTGGCCGCACCCTGGGAGCCCCATCGCGTCAGGGCTCCGCATCGACGGACGGGGACGCGGCCACGGCGTGGGCATGTGCCAAGAGGGCGCGCATGAGCTCGCCGAGCGCGGACGGAGCAAGACGCAGATCCTCGCGCACTACTATCCTGGGACCTCGACCCAGAGCTGGAGCCGGGTCACGACCTTTTGAGACGAACCTCGCCCTGATGACTGGATTCTCGTTTGACCTCTCTGCGACCGACGGCGAGGCACGCGCCGGCGTCTTCCAGACGCCGCACGGCCCCGTCAAGACGCCAGCCTTCCAACCTGTGGGCACGCGCGGCACGGTGCGTGGCGTGCTCCCACGAGACCTGCGCGAGGTCGGCTCACAGATCCTCCTCGCCAACACCTACCACCTCCACCTGCGACCGGGCGAAGAGACGGTCAAAGCCCTCGGCGGCCTGCATGCGTTCATGGGTTGGGAAGGGCCGATCCTCACAGACTCCGGGGGCTACCAGGTCTTCTCGCTCGCGGACGCCTGCGAGGTCGACGAAGACGGGGTGACCTTCAAGTCCATCGTTGACGGCAGCTCCGTCCGCTTCACCCCAGAGCGAGTGGTGGAGATCCAAGCGGCCCTCGGCGCCGACGTGCAGATGGCCTTCGACCACTGTCCGGCAGACCCCCTCGATCGAGCCATGGTCGAGGCCGCGACGGACCGCACGCACCGCTGGCTCGACCGCTGCGTCCGACGCCACGACGAGCTCGGCGGCATCGAGCGCGGGCAAGCGCTCTTCGGCATCGTGCAAGGAGGCGCCTTCGAAGACCTCCGTCGCGCATCGGTCGACGCCGTGTGCTCTCACGAGCTCGTGGGTTATGCGATCGGCGGGGTGAGCGTCGGAGAAGAACCAGACGCCATGCGCGTCGCGGTCAGCGCGAGCGCCCCGCTCCTGCCCGCGTCAAAGCCCCGGTACTTGATGGGCGTCGGGACCCCCGAGGACTTCTTCAACTCCGTCGAGCGAGGGATCGACCTCTTCGACTGCGTGACCCCCACTCGGAACGCTCGCAATCACACCGCCTTCACCAGCCAGGGGAGAGTGAACCTGCGCAACGAGGGCTTCCGGGAGGACCCTCGCCCCCTCGACCCCGCCTGCGACTGCGTCGCCTGCACCCAGTTCAGCCGAGGGGTGTTGAGGCACCTCTGCAAGATCAACGAGATGCTCGCTGGGACGCTCCTCTCCCTCCACAACCTGAGGCTCTTCCACACCCTCCTCGCGTCCATGCGTGACGCGATCACCCATGGACGCCTAGCGGCGCTCCGCGAGGAGGTGCTCCCAGCCATGAACCGACGAGTCGGACCGGCTGAGCTAGATCGCTGAAGAGGGCGCGAGGCCCCCTTCAGAGGGGCTTAACGGGTCGATCGTCCGGAGAGGACCTCGATCGAGCGCATGTCGCAGGAGACCTGCATGGCGCCAGCTTCGTTGGTCATCCGCCCTGCCACTCCGATCTCATAGCCCTCATACATGCCGATGTCGTAGCGACCGCTCGTGCACTGGATCATGCAAGAGTCCTTCCCGCCGAAGCGTAGATACCAGGACATCTCACCGTTTGGCATGGGGCGTGATTCGACCCACCCCCGAGCGTCGTAGCGACCCTTGAGGGGCGTGCTCTCGGAGTTGCGTCGGTCCAACTCGGCCTGACGTTCGCTCTCTCGGTTGTCTCGGTCGATGCGATCTTTCTCGAGCTTTCGTTGCAGCTCCTCGATGCTCGCGTATGCGTCAGCCTGGATCAGTCCGTTCTTTGCTGAGATGGCGACGGGGCTCCCGCTGGGCGCCTTGGCGAGGACAGCTGAGTAGATCGCCTTCGCCTCTGCGTAGCGGGGCGGCGACTCATTCATCATGCGTCGCGCGCGGACGATATCGCCCTCTGTCTCGGTCTTCGGCTTGGTCGCTTCCTTACTGGTGGTGGCGGTGGTCGTTTTTTTAGATGCGCCCATCGCCTCGTAGATCTCAGCCCACTCGCCCGTCCACGTCGCCTCTGCTTGCGCGGGGTCGGGAGCAGCTCCGATGCTGCTCGTCTGTGTCCAACCGTGGACACCTTTCGGCGTGCGGATCTGGATCCAATCCTTCTCGAAGGAGACGCTCGGGTCCTTGCGGCTCACCATGCGCACCGTGTCTCCCGAGTAGAGCTTCTGCATCATCGGAAAGCTCTCGTCCCCTGTAGAGGCCATCGGCCGCATATTGACCCCGTTGCCAGTCACCGTGTAGCGACCACTGGCCTCTGTCTCTTTGAGGTAAGCGCCGAAGACCCAACAGGTCAGGCCACCGGCAGGCTCCACCTGCGTCCACCCACCCAGGGTCTCGTGAACGACCAGGACTGTCCCTGCACCGAACTTACCGACGGGGATGCCGGCGTCGTCACGGATATTCCTGATGGTCACGCCAGCAGACCCGGCGACGTAGTATTTGGTCTCTTCGTTCTGTGCGTTGGCAGGGCTCGCTGCCAGGGTCGCGACGAGGGCGGCGCATGCCGTCCAGCGGGTGAAGCTCATGGTGTCATTCCTCATGTCCGATCCCCTCCCGGGAGGACAGTGCCAGTCGTTGCTCATCGATAGTTGTTGCTCAGCGATCAGGAGACCTCCGCGCTCTTGAGCGCGCAGGACCTCGACCACGCTGCGATCCTAGCGGTCTCGGATAGCAGTATCAAAACTCCTGTCGGACCTAAAAATGACGCCCTCGCCCGGTCTTGAAAGACCCCTCGGGTGCTGAAGCGCGAATCCGAAGCAGACACGGTGCGGACTCAGCCCCTCTCGAACGCTACCCTCCGACACCTTGGCCAATCCGAGCCCCGCACATGTCCTCCACGTGCGAATCGCCACCGGCACCGGCGGCGGTCCGGAGAAGACGATCCTCGCCTCGCCCCGGCACCTCGCCGGGACGAGCTGGGAGGCTCATGTCTGTTACCTGCATCTGCCCGACGACCCGGGCTTTGGAGTCATCGAGGAGCGAGCCCGTCAGAAGAGCGCCCCGCTCACCGGGATCCCAGAGCGCTTCCCCCTCAACCCGTTCACGCTCTGCAAGCTCCGACGCCTCGCGCGCGACCTCAAAGCGCGCGTCTGGCACGGCCATGATTACAAGAGCAACCTCTTCGGGCTGCTCCTGCGCCCCTTCCGCAAGCACCACCTCGTGACCACCGTGCACGGGTGGGTGCGCCACACGAGCCGCACCCCGCTCTACTACGCCATCGACAGGTGGTGCTTGAAGCGCTACGAGCGCGTGATCGTCGTGAGCGCTGACTTAGAGGCTGAGTGCGTCGCCATTGGCTGCGATCCCGAGCGCGTCATCCACATCCCGAACGCGATCGACGCCGAGGAGTTCGCGCGCGCCGCGCCGCTCGCCCAGCCCGAGGGGCGCCCGCTCGTCATCGGATCCCTCGCGCGACTCTCCCGAGAGAAGGGCTTCGGCCTCTTGATCGCGGCCGTGGAAGAGCTCGCGGAGGAGGGTCACGACGTGCGCCTCGTGATCGCGGGCGAGGGCGAGCTAGAGGG
>PVBE010320519.1_pt1 | contig 27898 bp, 21 predicted proteins | sample 1631181 | NCBI WGS metagenome assembly PVBE01 (sample SAMN08397723, study PRJNA350692) | Marine metagenome, whole genome shotgun sequencing project. | isolation source: water | place: Pacific Ocean | collected 2012-04
ACCAGTTACAGTAGGGGAAAATCTTAAATCATCACCTAATTTTAATTGAGCATCTCCAACTTCTAATCTTGCACCACCACTTTCAAATTGTACATAAGGTGTTAAATCAACATATTCTACAAGACCTGAACCAACGCTTCTTAATCTTCTTAAATATACGCCCATACCGCTTGAAATAGGATGAGTTATAGAAGTTACTCTTATTTTTTCAGGATTAATATATTCACCTTGATAAGAAACTTCAAATAAGCTTGTTCTTCCATCTTCAGTTTTTTTATCTTCGTTATCTTCAAAACCTAATTCAGGGTCATATATAAATATATTATCTCCTACTTCAAAGTCTCCTTGGATATCGTAGTAATCTAAATCTAAATCAATTGCTCTTTTAGTTCTTTTAAGTGAAGATAAGAATGCTCTAGCTCTTTCTTCTTTTGATATATGAGGATGTTCAGGTTCTGAAGCATAAACAACTCTTTCTAATAAGTTACCATTTAAGTCTCTATAAGGAATACTTTCATCAGTTACATCTAATGTATCAAAGTTTTCTCCACCAACTGTTTCTAAATATTCAACTGTAGAAACATATTCACTTGCATCAAAAGATGACTTAATTGATTCTGGACTTACACCAGTTATTGATGGGTCTTCTCCAGAAGAACCTCTTACAACTATTGTTGTTGCATTTTCATTCAATCCGTGACCTACAAATAAACTAGTCTTAGGTCCTACATCTATTAAAACTTTTCCTACATTAGTACCAGAAGGAATAGGTCTATCAGTATTATCTGAAGTTTTTCCTATTCTTATTTTCCATTCAGTATCTAATTGAGTAGAGATTCTATTTAAAGCTGATAAAACTGTTTCTAAATAATGAATACCACTGTAATGAGTAGAAGCAGTTTCTACTGCAGGTGCTGATGTAGGCACTGTATAAGATACAACTCCTGATGATGTATTTGTTGTATGCCTAGCAGTACCTTTAGTTATTCTTAATCCATCTAAATAACCATAAAAGTAATCTGCACCTTGTGATTTACCTATAGATAAATTTAATCCTTCTTCAGTCCATAATTTGGTATCTGGTTGAGGTATCTTTATAGATTTGTCACTTCTCCAAGTGCTAACCATTGTTCCATTTTTGAATGTATAAAAGTTATTTCCTTCTCTTGTTATTGCAAAATGATTCCATTGGTTATAATTAATAGTCCCTAATGACTCTCCTTTTGCAATATCAAAACAATCATCAGTAGCAGTACCACTTTCAACAGTACTTTGAGATGTTACTGAACGCATATAAACTTTAGAAGTTCCTGCACCGTTTTCATTTAAACCTATTATGAAAGAAGGTAAAGAGTTATGATGTGTAGAAGCTAAGACAGGACCATGTTTTGTAGCTGGTCTAGGTGAAGATGCTGCTGTAGCACCATGAAACCAAGAGTTAGCATCTTGCCAATATTTAGAATAATATGCTTGATAGTTAGGGTCTGATTCCCAATAATTAGCAGAACCAGCATCTGAATCATATATAGACCTATTTCCTGAGTAGTAATCTTCATAATCAACATTTACACCAGTAGAACTTTTACCTTGCCAGAAATCAACTGGTGGTAAAGGAACACTACCTATTTGGTCAATCATTTCATCAACAGTTAATGCTTGGAATGTAGCATCCTCCCCTACTTCAGTAAAATTTACAGTATTACCTAAAACTAGTGGGTTTGCTTGTCCACCTTGTGCAGATGAACCTTTTCTTACTTTCCAACCACTTGTCCCACCTTGAAGTGTAAAATAACCACCATACCAATCTTTTGGAGCATAAAACCAGTTATCACTAATTGGATAACCCTCATACCAATCATATCCAACTGCTAATGGGTCTGGGTCTACATTAAAAGCAGGAGAAGAAGGAGGTATTGAACCTGTATAAACACTTCCAGTTAATATAGTTTGTATATGTTTTCTATATCTTTTAACAGACCAAGCTTTAAAAGCATATTTACCTGATGTCTTTTGATAAACAACAGCCATAAACATTAGAGCAAAAGCAGCTTCTTTATATTCTGTTAAATGACTTGTAGTAGTTATAGCACTTCCGTTTCTTAGTGTTTGGTCTGTACTGTCTTTATATTTATATGTTTGTACAAACCAAGAATATTTAAAACCACCTGTTCCTTTATGCCATGCAATATTTACCATTGCATCAAAATGTGCTTGTGCTAATGAAGTTGTATAAGGAAAACATCCTGCTTCTAATATTGGATTACCACTACCGTCTGTCTGCTTAACCCAAGCTCCTGATGTTTGTGTGTATCTGTAAAAAGCATCTATTACACCTGAACCATAACTAATATCTACAGCAGTTTTTGCTAATGCTTTCATAAGAGCTATAGATGGTCTTGCTTTAATAAGTGTTACACCTGATGAGTTTGTTACTGTACTTCCATCTCCAGTATATTTTATTGGTATAGGTTCAGTATTTTTTAATGCTCCTGTTCCTCCAACTCCATCACTAGCAGAACCAGAAGCGTCAGTATCTATCCAGAAACCACCATCCGAATCTTTTGCATAATCTAAATCGTGTTCTATAGGGAAATAAATATTATACCAAGTACCACTAACTTTAACTCGTACACCATATTCTGAATTATGTAATAAATCATATAAGTTTAAGTTAAAAGTACCTGATGTCTTATATGGTACATTGTCACTAGTATTCCACATTCTTGTAGTCCCAGGTTTTATAAAAGAAACTGCAGTTTGTCCTATACCAAAAGTAGGGGTGCTGTTAATTGTTATATCCCAAACATGTCTTGCTGGGTCTAAAGGAACTTTACTGTAATAACCAGCACCAGTTGCACCAGTACCTGATTGACTGTAATAATCTGAAATACTTCCTGACCAGCTAGAAGAAGTAGGGTCAGCACTTGCACCAGCTATTAATTTTGTATCACCAGCATTTCTTAAATCTGCATATACAAAAGGAACTACTCCCTCATCAGTTGCTAGGTTGTCTATAAAAGTATTGCTTACTGTAGCATTAGCTAAATCAAATATTGCCATATATCATCACAAACTCTTCCTATACTCCCACCACTCTATTGTAAAATCATTTTTAGCAGGATGAAAATCTGGATGATAATCTACAAGAATATATCCATTACTATCTAAATATAATGAAGTATTGCCCCATTTCTTCTGGTCAGATTCTAAAGCTGCGTTTAAATAAAAAGTAGTTTTATGTTCTTTATCTGTTTCATCTGTATAAGCTTTAGCACCATCTGAACCTTCAAAATTAAGTAGTAAGTCTGTATCTTGTATAGTCTTTTCTGTTATAGTTCCCGGAAATACTGTTCTTAATCTACCAGTATCATTATTTCTTAGTAAACCGTAAGGTTGACCATCGTCGTTGTTTATTGTATATTCTAAAGTTTTATTTTCATAATTTCTAGGTTTCGAACCGTCGTTCTGGATTTCACTGACTCCAAGTCCTCTATTACCGGAATCTCCTAAATACAAAGACAATCCTGCACCTTCAATCTCAGCTATCTCAGGTTCTACAGATAATGACTGTATTACCCCTACGTACTCAGATGAAGGTAGCATTACATCATCTACCCATTCAGCAGCTTCCATTTCTGAATCTGTTACAACTATTTGGTCCCATGGTTGAATACCATTTAATATATAGTTAGGTACTAAAGATAGGTCTATAGAAACCGTAAACTGACCTTGTGCCATTAACTTTTCTGTAATAGGCATTAGGCTTTTACCAATTTTTGAAATTCATTTACATTATCAATATATTGTTTATACACACTATCTATATCATTATGAGCTAATGCAGCAGAAGTATCTGGGTCAATTAATTCATAACCTATACAAAATCCAAATATTGAACCTGCTGTTGCAGATTGAACCATACCTCTATTAGTTATAGCAGAAGTAGTGTTCATGCTCTTTAATGCACCTATAAACCAAAAGTTACCATCTTCTGGTGAGGTTGTTCCATCTTTTATATAACCCTTTGCAATATCTGTAGTATTAGGTGTAGTGCCAGGAACTGTATCAGGTGCGATGTTTATAAATGTTCCAGCTGTATAGTAATTTGTTATAACTCCAATATGATGCGCACCTCTTCTTAAACTAAAGTCAACAACTAATCTTTTACCTCTAGTACTTGCGTCTTTATAGGTTGTACATCTAACTACTACTAATTCAGGTCTATTTACTAAAATTTGAACTCTATGCCACCCTAAAAAGAGATTACCATGTTGGCTACTAGTTGCTGGTGCGCCTTCTGATAATGTCCATTCTACTTCTGTAGCATATTGATTTACATCCCAAATGTATGTACTAAATTTTGCAGATGAAGTACTTGTCCCTAAAACCATTTTTACAAGACCATTGTCTACTTCTAAAGTGTCTCCTACTGTCCAATCTCCTGCATTTTTACCACATTTAATACTTTTTGTTACTACATCTGATGAGTTAATACTTACTCTTTCCATATGGTTACCCATTCTGATTTCACAAGCACCTTTATAATAATCATCTACATCAAGGTTATATACAGCATTGTTATCTCTTAAAGTTTGGGATTGGTTTATATATAAAGTTGTAGTATCAGTAGCAGAATCAGTTGTTAAATTACTAGCAGTTCTTGCATTTCTTCCCGGTAAAGATGTATGTAAGTATCCAAAATTATTTCCCGGTGCTGCATGAAATTGTTCAGTAGTTGTAGATGTAACAAAATCATTTTCTAATAAAGCACCTGTCAATCTTGATTCAAATAAAACATCTCCTTCTTTACCTATATATTCCATACTCACTGAATAACTAATACTTCCTAATAAATATTTAGCTATATCTAAACTTGCACCTAATACTTTTACATAGCCGTTCATAGATGAATCACCATCATATCTAAATGGTACATGTTCATCCATTTGAGCCATAGATTGAAGTTCATCTCTTATATATTTTGCATGGTCAATTGTATGTTCTACACCACCAAGTTTTCCTTCTATATCTAAACTTTTTCCATCTAAACCAGAAGACATTGATAATGAACCCGGTGAGGTTATACTTAATCTTCCTATATGTACTTGGTAAGCCATTATGTGTTCCTTATTCCTCCACCAGCATTTCCTTCTTTATCTAGTCTTTGTAAAGCTTTCCTTATTTGGATTGCTGCTTTTCTAGCTGAAGCATTATCAACTGGTACACCTGTAACATTAACACTTAAGTTCTCTACTACTGTGCCTTTTCCACGTCCACCACTAAGTGGTTTAACTAAGAAACCAGAACCTGGAACAAACCTTACTTCTTCAGGACCATACTCACCAACAAGTGCTCTTCTCATTCCATAATCTCTACCACCCATAGCATAACCTTTTGCTGGATGTCTTCCACCATATTTATTTCCATAAGGAGCAGATGGAGCTCCTGGAACATTAGCTACAAAAGAAAGTGGATTTGAACCTACTGTAGGTCTGCCTATTGGTGGTATCACAGCTGCAACTTTTCTTTTTTGTGTACTTCCAGCCATATAATCTTCAATAGTTTCTATAACTCCATGAGCTACTGCAGCACCATAAGCATTTGCACCTGTTATACCCATTGCAGCAAGAGCACCTGAACCACCAGATTCTAAAGCTTCCCACATTCCTTGTATCTGACCAGTAACACCACCATATATACCCTGTAATTCAAGTAATGTCTCAATTTGTGAAGGAACTAAATTGTTTTGGAAATTTAACATTGCAGCGCTGACAGCTAAATCACTAGTTACCCAATTTTCTAAAGATGCATTATATCCCTCTTGTGCTGTTTTAACTAATAAAGTCATATTTTCTTGTTCATCTAATAATCCGAAATACTCTTCTCTTGTAGAAACAAGTTCATCTGATATCTTTAATGAATCTTCTATAGATTTATCATAAGTTGCTTGTGCTTGTGCTAACTGTAAGAAGAATAGTTCTTTGTCTTCAGGAGTTTTAAACTCTCCTTTCATTTCAGCTAATTCTTCTTGTGCTGCTTGAAAAGTTAATTGGTCAATAACACCTTGGTCAAACATTCTTGACATAGTTTGAACTTCCTGTTCTTTCTTTTGTATACCTAAAGCTTCTTTAGCAGTATATTCTCCTTTAGCTCTTTTTTCCATGTCACGTAAACTTATTAAATTACCAAGTATTCCTGCTCTTTCATCTACAGTTACATTTCCTACTCTTCCCTCTAGTTCTAATTTATTTAATTTTTCACGAGTCCTAGTTAATCTATCTTCTAAGCTAGCTTCTTGTCTTAGTTGAGAAGCATATCCTTGTTTAGCTTGATTAACGCCTAACAAAGCTTGTGTTCTAGCTCTTTCTGCATTTGTAAGAGCTGTTACTACACTCCACATTCTTTGCTGTTGTGTAATATATTGTGAACCAAAATTAATAACACTAGCTGTAAATACATCAAGACCACCACCGACACCTTGCCATTTTTGACCTGGTGCTCCTTCTGTCATGAAGTTAGCTAACCAAGTGTATGCATTGATACCGAATGACTCTACCATATTCAAAAAAGATTTTTCTTCAAAATCAAAACCTCTAAATACTCCATCAACAAAATTTTCTGCAAAGTCCATACCAGTTAGATTTACTGAATCAAATGAACCTTTAAGACCTATTACAAAACCAAGTGCTGTATCTTTACCCATAGCTATCATGACTTTAGAAGGAGAATGCAACTTTAAAGCTTTTTGCAATGCATCAACTACTTCATCACCCATTTCACCAAAAGCTGCTCTTAGCAGAGGGAAACCACCTTTCATACCATCTATAAAAGATGTAGTCATTTCATAACCCATATTCTTAAGGTCTTGCATATAATTTTCATCTATCATTAATGAAGGCACACCTAATTCTTGTGCATAAGATGGACCAGTTTTAAGAGCTTCATTTTCAAACATTTGAGCTGCTCCAGAATCTCCTAAGAACATTTTTGCAACATCTCTACCAGCAAGACCCATTGCCATGATTCTGTCTGCACTCATTTCAAAACCTCTTTTTCTAAGGAGGTTTAAGTCTGCTTCGAATTTCATAATTTCTTTTCTTTGCTGTCTTAATTTAGTTAATAAGCTACCCATAGTCTCCATAGGACTGAATGCCTCTTCTAAAGGTTTACCTAGTTCTAAAGCTGCTTTTCTTATTGCTTTAAAAGCTTCCTTCATCTTTATAGCTAATCTAAGACTCATTTCCTCAGTTACGCCTAGTTGTTGTTGTACATTCTTAGTAGCTGCTCTAGTTTCTTCATCAATTTCTTTCATAGTTTTTGAGTAAAGCTTCAAAGTTTCTATTGGTTTACCTTTTACATCAAAAACTTGACCTTGAGTTAATTCACCAGCTGTTACTAACATATCCAACTGAGCTTCTGCCATTTCAGTTGCTGCTACAACTAAATCTGAACTTGTATCAGCTAATGACCCACCTTTTTCAAATATTTTTGTCCAATCTCCACCTACCAGAGAATTGGCTGTTTCATTGAACGACATTACTTCTAATACTGCTTTACCTAAGTCAATATCACTAATAGTTGGTAGGTGTTGTCTAATTACTTTAGCAATACCTCCCATATAATCATCGAATGCTTTTACATCACCAGAAGTTATAGCTTGAGGCATCCAAGCATTTTGATAACCAGCAGGTTTAAATTTTGGTCCTCCAAAGAACTCTCCTCTACCTATAGCTCCCAACATTTCGTTTTTTGCTAATTGTTTTTCAGCATCAGTTGCATTAGCAACGTATTTATCCCACATATCTTGCATACCATCAAATATTTCTCTTTGAGATATTTCAAATTCACTAATGTCTCCTAAAGCACCATCGTACATACTAGCCATAAACTCAAGTGGACCTGTACCAGTACCTGTTTTCATTCCCTTCCATATTGCAGCTCTAGTATCACCTGTAAAGAACTCAGACAAAACACCATCTTTTATAAATAATAAATCTTTAAGGGCTTCTTCTACGGTAGGTATCTCTCCACTTTCTACAACACTTTGTATTGCTCTACCAATAGGGTCAGCCCATTGTTTAACTATTTGTTCTTCAGTTCCCATACCAGCTTCACCTAGCATGTCTATAAACATCTTGGATAAACCACCTCTTGAAGCTTCAGTTTCTACTAATAATATTCCTTCTATGTAAGATTTACCTACACTTATAGCTAGATTTCTCGATGCTTCGGTTATAGCTTTCTCTTGATTTTTTATGTAATCCTCAAGAGTCGTAATAATCTCTTGACTTCCACCACCAAAAATACCTTGTTCTGCACTAAGTAAATTTTGAGCTTCACTAACCAATGTCATGTTTCCTGCCATTTCTCTATAGCCATTAGATATCTCAAATATAGTATTCTTAAATTCTTCTAAACCTCTTGCTTCTGCACCACGTTGTGCAAACATTTTTATAAGAGGTGCTACAAATACAAGTGCTGTACCTATAGCTGCAAATGCTGATACTATACCTTTGAGTATTCCAGCAAATTTAAGTGATTTAGCAGCAGCTATATCAAAAGCTGTTGATAAACCTCTTAGCTCGTTTACCGGAACATTCATTCCTAATTTTTTCATTACCTTAGCTGCCTCGTCCAATTTTCCTTCATCTACAAGTTTTGAAGCTTCAAGCATTTGCATAAATCCAGCATCCATTCCACGCAGTACTGAACTTTTTCTGAATGTCTTACCTAGTCTCTTTCCTTTACCCGAACCGTATATTGTATTTAGATAATCCGATAAGTTTTTTTGTTTTTTCATTCCTTTACCATCAAAAGCCATTTCTTTAGTTGCATCTGTTGCACCAAGCATTCTTCCACCTTTTTTAGCAAAGAGGTTAGTCGCCCATCTTCTGATGCTTGAAGTGTTCCTATAATTCATCTCAGCAACTTGTTCATAGTAATTCGTCATTGCTTTGCCTGATTCCACTGTAGATTCAATCAATTTATTATTTGCATCAAACAATTGTCCACCAACCTCATTAACCTTTTCAAATGCATCTTTGAAATGTTCTTCAGGGTCTATACCTCTCATAAACATATCAGCACCCGGTCTAGCAGTAAAGTATGCTTTTCTTGCAGTGTCAGATTGTCTTCTAGCTTTTCCTGTTTGTAATCCAAACATACCACCCGCAAAACCAGGTACAACTCCTGCAAGTTTATCTGCCATTGATATTTGACTTCCTCTGAATCCTCGCAGACCAAATTCAGCTAAGTCATCTGCTTCTACACCTTTACCTCCTGCAAGCCCAAGACCTTGTAACACAGCAGAAGTACCACCTGCTCCCTTTGCTGCAGTTCCATAAATATCCATAGCTAGAGCACTCTGTGCAACATTTGCTGACATTTGTCCTGTGATTGTTTTCAATATCATGAATGTAGGAATAGCTTTTATAAGTACTCTTAAAATTCCTTCAAAATTCTGCATCATTCGATAAGTTATATTAGTCATTCCTTCTACAACATCTTTTGCAACATTAAGAGAGTCTGTATCTCCAGCAAAAGCTAACATACCAGCACCTACTATGTTCTTCAATTGTTGAATCTTCATAGCTAAAGTGTCGTATCTTCTTTCAGCTTCTTCGTTTAGAGCTATATTTTCAATAAATGCTCTGTTACCAGTTTCAATAGCATCGAATAATAAATCATTAGCTTTAGATAAAGCAAGAATTGCTTTTCTACTTCTAACTTGACCTAAACCTAATTCTTGTAAAACTTCTATATTAGTCATTCCAGTTCCTGACATATTGTCAAGACCTTTAATGAATAATGCTATAGCTCGTGTTGAATCTACTTCAAATAATCTAACGAACTCCATCATGTTTAGACCAGCAGTTTGAGCAAATAATTCTAAGTCTCTTCCTCCAAGCTGAACTGCCTGACCAGCTTCAGTCATCAATCTGACTATTGCAGTAGCACCTGCCTGTGCTGGCTGACCTATAGCTCTTAAAGCAGTTGCAAAAGCCAATGAATCAACAGCTGCATTATTTGTATCACCAGCTATTTGTGCAGTTGCAGTAGCAATCTGCATAGCTGAATTAACTATTTCAGACTCAGTAGCAGCAAAGTTGTTACCTAAATCTACTAAAGTTGCACCCAAGTTATCTAATTCTTGTGTAGAGCTACCTGTAATTTCTTGCAGTCTAGCCATTGCAAGTGCAGCGTCTTCTGCACCTAAGTTAGTTGCGATTGTTAACTTCTGTATAACTTTAGTAAATTCAACGATATCTGTAGCAGCAACACCTAACTGCCCACCAACAGCAGCAATCTCATTTAATTCATCTGTGGTAATTGGTGTTATTTTAGATAAATTAATTAATTGGTCAGAAATTTGTTTAAATGCTCTTTCTACATCCTGTACGTCTTTAGATATGTTTAATGTTTTCTTTACTCTTACAAATGATTCTTCAAATTTAGAAGCCGAAGCAGCACCTAGAGCCATTCCACCAGCAACAGCACCAAAAGCAGCACCAGAAGCACCCATCAGACCTCTAAATGTATTTGCTGCACCTAGAGTGTGTTGTTGCATCCTTGAAACTTCTCTAGAAATTTGTGCGTTAGCTGCTTTTAAGGATTTATTATCAAATCCTAAAAATATTCTACCTTCTAAGGAAAATGCTTTTAATGAATTGCCTTTTGCCATTAACTACCTATTTGTCTAAGTCTTTTAGTGTTGTACGAGACCCCAAAGAATCTGATTGTTCTATGAAGTCATCAATACTTATTCTAGTCCTTCGCTTCCCTCTTCTGTTCGCTTTCCTGTCTAGCTCTTGCTTATAATTACTAGGTCTAGAAGAAGTAGTAGTAGATTCATCATCAAGAAGACCTTCGTCTTTTAATGATTGTTCGTAGTGTTTAGCAAAAAACAATGACTTATCCATTGGTAAACCTGCAAGAAGTATTAAAAATTTTCTCCAAGTTACTTCTAAAGGATTTTCTACTTTATACCAGCGGTAAAAATCCGCTTCTAATTTACCCCAATCATAGAGAATCTCCATGAGGGAAAAGTTTATTCTTTTGGGTCGCCTTCGTCTCCTTCGGCTTCCACTTCAATTTCATCATCTGCATTGCCTATTCCATATTGGTTCAATAACCATTGCAATAGTTCGTCTAGTTGATTCCATGTTGCACCGTTGTCTAACATTTCATCTAGATTTTCTTTACCAACTAATGACTCAAGCCATTCTGGTAAAGAGTTAGCAGACATACCGCCTTCATCGTCCATAAATCTCATTTGAGTTAGGACCACTTTAGCTGGTAATTGTGAGGCAAGTTCATATTCGTGACCTGCCATCTTAAATGTAATAGGTTCTTTATCTGCTTCTGTTAAAGCAGCATCAAAATCCTTATAACTGTTATCGTCGACCATACCGACCATCTCCTCGTTTATTCTAATACTTTATATTAAGATAAAACTATCAACTATTAGTTAACATCGTACTCTGTAGTATCATTAGTGTTATCAATGATTCTAAAAAGTTTATACTTTCCTCCAGCATTACCAACATGAAATGTTGAATCTGGAACAAGTAATTTAAACTCAGTAGCAATAACCACTTTTTGTGGTGCTTTTGCATGTTGCATTGAAAATGCTCCAACAGAGACTGCTCTAGGCATTTCTACATGCCTGTCTGCACCCGCTGGTCCTTCTGCGATTAGCAATAAAGCTAATTCACTGAAAGAGTTTGTGTCTGGAGCCACAACTACATCATATCCTGATGCAAAGTTGCTATCGTCTGCTGACACGTAAGCGTCATTTTGCCCCATTGCAACAGCTAAGTTTTTGAGTGAAGCTTGTGAAAGCTCCCCCATTAACCTTGCTTCCTGAGCAGTTTTAATTGACTTAATCGGGTCTACTTCTTCAGCGACTAGAATGTCCTCGAATGTTCTATCCATTTCGAGTGTCCAACCATCTTCGGAATAACCGATATCTCTCCATTTCGCGGCGTCTACTGCTGCCCAAGCACCAGAGCTATCACCAGGATATGCGAGAGAAGATGTTGTTCTATCAGCTGCATAAAGTACACCAGTTCCGATTAATACTTCATTAATCGCACCGCTTGTATAAGTTGCCATATTTTAGTACTCTCCTACTACTCTTCTTCTTCTATACTATCTTCGAAGATTTCCCCATTTTGAGGAACTTCAGAGTCGTCTCCAGTATCTTCTGACGCTTCATTGTCTTCCACGTCAAAATCACCGTCGTTTGTGATAAATATTCCCATGTTATTGGAAAGTAACCTATCAGCCACTTCAGCATCAACCTCTACCCAATTGTTCTTGTTAAAAACTGTACCAGTTACAGTATCACGTACTGTATCTGCCTTTGTAAACAAAGGTCCAACTTTTAATTCGACTTTTTTATCTTTGTTATTATCAAACATAATACTTAAATGATAGTTTCATTTGATATAGAGTGTGGTATTTAAAAGAAATTAAACAGCTCGATACATCATGGCTAAACCAATGTCATATCTTCCTAAACCAGTTGCAGCTTCATTAACCCTTGCAGGTAATTGAGGTATATCTATACCTAATATTTTAGCTCTAGTATTTGTAGTTCCTGTTGTGACATATTCATTTTCCATGTTAAAAGCTTCTTTTACTATTGCATTTGCTACTTCCATAGCTTTACCATAATCTGGAGCAGATGTTGTTCCATCTCCACCCCATTGTCCTGCAAAACATTGAACAGGTATTATTGCTGATTGCATATGAACTTGGCTAGTAGGTCTAAGTAATATACCACCAGCTCTTTGATATGTAATAAAAGGCATAGCAGCATCTCTAGGTAACCTAGTTGCTATTCTTGTACCAACTAAATCTGTTATAGAAGATTTACTTAAAAGCCATGCTCTGAATATAATCTCTGCATCAGCTGGTACTGGTTGATTTGTTGGCACTATATCTCCTTATACACCTTAATAATTAAAATTTATGTAATAATCTACTAATGATTGTAGTTGGTCTCTCTTAATATTTGCAGCTTTTCCACTTTCATCAAATTGGAAAACATTCACACTACTGTTTGCATTTGAAAGCAACCATTCTACGAAACGTCTTTTGCCCTGGGTGCCACCAACTGGAGATAAGCCTTTTGTTATTAAATCATTCATAAGTGCTCGTCTTTTATCCGGGTCTCTAATCTTTGATAGCATAACCCCTATTAACTCTTCCATTTGGCTATCTGAAACTTTAAAGATACTCTTTCCTTCTGCTATATCTTTTCTTGTTTGCTGGTTGAGAATACTTGTGTTCTCTAATAATGTATGGTATTTCTTATTATAAAATTCTTTTGTAATCTCAATAGAGCTCATTGCTTCCAAACTCCTCCAGCTTCCACTTACATGTTTTCCTTTAAGTGCAAACTTAGCAAAATTTTCAAATTTTGTAGAAACCTGTTCTACTTTTCTTGGTTTACTTGCGTCATATAATGGTTGACCAGAACCTTTATCTCTTTTTCTTGCATCAATTGACACACGAGATATGTCACCCAGGCTTTGTGGTGTTTGTTTGGCAATATAGTCTGTCCAACCTTTATACCATATTCCTTCTCTCTGGCTTAACCTAAATTCATTTTCAATAATTTCTTTAGTAGAATGGAATAAATTTTCTGGGTCTTTGTTAAATATTTCGTCAACAAAAGCATCAATCTCAACTTGAGTATATGCATCCCCTAATTTCAAAGTTGTTCCTGCTGCCGATTCTTTTATACCTCCTGTGGTATATTTAGTCTGGACTTCATCTAGAGTCAATCCTATTGCAGCCATAGTTTCATGGTCTACATCTGTTAACTCTCCGCCTTGCTTTTGTATTTTGCTAAAGAACAAATCAGTTGCATTAGTATTTCCGTCAAAAGTAAATATTTTTTCTGTCTGTATTATTTCTTCTGTATTCATTTTTTTAGCTCGAGTTACACTAAATATTCTTCTTACTACTTGAGGGTTTTCCATTTGGCTGATTACCCTCATTTTATTATCAGTTCTAAGAGCATATCTGTACAGGTCACGTATTATTTGTGTTTTATCACCAATCGCAGCCATACCTGTTTCCATCATTACTGCAATTCTTTCTATAGTATTTAAAACCTCTTCTGGTGAATTAAATATATCTCCAATCATTGTTCTGGAAAGCATTGTTTCTATACTTCCAGCCATTTTTCCTGCAACTCTACCTGCATAAACTTTCAGAACTTGTTCAGCATACATTTTTTGTACATGTCCCATGTCAACAAATATTTCTTTCATATTATCTTCAATAATTGCCATGTATGATGCAGTTAAATTAGCTTGTAACTGAGTCCTGTTACCAAATAATTGCATAAAAGCTCTAAGTTCTGTGTGCCTTGCTGCATTAACACCTGTACCATAGACTACGGCTTGTACATCCAAGAAATTAGTAGCATTTATATTTGCAGCTAATCTTATTCCAGCTCTAACACCGTCTGGATGTTGTAGCATTTTAGTTAGTCCATCTATTGTTCTTTTACTATCTAGACCGCCTGAAATAGCTAAATCTGTATACCTTCTTACATCTCTACCATCTAATATGTACTCATAACCTTTAGCACCTGTTATATGTTGAGCGCCTTTTAAATAATTTTTTGCTTCTCTATGTGCATTGTTGGCAATTAATTGTCTATATATCATAGGGTCAAATACAGGTACATAAGGCATTCTCCCAACAAGTGATTGACCATCAACTTGCCAAACATCAGCAAAAGATGCTGGCTTAACTTCAAAATGTTTTCCTGTTACGGTATTTCGAGCAAAACCTGCTGCACCTAAACCTGCTGTTGATATTTTTCTATTAACTGGTCCAAGAGAAGTCATCTTAAACTCTCTATTGCCAAAACCTTCTACTGTCCTATGTAACCATCTATCTGCTGAAGTATCTTTTTGAAATAAACTTTCTGCGTCTATATATCTTGCATCATTACCAGTAGGGTCAAAACCACTATCTAATTCATGAGGACCATATGTACTCTCAGCAGTATCTTGAAAAGCATTCAATGCTCTTCTATTCTGTAATCTAAAATTATTTCCCTGCATCTTTCTTCCACGTTGTCTTTGTGACCTCAAAAATACTTGTTGAGCAATTATCATTTGAGCCATTCCGCCTCTATGTTTTTTATCCGTACGTTGCTTTTCTCTATCCTTCATAGACAATCTTTTAACATCTGGATTTTTACTAGTCATTGAAACAGTTATATCTCTACCTAATGTTTTTTCAAAGCTTTTAAATTGCGCACCAGAACCTAAACCTAAGTATGCAGCAGTTTCACTTGCTGCTCTTGTAAAAAAGAAGCTTGGTAAATAAAACATACCATCTGACCTCATACTATATCCACCTTTACTATCAGTTGCTGGTCCACCATATTCTATAGCAGCTATATCTCTTACTGCGTCTGCTAACATTTCTGTTTTAGGTGCAGACACACCAACAACTACTGCTGCTTTTAATATAAAGTTACTACCTCTTGCATCTTTGGAATTTAAAGGAACTATATGTATAGATTGAACAATATCTTTTTTGTCTGGAATAAAGTTATTAGATTCTCTATTCCCCATAGCTCTTTTCCTCTGTCTAGTTCTTTCAGCTTCAGTAGAAGGTGCTAGAAGTTTTGTATTTGGGTGCAATCTTTTTCCATTTACAAATTTAATATTATTCATATCAGGTTCAAAACTTCCTGATTTAGGATTAGCCCAACTAGATGGAAAATCTCGTTCATTTCGATACTGTATAGCAGCTGTGTTCATCGCCCAACCCAATTGGTCCTCACCATATTTAGATAATTGATGTATATCTCTCTTATATTTTTGGTTAGTCCATCTATATTCATATGATTTATCTACTCCACCACCACCCGTATATCCAAATTCAGCAGTTTCATTAGGTTGTGAATAATAAGACCCATCCTTTTTCATCTCGGCTCTTCTTCTTATTAATTTGTCATTTTCAAGTTGCTTTGCTCTTATTTTTTTATCGTGAGCTATTCTCCATGCTCTTTTATCCGATTCGCCATCGAGCCCAGTATGACCAAATGTCTGCATTAATTTACTTATCTCTTCCTGATTTTTATGAATTATTGCATCAATACCAAGTGGAGCTTGCATCATGTCTCCAGCATTACCTTTTCTATAATGCGACCTATTTGAAGCATAATTTAGTGAAGCATGACTTCTATACCACCTCAGTTCCTCTCTTCCAAGTTCGTCGTTCCATTGTTTGAACGCAAACTGCATAGGGTCAACAGCTCCCTGTATACTTGGGTCATAAAATTTAGCATTCATACGCTCTCCTGTTCCAGGAACAATTATTCCACCACCTGCGAGTCGATATCTTGTCAAATCATTTGCTATTTGGCTTCTTTGATTGAGTACCTCTCCTTGCATTATGTCCATTGCGTCACCCCGCTTACTATGCAATCCGACCATCTCCACATCTGGATTATTTATACCTAATGACCGAAGGGCACCTTTCATTGCTGCGTCACCTTCACCAGTGTTTGCTAATCTTTGGACTTTTTCAAAAGCTTTCAAACCACCTGAGACACCCTGAGCATCTATAACATCTGGATTAACTAATAGACCTGCAACAGATGATGCTATATTCTTATAACCAAGTCCATTAACATTTTTTGCAAATGCTACTAATGCTTGAGCTTCACTCGTTAAACTATTAACACCCCTTGCAGCTTCACCTTGTAAATTGGAACCAGCAAGACTTCCTGACATTCCTACATTTTTTAAAGCTGAAATTAATCCCAACATTTGCATATTAGCATTAGCACCCTTTGTTATAGGTGGTAGATTTAATGCTGCAGTCAACTTATTAACTTCTTTAGCAAATTTAGGGTCGTTAGCTGCTACTGCTGCTTTTGTAGACAGCTTACCAATATTTCTTTGGTCTGCCATAAAATCATCCATATTTACTCCACCATCTTTTACAAATACATCACTAACAGATTTGTCTATTTTTCTATTACTGAAACCTCTCAAATCACCCCTATAGCGTGTTTCTTCTATCCCAAACTGCGAAGCTTTTGGTCCTCCAAGATAATATTCATTTCCTACAACACCATCTGCTGTATTCAATCCAGACTGTCTGTACATTGACCTCATAGCATTTCTTCTGTAGTCTCTGGTAGATTCTCTTTTCACTGCTCTAACATGACTATGTAAGTGAGCACTTTCTTTCATTATGGCAGATTCCATATAGTCCATCATCATTGCATCAACAGTGCCTTTTACATTCGCTTCTGGATTAAATCTTGAATCTACAATACTTCCCATTATTTCTTCAAATCTATCATTAGTCATCATAAGATGTTCACCCTTACTATCTACTACCCCCTGCCGAGCATCAAATTTATGTATTCTTTTACCTGCATTTTGTTGAGCAAACTGTTGAGCTTGTACGAAAGGGTTATTTCTTATAGGGTCTGGAGCACCAGTAGCTGCTCTCATATATGTTCCCATTTGCCAGTTATGTAAGACATTATCTTTTCTAGGAACCATTCCTTGTTTTAATATTTCCCTATCTATAACTTCTGGATTGAACATAGCTTTAAATGCTTCTTTTTTACCTTTGCCTCTGTTAATTGCACGAATAGCACCTGCTGATTGCCTACCAAAATATATACTTGAATACCTATCTATCATTCCTACACCAGTTTTAGGAACCAATCCCCTAGCTTTTGGAATAACTTGTTTAGCAAAACCTAATGTTTGAGCACGTCGCGATGTAGGTCTTATACTTCCAGTTTTAACTGAAGTAGAAAGTCTTTTTACTGTGTTAAGTGTTTGTTGTATATCATAAGGTAAAGATACTAGACCAGCCATAGGTACGCCAAACATTCTAAGAGTTGACATGTTATAACCAAGTGCATATCTTAATTCAGAACCTTTTAGATTTTTAAGAGACTTGAATAAACCAATGCTATCAGGACCAGCAAACAGTGCTGGTTTAGGAATAGCCATTATTCAAATATGTGAGCAGATATAACTATACCTACTACATTACCGCTCTTGTTTTTAGACTTTCTTACAGCATCAATTTCATAAAATAAAGTTGCAGTAGTAGTATTCTGTAATCTGTCGTTAGCTTTTATATCTGGATTATCAGGAAAGTATATTGTAAAGTTTTCTGAAATAGTATTTCTACCACCTTTAGCTTCAGTAGTTCCAGATGAATCAATTTTGCACATTACATTAGATAAATGTGCTTGCCATGTTTGGCTTTCTATACCACGTTCGTCTACTGCTGAACCACTGATTCTCTGTATATTTATTGTATCTCTAAAAAGTCTTTTGTGTATTTGACCTGCCATATACTATAGACTAACAGGCAAAATTGAATTAATTTACCTTTAAGTCTCTTGCTCTCTTAGCTCTTCTAGATTTAGAACGACAGTTTTTACAAAATGATGTACCACTATCAAAAGAATTAACTGATAAATCTTTTTTACACATATAACAAGTTTTTTTATCAGGTTTTTCATTAGTAGAGCTTTTAGCTATTTTTTCTATGCAGTCTATACAATATTTATTACGACCATCTCTATATTTTTGGCTTCTAACAAATTCTCCTATATCTTTCTCTTCTTGACAAAGAGCACATTTTTTAACATCTGGGTCTAACTTTTTCTTTCTTGATATTTCTTGTGCAGCTCTAATTCTGTCAGCTGTAGTTATATCATCTACCATCCAAGTATGAAAGGCATCTCTTCCAATAGGTAAATCTTCAAAAGTTTTTAGATTTGTTACAGTATAAATACCTGATTCTATTTTTTTAGCAACATCTTCAACAATGTCATAATCTACTGAATACTTTGAACCAACACCACATTCATTTTTAATTTGTCTGACTCTTTCTGCAGATATACCCCATTCATCAGCCCATTCTTTTAAAGTTTTATCAGGAAATGATTGAAACTGAAATCTTGCTGTTTCGAGAGTAGGTGCTTTTCTATTAGGCATAACCTAATTATATAAAGAAATTTTTTCTAAACTTACCTAAAATTTGCATATCTGACCCAGCTAATATTGAGACAGTACTCATTCCTATATTTCCCACATAGTTAACTGTATAATCTCCCATAGATTCTGAATCAGCAGCTGTAAAGTTAGATACTTGTGATGAGGTTTGTGCTACTATTTGTGCAGCTTCTTGTTGTGAAGATAAAACTAATTCTGATTCTAATAATCTAGCTGAAGCTCTAGCACTTACGTATCTAAATGCTCTAGGGAGTGCTGTACCTGTACCTCCACCAGTGTTATAACCAGCTGTATAGGTAACAACTATATTATCAGGATAAGCAAAAGACCATCTACTTCCTACTCTTCTAAGTCTTCCATTTTCATACCAAACATAATCTTCTTGATTACCTTGTGTTAATGTAGCTCCATCTTCTGTTATTGAAGTGACTGAAAGAACAGGTCTTTGTTCTAAAAATAATTCTTTAGTTTGATTGCCAGTTAATGTTTCTGTATGTGATGCATAGTCAATGTCATACCCAACATACTCTCTTATAGCATCATCAACTAATGGTATAAGGTCATTTGTTAAATGGGTTTCTAAGTCTGAATGAAAATCAATTAATGCAAATGTTTGTACATCTGCAGCTGTAGAGAAAGCCATATGTTAGCCCTCCCTTATTACTTAGATTCTTTTTCGACTTTGGCTGCTTTATTCTCTGCTGGCTTTTGGGCTTTAGCTTTCGCTGGTGCTGCTTTTTTAGGGGCAGCTTTCTTCTTTCCCCAACCTTGCTCTTTGAGCCAATCAGTTGGATACTCTTTTCCAGCTTTAGCAATCATATCAGCTTGACTTACAGGTAAGTCTGCTGCTACGCCTTCCCAAATCTTTCCGTCAGGTAGCTTCCAAATATTCTTTTCTGGTACTGTATACATAATTATTATCTTACTCCAATTATTTTAATTTTGAGTCCTTTGACTCTTCGACAATTACCTTAACCTTCTCCTCATCAGAAACTTTAGGTTCTTTTATTTTGTATTGTTCAATTATTTTTTCAGACCTTTTTAAAAAGTCTTCATCTTTGACTACCATTCCAAACATTTCTAGTTGGGTTTTTACATCTTGTGGATTCATTTTACTCCTTTGGTTATAAGGGCGAATAAAAATCCGCCCTTATAAACCATAATAGTCTTATTACATTTGTGTTATTTTACAAAATGCAGTTGGACGATAGATTGCGAAACCTAGTCTCATTGTCAATCTAATGGCTAACTGATTCTTTGTAAAGAAGTCACTATGGCTGTCAGAAACAGCAAGGTCTACACCTTCTCTCATAACAACTTGTGCAGCGTCTCCGCCACCAAACTTACCAACTAATGTAGTACCAGCAGCAACAACGGTAGATGGAACGACTCTTAAACCCCAAAGTCTTGGAGTTACTGCGTCACCAAATCCGCCTGCAACTGCGAATAAAGGATTCTTAGCTGCAGCACCACTTGTTGTGGTTGCAACATCTGTAACAGATGTTATAATTTGATACCAGTCTTCAGGATTCATAACGATAGCATCCGCTTCAACGAATGCATCTTTCCTGATTTCTGTTATAGCTTGATAAATTTGTCCCAATCTTCCTAATTCTCCAGAGTATGAACCAAATGCAAAGGAATTAATTCCTGATTTGTTCAATACACCAGTTAGGTTGGGGGCACTTCCGTCACCGTCCATAAGTTGATTGTCTAATCTCAATTTCATCATTGTTGATAGTCTTGAGTTGACATAACCTTGGATACTAGCAACGTCACTTAGCAACTCGTCTGTTACAGGTAAGAAAGTAGCAATCTTTCTGATTGATTCTGTTCTTTCTGTAAAAGCAAGAGCAGATTCAGCCATGGCTGCACCTTCTGCTGCTTCAGCAGCTGCATTTGTGAAAGTTGTTTCTTCAAGATACACGTATGCATTTTGGGAAGTTTGAATTTGGTCAAACAATCCAATAACGCTATCCGGGTCTCTTAAAGCAGACTCTAGAATTCCAGGAGCTCTTAGACTCTCTGGTGGATAACCAGTTGTATTTAAAGTAGTTTTAAATTCAACATGTGAATCTACACCTTTAACACCATTACCTACATAGCTCTTGTAAGAATCAGTATCTGTAAACATTTCGCCTACAGTTTTTACTGAATCTTGTTCAGGAACTATATTAGGAATAGCATTAACAGGAGCTTCTTCAGAATCCACTTCTAAAGCTTTCTCGTTCTGAGCTTTGCTTTCTTCGACTTTTAAATCATCAACAAGTCCAGAAAGTTCTGTGTTGTAACCAGAGATTTTCTCTTTGGCTTCAGCAGTGTACTTGCCGTCTTCTGTTGGATTATCGAATACGCTTTTTAGCTCTTCACGAGATTTTTGAATTTGCTTTTTAAGCTCATCAATTTTACTCATGTTTTATATTCTCCTATAATTAGGTTTATTTTTTAGACGACAGGCTCGTCGTCTTGTACGTCAATATCCACAGTATCAGCTAATAATTGCTGACCTTCCGCCCACACGTCATCAAAGTTGTCGTCAGATGATTCACTGTTATCTTCCTCAACGGCTGTTGGAGCATCAGCATCAACTTCTGGTTCTACTTCAGCTTCTTCTTCAGAAACTTCAGCTTCTTCTTCAGTTATTACTTCTGGCTCTACAACCTCGACTGCTTCAGCAGTTGGGTCTTCAACTACTTCAGCTTCTTCAGTGGATTGTTGTTCCTCTACTTCTAACTCTAAAGCACCTTCTGTACCAACTTCATTGATAAATTGGTCCACTTCGGTCCAAGCATCATTTAGGTCTTCTTGTACAGCTCTGAGTGCTTCAGTCGCTTTGACTCCGAGTTTCCTACCATCTTTAGCACGCAACATCGCTATGGCGTTAGCCCGTACTATCAAGTTATCCAATGCAGCAAGCACATCCTTAACTTGTTCTGAGAAAGTTTGACTTTTCTCGGACATCTCTTTGTCTATATCTTGCTCTTCTGAAATTGCAGCAAGATAATTTGCAGAATCTTTTCCAGGCATAATTACTGTTTCACCCTCGAGTTCTATCTCGTGAGTTCCTTCTATACCTAGTTCTTCTGCTCTCTTTTCAGCATCCTCTACAGATGCATAACCAGCTGAGTCGTTATTGCAATTACAATTACAATTACCTTTTTCTTCCTCAACTTCTTCATCAGCTTCTTCGGCTGGGTCTGGCTGGTTCATACTTTCAGTACTCATAACACCTTTTTCATCTTCATCAGAAGTAGCACCTACAATTTCTTTAAGTAGTTCTTCATTTGATTTGATTGCCATGGTGTATGTGTCTTGATTAGCACCAACTAATACTGGTGATACTTCAAAGACAGTTAGGTCTTTTAGATACCTAGCGTCAACTTCTTCGTCTTCACCTTGTTCGAATGGTGCAACTTCAGCATCATTGACTTTATAGCCAAATGACCACTGTTGCATGTCGCCCATATTTTTTACTATTTTATAAGCTTCTTTGCCAGAATCAGTGTCCATGAAGAAACCGCCTTCAAATGTGGCTTGTCCTTCATCTTGTGTGATTTTTCCTTTTCCAATCGGCATGTCCCACTTGTGTGCCCATACCATAGGTACATCTCCAGACTTAAATCCGGAATTAATTGAACCGGGAACGACTACGTCGCCGTCAGAATCTATACTATTGAATACTGAAAAGACAGCAGAAACTTTTCCTTCTTTATCTTCCTTTAATTCAAGGTCGATATTTTTAACTTCTTTATCAGACATAGCTATTAATATTCTCCTCTGTTAACAGATTTATTACGAGGTACGCTATATATAGTATTTTATGTATGAATGTCTAAAAAACGTGGTATTTAATCGTCTTTTTTAAGTTTTTTATTAAAGGTGTATTTGGGCTCTTACTTACTTATTCTTCTTCGTCTTTAGATGAGAGACTGTGTGAACTTGGTAGTAAATCTTGGTCATAAGCTTTTCTCTTGAATTGCCCATGCCTCAATGCATATAAGAACCCGTTTACTCTTGCCATACCCCAACTCTCAGCAGTCTTAGTATCCTGCTTAACATCATTAGGGTTTGAGCTAAAAGCACTTACACCTCTATAAAAAACTTTAACTAACGTTCTAGCATTTGTTTTATATTGTGGTTTGATAGCATTATGTTTTTCAACTTTTTCAGATATTGCTTTAGAAATTTCTTTAGGCAATTCATTCAGAGCTGAAGTGTCTACAATGTCAACAGCAGTATCAAGTGCTTGTTGTCTTCTAGACTTAACTATCTGTTTTTGGTCATCTAGGATTTTTTCCATAGCTTCATAACCAATACTTAATGTAATCCCAAATTTAACAGCGAGAATTACGCCATTTAATCTGAAGTCATTAATGTGTTTTTTACCGTATTGGTCTCTTCTATTAACCCATTCAAGAGTATTTTCACTTCTATCACCGTTCATGTATTTTGTCCACATGTCAAATGAATTAATGTCAGTGTTAACTCTTCGCCAAATCTCTGGAAATTCTTTTTTTAAACTTTTTGCATATTCATAAGGAAATTCTTCATATTTATCGAATACTTCCTGAGTTGTTTCTTTACTAGATTTCTTTAAGTTCCGTAAGTATGCCTCTGCTTCTTTTTCAGTATCAAAACATTTAATAACTTCATTATTATCATGTTCTAAACAACACCATGAACCATTAGGCATTTGAGCTACATACTTTCCTTCATTTCTTGGTTCTTCATCCATTACAATTTTTGGTTCTCTAAAATTAGCCTCTGGATAATCTTCAAAACTAAGTAAATCTTTTTCTTCAACAACTTCATTAGTATCAGCTGCTCTTAATTGTTCCTGACTAGCTTGTTGTCTATTAGCTTCAGGCATTTCATTTAGTATGGCTTGACCATCTTCATCAACCTGTATCATATTTAATGGTCTCAGATAAACGCTATGTCTATCGTCGACTTCTAATCCTACTGCTTTTCTAGCTTCTCCAATAGTTATCCAACCACCTTGGACACCTCCGTTAACTCTCTTGTAAAGATTGTCTATGTCACCTTGTAAAGCACGAACACTATTAATGTCATATTCACATTCTATACGTGAGTCTTTACCAAAATCAGGTTCTAATAATTGATGTGTTAATTCTGAAGCTACTGTTCTCCACATAGGAACTAATTTTTGTTCAGTAAAGAACTCTCTTAATTCTTTTGTATTGTTATAAGTAGCTGAGTCTAAACCAGCTCCAAGACCAGCAAGGATAGCTGGTACACCAAGAACGGCAGATACTCTTTCTTCAGGGATTCTTCTTAATTCTGTTAATTTCATTTGGTCTGGTGAAAATGAAACTATATCAACATTCATAGCACCAGATAAAACCATAGGTGCTCCTCTATTCTGACCACCAAACTTTTCTTTATACATTGCAGATATTGATTCTGCTTCTTCTCTAGTAGGACCACCATAGCCATCATTCCTAGGTGTAAGTACAACACCTGGAACAGCCATGTTATGTAATATTGCAGCTGCATATTGTCCAGCAGCTTCATCTCCTAAAATTTCTCTTAAAACACTCTTTAATGGTGCATGACCTCTTCTGTGGTCATTAGGGTCTATTCCTTGTCTAATATGAACAACATCATCAACAGGTAATTGTATTTTTTCACCTTTTCCATGTACGTAATAATCGTAATGAGTAATTAATTTGTCTTCATTTCCTCTGACTTCTATTAAGTGAGGCATCAAAGGAACTAATTCTAAAACTTTACCTCTTGCACTTCTGTTTTTGTATAGAAATGCGTCTCCTATTGTATTTAAAGCTAAAACTATATAATGAGATAGTAAATTAGCAGACATAAATGGGTTTGGTCTTGTATATAAGTCAGTTAAAGGGTGGTCTTTTACATATTCTTTATCTCCAAAATCAGTACCTTTTCTAACTATTTTTAATTTAGGTTCTGAAAATGAAGTTGCTAAAACATTTAAGCAAGCAACAACTGCTGAGTTTCCTGAGCCATCGCCTATTTCTCTAAGTTTATCTGATTCAAAAAATCCTGATGATGTGTTATAACCATATACTGAAGCATCATTGCCAAATAATTGGTTGAAATTTGACTGTGCTTTTGATTCAGCTCTCCTACCAGGCACAATAAAATCTAATGCCTTTTGAAACCTACTCTTCTCTTCCATTTACCACGCTGTCCATTCACGTCTTGTCTGTATTGACTGTGCTGCGAGACCCAGAGCATCGACTTGGTCGTCATGTGCTCCAACAGGGAAAGTCAATAATTCTCTCTCTAGTTCAGGCAACCACAATGCATCTTTACGAAACATAATTTCGCCTGCCTCCATCCTAGCCGATAATGGCAAAGCTTTGGTTATTTTATCCTTTTCTGCACGTATTTCATTGACTCTTAAACCAGCCCTACCAGCTTCTTGAATAAATGGTTTTGATAATCCTTGATTTTCCATACAAACATACTTCCAATTATATTTTCTTGATTCTCTAAGCATCATTGGAACTATATCTGGTCCTTCCATCTTTACTCTGACAATATCTTCTACAAATACTTGATTACTAGGTGTTCTTGCACAAGAAGCAATTACTGTATAGTCTGAAGTTTTTTCTGTTGTTACTGCTACATCAACAGCTCCAAAGTGTTCTAATTCTGTTGGTCTATATTGAGAGCCACCTCCAATATACATTTCACCATTGTAATCAAAATAAGACATCCATTCTGGTTTGAATAAACCTTGACCAGCTTCAACAAATTCAGCCATGTATTCTTGTGCAAATACAATAGAACCTACTTCAGTTTTTGCTGATTCTATTTCATCTGGGTCGATAGCAGGGTTATCAAGAGTAGTAAACCTAAACCTATCCCAATTTTTTTGTTCTCCAGCTGTTTCCCATAAATCGTAAAACCAATTACCTATCCCAAGAGGTGTGCTGATGAATAATGCACCACCTTTTCTTTCAGTGAGAGTAGGTCTTAAAACTTCTTGCCATACTTCTGGTTTAACGAAAGCAGCTTCGTCAATAACGATGAAGTCTAAACCTTCACCTCTTAGTCTTTGCGGATTATCAGCAGACTTACAAGCAATGAAACCGCCATTAGGAAATATGACTTCCATGTTAGCGATGGAAATTTTAGGTTCAATTTCTTTAGGAAAAGAAAGGGCTGCATTTTCTAACGCTCTCCAACCAACACGAGCAATACTAAAAGTAGGAGCAACCCACCAAGCTCTACCTCCAGCCAATGCCGTTTGGATGCAAAGTTGTACACCCAACCTAGTCTTGCCAAACCTACGACCAGCACAAAGTATTTTCCACCTTGCTTCAGAATCTGCCACTTGCTTTTGTGCTTTATGGAGAGAAGGAAGTTCTGGAACATATATAGGCACTATTCCTCTTCTGAAACTACTTTAAGATTATTTAACCCAAGTTCGTTTTGGACTTGTCTAAGTTTTTTTATCATTCTTTCCGTAGCTATAATTCTTTGCTTCCAATTCATGTGCTCTTGTTGCTCATTTAACTTTGAAGGTTCTATTACACAAAGACTAAAGTGTTCACCTTCTAGTTGTTTAAGTTGAGTTTCTACAATCAGAGCTTTATCTTCATGGGTTACATAATCATATGAAAATTCGTTATTCATTTCACCACCTAAATTTAGTTTTTCTTGCTTTCGCAACTTTTGCTAAGCCTTTTTTACTCAATTCACTTGGGTCACCTTCAAACTCTATATCCATAGGTGTTTCAAACATTACGCCTTTAGATATTTGTCTTTTGGTAAGAGATTTACATTTGATACATTTAATAACAGGTTCTTCTTTAATCCCATATGTAACTTCAAACAAGAATTCGCAATTTAAACACTTATGTTCATATCTAGGCATCTCATTTCTCCGTGTATCTCTCCAAGTATCCTCTTAGTAAATCAGTGTAGTCCCTATTTGAGTAGGGAACTAGCTTTCCATCAAAAATATCATGATGCCTTTTACACAATATACAAACATTAGATGGGTCATTAGATATATCTCTATTTTTTCCACCCATACCTATTCCATCGATATGAGCCATTTCTAACCATTTCCTTTCAAAACAATTAGCCCATTCACATTGATAACCTGCTCTTTTTAATGCAACCTCTCTAAGTGCAGATTTATTTATTTTCCCAGTACCTTCTCTTTTTTTCTGTCCTATACCAGAGATACCAGATGAAGCACTTCTTCTTTTTTTAAATTCTTTCCAAGTTTCTTTTTCGGGTTCCCACTCTATTCTCATATAAATAGTTTAATAAGAAATTATTTTTAGATACAGCTCTTCCTAAGAAGAGCCGATGATGGGAGGAGGTCGGTGTGGATGCCGACTTATTAATATAATAACTCTTCTCTATAAAACTTGTGGTATTTGTTTTGGAAGGAATTCCCGCCTCACAGGACGGGTTTTAATCCCTTTATGAAAAGTAATTTCTACAATCACTCTTCGCAAGTTCGTATACTTACTATAGCTACCGTAGATGAATTACAAGATTGAGTATATACATCTTATAATTTAACTCTTCTTCTTTTTTAATCTTTCTTGTCTACGAATAGCTCTCATCTCTCTGACAGATTTTCCACCCCAAATTCCAAATCTTTCTTTTCTACCTACTGCAAAATCTAAACACTTTGTTTGAACAGGACACGCACCACAAATAGCTTTTGCTTTAATAGTAGAACTACCTCTCTCTGGAAAGAATAAATCTTGGTCTTCACCTCTACAATTTGCCTGTTTATACCAACTAGGTACATTAAGCAAATCGCCTAACTCTGAATGTAAATCCATTAAGTAGTAGTAAATCAAATACTGGTACCTATTAATAGGACTATTAAG
>PVBE011250234.1_pt1 | contig 27884 bp, 15 predicted proteins | sample 1631181 | NCBI WGS metagenome assembly PVBE01 (sample SAMN08397723, study PRJNA350692) | Marine metagenome, whole genome shotgun sequencing project. | isolation source: water | place: Pacific Ocean | collected 2012-04
GGATACCACCGCCCTCATAGCGTGTCGACCCGATTCCCGAACGACCTGGCGCAGTTGTGAAGACGCTCGCGAGCGAGCGAATTCGAGCGAGTTCGAACGACAGAACCAGAACAGAGCCAGAAATCTCGAGAGCAGCCCCCACAGCGCAACCGGCGGCGTTTCGACTGGCGCTCGACCGGCGCTCAACCGGTGCGCTCGGCTGCTGGGCACGCGGTGGCGGCCTATTACGAAGTCATCGACCCGTGAGCGCTGCGCGACACGCTACCGTCGGGACACTCGCTGGCCAACCGAAGTCCCAGCGAGGGGATCCGGCGCGGGTGGCGCTCGAGGACCGGCTCAGCTCTCGGCCTTGGCCTCGGCCTCGGCGCGCAGCAGCACCTCGAACTCCGCCGGGGGCAGCGGCTCGCTGCGAAGGAACCCCTGATACGCGTCGCAGCTGCATTCTGCGAGAAAGGCGAGCTGCTCCTCGTCTTCCACACCCTCGGCTACGACCGTGAGGCCCAGGGTATGTCCGATCAGGACGATGGCGTTGACGATGGCCGCGTCGTCGTCGTCGTGCCGGACGTTCTGGACGAAGGAGCGGTCGATCTTCAGCTCGTCGATCGGGAATCGCTTGAGCGTGCTGAGGGAGGAGTAGCCCGTCCCGAAGTCGTCCACCGCGATGCGTGCACCCATCTCCTTGATGGTTGCCAGCATCTTCGCTGCCTCGCCGGGATTGTCCATGATCAGGCTCTCGGTCAGCTCCAGGATGAGGTACTTCGGATCCACGCGGCTCTCTTCGAGTACGCTGCGAATCGTCTGCACGAATTGCTGGTTCTGGAACTGCTTGGCAGAGACGTTGATGGCCACGGAGATGGGCGGCAGGCCCGTGTTGCGCCACGCCTGGCTCTGCTGGCAGCCGGTCCGAAGGGCCCACTCACCCAGCACCGTGATGAGCCCGGTCTCCTCGGCGATCGGAATGAACACATCCGGTCCCAGCAAGCCGAGCTCGGGATGATCCCAGCGCATGAGCGTCTCGGCACCCACGATCCGACCCGTCTCGATGTCCACCTTGGGTTGGTAGTAGAGTCGCAGCTGCTTGCGGTCGATGGCGCGTCGGAGCTGGTTCTCGAGCCTCAGGCGCTGGGCCGACTCGACGCTCAGGGATTGGTCGTAGAACTGCACGTCGTTGCGCCCGAGGTTCTTGGCGTGCAGCATCGCGACGTTGGCGTTGGCGAGCAGGGTCTCGATGTTGTCGCCGTCGGCCGGGAACAGGGCGACACCGATGCTCGCGGTCACGAAGAGATCGTGTCCGTCGATCCGAAAGGACTCGGCCAGGTTCGCGAGGACGCGCCGCGAGACGCGCCCGGCGCGCTCGAAGGCGCGGGCGCCAGGCAGCAGGACGGAGAACTCGTCACCTCCGACCCGAGAGAAGGGATCGTCGATGTCCGGGATGCCGGGCACGCCGAGGAAGTCCGTGGGACGGATGCTCTTCTCGAGCCGCTCGGCAACGGCCTTGAGCAGAGCGTCCCCGGCGGCGTATCCCAGAGCGTCGTTGATCAGCTTGAAGCGGTCCAGGTCGACGTGCAGCAGCGCACAGTCGATCGATCGACCCGCTGCGCGCTGCAGGATGCGCTCGAGTCGGTCCATGAAGAGCCGCCGATTGGGCAGTCCCGTCAAGCGGTCGTAGTAGGCGAGGCGATCCTGGTAGACCTTCGCAGTCAGGGTGTTCTTCAGCCGCAAGGCCAGCTCGCTGGGATCGACGGGCTTGCCGAGCAGATCCGTTGCCCCGATCTCGAGGGCTTGAAGCTTTGTTTCGGCGTCGGTCGATGACGTCAGGATGATCACCGGCAGATGTTGCAGATCTTCGTCGCTTCGGATCGCCCGGAGCACGTCGAGTCCGCCCACCTCGGGCATCATCAGATCGAGTAGCAGGACGTCCGGGCGCTCCCGCCTCGCGAGGGCGACGGCCTCTCGTGAGTCCGTCGTCGTAACGAAGCGATCGTAGCCCTCGCCCTGGAGGAAGGCCTGCAGGATCTCGATCGTGGTCAGCTCGTCGTCGACGATCATGATCGTCGACGACGCGAAGGGGGTCCGCAAGCCCGAGCTCCCCGAGCTTACGAGCGAGATCGGAGTGTCGGGATAGAGCCTGGGGTCGCGGCTCGTCATGCTGATTCTTCTCCTTCAGCAATGACGTCACTCGAGTCGAGCGCCGGGATCTCGATCCGGTCGGCGAGGGAGCGCAGCTCGTCGAGGTTCGCTTCGATCTCGCTCCACTTCTGCTCCTTGGCGAAATCCTCGAGGCTGCTGCTGGCTTCGCTGAATGCGTTGAAGCCGACCATCCCCGCGGAGCCTCTGAGCCAGTGGCCGAATGCGGCGATCTTCTCGTGATCGCGGTCGGCCAGGCAGGAGTCCATCTCCTCCAGGTTCGACTCGAGTCGCTGGACGAACTTGAGGACGATGGGGCGGAACTGGGGTTTCGACACGAGACTCGAAGTGACGGCGCCGACGCGGACGACCTCTCGTGGCTCTGCGGTCGCCGCGGGCGTCGACTCGACGTTCGGGTCCACGACGATCAGGCTCACCAGATCTCGGATCTCCCCGAGCGCCGCGTCGACCGCGGCTTCGGCGCGATCCCGCGCAGCCAGCTCGAGGGCTTCTGCGGGCTCCTGAAAGGCGTCGAAGCCGACGGTCCCCGCGGATCCCTTCAGCCAGTGGGCGTGGGCCGCGAGCTCGTCGACATCACGCGCCGCCCAGCTCGTCTGCATCGTTTCGAGCCTCTCTTCGAGACGCCCGACGAACTTCTCGACGATGGCTGTGAACTGCGGGTTGGCCGCCAGCGAGGAGACCACGGGTGCACCAGGGGTCGGCTGTTCAGCCGGCGTTTCTCGGACTCGCTCGCCGGACTTCCGCTCGCCGCCCAGAAGCCCGGCCAGGGTCTCGAGCAGGAGGTCGATGTCGACGGGCTTCGTGAGATAGCCGCTGCAGCCGGCGTCCAGACACTTCTGCTCGAAGCCCTTCATCGCATTTGCGGTCAGCGCGATGATCGGCTTCGTGAACTTCTCCTGCCGCAGCACTCCCGCAGCGGTGTAGCCGTCCATCACGGGCATCTGCATGTCCATCAGGATCAGGTCGAACTCGGCGGCGCGCGCCTTCTCCACGCCGACCTGGCCGTTCTCAGCTCCCTCAACCACGAGCCCGAGGTCTTCGAGCACGACCTGCAGGAGCTCCCGGTTCTCCTCGCCGTCGTCGACGACGAGGATGCGCGCGGACGGGAACTCCCAGCTGCCGGACGTGTCCACCTGGGTCGCCACGGCGGCGGCCAGAGCTTCGGCGGGTGTGAGCATGGCCACGCCCTCGAGTGGCCCCGTGGCGATCGTCGCGGTGAACGTGCTGCCCTCACCCTCCACGCTCGTCACGGTGATGTCGCCCTCCATCATGCGTGCGAAGCGGCGGCTGATGGGGAGTCCGAGGCCGGTGCCGCCGAAGCGTCGGGTCACCGAGCTGTCGGCTTGCACGAACTCGTCGAAGATCGATTCATAGGACGTCTCGGGCAGTCCGATGCCGCTGTCCGTCACCCGCAATGCGAAGCGCTCGTCGGCTCCCCGGCCTATCAGCCCGACCGTGACCGCGACGCGGCCGACGTCCGTGAACTTGATCGCATTCGAGATGAGGTTCGTCGTGATCTGTCGGAGTCGGGTCGGGTCCGAGAGCAGGGTTTCGGGGATCTGCCCGTCGACCTCGAAGTCCAGAGCGATGTCCCTCTCCTGGGCCTTCACCGAGAGAACGCTGATGACCTCCTTCACCACGATGTGCGGGGCGAATCGGATCTGCTCCAGCTCGACATGCCCCGACTCGACCTTCGAGAGATCCAGGACATCGTTGATCAGCTGCAGGAGGTGCTCGCCGCTGGAGCGGATCGTCTCGAGATACTTGTTGCGGTCGCGCTCGTCCGTCACGTAGCCGCGCTTCAGGACCTCGGTGAAGCCGAGGATGGCGTTCATCGGGGTCCGGATCTCGTGGCTCATGTTGGCGAGGAACTCGCTCTTCGCCTGGTTGGCTGCCTCCGCCTCTTCCTTTGCGACCGAGAGCTCGGCCTTGTGCGCCTCGAGCCGCGTGACGTCGTCGAGGCTGATCAGGACGCCGCCGGGCTTTCCGCTCGTTCCGAGCACGGGCGAGCTGTTCACGATGAACGTGCGAAGTTCGCCCTCTTTATCTCGAAGCAGGATGATGTCGTTCACCCGCGGCTCACTTTCGGCTAGCGCGGTTCGCCACGGGAACTCCTCCGGTGGAAATGGCGTGCCGTCGGCGTTCACCCAATCGAGGTCCCCGACTCGTCGACCCATCAGCTCGTCGCTGCTCCATTTGACGATCCCGGCAATCGCCTGATTGGCGAGAACGATCCGCTCCTTGGTGTCCATCACCACGAGGCCTTCGGCCAGGGTGTCGAGGGCCGAACGCACATGGGGGGGCACGGCCTGCGAGGGATCGAGATGCTCGAGCATCTTCGACAGATACATATAGAAGGCCACAAAGGAGCAGAGCGTGAGGAATCCGATCAGCTTTACCCGCGGACCCTGGAGCCAGCCGAGGACCCCGCCTGCCGAGAAGGGCTCGAAGCGCATCTCGACCTGGCCCCAGCGTTGACCGCGGGACCAGATCGGCACCTTCAGCTGGGACGTCGTCGAGTAGTCGTCTGCCTCGTGGACCCAGGTCAGCTCGTGGTCGCCGATGCTCACGAGGGCATAACCGTCGGAGCGCCGGATCCCCGCCGAGAGCAGGCCATCGTTGCGCTCCACCACGAGGGTCAGGATGGCTTCGAGGCGGCGCAGATCCGCCTGGGTAATGAACGCGGAGCCGCTGACGGCCATCGCCTCGGCCAGCGCCAGACGTCCCTGCCAGACCGCCTGCTGCCGGTCGGGCACCAGTCCCATGGCGAGCGCGGCGAACAGCAGCGTCACGAGCAGGAAGGTCTGCCCCAGGGCGATATGGGCTTTGGCGTTGAGAAAGGTCATGGAGTGCTGGAACTGGCTTCCTCTTCAGTTGCCTCTCTTCTGCCTGCTTCCGGGTCGTCGCGCTCGGCGCTCAGCATCGAGCCCAGCGACTCCCCTTCGTCCTCATCGTCTTCTTCGTCCAAACCCATTCGAGCCAAGATAGGAATCGGGTCGACGAGCCTCCAAGCCGGCAGAGAAGACAGCAGGCTTGCGATGAGCAGGCCGCCCCGGGTCAGCCACAGCACGTATCCGACCGACAGGCCGCTCGTCACGGCGATGCTCGAGGAGAGCATCGTCGTCTCGAGGGAGCTGAGGGCCAGGAGATCCTCCTGCGCCGCGTCGAGATCGCGGTCGAAGTCCACCCGCTGCCCCCCCCAGATCAGGTCCGTCAGGACGTCGGCGCTGATCGTCGAGTTTCCGAGGTAGATGTCGCGGAGCACGTCGAGTGCGGTCCGCTCGCTGGCTTCACGGTCCGCCACCTGCTCGTCGTGCTCGGTCTGGGACTCGAAGGTCCCGCCCACGGTCGGGGTCCCCACGGCGAGGAAGGATTGCCCGATCGGCGAGGGCGGTGCCTCGCCCGGCGGCGTGTCCGCGCTTCCACCGCCACCAGAATCGGAGGGCGGCTCGACGGACGGATCGTCCTGGTCCTCGATCGGAGGCTCTTCGGTCGGACCCGGATCTTCGGTCGGATCCGGATCATCGTCGACCGGGTCCGGATCATCGTCGACCGGGTCCGGATCATCGTCGACCGGGTCCGGATCATCGTCGACCAGGTCCGGATCATCGTCGACCGGGTCCGGATCGTCGGGCGGATCCACGGTGATCACGCCGGGGAGGACCGTCGTCGAGAGGCCCGACGTGCTCGCAGCGATCGAGGTGGTTCCGCCATTTGAGGACGAATCGACATTTGCGCGACTCTCGGATCCACCCACTGTCGACGAGTAGCTGGCCGAGTAGCTGTCGTCGAGTCCGCGAACGGAGAGTCCCGAGCCTCCGACGAAGCTCGCGGCCGGCAGGAAGCGGACGTGGGTTCCAGCCGACAGGACCAACGCGGAAGCGTTGTCTGCGACGCTGCCGATCGCGAACCAGTTGGCGCCGCCATCGCTCGAGTACTGCCAGACGCCTTCCGTGCTCGCGTTCGCCGCGTTGGCGACGACCGCGATGCCCGCGAAGGAGGATCCGCTGTCGAAGTCCGCGAACCCGGCGCCGAACAAGCTCGAGACGGTCGCGCCGGGGGGGTTCGGGTCGTCCGCCACGATCCAGACGAGGTTGCCGCCGCCGAGCGAAGGCGCGTCGTTGATCGCCGTGACGCTGATCGAGGCGTTATCACTTGCGACCGAGAAGGCGCTGATCCCGCCCGTCGTCGAGGCGTCGAGCCTGGTTCCCTCGGTCCCCACACTCTGGTCCCAGGCGCGGAAGTCGAAGCTCGCGCTGTCGGCGTTGCGCCCGTCCGGCACGAAGCGCACGCGGTCGATGTCCCGCAGCAGCAGCGCGTTGCTGCTCGAGACCGCGCCCATTGCACTCCAGCTCGCACCGCCGTTCGTCGAGTACTCCCAGCTGCCGTTGCCGCTCGAGAGGCTGGTGATCGCAATGCCCTCGAGGGCTGCGAGGTTGAGATCGCTGACCGAGCCGCCCACCAGGCTGGAGACGAGATCGCCCAGATTGGCCGTGTCGTCCTCGGTGATCGTCGCGAGGTTCGGAGCACCGGGAGTCAGGACCGGCGCAAAGTTCCGGGCGGTGACGTTCAGGCTCGCGGTCTCGGCGAGGACACTGAAAGGCGTTGTGAGACCGCTCAACGAGGTATCGACGCCGCTCTGTCCGTTGCTTCCGAGACTCTGATCCCAGGCGCGGAACCCGATGTTGCCGGCGACTCCGACGTAGCCCGTGGTGGGCACGAAGCGCACCAACGCGCTGCTGTCGAGCAGCACCGCGGCGGAGTTCGAGACGCCGCCGAAAACAGTCCAGATGGCGCCACCGTCCGTCGAGTACTGCCAGCTTCCGTTCGTGTCGTCGACGCTCACGACCGCAATGCCCTCGGGATCGCCCAGATTGACATCGGTGATCCGGTCACCGCCGGCACTGGCGATGATGGCGGCCACCGTGTCACCGGGCGGGCTGGGATTCGATTCGCCGACATCCACGAGGGCCATGCTGCCGGTGTCGTCGAGGACGGGCGCGTCGTTCACCGCAGTGACCGCGATCGACACCGTGTCCATTGCGGTCGAGAAGGCCGTAGCGCCTCCGTTCAACGAGGTGTCGGCCAGGGTTCCGGCGCTCCCGGTGGTCTGATCCCAGGCCCGGAAGTCCGCGCTGGCGGCGTCTGCATTCAAGCCGTCCGGGACGAAGCGAATCAGATCGCTGTCGCGCAGCAGCAGGGCGCCCGTGTCGGACACCGTCGTCGGCAACGCGCTCCAGATCCCGCCGCCGTCGAGGGAGTACTGCCACGCGCCGTTGCCGCTCGAGAGGCCGGTCACAGCGATGCCCTCGAGCGCACCGAGATCCAGATCGGTGATCGAGGTGCCGAGCAGCGTCGAGACCAGCTGGCCAGCATTCGCGGTTTCGTCTTCGGTGATAGAGGGCAGGCTGGGCGCACCCGGCGTGAGCACCGGCGCGTCGTTGACGTCCGTGACGGTGACGCTGAGGGCCTGGGTGTCGATGCCTCCGTTGCCGTCATCGAGCTGGACGGTGACTTCATAGACGCCGTCGAGGTTGGCGTCGGTCGGCGTCTCGAAGTTCGGGGCCGTGTTGAAGGTCAGCACTCCGCTGGCGTCGATCGAGAAGAGCGCCGCATCGGCACCGCCGACGAGGCTGTGGCTGATCGAGTCGGCGGGCACGTCCGCGTCGCTGTAGGTCACGGTCGTGACGGCCGTCTGGTTCTCTGCGGCGTTGATCGCCGCCGTGGCCGCTCCGCCGTCGGACGTAATCACCGGAGCGTCGTTGGCGTCGGTGACTGTGACGCTGATCGCCTGGGTATCCAGGCCGAGGTTGCCATCGTCGACCTGGACAGTCACTTCATAGACGCCGTCGAGGTTGGCATCCGTCGGTGTCTCGAAGTCCGGGGCCGTGTTGAAGGTCAGCACGCCGCTGGCATCGATACTGAACAGCGCCGCATCCGCACCGCCGACCAGGCTGTAGCTGATCGAGTCGGCGGGCACGTCCGCATCGCTGTAGGTCACGGTCGTGACGGCCATCTGGCTCTCGGCCGCATTGATCACGGCCGTGGCCGCTCCGCCGTCGGAGGTGATCACCGGGGCGTCGTTGACGTCGGTGACCGTGACGCTGATCGCCTGGGTGTCCAGGCCGAGATTGCCGTCGTCGACCTGGACGGTCACTTCATAGACGCCGTCGAGGTTCGCGTCGTTCGGCGTCTCGAAGTTCGGGGCTGTATTGAAGGTGAGCACACCGCCGGCGTCGATCGAGAAGAGCGCCGCGTCGGCACCGCCGACGACGCTGTAGCTGATCGCATCGGCGGGTACATCCGCGTCCGTGTAGGCCACGGTCGTAACGGCCATCTGGCTCTCGGCGGCGTTGATCGCGGCCGTGGCCGCTCCGCCGTCGGAGGTGATCACCGGGGCGTCGTTGACGTCGGTGACCGTGACGCTGATCGCCTGGGTATCCGTGCCGAGGTTGCCGTCGTCGACCTGGACGGTCACTTCATAGACGCCGTCGAGGTTCGCATCCGTCGGCGTCTCGAAGTTCGGGGCACTGTTGAAGGTCAGCACGCCTCTGGCGTCGATCGAGAAGAGCGCCGCATCCGCACCGCCGACGAGGCTGTAGCTGATCGAATCGGCGGGCACGTCCGCATCGCTGTAGGTCACGGTCGTGACGGCCGTCTGGCTCTCGGCGGCATTGATCGCCGCCGTAGCCGCTCCACCGTCGGACGTGATCACCGGCGCGTCGTTGACGTCGGTGACCGTGACGCTGATCGCCTGAGTGTCCAGACCGAGGTTGCCGTCGTCGACCTGGACGGTCACTTCATAGACGCCGTCGAGGTTGGCGTCCATCGGCGTCTCGAAGTTCGGGGCCGTGTTGAAGGTGAGCACGCCGCTGGCGTCGATCGAGAACAGCGCCGCATCGGCACCGCCGACGAGGCTGTGCCTGATCGAATCGGCGGGCGCATCCGCATCGCTGTAGGTCACGGTCGTGACGGCCGTCTGGCTCTCGGCAGCGTTGATCGACGCCGTGGCCACTCCACCGTCGGAAGTGATCACCGGGGCGTCGTTGGCGTCGGTGACCGTGACGCTGATCGCCTGGGTGTCCAGGCCGAGATTGCCGTCGTCGGCCGTCACTTGGACTTCGTAGACGTTATCCGTGCCCACGTCGGTCGGGTTCTCGAAGTCGGGCGCTGTGTTGAACGTCAAGTCGCCCGTGGTGGCGTTGATCGAGAACTTGCCCTGGTCCGCGCCGCCCGTGAGCGAAAACGTCACCGGATCGCTGTCCGGATCGGTAGCGATGCCCGTGAGCACGGCGGTCGTATTCTCGGCGACATTGGGACCGCTCGAAGAGGTGATTGTCGGGTCGCCGTTGACTGCTGTGACGGTAACCTGCTGCTCGGGAAGGAAGTTCATGAAGGTGGGTTTCGACAACCCGCCGCTGCCAGCGGAGACGTACTCGTCAATGAACGCGCCCGTGGTCCCGTTGTAGCGGAGGATGACGGCATCCTGATAATCCGTAACGTACAGATTCCCGTCAGGACCGAAAGCCAGTCCTGCCGGCTTGTTCAGGCCCCCGAGGCCAGCTGTCACAAAATCATCGATGAACGCCCCAGTCGTGCCGTTGTAACGCAGCACTTCGTTCGTACCAAAGCTGGTGACGTAGAGATTTCCGTCCGGGCCGAAGACCATCTGCTCGGGGGTACTCAGGCCGCCGCTACCAGTGCTGACGACCTCGTCGATGAATGCCCCGGTGGTTCCGCTGTAGCGGAAAACCTGATCGTCATCACGGCTGTTAACGTAGAGATTACCGTCAGGCCCGAACGTCAAACTGTACGCCCGACCCAAGCCACCACTGCCCGACGTAACGAAGTCGTCGATGAATGCGCCGGAGGTTCCATCGAACCGCAGGACACTGTCCGAGGCCCAACTTGCCACATACAAGTTGCCGTCGGGCCCGAAGGCCATTCCACCTGGCGAATCCAACCCTCCACTGCCGGCGGAGACGAATTCGTCGATGAACACTCCTGTTACCGCGTTGTACCGCAAAACGTTATCTGATCCCTCGCCGTTGACGTACAGATTCCCGTCCGGCCCGATGATCACGTCGATCGGATCATCCAGGCCGTCACCCGTCGCGAATTCCTCCAGAAAGGCCCCCGTGGTCTCTTCGAAGCGAAAAATACTGTCCCCGCCGGTATAGGTCGCGACTAGCAGTTCGTTCTGCAAGAATGTCGCGCCCTGGTCGTCGGTGACGGATGGCAGGATGTTGTACGTGAACCCGGCCCCGCTGTAGATGTGCGTCGTCGAGGGCGGATTGCCGGCGATCGTATCGATCGTGCCGTCACCCCAATTGATCGTCCAACGGGTGATTGGGTCAACGGCCTCGCTGACACTCAGATTCAGTGTATACAGACCCCCGTCACTGACTGTGGCCGAGCCGGTGGTCGTAATCGAAAGGGCTTCATCCGTGACCGTCGCGTTGATCAGATGCACGTTAGTGCCGCCATTGCCGTCGTCGGCCGTGACTTGCACTTCGTAGACGTTATTCGTGCCCGCGTCGGTTGGGTTCTCGAAGTCGGGCGCCGTGTCGAAGGCCAGATCACCCGTGGTGCTGTTGATCGAGAACTTGGCCTGATCGGCTCCGCCCGTGAGCGAGAACGTGGGCGTGTCTCCATCGATGTCGCTGGCCGTAACCGTGATCACCGGCGTTGTATTCTCCAGTACGGAGGGAGTGGACGAGGAAGTGATCGAGGGATCGTTGTTCACCGATTCGACTCGGAAGGCGATGTCCTCGCCGCTGACCGACGAGCCGCTTTTGTCGAACCTGTCCCCACCCGCGTACGACCCCGAGTTGTCGAATCCCAGATAGACTTTGCCCGCCGACGAATCGGCCGTGACCCGGATGGTGTAGGTCTGTCCATCGTTCAGGTCGATGGAGCCGATGTCGAAGGTATGCCAGGCCATGGTCTGGCCAAGCTGGCTCCGTGGGATGGTGCCGCTGGCCAGATCCGCCCCGTTCCAGCTGTCCCGAAGCGAAACGGTGATGTTCTGGGACGAGGAGGAGTTGTCCTTCCTGAGCTGGAGGCTGAGTTGGTTCACCGAGTAGATGCCGCCGCCGCTGGTATAGGAGAACGTCTGCCCCCAGTTGTCGCTGGACTTGATCTCCGACTCCTGGTTGGCGGTCTCGTAGGATGTGTGCACGATGCCGGGCAACACGCCAGTCCATCGACCCTCGGCGCTCAAGGCAGTCGACGTCTCGACGGAGCCGGTGGTGTATTCGAGATCCCAATCGCCGCCCAGTGCCGATGCGCCCGTGAGATCGATGCTCGCCGCGACGTCAGCGGTCGTGAGGACCGCGAGCTGCGTAACGAGCGCCTTGCCTTCGACGCTGGCGGCGAGGTTGCAGCCGTAGAGCAGCAGGTCCGCGTCTTCGGAGAGCGCATCGCGCCAGCCGGCGACGACGTCGGCCTGGCGCGCGAGGCTCGCATGGTCGAGCCAGGTTCCGCCGAGCTGGATGCCCTCGTCGGTGCCGTGCGACATCACGTGCACAGCGTCCAGATCGTACGCAAGGCCCGAGAGCGCCTCGGCGATCTGCGACACACCGTCGCGCTGCGAGTCGAGCAGGACGACCTCGACGCTTCGCTCTTCGCCGCTGCGAGCGAGCAGGTCTTCGACGAGCGTCTCCCAGTCTTCGATCCCCGCATCGACGAAGATCAGCTCGTGGCGGGTCTGGTGCTGCTCGCTTGCGCCGAGCAACTCGACGATCTCGACCGGCTCGTCGTCGGACTCATAGGCGGGCGGAAGTGCGAGCACGCCGGCGAGATCGCCGGAGAGCAGCACCCGAGGCTCGAGCTCCTCGACACGCGCGCGGCGCTTCGCCATTGCGAGATTCCTCCGACCCCTCCAAGGAAATTCAACCCATGTGTCTTCGGTCACCCAGCCGATCATCTTGACGCTCGGGAGCCGGCAACTGCTTGGAATAACGACGCTTTCCGGATCTGCTGGGCAGCGGGTCGGCAGCTCTCCGGCATCGCTCGACCGGGTCAAGCAGGAGCTGGGGATGGCCGAAACGCCAGCGGGGCAACTCGGGCGATCAGCTCACCGTCCCCCAACGAGAAATTCGAAGCGAGGACAGGTGAAGTCGCTGCTACGAGACTGGCTGGCCGTTCAGGGTGGGATGGTCGATGGACCGGAGGCGATCTACCTCGTCCTCGGCGCATCCCAGCGCGCGCCGGGCGCGGTCTGCGAGATCTGGCCGGCGGGTACTCAGCCGACGCCGCAGCTCTCCGCCACGCTGCAGGCCACACTCGATCGCGGGCAGCTCTCGTTACAGGAGCCGCGAGACCAGAGCGAGTCGCGGGGTGCCATGACGCACCTGGCGCTGCCGCTCACCCGGGGCGGGATCGTGTGCGGAGACGTCGGCGTGAGCGTGCGAGACGCAGCGCCGGGCGAGTCCAAGCTGATCGCCGAACGTCTATCCGTAGGGGTCGCGTTGCTGACGGGGCTCCTCGATTCGCACGAAGAGTTCGAGCGCAGGGGCGAGATGCTCGCTCTCGCAACGACCCTGCTCGACCACGAGCGCCTGGCACCTGCCAGCCACGAGCTGGCAGCTGCCCTCGCCCGCAGGCTGGGCTGTGAGCGCGTCGCCATCGGGACGCGTTCTCGGTCGTGGATGGGCCATCGGATCCAGGTCGTCGCGCTCTCGAACACGGTCCGCTTCGGCGCGCCGAGCGACGGGATTCGCGACCTGCGCGCCGCGATGCAGGAGGCGCTGGACCAGGATACCCTCGTCGAGCTGCCTCCGCCGGAAGGCTCGGCGCCCGTAGTCACGGAAGGTCACGAGGCGCTCCTGCTCGGGTCCGGGGCGCGAACGGCGTGCACGCTGCCCCTGGCAGCCCGCGACGCGCCGGTTGGTGCCATCACCTTCGAGTGGCAGGGCGAGCGAGCCATCGACGCGAAGACTCGCACACGCATTCGCGAGCTGGGAAGCCTGGCTGGACCGATCCTCGAGCTGCTGGCCCGCGCGCAAGCGGGTGCATTCGAGCGGGGGCGAGCGTGGCTGACGCGTTGGAGTGACCGGCACTTCGGAAGCGAGCGGCTCGCCAGGGTCGGAGTCGGGGTCCTGGCGACGCTCTTCGCGATCGTCGCCCTGGCGCCGGGCTCGCACCGCGTCTCGGCCCGCGCCAGATTGGAGGGCCGCGTACAGCGTGCACTGGTCGCCGCGGTTCCCGGCTACCTGTCGGAGGCGCACGCTCGGGCCGGGGATCTCGTCGCAGAGGGCGACGTGCTGGCTCGCCTCGACGATCGGGACCTGGTCCTCGAGATGCGCAAGTGGCGCAGCCAGCGCGCTCAGCTCGAGGGCAAGTACCGGGGGGCGCTGGCGCTGCAAGACCGGACGCAGGTCAGCATCCTGCGCGCACAGATCGACCAGGCCGCCGCGCAGCTGGGCCTTGCCGAGGAAGCGCTCGGTCGCACCCTGGTGATCGCGCCCTTCGACGGCATCGTGCTCGAAGGAGACCTCGACCGTTCCCTCGGCTCGCCCGTCGAGCGCGGCAACGTGCTGTTCGAGATCGCTCCGCTCGACGGCTATCGCATCATCGTCGAGGTGGATGGGCGCGACATCGCGGACGTGGCGGTCGCTCAGAAGGGACGCCTAACGCTCTCGGCACTTCCCAACGAGCCCATGTCCCTGGTCGTCGAGCGCGTCACACCGATCTCCACCACGCGGGACGGGCGCAACTACTTCCGGGTCGAGGCGGCCGTCGAAGAGCCGACCGCTGCCTTGCGCCCGGGCATGGAAGGCATCGCGAAGATCGACGTCGGACGCAGGCGGCTGGTGTGGATCTGGACCCACGAGCTGCTCGATTGGCTGCGGCTGCAGCTGTGGTCATTCTTGCCCTAGACGCCCTCTTGCCAGCAAACTCTTGCCAGGAAAAAGGAGCCCGGAGCCGATCGTGGAGTCCCTCTACAGTCCCTCGTGGTACCACGTCGCAAGCTTGCGACCGCGTCTGTCTGCGCAGGTCCGCTTCCATCGACACGTCTACCGTGGCGAGCTCTGGCACGTCATCCAGAACCCGACCACCGGGCGCGTGCATCGGCTCACGCCGACTGCACACGCCCTGGTGACGGCGATGGACGGCGAAGCGACCACCCAGGAGATCTGGGACGCCGCTCTCAGCGAGCTCGGCGATGACGCGCCGACCCAGGAGGAGACGATCTGGGTGATGGGCCTGCTCTACAACGCAGACGTGCTGCGTTGCGACGTGCCGCCGGACACCGCCGAGCTCTTCCGGCGGGCCGAGGAGCGCGACGAGAACGAGCGCCGCAGCAAGCTCAACCCGATTTCCTTTCGCGTGCCGCTGTTGGATCCCGATGCTTTCCTGACGCGTTGGGAGCCGTGGATCGCGCCCTGCTTCTCGCGCACGAGCGCCCTGCTGTGGTGCGCGGTGGTGGCGGCGGCCGGATTGCTGGCGCTCAAACACGCGCCCGAGCTGGTGGCGGGGGCGCGCTCGCTGCTCGAGCCCGAGAGCCTCGTGGCTCTCTGGTTCGCCTATCCCTTCGTGAAGGCGCTCCACGAGCTGGGCCACGCCTTTGGCGTGAAGAGATGGGGCGGCGAAGTGCACGAGATCGGAATCATGTTCCTGGTCTTCATGCCCGTTCCCTACGTCGATGCCTCCGCGTCCTCGGTATTCGTCGGGAAGCACCGGCGCATGGCAGTCGCTGCGGCCGGGATCGCCGTCGAGCTCCTCCTGGCAGCGATCGCCCTGTTGGTCTGGCTCGCCGTCGAGCCGGGATGGGTTCGACACACCGCGCACGCGGTGATGATCGTAGGCGGCGTCTCCACGCTCCTCTTCAACGGCAACCCCCTGCTGCGCTTCGACGGCTACTACGTGCTGGCCGATTGGCTCGAGATTCCGAATCTCTCCGCCAAGGCGAGCCAGTACCTCGGCGGCGTCGCGAAGCGCGTGCTCCTGGGGCTGCGGGCGGTGCAGCTGCCCGACACGACACCGGGAGAAGCGGCCTGGCTCGTGAGCTATGCGGTGACGTCCTTCGGCTACCGGATGGGTGTGCTGTTCGGGATTGCGCTGTACCTCGTATCGGACTTCTTCATCGTCGGGGTCGTGCTGGCGCTCGCGACGCTGCTCTTGCGGGTCGTCTTCCCGCTGCTGCGCCAACTCGGCTTCGTCCTCACCGACCCCACGGTCGGAGCGCGCCGCGGGCGCGCACTCCTCGGCAGCCTGGGGCTTCTGGCGGTCGTCGTCAGCCTGCTGCTCACGCTGCCGATCCCCCTGCGCACCCGGGCGGAAGGCGTGATCTGGCTTCCCGAGCAGGCGCACGTGCGGGCCGGCGCCGATGGTTTCGTGGAAGCCGTGCTGGTGGACTCGCATTCCCGAGTGGAGGCGGGTCAGCCGCTGATCCAGACCCGTGATCCCTCCATCGAGGCGAAAGTGCTCTCTCTGGAGGCGCGCGCTCGCGAGCTGCACTTCCAGCTGCTCGCCCTCGATCCGCTCGATCGCGTGGCCTCCGACGCTGCGCGCGCGCAGCTCGCCGATGCGCAGGCGGAGCTCTCGCGCGCCCGGGAGCGTGCGGAGGACGTGCTGATGCGCAGCCCCGGCAGCGGCGTCTTCGTGATCGAGGACGGCAGGGACTTGCTGGGGCGCTACGTCCGGCAGGGGGAGGTCGTCGCCTACGTGGTCGACCTCACCATATCGACGGCGCGAATCGTCGTGCGCCAGGAAGATGCGGCGGTGCTTCGGGCGACTACCAGCACGGCGTGGGTGCGTCTGGATCACGATCTCGGCTCGGTGCTGCCCGCCACGATCGTGCGAGAGGTTCCCGCGGCAACCGATCGACTGCCCAGCCCGGCCCTCGGCAGCGCGGCCGGCGGTCCCTTCGCCGTGGACCCGATGGACGCGGAAGGCCTGAAGACTCTGGAGCGGGTCTTCCAGTTCGATCTCTCACTTCCCCGAGGCACCGTGGTTCCCGCTGCCGGTGAGCGCGTTCACGTCCGCTTCGACCACGCCGCCGAGCCGGTCGCGCAGCGCGCCTACCGCGCCCTTCGGCGTCTGTTCTTGAGGCAGCTCGGTGTCTAGCGTTCTGCGCGCCTCCTGGCGGGGGCAGAGCTTCGCTGCGCCGGCTCGACGTCCCGGCGTCGTGCGGGGGGCGCGGCCCGAACGCGCAGACGTCGAGGAGCCCTTCGTCGCGCGCGCGGTGCATCGGGCCATCGGGCGATTCAGCCTGCCGCGCCGCGCCAGCCGTCGACAGCTGGCGGCGTGGGCGGCCCGGGTCGAAGGCGAGGCGACCGGGCTCTCGCAGTTGGGCGAGGCCGGCTTCGACGACGCCGTTGCCGAGCTGCGACGCGGGCTCGTGCGTTCGGGGCTCGACGAGCGTCTGTTGCCCCGGGGCTTCGCCCTGGTGCGCGAGGCCGCTCGCCGAACCCTGGGCACTCCCCACTACGACGTGCAGCTCTTCGGTGGCTGGGTGATGGCGCGTTCGGGACTGGCGGAGCTCGAGACCGGGGAGGGCAAGACGCTCGCGGCGACACTCCCCGCATCGCTGGCCGCGTTGGCCGGAATCCCCGTCCACGTGATCACCGCGAACGACTACCTGGCCGAGCGCGACGCCCAGAGCATGTCGCCCATCTACGAGCGTCTGGGCGTCCGCGTCGGACTCGTCGTCGAGGGCCAGCCGGATCGCGTCGCCCGCCGCGAGGCCTACGCCTGCGACGTCACCTACGCGACCAATAAGCAGATCAGCTTCGACTATCTGCGCGACCTGACCGCCGGCGGCGCTGATCGCCGCCTGGCGAGGCGGCTTGGCCTCGACGCTGCGGGCGCCAAGTCTCCCCAGACCGCGCCGGTGATGCGCGGCCTGTGCTTCGCGATCATCGACGAGGCGGACAGCGTGTTGATCGACGACGCCCGCACGCCCCTGATCCTGTCGGGGGAAGGTGCTCCCGCCGACGACGACAGTGTCCGGAAGGCGCTGCTCATGACGCAACAGCTGCACGAGGGACCGCACTTCAGCGTCGATCGACTCCGCGGCGAGATCGAGTTCACGCTGCAAGGTCGGAGTCGGCTCGACGAACTCGGTCGGTTCGTGAAGGGACCGCTGGCCGGAGAGCGGCGGCGCGAGGAGTGGGCGCACCGGGCGCTGTGCGCCGAGCACCTCTACGAACGCGATCGTCACTACGTCGTGCGCGACGGCGCCATCGAGATCATCGATCTACCGACTGGGCGCCGGGCGCCGGATCGCTCTTTCGAAGGCAGCATCCAATCCCTCATCGAGGCAAGAGAGGGGCTCTCGCTCACGCCCCAACGCGAGACCCTGGCGCGCATCAGCTACCAGCGCTTCTTCCGGCGCTACTTGCGGCTGGCCGGAATGACCGGCACGGCGAAGGAGGTCTCGCGCGAGCTGTGGAACGTATACGGACTGCGCACAGTGATCGTGCCGACCCGGCTCCCGACCCAGCGGGTCGCGCTCGGGCAGCGGGTGTTTCCGACAGCGGATAGCAAGTGGAACGCAGCGGTCGCCCGAATCGGCGAGCTCCATGCGCAGGGGCGTCCCGTGCTCGTCGGGACCTCGACGGTGTCGACGTCCGAGCACCTCAGTGGATTGCTCGATCGGGCTGGAATCGACCACGAGGTGTTGAGCGCCCACCAGGATCAGGCGGAAGCGGCCGTGGTGGCCCGGGCTGGCGAGCGGGGTCGGGTCACCGTCGCGACCCGCATGGCGGGTCGCGGCACCGACGTGAAGTTAGGCGACGCTGTGCTGGAGATCGGAGGCCTGGCGGTCGTCTCCACGGAGCTCGGGGAGGCGCGTCGCATCGACCGTCAGCTCTTCGGCCGCTGCGGTCGGCAGGGAGCCCGTGGGAGCTACGAGCAGATCCTGTCGCTGGAGGACCGCCTTCTGGAGGTGCACCGGAAGGGATGGCTCGGCCTGGTGGCCCGGAGCGAGATGCTCTCGAAGTTGCTGGTGAGCTTCCTTCCCGTTGCCGCCCAGCGTGCGGAAGAGCGCCGGGCCTTCCTGGCGCGGCGACGCCTGCTCGAGTCGGAGCGCATTCTGAAGCAACTGCTGGCCTTCACGGGTGGCGCCAAATAGCAGAGAAGCATCCGTCTCAAGTCGGACTCCGGTGTAGCCGAACGAAAATCGGAGCTCTGCGCCCCGTGGGCGCCTCGCTGGTCGGGGGGGTCTTGAAGGTACTCGTAATCGACGATGACTCGACCGTGCTCGAGGTGGTGGGGGGGACTCTGGAGAACATGGGGCACGAGGCAGCCACGCGTGAGTCCGCGATCGGTGCGTCCGCGTGGATCCTGGAAGAACGTCCCGACCTCGTGCTCGTCGATCTCAACATGCCCGTGCTTCCCGGCGAAGAGTGGCTCTCGCTGATCACTCAGGTGGGCCTGGTGACCGGAGACGGGTACGATCCGCATTTCGTCCTGTTGTCGAGCCAGAGCGTCGAGGAGCTCGAGCGCGTCGTCCGCGATACATGTGCCGTCGGGTACATCCAGAAGCAGGAGGGAGCGGAAGCGTTCAAAGCCACCTTCGAAAAGATCGTGCAGGAACTCGCGTCATGAAATCCCTCGGAGGTGACCAGAAGCGCAGGCAGTGGTGGACGGCGATCGCCGGCTCCATCGGCTTCTGCCTCATCGGTCTCGCGCTGGTGCCCGGCCTCATCAGTCGGGAGCCGACACCGGCTCCGGCACCCGAGGAGACGCCGACCGCCACATCCGTCTACGAGCCAAGCCGTAGCCCGACGCCCGGGAAGCCGGTCTACGACAATCGGCCGGCCTCGGGCGGCGCGTCCCCGAACGCGCTCTCGTCGCACTCCTTCGACTGCATGATCTCCGCCAACGAGACGATCGCGATTGGCAGTAGCATCCTGGGTGCCCTCGAGTCGATCCTCGTCGAGCGCAGCGACTACGTCGAGACAGGCCAGCCGCTGGCAACCCTCGAGTCGACCGTCGAGAAGGCCGCCGTACGCGTGGCCCAAGCACGCGCCGACCGGATCGGGGAGCTCGAGTCGACTCGGGTGAGCCTGCGCCTCGGAAACAAGCGCCGCACCCGCGCCCTCGACCTCTACGATCAGAACTCCATATCTCTCGATCTGCGCGAAGAGGTCGAGACGGAGGCACGTCTCGCCGAGCTCGGCGTCCAGCAGGCCAAGGAGAACCATCGCCTCGCCGCACTGCAGCTCGAGCAGGCCCAGGCCACCCTGGCACGGCGAACCATCCACAGCCCGATCTCGGGAGTCGTGGTCGAGCGCCTGATGGCGCCGGGCGAGGTGGTGGACGAAGAGACGATCCTGACCATTGCCCAGATCGATCCCCTGCGCGTCGAGGTGATCCTGCCGACCCATCTGTTCGGCTCCGTCTCGGTGGGGGACTCGGTCGAGATCCTTCCAGAGCCGCCCCTCGACCAGCCGCGCGTCGCCGAGGTGGCTCTCGTCGATCGGGTACTGGATGGCGCGAGCGGCACGTTTGGCGTCCGGCTGCTGCTGACGAATCCGGACCACGGCCTGCCGGGCGGACTCCGGTGCCAGGCGCGGCTGATGCCGCCGGGCAGCGAGCTCGCGATCGCCCGGGGTCAGGCGAATGCCGACTCGAACGTCGCGCGCTGAGCTTCGATCCACCTGCGCTGAGCCCTGCCGGAGTCGAGCAACCCGCTCGGATTGACCGGGGGAAGCTGGACTTTCCGGACTCCGCGGCGTTTCGCGGCTCCGTCACCAGGCCGGCCGGGCCTGGCCCGAACAGCGCGGATCCGCGCCAGCCCCCGAACAAGCCCCTGCTCTAGCGCATCAGCTGCGGGCCGCCGCGCCCTGAAAGCCACCGGGAAAATCCACCCTCGAGCCAATCAATCCCCTGAGACGCCAATCAGTTCAGTTTCAGAGCGATTTCGACTGGAGCTTTGACTTTCGTTTTTTCTTCGCTTATCGTCGGCGAACTCAACAACCCCAGGGAGACATGGCAATGACAACAACAATAATTATGAAGGCAATGAAAGACCGCCCGACCGACACTCACGAGCTGACCTCGACTACTCCCGATTCCCCCGAGACAACCGCGAGCCACGCGTCCTCGGACACCACTCCCGCAAGCATCCCGAGCAACACCCCCGGCAGTCCTCCCAGCGAGCCCCACGAGTTCCCGCTGCCCGTCCCCTCGATCACCAACTCCCCTGGCTGCACCCCGGCGCGCACGCCCGTCCCGCCGCGTCGGGTGCGGCCCGTGCGCGTCGACGCCTGGGCCGTACCGGTCTCGGTCAGCTGGACCCGGACCCGAAAGACGCTGCGCAAGATCAACCGACATTCGCATGCGACGGACTGGGCCCTGCCCTTCTAACGAGGCCTCTCACGCAGCCCCGATGGCTTCCCCATCGCCCCTGTGGAAAACGGACCTCGACAGGAGGCGGGCGCGGGGAACGTGAAGATCCGGAGGGATAAGCCGTTGATCGCCTCCGGATCCGAGCCGGATTCGCGACGCGGATACGCGGATACGCGGATACGCGGATACGCGGATACGCGGATAGAGGTTCCGGCCGGATTCAGTCGGCCGCACGAAACGTGGGCCGGCAATCGAAGAGGATCCCGGAATGATCGCTGCCGGGGATGTCGACCACGCGGAAGCCATCGACTTCGAGACCCTTCGCCATGGCGTGGTCGATGCGGAAAAGCCGCGGGCTCTCGGGGGTCGGTCCCCAGGTCGGCTCGACGTCTCGACCTTCCGATCGTGCCGATAGGATTGCCGCATCGTCGAAGAGTCGTGCCATGCGACGATAGAGCGGCCAGCCGGGCGCGGCATTGTAGTCGCCGACAACGGCCCGGGCGTCGCTCGGACTCGCATCGACGAAGCCTTCGAGCGCGCTCAGTTGGCGATGCCGGACGCGAAAGGAAGGAAAGGGCAGGATCGCATGCGGCGCCTGAAAATGCACATTGATCAGATCGACTGGACGTTCGAGGCCCGCCCAGTCGTCGGGGTCCAGAACGACGCGTCGGGCGTCTCGCAACTTCATCGGGATGCGTTCGTAGCTTCCCGGGAAGCGCATCGCGATGCCCATGCCGTGGAAGCCGCCATCGGGCTCGAGGCAGCCATGGGCCAGTTCGCTCGAGATCGCCTCGGCATTGTCGTGGCCGAGTTCCTGAGCCGCGAAGACATCGATCTGATAGCTCCGAATCAGCTCGACCAGGCCTTCGGGGCATGCCCGTCCCCACCACAGGTTGCCTGAGAAAACGCGAATCGATCCCGCCAAAAACGACCCCTTCAGCACCCGACCGCATGCAATTCCTGCGGTGTGTCCGCCCCGATCGATCTCTGCGCCCCGGCGACCCCGAGCCTATCGACTCAATCGACCCGTTAATCAAGCCTCACATGATGCGTCCGTGCTTTCAGACCACCCACCCCCCAGACGAGTTCCCCTCCCACCCCAGACCACCACCCCAGACCGACGGGCCCAGCTATCCAGACGAGCACCCAGCAGGCCGACACATCGATACCCGGGTTCAAGAACCAACGCCACCCCCTCAGCAAGCCCCTTGCCCCATCTCCTCTCGACCACCCGCCCAAAACCGGCAAGCAAGACGTAACAGCCCAAGACACCCCGGCACCCGCTGTCCAAAGAATTGCAGTCTGTGAATATCTGAAATCGAAGACGAAGCTGCGTGGTCCGGGCGCGTGTGCGCGGCGCACGCAATCGACGCGCGGGCGGCCCTCCGCGCCCGAAGCACCCGGCGACCCTCGAGCCGCACGCGAGGAAGCTGACTGCGACGCGCACACGCGCCCGGACCACCGGACTACGCGCCCGTCTCCAGCCTATAGCGGGCTGTACAGGTCCCTCACGATGATGGTCTGTTCGCGACCCGGCCCCACCGAAAGCAGCGCCGCGGGCGTTTCCGTCAGCGCCTCGATCCGCTCGATGTAGCGCCGCGCGTTGCCCGGCAGCTCCGCGATGGAAGTCATCGTGCTCAGGTCTTCCTGCCATCCGGGATGGGTTTCGTAGACGGGCTTCGCTCGCTCGGTCTCGGCCAGGGTCATCGGAAAGTCCTCGGTGACCTTGCCATCGATGTCGTAGGCGACGCAGATATTCAGCTCGCCGAAGCCACTCAGGATGTCGAGCTTGTTGATCGCGAGATCCGTCAGACCGTTCACCGTCACCGCTTCGCGAAGCAGCACCACGTCGAGCCAACCACAGCGCCGCGGGCGCCCGGTCGTCGCGCCGAACTCGGCACCCGCGCGCCGAAGCTCTTCGCCGATCTCGTCCTCGAGCTCGGTCGGGAAGGGGCCCGCACCGACGCGGGTCGTGTAGGCCTTGGTAATCCCGATCACGCGATCGATCTTCGTTGGCCCCACACCACTGCCGGTGCAGACTGCCCCGGCCACGCAATTTGAAGACGTCACGAAGGGATAGGTGCCGTGATCGATATCGAGAAAGGTCCCCTGGGCGCCTTCGAAGAGCACATTCTTGCCGGTGCGCAACGCGCGGTCGAGGATGCGACCGGTGTGATCGATATACGGCTCGAGCTCTCGGCCCCATCCGACACAGGCTTCGAAGAGCCGGTCGATGTCGACGGGCTCCGCCGAATGGAGCTGGGTCAGCTCGAAGTTCTTCTGCTCGACGATGCCCTCGAGTTTTTCACGCAGCGCTTCGGGCTGGCTCAGATCCGCGACCCGCACCCCACGACGCGCAACCTTGTCTTCGTAGGCCGGGCCAATGCCGCGACCCGTCGTACCGATCTTGTGCTTGCCGGCCTTCACCTCGCGGGCCACGTCCAACTTGCGATGCCATTCCAGGATCACGTGGGCTCGGCCGGAGACACGCAGCCGCGAGGGGTCTTTCAGGATGCCGCGCGCTTTGAGCGCAGCGATCTCCTCCAACAGGATCGCAGGATCGACGACGACGCCAGGACCGATCAGATTGACCGACGCGTCGTGCAGGATGCCCGAGGGCACGACGTGCAGGATCGTCGTCTCGTTGTCCACGACCAGGGTATGACCCGCATTATTGCCGCCTTGAAAACGGGCGACGACTTCGGCGCGCGGGCCGAGCCAATCGACGATCTTGCCTTTGCCTTCGTCACCCCATTGGGCGCCGACCGCGACGACGGTGGACATGGTTCTAGAGCTCCACGAGCTGAACGGCGATCACGGCCTCCGCATCGCGAAGGGCCCGGAGGACCTCCTCGCCCGGATCCTGATCGACGTTGACGAGCATGCAGGCTTCCCTTCGCGACTCGAGAAGAGCCAGCTGCATGCGAGAAATGTTGATGCCGGCGTTGCCTAGCACGGTACCGATCATACCCACGACCCCGCTCTGATCACGGTTGTGCAGCAGCAGCGTCCAGCCTTCGGGAATCGCCTCGAGCATGAAGTCGTCGACGCGCACGATGCGCGGCTGATTGCCATGAAAGACGGCCCCAGCGACCAGCCGATCGACGACACCCTTGACCTTGACGGTCACGCCGCTCGCGAAGTCGGTCGACCGCGCGACCTTCGATTCGATCACCTTGATGTCGAGCTCCTGGGCGAGATGAGCCGCATTCACCAGGTTCACACCCTCGCGCACCGGGCCGAGGATGCCCTTCAGGACCGCGATCGTGATCGGCGCGACCTTGAGCTCGGCGACTTCACCAGAGTACTCGACCTCGACAACGTCGACGCGCCCCTTGGCCAGCTGACCCTGGAAGGAGCCGAGCTTCTCGGCGAGCACCAGATAGGGCCCGACCTCGGCCATCTGCTCGGGCGAGACGCTGGCCACGTTGATCGAGTTGCGAATTTCGTCGTGCAAGAGGAAATCCCGCAGCTGTTTGGCCACGGCGATCGCGACGTTGATCTGCGCCTGATCGGTGGAGGCCCCGAGATGCGGCGTACAGATCACGTTGGGATGATTCACCAGCGGATGATCAGGGGGGGGCGGCTCCTCGACGAATACGTCGAGACCGGCCGCGCCGACCTGACCCGAGTCGAGAGCCTCGAGCAGCGCCTCTTCGCAGACGATCCCGCCGCGGGCGGCGTTGATGACGAGCAGGCCCGGCTTGGCCTTCGCGAAGGCCTCACGACCGATGATGCCAGTCGTCTCCTTCGTCTTGGGCACGTGCACCGTCAGGATGTCCGCACGACTCATCATCTCGTCGAGCTCGACGCGCTCGACTTCGAGACGAGCCGCGGCTTCCGCCGTCAGATAGGGATCGTGGACGATCACCTTCATACCGAGTCCCTTGGCACGCGAGACGACATAGCGACCGATATTGCCAGCACCCAGGACGCCCAGCGTCCGGTTGAAGAGCTCCATGCCCTGGAACTTCTTCTTCTCCCATTTTCCCGCCTTCATGGAGGCGGTGGCCTGGGGAATATGGCGCGCCAGGGAGACGATCAGCGCGATGGCGTGCTCGGCGGTCGTGATGTTGTTGCCCTCGGGCGTATTGGCGACGACGATGCCGCGCCGAGTGGCTGCGGCGACATCGATGTTGTCGACACCGATGCCGGCCCGGCCGATGATCCGCAGCGACTTGGCCGCTTCGATCACCTCGGCCGTGACCTTCGTGTTGGAACGAATCACCAGGCCGTCGATATCCCCGATCAGCTCGAGCAGCTCGCCGGGCGAGACGCCGGGCCGGTTGAGGACTTCGATTCCAGAGGCCTGCTCGAGTACGGCAACGCCCTGCTCGGCTAGGGAATCGGAAATGAGAATCTTCAGCACCTGGCATGACTCCTGAAATCGCGACTGGCGTTCCCCGCTCGTGTGGGCCCGACTTCGACCTCGCCCAGGGGCGAGTGGCAGCGGGGACCGCTCGAGACTTTCGCATCGTTGGCGGCGGACCGGTTCGAAGGCGTTTGGCCGCATTCCGATACGACCCGTGCGGCCCGACGCCACCCGATGCCAAAAGAATGCCTCGAGCATCGCGCCGAGGACCGCGCCTCTGAGCTTAACCCTTTGACAATCCTATGGAATCTCAACCGGTGACGGAGTGTGCCCGAGGCCCTCCCGGGTGTCAACGGAAGGCTTGCCGCGTGCTACGGTGCGCCCTGAAAGCCCTCCCCAAACAACCCGCACCGCCCCGGAGCACCGCCCCATGTCCCGCCCGGCGCAGCTCGACCGTCTCGAGATCGAATGCCGCGGCCCCCTGGATGGCCAGATCGAGGTCCCCGGCAGCAAGAGCATCACGAATCGCGCGCTGCTGCTGGCCGCTCTCGCGCAGGGCGAGAGCCGGCTGCTGGGTGGACTCGAAAGCGACGATACGGTCGTGATGCGAGCCGCCCTGGCCAGGCTGGGGATCGCGGTCGAAACCGAGACGAGCCAGAAGGGCGATGCCGTCTGGCGCGTCGACGGTCGAGGCGGCCAATTCGAGATCCCCGACCACGCTCTCGATTGCGGCAACTCCGGAACCACCGTGCGCTTCCTCACCGCCGCCCTCACCCTCGCCCCGGGCGCCATCGTAGTGGACGGCAACGCCCGCATGCGCGAACGACCGATCGCGGACCTGGTGACGGCGCTCCGCGAGCTGGGCGCCGAGCTGAGTCTCGAGGGCGCTGCCGATTGCCCGCCGATCCGAGTCCAGGGCGGCGGACTGCGAGGCGGCACCGCGCTGATCGACGCTAGTCGTTCGAGCCAATACGTCTCAGCCGTGCTCCAGGCAGCGCCCTACGCAGCCACCGATGTCGAGCTCGGCTTCAAGGACGGCGTAATCGTCTCGCGTCCCTACATCGATCTCACTCTCGAAGTCATGCGGGCCTTCGGCGCCGACGTCGCTTGGCGAGGCGAAGCCGACGACGAACACCTCGTCGTAAAGGCAGGCCAGACCTACCGAGCGCGTGAGTATCGCATCGAGCCCGATGCCTCGTCTGCCGCCTACCCGTTCTGTGCGGCGGCCATCGCCGGGGGACGGGTTTCGGTGTCGGGCATTCCCGAGCACTCACTGCAGAGCGACTTCAAGATTCTCGATCTCCTGGCTCGCATGGGCTGTCGTGTGGAACGCGAGGGCGATCGGGTGACGGTGATCAGTTCTACGACCCGGCTCCACAGTCTGGGCGAGATCGACATGAACGATTTCCCGGACGCTGTGCTGGCCTATGCCGTGGTCGCACTCTTTGCCGATGGCCCAACCACGATTAAGAACGTCGCCAATCTGCGCATCAAAGAGACCGATCGTCTAGCGGCTCTCGCCAGCGAGCTACACAAGCTCGGGGCGGGAACCGAGACCGGTCCCGACTGGCTGCGGATTCAGCCTGCGCCGCTGCGAGGCGCCGAGATCGAAACCTACGACGACCATCGCATGGCGATGTCGTTGTCGCTCGCGGGGCTTCGAGTGCCGGGCGTCGTGATCCTCGATCCGGGCTGCGTGTCGAAGACCTGGCCCGACTTCTTCGAGGCCTTCGGGTCGCTCTGACCGATCCCGACAGCTCGAGCGGCCAATCAGATCGGTCGCGCCGGTCACGCCGGTCACGCCGGTCACGCCGGTCACGCAATTGACAATTGACAAGAGCCCTGACCAGAGCGTCGTCGTCACGCCTCGCGCCAAGTCAACCCCTCCCCGTCGAGCTCGATTGCATTTTTTTGCGCGACTTCGCGGCCCTGCTCGGGTTGACACGTCCGGACCCGTGAACACCCATCTCGGTGTCGCCATCGCATCTCTTGCCCGACACCAAACCGAGACGCTGGCATCAAGACATCGAGAAAAGGAGAATCGATATGACTCAGTTCAGTGTTCATCGCCCCGGGCGACCTGCGCGTTGGGGAGCTTGGTCCGAACTCTTCGACGATCTTCGGCGCGACGCCAATGCGAGCTTCGACGTCGGAGGTCCTCGCGCACTCCGCTCGAGAGGCGTCTACCCGCCGGTCAACCTGCACGAGACGGAGGACGCTTTCATCCTCAGAGCCGAGCTTCCGGGCGTCGCACCCGAAGACATCGATGTTTCCCTGGAAGGCTCGACCGTCACGCTGAGTGGCCAACGAAAGATCGACTACGCAGCCGGTGATGGCACGGCGGTCCACCGCCGCGAACGTCAGTCCGGCCATTTCCGGCGAGCCTTCGAGCTGCCCGCGCAATTCGATGTCGACAAGGCGGAGGCCGTCCATCGCGCGGGCATCCTCGAGCTTCGGCTGCCCAAGTCGCCCGATGCGCGACCGCGGCAGATCGCGGTCCAAACCAGCTAGGAAGCGACCCAGAAAAGCGGCGCGACCCTGACCCTCACAAGGAGGAGGTAATTCCGATGACGAATCGAAATGAATCACGCGAGATCGAAGCGCGTGAAAAGCAGGCACTCGAGACCGAAGGCACGCGGCCGGGCCACGTCTTCCGACCCGATGTCGACATCCTCGAACGCGAGGACGCCTTCGTGATCCACGCGGATCTTCCCGGCGCCAGCGAGGACTCGATCGACGTCCGACTCGACAAAGGGGTGCTGACCCTCGAAGCGAGACTCGTGCAGGAACCCCAGACCGGAAACAACCCGCTCCACCTCGAGTACCAGACGGGCGGCTACTACAGGCAGTTTCGCCTTTCGGAGAAGATCGACAGCGCCGGCGTGAGCGGCAAGATGAAGGACGGCGTGCTGGCGCTCGTGCTGCCGAAAACGGCACAGCACCAGAGCCGAACAGTCGAGGTTCGAGGAGCCTGACTCAGCCCTAGCACGGTAGGAACCCGGGTTTCCCCGGGCCCCCCGTACAGATCCGGACGTGCGAGACTATCGCATCCGGCTCCTGCCTTGGGTGATGACGCCGAAGCGCTGTAACGGAAAGGGATGGCAGACAAGAGCAGGCGGGA
>PVBE011639700.1_pt1 | contig 27878 bp, 30 predicted proteins | sample 1631181 | NCBI WGS metagenome assembly PVBE01 (sample SAMN08397723, study PRJNA350692) | Marine metagenome, whole genome shotgun sequencing project. | isolation source: water | place: Pacific Ocean | collected 2012-04
AGCACAAGGTGCCCCGCATAATCAACGATCCTGACTTGTTGCGCGCCCTGCTCGATTTCGCGTCGCGCCAGCCGCCCTTGGCGGGGCGCCAACCGAACCTGTAGGATGGAACGGCCCCATAAAGGTTGTCCCGCCCATGTCCGACCTGGCTGAACTTGGCGCCGTCGCGGCTGCCGCCCGGATTCGAAAAGGCGACCTCAGCGCCGAAATCTATGCCGAGTCCCTGCTTGGCCGCACGCGGGCGTTCGAAGCCCTCAACGCCTTCATCAGTATCGACATCGAATCGGTGCGCGAGGCGGCGCGTGCCGCCGACACCGCACGCGCGCAGGGCGACGTCCTGGGACCACTGCACGGGGTGCCGCTTGCGATCAAGGACAACATCGACGTCGCCGGGCAGGTCACCAGCGGCGGCACACCCGCGCTTGCCAACCACCGCCCCCGGGGCCACGCCCCGGTGATGCGGCCGCTGCTGGAAGCGGGCGCAATCGTGCTGGGCAAAACCAACCTGCACGAACTCGCCTTCGGAACCACCACCAACAACGGCGCGTTCGGCCCGACGCGCAACCCTTACGACCCGTCGCGGGTGCCGGGCGGATCGAGCGGCGGAACCGGGGCGGCCGTCGGCGCCCGGCTCGCGCCCGCGGGGCTCGGGTCCGACACCGGCGGATCGGTGCGCATTCCGGCGGCGTTGTGCGGAGTTCTCGGCTACCGCCCGACCACGGGGCGCTATCCTTCGGGCGGCATCGTCCCGATCGCTCACACCCGCGACACCGCCGGCCCGATGGCGCGGGCGATGGAAGACATCGTCATGCTGGACGGCTTGATGGCGGGCGGGTCACCGAGTTGGCGCCGGCCGGCCTGAAGGGCGTCAGGATCGGCGTGCCACGCCAGTACTTCTGCGACGAATACCAGGCCGATGTCGCCGCGGTGGTCGCCGGGGCGCTGGCGCGATTCGCCGGATACGGCATCGAACTGGTGGAAGCCGACATTCCCGATATTCAGGCCGCGCATGAAGCCGCCAACTTCCCGGTCCTGCTCTACGAGGCGCTGCCCGACCTCGACGGTTATCTCGAAGGATCCGGGCTCGACGCGCGCGCGGTTATCGCCCAGCTCGGCAGCCAGAACGTGCGGGAAATTCTCGAACCGTTGCTGGGCAAGGGTGCAATTCCAGAATCGGTCTATCGACTGGCGCTGGAAAAACACCGGCCGCGGCTGCAAGCGATCTATCGCGATTATTTTTCCGAGAACGGCCTTGCCGCCGCAATCTACCCGACGACGCCGATCGTCGCCGAGCCTATCGACCCCGACCAGCACGGGTTCGCAAACGGCGTTACCGCGCCCGCGTTCCAGAAGTTCGACCGCAACGTAAGCCCGTCGAGCAGTGCCGGGATCCCGAGCCTCAGTCTGCCCGCCGGGCTGACGGGTGACGGCCTGCCGGTGGGCGTGACGCTCGACGGGCCCGAGGGGACGGACGATTTTCTGCTGGCGATCGGGTTGGCGCTGGAAGCGCGCGAACCGGCGCTGCCCGCGCCCCCCATGACGGTTCCGACCTAATCCGATTTCACGCGGCGGCGGCACGGCCGCAAGACTTGATCCAGTTCCAGGCCCGGGCGATGCCGGTGAAATCGAGGACGCCGGTATCGATCCGGACGCCGGCTCTGCCGCGGGCGTCGGCCGCAGAGGCGACGGAATAGAACCCGGCGCGCCCTTCCCAGCGAATTGCCGTCAAGAGATCGATGCGTTCGTAGATGCGCCCGTCGACTTCGAGTTGCGTCTCGCGCACGAAGGCCGCACCGCCGTAAAGCCGCGCCGTTGCGCCCGCGCCGTCCACGCCCGCACGCATAAAGACGCCGCCGCCATTGCCCAGCACGACCCCGAGCGCGGCGATCGGTTCCGGGCTGAGGCGGCCGCTTCCGGCCTTGACGGCATAGCAGACCAGGCGGTCCGGCGTGCCGATTTCCCACACCGTCCAGCCGTCGAATGAAGCGAACAGGGTCTGGGTGCCGCCCGACGCGAGCACGCGCGATTCGCCGACATGATAGCCGCCCGCGGCCTGGGTGATGACATCGGCGACGGTCGTGCACCCGGCCAACGCCAGCGCGGCAGCGGTGCCGGCAAGGATGAGCCGAAGGCGAGGAATGCGGGAGTGCCTGGTGGCCATGGCGGCGATACTAGCGGGAATCAGAACCCGAGTTCGCCGCACAATCGGGAGAGAGGCAAGGCGCCCGCCTAAACCGCCAGAGCGGTTCCGTCTTGATCGCGACCACTCTGGATTTTCCCCTCACGGCAGTGGACCCAACGGTTCTCGCCTGCGCGGGCGGCGGGCCGCTTCGCGGCCATGGGCGATCCCAGACGATCTCGTAGCGCCAGGCGGCGGTCAATTGTCCTCGTCGAGAACCAGGGATACCGAGTTGATGCAATAGCGAAGCCCCGTCGGGGCCGGTCCGTCGTCGAAAACGTGACCGAGATGCGAACCGCAACGCGCACACAGCACCTCGTTCCGGGTCACTCCATGACTGCGGTCGGTTTCGATGCGCACCGTTTGCGTTTCGGCGGGCTCGGTGAAACTGGGCCAGCCGGTGCCAGAATCGAACTTGGTTTCCGACCGGAACAGGGCGCCGCCGCAACCGGCGCATTTGTAGCTTCCCGGCATTTTGGTATCGCAATAGGCACCGGCGAAGGCGGGATCGGTGCCGTGGTTGCGCAAGATTTCGTACTGCTCGGGCGAAAGCGCCGCGCGCCATTCGTCGTCGGTTTTTTCGATCTTTTCCATCGCCGTCCCCTCCCGGTCCGCGGCCCGGCCGCGGCGTTCTGGTCTCGGATGCCGGCCTGTTCTAGAGCGGTTCCGTTTTGATCGGAACCACTCTTTTTTCTCGCTCACGGCAGTGGACCTAAGGGTCCACGCCTGCGCGGACGCGCCGGTCAAGCAGCGGGTCGCCCTGCGGCCAGGAGCGATTCCAGATGGACTGGAATCGCCCTAGCGCCATCGCCGTCGCGGTGGAAACGCGGGCCGTCCGGGTCTTGCGCCGCCGTCGCGGCGGTCAGGCCGCTAGCGGGCGACCGTGCCAGGCGTTCTCCAACAACGTACGCACCCCCTCGGCAGTGACCGGCGCCGGATTGGCGTATTCCTGCTCCGCCACCGTTGCCGCCACGGAATCGAGCGCCGCGGCGGGAAGCCCGAGTTCCTGGAGGGATTTGGGCGCCCCCAGCGTGCCGATCAGTTCGTAAAGCCCTTGCGGCGCTGATGCCGCTCCCAGCGCCTCCGCGATTCGCGTCATCGCCTGTGGCGCAGCAGCGTGGTTGTAAGCGGCCGTATGCGGCAGCACTACGGTATGGGTCGAGGCGTGCGGCAGATTGAAGGCGCCGCCCAGCACATGGCAGATTATGTGGTGGAGCCCCATCGAGGTCGCCGCCAGCGCCGCGCCCGCGAGCCACGATCCGAACAGGGCACGCTCGCGCGCATCGACCGAAAACGGTTCCGCCATCACCGCCGGCAAGCCGCCGGCCAAGGCGCGGACGCTTTCGGACGCCATCAGGCTGGTCATCGGATTGGCGTCGGCCGCATACATCGCCTCGACCGCATGGGCTATCGCGTTGATCCCGCTGACAGCGGAAACCCCGGGCGGCAGCGACTTAGTCAGTTCGGGATCGTAGATCACCACCCGAGGCAGCACTTTGTGGTCGCGGGCGGTGTGCTTGACGCCGTCTTCCGTGAGACCCCAGACGGGTGTCATTTCCGAGCCCGAATAGGTAGTGGGAATCGCCACCTGCGGCAGGTTGAGCTCACGGGCGACGATCTTGCCGAGGCCGATGGTGGCGCCGCCGCCGACACACAACGTGGCGTCCGCATCCAGACGATGGACCTCGTCGACGCAGGCCTGCGCGATCTCGATCGGGACATGGCTTTCGGCGCCGGCAAAATGGCCGACAACGGCGTTGTGCAGCGCCGCCGCCGCCTTGGCGGGCGCGGACTGGCCGGCGCTCGAAATCAGGCACAGCCGGTGCACGCCGAGCTTGGCGGTTTCCTTCGACAGCCACCGGATCGCGCCGCGCCCGAAGGCAATCCGCTGCGGATAGGTATCGTGAACGAAGTATTCGGTCATCCGGCCTCCCCAAAAAACCTGCGCCTTATGAAATCGCCGGTCCCCAACCGGCGGATCCCGCGCACCGCCGCGCAGCAGACTATACCCCCAAGCGCTTAACGGACACCAAAGTGCCGCCCCCACATGCCTGTGCCTGCAATTCCCGCGCCGGAAGTGAGGATATACGCCGCGTCCGCAAAGGCGGCTTCCGCGCCGATCAAGAGAATATTACTGGCGCCGGGTCCCATGGCGGGGGCATTTTCGATCCCGTCCGCCGCCGCACAATGCCGCAACCCGCGGTTTCGCAGGAGAGTCCGGCCATGCCGACCACCGATACCGGCAAGATCACCGCCATTAACCACCTCGCCTTCATCACCGCCGACATGGTGACGACGATCCGCTTTTATCGCGACCTGCTGGGAATGGAACTTTCGGCCGGCATCGGCCACGACGGCTACCGGCATTATTTCTTCGGATTCGGAAGCAATTCAGTCGCGTTTTTCGAGTACGAGGGCGCGGTGCCGATGGTGAAAAAGTTTCACGGCGCGAAAACGACCGAGCCGCTCGGCTTCGACCACGTGTCCTTCACGGTCGAGTCAAAAGAAGATCTGTTCCACCTTCGCGACAAGCTGGAGGCCGCGGGCATCGAGGTGACGGGCGCGGTCGATCACGGCACGATCTGGTCGATCTATTTTTTCGACCCCAACAACATCCCCCTCGAGGTGAGCTGGAACTGCGTCGAGATTTTGAAGACGCCGGCAATGGACGAAGTGGCGCCACTCGACATCGTCGCCGAAGGCGCCGCCCCGCAGCCCGGCCATTGGCCCGAGGTGACAACGCACACCGCGCCCGAAGACATGCGCGCCTGGCCCGGCAACGGCTACACGATGCGCGAAACTTTTCTAGAAGCTGGAATCAGCAGACTGAAAGAGCCGCTGCCGGAGCCGATCGAACGCCCGCAAAGGGACGCCGCGGAATAACGGTCCCGCGTTGCGCGAGGACTGGGAACGCGGCCGGCGCGAGCTCGGCGCAATTTCACGCGACTACCACGCTCCCGAACAGCATCCAAAGTTCGATGGTCATGTGAAACTTCCCCCGCAATCAATCGTCGTCAACGTACCGCGTCCAGCTATTCCTCCAGGAATCGGCTCTCGCCTTTGGCCCATCCGAGATACAGCAATTCTCCGGACGGGAGCCGCGTCGAACCCGGTATACCCGGTTCGGCACGAATTCCGAAGAGGCCGGCGAATTCCGCGAAATCGTCGAACCAGACCGACTCCTGCGAGAATGAATGCACCAACATTGCCGCAGACTCGGTGCCAAAGCGGTTCATTTCAATCGCGGCTGATGCCGTCCTGTGCAAAAGCTGATACCGAATAGTGCCGGGGATGTCCGGCTCAAGCCCAAGCAACTCAAGCAGATATTCAAGACGTTTCTTTTTGCCCGCTGAGGGATTGGAATACCAGTCTTCGAGGGTCGGGCCGAATGGCTCGTTCACTTTGCCCTCTACCGCAACCGAGACAACCGCGCTGCCTGCGCGAACCAGGGCAAACACATCGTTTTGGCTCTCGCGCTGTCCGCCCGGCAACGCCACCTTCCACTCCGGAAACGCGACAAGGAGTTCAAGGTCTGATGGCGGAGCCCCTGTTGCCTGAGACAGTAGCTCGGCGATTTCGCTCGGAAGGCCGTTTGCCGCCTCCCAGCAGGCAGCCAGCGACTTCGCCGAATAGCCAGTGCGCCACTGTTTGTCCGGATCGGCGAGAAACCTCTTCCAGTCTGCTGGGCCGCGCGATAGAACAAAGAGGCGATTCATCGTGTTTCAGACGTCAGCAAGCGTCCCGCCCGCGATCTCCGCTACCAGCCGTTCCGAAGTTCGCGCAGTTTCACGAATACGGTCTCGGCGTCGAGGTTGGCGGGGAGATCCGGGAAGGCTTCGCGCAGGCGCGCCATCACGCTTTCCGAGTGAAGCCGCAGGAAGGTGTTGATTTCCTTTTCGAGTCCGAGCGTCGAGACCAGCGGGTCGTCCGGGTTTTGCGACTCGACCTGGCGCAACAGTTCCTGCGCGCGCGCGTTGTCGGGCTCGCGGTCCAGCGTAAAACCCAGATTGCTGACGATGTATTCGTGACCCGGATAGACCAGCGTGTCGTCGGGCAGTTTCGCGATCTGCCCGGTAAAGGTCGTATAGAGTTCGACCGGATGGCCGCCGCCGTGGCAATTTCCGGCGCCCGCATTGAACAACGTATCGCCGCAGAACAGCGCCGGCTGATCGGTATGCGACAACAGGCAGACGTGGCTCATGGTGTGGCCGGGCGTGTCGAGCGTTTCGAGTTCGACGGTGGTGCCGATGCGGACCACATCGCCTGCCGAAAGCCCGATGTCGATGCCCTTGATGCGCTGCCCGGCGCCTGCGTGCGCCAGCAGTTTGGCGCCGGTGGCCTCGATCATCGCGTCGTTGCCGCCGGTGTGGTCGCCGTGTTCGTGAGTGTTGAGAATCTGCGTGATCATCCAGTCGTGTTCCTTCGCGCGGCCCAGGCACTTTTCATAATCGAGAGGATCGATCGCCAGCGCCTCGCCGGTCTCGGTACAGGCGATCAGATAATTGAAATTGCGATAGTCGTTGCCGATCCAGATTTGTTCGACGATCACCTGACTCTCCAGAAGTAGGGCGGATGGCTCGAAGTTGGGCGGACGGCCCGAAGCTGGGCCGACGAAAGGGAACCATAACGCGCCGGGCGGGCGCAGGGAACCGCCCGCTTGCAACCCAGTTCCGGCATTCGCCAGCGAGGGAACTGGCGCTGGCGATGGAACTGGCGCCGGCGATGGAACTGGCGCCGGCGACGGTATTGGGAGCGAACGCCGAAGAGAAACGAACCTCATCAAACCGTTGGATCGGTGGCGCGCGCCGGCATTGAGGCGTCGATCAGGGACCGAAACATCAGGGTCGCACCCCTAGCGCAAATCCCGAGCTGGCGGAATCGCCGGCGACGACGATTTGCGCTCTATGTCAAAGGGATAGAGCTTTCCGCGTGAGCGCATGCGAACGGGATAAGCTCTAATCCATGCGAAGCCCGCCATTGATGGGCAGGACGATGCCGGTCATTTGCGCCGCCGCCTCGGAGGCAAGGAACATGACCGCCGCCGCCACCTCGTCCGGTCGTGTGAGCCGCCCGAGCGGCGTCAAAGCGACCAGTTCCGCAATCCGGTTTTTGGGGTGAGCGTCCAGCATCGGCGTATCGACCGGACCGGGCGTAACGCAATTGACGGTAATGCGGCGCGGGCTGAGTTCCTTCGCGATCGCCCGCGTCAGCCCCTCGATACCGGCCTTGGAGGCCGAATACGAGGGCCCGGTAACGCCGCCTCCCGAGCGCCCGGCCTGCGATCCGAGCGTAACGATCCGCCCGCCGTCGCGAACCCAGGGAAGCGCCGCCTGAATGCACAGGAACGTGCCGCGCAAATTCACCGCCTGAATGCGGTCCCAAAGTTCCAGCGAGGTCTCCGCCGCGGTCTTGTTTTCGACAATGCCCGAGGTAATCACCAGCACGTCGAGCACCGGGTGCGAGTCCCGCGCCGCCGCGAAGGCGCGCGCGACCGAATCGGGATCGGCCAGGTCGATCTCGTAGGCGACGCCGGTTTCCTGTGCGAAAGCTTCAAGGCCCGGACCGGGCAGGTCCATGCCGACGAGGGTATCGCCGGCGCGCCCAAAGGCCCGCACGCAGGCCGCGCCGATACCGCCGGTGGCGCCGATCACGCACACGGTCCGCTTTGTGTCCGCCATCTATCCGGACGCGATGTTGATTTCGATGCCGCCGAGCGGACCGAACGTGGCAGTAACGGTGTCGCCCGTGTCGACCCGCTGGAAGCCGGTGCAGGTGCCGGTGGTGATGCTTTCGCCGGCGGCAAGGCCGATGCCACGGGCGGACAATTCATTGGCGAGCCACGCCAGCGCCCGCATCGGATGGCCGAGCGCGTTGCGGCCCGGGCCGCGGCCTGCCTCGACGCCGTTGACCGACAGCCCCAGCTCGATTTCGCCGATGTCGAGGCGCTGCCAGCCGAATTCGGGCGCACCGGATACAAACGCCACATTGGCGGCGCCATCGGCGATCAGCAGCAGCGGCTCGCCCCGGCCCATGCCGCCGGCAAACCGGCTGCCCGCGATCTCGATGCCGCCCGACACCGATTCGACCGCCGCCGCCACGTCGTCTTCGCTGTAGGGGGCCTCGCGCGGGGGCAGGCCGCGGTTCAGTTGAAACACGATTTCGGCCTCGACGCCCGGCTCGAAGGGGGCCGGCGCCGCCACCGTATCGCCGAGCGAATGGCACCAACGCGACAGCAGCGGCCCGATGAAGGGACGGCCGACGCCGAGCGCCTTTTGCGAGGTCTCGTTGGTCGCGCCCAATTTCCACCCGGCACGCGGTAACTCCAGCAGCGCGGTGACTTCCGCCTGAATCGCGTACGCGGCGGCAATGTCAGCCGGGGCCTCGATGGTGTCGGCATCGAAAGCGGTGCCGGTCAGCCGCGCTTCGGCCAGGCGCTGAGCAAGATCGCCGCTCATCGCTCTGCCCGTCCTGCGCGCGAAAGGTTATTCGAGGGAGGCAACGAGTTCTCCCGGCACCGATCGGAACAGATCCGGATCGCAGCCCGTGATGACCGCGACCCCAAGGGCGTTCTGGGCAAGGGTACGGATTTCCTCGAGGTATTCATTGAGCACCTTGATCTCTTCCAGACACGAAACCGGCTTGCCGGCCGGGTCGAGCCAGACCGGGAGCCCCGCGGGCCGACAGGCGGTCATGCGCCGCCCCTCCTTGCCTCCGGGGCCCGAGCGCCATTGCCGGGCCAACGCGGATCAGGGTAGCACACGAACCCTGCACCGTGGCGCGATCCGCGCGCAACTGCCAATCCGGCGGCAACCCTTGTGACTGTTCGTCCAATCCCGCTATTTTACCGGCACCAATACCCGAACGGAGACCCCCCCATGGCCGACCCCCGCAGCCGCCGGCTCCGAGACCTGTTCGCGCGCCGGGCGGCGACCCTGATTCCGGGCGCCTTCAATGCGTTGACCGCGAAAATGATCGCCGATGCGGGCTTCGAGGCAGTGTATGTCACCGGCGCCGGGGTCACCAACGCCTACCTCGGGGTTCCCGATCTGGGCCTGATTACCCTGAGCGAACTGGCCGACAACGTGGCCCGAATGCGCGACGTGGTGGACCTGCCCATAGTCGCCGACGCCGACACCGGCTTTGGCAATGCCGTCAACCTGACCCGCACGGTCAAGGTGCTGGAACGCGCCGGCGCCAACGGCATGCAGCTCGAGGATCAGGTGTTCCCCAAGAAATGCGGACATTTCGCCGGCAAGGAGGTGATCCCGCTTGCCGAGGCCGTGCAAAAAGTGAAAGCCGCCACCGATGCCCGCAGTGACGCGGATTTCGTGCTGGTGGCGCGTACCGATGCGCGCTCGGTGGTGGGGTTCGAGGCGGCGATGGAGCGCGCCCATGCCTTCATCGAGGCAGGCGCGGACGTCACCTTCGTCGAGGCGCCCGAGACCCTCGACGAAATCCGTGCCATTGCCGCCCTGCCGGTACCGCAGGTGATCAACATGGTGTTGGGCGGCAAGACGCCGATCGTCGAGAAGGCCGATCTCGCAGCGATGGGGTACGGCGCGGTGCTTTATGCCAACGCGCCGTTGCAGGGAGCCATGCTGGCGGTCAAGCGGACGCTGGAACATCTGCACGGCCACGGTTCGACCACCGGATTGGAGGACCAGTTGCTGCCGTTCGACGAGCGCCAGGTCGCAGTGGACAAGGCCGCGTACGATGCGATCGAAGCGCGCTATTCGGTTCCCGGCGAGGAGCGCTAGCGCGGGCCATGACCGCCGCCGCCAAAATCCCCGTGACGGTGCTGACCGGCTTCCTCGGCAGCGGCAAGACCACCTTGCTGAACCGGCTGCTCAAGGCTCCCGGTCTGCGCGACACGGCGGTGATCGTCAACGAATTCGGCGAGGTCGGGCTCGATCACCTACTGGTCGAAGCGGGCGAGGAAAACGTGATCCTGCTGGATGCCGGGTGCCTCTGCTGCACCATCGCCAACACGCTGTCAGAGACGCTGAACGATCTCTATTTCCAGCGCGTGAAGGGGAGTGTGCCGGAGTTCCGCCGCGCCATCGTCGAGACCACCGGGCTCGCCGATCCCGCGCCCATCGTGCACGCGCTGATGGTGGACAAATCCGTCACCGCTCATTACCGGTTCGACGGGCTGGTGGCGGCCGTGGACGGCGCGCTGGGGCCGGGCCAGCTTGCCGGGCACACCGAGGCGCGCAAACAGGCGGCGATGGCCGACCGCATCGTCATCACCAAAACCGACCTGGTGCCGGTGCGAGAAATCGAGACCCTCGAAGCCGCGGTGCGATCCCTTAACCCGGCGGCGCCGATGGTGCGCGCGGTCATGGGCGAGGCCGACCCGGAACATTTTTTCAATGCCGGGCTCTACGACGATTCCGGCAAGGCGCCCAACGTCGCGCGCTGGCTGCGGGATGAGGCGCTTGGGTCCGAAACCCATGGCCACAGCCACGACCGCAACCGTCACGACGAGCACATCGCGACCTTCGCCGTTACCCTCGACCGCCCCGTGACGTGGGCCGGCTACGCCGCCTGGACTGAGAAACTTCGCGCGTTTCCGGGCGAAAACCTGTTGCGAATCAAGGGGTTGCTGAACGTGACCGGGCAGCGCCGTCCGGTTGTCGTGCAGGGCGTCCAGCACCTGTTTAGCCCGCCCGAAACCCTTGCCGCCTGGCCCGGCGCCGACCGGCGCTCGCGGCTGGTATTCATTACCCGTGACCTGCCGCGCGAAGACATCGAGGCCACGCTCGCCACCCTTCATGCCGAAGAAGGCACCATGCCGGCCGCCCAACGGGCCGCGTCGTGACTGCCCAACAGAATAGGAACCTATTGTGACCCAAGAACGAGTTGTCCGCGGCGGTACCGTCGTCTTTCCCGAACGCGGGCCCGAGCCCGCCGACATTCTGATCAGCGACGGTTCCATCGCCGCCGTGCTGCGCCCAGGTGAGGCGGTGCCGGAGGGCACCGAGGCCATCGAAGCCTCCGGCCTTCATGTGTTTCCGGGCATCATAGACGCCCATGTACATTTCGGATTTGGCGAGCCGCTGACCGAATACAGCACCGAAACGACCTATGCCGCGCAGGGCGGGGTGACGACGATCCTGGCGTTCTTCCTCAACAACGAGCCCTACAGCGAAATATTCGAGGAAAAGAAACGCGAAGCTGAAGCCCGCGCCTTCGTCGATTTCGGATTTCACTTTTCGACCGCCAAGGAGGTGCACTGCGAGGAAATTCCAGAATACGTCGAGAAGCTCGGCATCACTTCGTTCAAGTACTTTATGAACTTCAAAGGCGAGGAAGGGCGTTATCTGGGCCTGGACGGAACCGACGACGGGTTCTTTTTGAACCTGCTGGAAACCACGTCCGAATTCGAAGGCGTCGTCGTGGTTGCCCACCCCGAGAACATCGAGATCGTCAACCGCATCCGTACCCAGTTTCAGGAGCAGGGCCGCGACACCTTGCGTGACTTTTGCGAATCCAAATCCGACTTCACCGAAGCCGAGAACATCATGCGCGGGATGGCGTTCGCCGAATATGCGGGCGCCAACATCTATTTCCCGCACGTCAGTTGCGAACGCGGCCTGGATGAGGTGCGGCGCTACCGCGAACGCTATGCCCCGGTGTTCGTGGAAACCTGCCCCCACTATCTGACCCATAACATGACCATGGACCTGGGCTCGCTTGGCAAGACCAACCCGCCGCTTCGCACCGAGGACGACATCGAGGCGTTGTGGCTGGCGATCGCCGACGGCACCGTCGATGTCGTCGCCTCCGATCACGTCCCGCGCAAGCGCGCCACCAAGGAAGGCAAATCGATCTGGAAGTCGAGCCAGGGCTTTCCCGGGACCGCGACCATCCTGCCGGTCCTGCTGTCGGAGGGCTATCACAAGCGCGGCCTCGATTTGCAAACCATCGCCGAGGTTGTATGCACCAACCCGGCCAACATCTTCGGGATCGATAAACGCAAAGGCGCGATTGCGGTCGGCATGGATGCGGACCTGACCTTTGTCGATCTCGACAAGGAACGTGAGGTGGTGCCGGCCGAACTGGGATCCTACTCGGATTACTCGGTCTACGAGGGCTGGACGCTCAAGGGCTGGCCGGTGCGCACCATGGTGCGCGGCGTCGATGTCATGCGGGACGGCAAGATGAACTCGGATGCCGCCGGGCACGGGCGCTACCTGCACCGCCCGCTTGGTTGAGTCGCCGCGCCCGCACGTCTGGCCCTGGCGCACTGGCCGCTGGCGCCGGGGCCGGGCGTTTGCTCTAATGGCCGCGGCACGACATCAAGAGGAATAGAACCATGGCCCGGCCCTGGGACGGAATAATTAGCGACGAGGAACAACGCGCCTATGGCGCCGCCGGATTTGGCAAGCCCGGCGGCCTTGGCGCGCGCCCGGCCCTGTTGATTATCGACGTGCAGTACCGCACGACCGGCACCGAATCGCGCCCGTTCTGGGACTCGATCAAGGAATTCCCCACCAGTTGCGGCGATGTGGCCTGGGCAGCGGTCGAAAAGATCGCGCCGTTGCTGGCGCAGTTCCGCGACAAAGGTTGGCCGGTGCTCTATCCCCACGTCGCGCCGAAGAAGGTTTACGACGCCGGGCGGCTGGCGGCCAAGGTCCCCTCGATCATGACGATCCCGGAAAAAGGCTACGAGTTCGTGGCCGGGATTGCGCCGCGCGAGGGCGACATTCTGGTGCCCAAGCGCCACCCCAGCGCCTTTTTCGGCACCGCACTCACGAGTTATCTGATCGATCTCGCCGCCGATACCCTGATCGTAACCGGTTGTACCACTTCGGGCTGCGTGCGGGGTTCGGTCGTGGATGCTTTCGCCTACAATTTCCGTGTCGCGGTGCCGGAGGACGCGGTGTACGACCGCAGCCACGTTTCCCACGCCGTCAACCTGTTCGACATGTCGGAAAAGTACGCCGACGTGATGCCCGCCGCCGAACTCGCCGAAAAGCTCGCGGCGCTGCCGGCCGCCTGACGGGCGCCTCCCGGACGCGGGGTACAGCGATCGCTTCGCTCAAGTCTTTCGACCCGTTTAACCGTTTGGATTCTGATTCATGATCGATCTTTACGCCGTGGGAACGGCCAATGGCCAGAAGGCCGCAGTGATGCTGGAGGAAACCGGCTGCGCGTATGAAATTCAGCCTTTCGACATGATGAAAGGCGATCACCTCGCAACGCCTTACCTTGCCATCAATCCGATCGGCAAGATCCCGGCGATCATCGACCGTGACGGACCCGGCGGCCGTGAGGTCACGGTGTTCGAGACCCTCGCCATTGCCCTCTATCTTTGCGAAAAATCGGGCAAGCTGATGCCAAGCGATGCGGTGGCGCGGGCGCTGGCCTGGGAGTGGGCCTGCGTCGCCACGGCGAACCTGGCGCCGGCCCTGAGTTATCAGTTTCAGTTTACCCGCAACCTGCCCGATACCAGCGGCCCTTCGATCGAATATCTGCTCGGCCAGGCGGATCGCTTCTTCAAGGCCATCGACGGGCGTCTCGCCGAGGCCGAGTATGTTGCCGGCGAGTTTTCGTTTGCCGACGTGCAGATCTATCCCATCGCCGCTACCTCGGACGGGCGCCTGCCGGATGGTCTCGCGCCTTACCCGAATGTCCGGCGCTGGTGCGATTCCGTGGCCGCGCGCCCCGCAGTCGAACGCGGCATGGGCGCCATGCCGCCGTTGGGTTAGATCATGGCCGAAGCCGCCTCGGGACCCCTCGCGGGTTGGAAAATTGTCGATCTGTCGCGCGTACTCGGCGGTCCCTATTGCACGCAACTCCTCGGCGACCTGGGCGCCGAGATCATCAAGATCGAACCGCCCCAGGGCGACGAGACCCGCGACTGGGGGCCGCCGTTCAAGGACAGCGAAAGCGCCTACTTCACCGGCGTCAACCGCAACAAGGAAAGCGTGGCGATGGATCTTTCGCGGCCCGAGGGTCGCGAAGTACTGCTGCGGCTTCTGGAGGGCGCCGATGCACTGGTCGAAAACTTCAAGACCGGAACGCTCGAAAAATGGAATCTCGGTTACGACACGGTGCTGAGCCCAAGGTTCCCGACACTGATTCATTGCCGCATTACCGGCTTCGGCGCCGACGGGCCGCTCGGCGGATTCCCCGGATACGATGCCGTTGCCCAGGCGATGTGCGGCCTGATCAGCATTAACGGAACCGAGACCTCCGGCCCGGTGCGAATCGGGATTCCGATCGTCGACATGGCCACCGGCCTGTTTGCGTCCAACGCGATCCTGGCCGCGGCGGTCGAACGCGACCGCTCGGGCCTCGGCCAGTCGGTCGAGGCGAGCCTGTTCGACACCGGCGTCGCGCTTTTGCACCCCCATGCGGCCAACTGGTTTATGTCGGGCGAATCGCCGAAGCTGATCGGCAACGCGCACCCCAACATCGTCCCCTATGACGCCTTCCCGACAGCAACCGGGCCGATCTTCCTGAGTGTCGGCAACAACCGTCAGTTCGCCCGCCTGTGCGAGGAGTTGGAGGCGCCGCATCTCGGCCAGGACCCGCGCTTTGCCGACAACGCCCAGCGCATGGCGCACAGCGGCCTATTGCGCGCGGAACTGGTGGATCGCCTCGAAAAAACCGATGGCGCGGCGCTATGCAAGCAGCTTTTATCAATGGGTATCCCGGCCGGACCGATCCTCGACATGTCCGGAATCCTGACTCATGAGCACGCCCTTCATCGCAGCATGGTTGTCGAAGGCGAGGACGGCTATCGCGGCACCGGGGTGCCCGTGAAACTGGGGCGGACCCCGGGCGCGGTTCGATCCAGGCCGCCGCGGTTCGGAGCCGACGGCCGCAAGGTTTTGACCGAAGCGGGTTTCAGCGAGACCGAAATAGAAAATCTGCTAGACTTGGGCGTCCTTTTGGAAACCCGGCGCGGGCTTGCCTAGCCCGGATTTGTCGGGACCGGTCAGCGAGCAAGAATTCGCTTTGGGTGGGCGGGTAGATCTGGACCGCAGGGTGGTGACGTGAACGGAAAAGTTTCGATACGGCGCCTTCTCATGGGCTTGGCTTTGGCCGCGACCCTTGGTTTTGCCGGACCGGCCGCCGCCGAGGAAAGCGAAACGGAAGACGCGTACGAGCGCTACGTTCGAATGGACGTCGTCAGCGCCCCGATCATCAACCGCAATCGGATTCGCGGGCGGGTCGAACTGGAACTGACTCTTGAGGTACTGGACGAATCAAAGTCAGATAGTATCCACATCCAGTTGCCGCGCGTGCACGCAGCCTTTGCCAGCGTGACCTAGGGTTATGTAGCGACCCTGCGGTTGCTGACTCAGCCGATGGACCTCGACTTCCTGATGCGCGGGCTGCAAGGCGCCGCCGATCAAATCCTTTCCCCTGGCGCCGTCGACGTGCTTATTCAGCAGGCCGTCTACCGCCGCTAGAGCGAACCCCGAAGGGATTGAACCGGCGCGGTTCCTGGCCCTCGCGAAAATCGCTCTCCTCTTCATTAGATAGAAGCCGCTTAATCCGTTCTGTAATCGCCGCAAGCGTTCCTCCTGAACGGATGCAACTCGTTGCGGCCGGGCGAGCGCGGGGCAGATAGGCTCCGTGGCTTGACGGCAGAGTTGCCGGTTGGGCGCGGCACGATACTACTATACTTAGGATAATGCTCCTTGAAAGATAACCATGACGGGTAGCCCAAATAGTGTAGGTTGATCGGGTTCGGTGGTTCATTGAAAGGCTCGAATGACCCGACGGCCCGCGCACCCATCCTCCGGCGATATCCGCGACGCGATCGACCTGATCGACTACGGGATCGTTTTGATCGACTCGGATATGCGCGTCGTCGACGCAAACCGCGCCTTCCACAAAATCTGGTCCCTGCCTGAAGACCTAATCAACGGCGCCCCGAAGATCGGGGATCTGATGGATGCCGTGCGCGCCGGTCTTCCGCAAGGCCTGACGGATTTGGAATGGGCCCGCGCCCGTGACAAACGCCTTGAAGCCATCACCAACGATTCCGGCGAGATTGAATACGTGCGCCTTGGCGACAGGCGCACCGTCCGCAGCCGTGTCACGGGTTTGCCCGAGGGCGGACACATGGTGACGATCGATGACGTTACCGGCGTCGTTCGCCAGGCCGCCGAGGCTTCGACCATGCACGAACACTACGAATTGGCACGGGAAGCCGCCGACCAGTCGATCTGGGATTGGAATCCGGATAGCGGAGAAATCGCGATCGGCGACCGGTTCTGGGATCAGATCTGGCGTCCCGATCTCGGCCCCGACATTCGCTGGTCCGATTTCGTCGAATTGATCGCGGCGGAACACCGCGACCGTTTCGTTGGCGCCGTCCTTTCACTGATGGAATCCGGCGCGGCCGAGCGACACGGCGAGATCGACGACCTCGTCATTCCGACTCTTCACGGCGAGCCGCGGATCTTTGTGCTGACGATCCGCGTCCACATGCCGGTACCGGACGGAGCGGCAACCGTAACCGGCCTGATCCGCGACGTCAGCGAAGCGCGCCGCCTGCAGACCGGGATCGAAGCCGCGCGCGAACGGGCCGAGCGCGCGAACCAGGCAAAATCAACGTTTCTCGCCACAATCACCCATGAAATCCGCACGCCGCTGAACGGGATTCTCGGCACCGCCCGGCTGTTGTCGGCCGCAGGCCTGGCACCCGAACATCGCGACCTCGCGAAACTGATCGAGGAATCGGGCGACGCGCTTTTGACGCTCATCAACGATGTTCTCGATGGCGCCAAGATCGAGGCCGACCGCATGGAACTCGAACAGCGCGATTTCGACCTCGCGGGTGTGGTCCGCAATACCGTACGCCTGATGGCGCCGGTCGCCGGCAACAAGGGGCTGGCGATCGAAACCGACATCGCCGAAGGCGATTACCATTTGTCGGGCGACGCTGGGCGAATCCGGCAGGTGCTGCTGAATTTGCTCGGCAATGCCTTGAAATTCACCTCTCAGGGCCACATCGCGGTGTCGCTGAAGCCCGAACCCAGCACTCCGGACACCGTTCTCGCGCGTCTGACCGTGACCGATACCGGAATCGGAATCGCCAACGATGAAAAAACACGCCTGTTTCAGCGCTTCGGCCAGGCTGACGCCTCGATCGCCCGCGAATACGGCGGCACCGGATTGGGTCTTGCCATCAGTGCGAGCCTCGCGCGGGCCATGGGTGGCAAGATCGGTTTCGAAAGCGAACTCGGAAAAGGCAGTACCTTCTGGGCCTTGATTCCGTTGGCGCGGGCCGAGGGGGCCCCACCCAAGAACGCCGCCGCCGAGCCTGCCGGCAGCGTCGCGCTGCCAACCAAGGTGTTGGTGGTCGAGGATAATTCATTGAACCAACGGCTGCTGGAAGCCCTGATCGAACGCTGGGGCGGGGCGGTGGAAATCGTCGCAAGTGGCGAGGCCGCCGTCGAGGCTATTGCGGCGCAGGAATTCGATCTGGTCCTGATGGACGTGCAGCTTCCGGGCATCGACGGTTTTGAGGCCGCCGCGCGAATCCGCGCCTTGCCGTCCGGCGGCGCCCTGCCGATTCTGGCGATGTCCGCGCACGACGAATCGGAAATCGGCGACCGCGCCTCAAAGACGGGCATGGACTGACTGGTGCCCAAGCCGCTCGATCCGGCGCAGTTATTGGAACTGTTGCGAAAACATGCCGCCGGCGCCGTGCCGCGCGGTGCGGCAGACGAATCGCTCAAGCGGGTCTACCACCGGATGGTTGAAATCCTCGGGACCGCCCGGACCGCGGAGCACTACCGCGAATTCGAGCGCGACCTCGAGGCCCGGCTTGTCCGGATCGAACGCCTTGAGGGCACCGGCGATTTCATCGGCCTCGCGCGCGAGGCCCACGACTTTTCGAGTACTGCCGGCAACCTCGGATATTCGGACCTGGCCGATCTCGGACGGACAATCGAGGGCCATTGCCGGACGGGAGACACCGGCGGGGCCCGCCGCCGGGTGAGATCGCTTGCGGCGGCGGCGGCGGCGGCCAAACGGGCGCTGGCCGCGGTGCTGGACCGGTCGGGCGGCAGCGGCCAACCGGCTCAGCCGCACGAATCCCCGCCGAAACGGCCCTGATTCCCGGGCGAGGGCGGAAACCAGCCGCAACCGGTCGAGTTTCAATGTGCCGCAGAGCGCTGCCGTAACGCCCCGGCCACGCCAGGTTGCGGCGTTTACTTCCTGTTAGCCAAACCTGAGTAGGCTGTGGTCCTTCGACTAAACGATGGGAACGCCGGGCTCGGTCCGGGCAGCGTCATGGCGAGATTTGCAACGCAGCGCGCCGATTCCGGCGACCAAACCGCCAAAAAAGAAGCCAAGCCAGCCAAGAAGAAGGCGAAACGTGGCTTTGGCCTGTCGCTGATTCGGCGCGGCAAAGCGGCCGGCAATAATGCGCCGGAAGACGAAGACAATGAGATCATTGACGACGACGACGAAGACGGGGAAACGGCCGGCGTCAAGTACACCTTCGGCCACAAGTTCCGGGCCTGGTGGGAAGGCGTCCCCCCTGCCGATCTCAAGACCAACAACGACGCCGACGATGCAGACGATGAATTCATCCCGGTGCGGCGCGCCCCACCACCGCTCCACCCCGCGGAAGAGAGCGCCGACAATGTCAAGACGACGAAGGTCGTCGCGCATTGGAACCCGACACGAATCCAGGCCGCCGAACTGGTTTGGGGCAAAGGCAATTCGGGCCCTGGCGACCAAGCTTATCTGCTGGAACTGGTCAGGATCCTACATCTCACCTCGGACATGACCGTCCTCAATCTCGGCGCCGGGCTGGGCGGCGCAGCCAGACTTTTTTCCGAGCAGTTCGGTCTGTGGATTACGGCGCAGGAAGCCTCGCCGGTTCTCGCCGAGGCGGCGATGGAGCGTTCGGTCATGGCAGGCATGACCAAGAAGGTCCCCGTTACAACGTTCGATCCGGCCGAACCGGACTTGCCGGAGAAGAAGTTCGACTTCGTCTTTTCCAGGGAAGCGTTATTCCGGCTCGAGAACAAGCGCGTCTGGCTCGACGCCCTCGCCGCCGCGTCCAAGGCCACTTGCCAATTCGTCTTCACCGACCTCGTCACCCGGGAACCTGCCGAGGCGGGGCACGGCCTGATCGACGCGTGGAAGGCGGTTGATCCGGAGGTGCCACACCTTTGGACGCTCGAACAATACAAGGACTATTTTGCGAACGGCATGCTGGCAACACTGCATGCGCCGCTGGACCTGACCGAAAGCTTTTGCAGTCTGATCATCAGCGGCTGGTGGAAGGCCCAGCGCACCATGCGCAGAATGAAACAATCTGGCGACTACGATCCACTGCTTTTGGACGCGTTGGCGGAAGAGGCCGAGTTGTGGGCGCTCTGCACGGCGGCGTTGCAGTCGGGCGAACTCGCGATCTACCGCTTCTACGGCAACAAGCGGGGTTAGACCGTACGCACGGCCGGTCTGCCCGATCCGTCGCCACGCCGCGGCAAATAGCCGCCTCGCCCCCCGAAGTTCACGTACTACCTGTATAATGGGCCTGCCGCAGCCGCCCCGCGGGGGTCGGCCGCCGTCTGAGCCGGGCCCACGAGGGGGCAGCGCATGGACAAGAAGCTTCAGTTCAACATCTGGTACTTCGTCATCGCCCTGTTGGCGATCCTGCTGCTGCAAAGCCTGTGGACGCGCTCCCAGCAGGTCGAGACCATCCCTTACAGCGCGTTCCTGGCGCTTCTCGAATCCGGCCAGGTGGAAGACATCATCGTCACCGAAACCGCGATCCGCGGCACCTTCAAGGCATCACAATCCGACGGCGCCACCCGGTTCACCACAACCCGGGTCAATCCGGACATTGCCGAAGACCTTGCCCGATATGGCGTTGAGTTCAAGGGCGAGGTGCCAAATACGCTTGTCACCGGGCTGCTGTCGTGGCTGGTACCGGTGATCTTGTTCCTCGGCATCTGGCTGTTTTTGTTCCGCCGCATCGCCGACCGCTAGGGTCTTGGCGGCGCCATGACCATCGGCAAGAGCAAGGCCAAAGTCTACATGGAAACAGATGTGGGCGTCACCTTCGAGGACGTGGCCGGGGTCGACGAGGCCAAGGAGGAACTTGAGGAAATCGTCGCCTTCCTGAAAAACCCTTCGCAGTACGCACGATTGGGGGCGCGCATCGCCAAGGGAATTCTGCTGGTGGGCCAGCCCGGCACCGGCAAGACACTGCTGGCGCGCGCCGTCGCGGGCGAGGCGGGCGTCGTGTTCTTTTCGATCAACGGCTCGGAATTCGTCGAGATGTTCGTCGGCGTGGGCGCGGCGCGGGTGCGCGACCTGTTCGAACAGGCGCGCCAGGCCGCCCCTTGCATCATCTTCATCGACGAACTCGACGCGCTCGGGCGCGCCCGTGGACTGTACCCCGGTGGCGGCGGCCACGATGAAAAGGAACAGACGCTCAACCAGCTTTTGGCCGAACTCGACGGCTTCAATCCGCAACAGGGCGTGGTCCTGCTGGCCGCCACCAACCGGCCGGAAATTCTCGACCCGGCCCTGTTGCGCGCCGGCCGCTTCGACCGCCAGATTCTGGTCGACTGCCCCGACAGGCAAGGGCGATTGCAGATCCTTCTGGTGCACCTCCGCAAAGTGACCTCCGACACCGATGTCGACCCGGAAAAGGTTGCGCAAATGACGCCGGGTTTCACCGGCGCCGATCTCGCCAACCTGGTGAACGAGGCCGCGGTCGTGGCGACCCGGCGGGACGCGCCCGCCGTGGCGATGGAGGACTTCACCGCCGGTATCGAACGCATCGTCGCCGGGCTTGAGAAGAAAAGCCGGATTCTCAACGAGCTCGAGCGCCGCACCGTCGCCCACCACGAAATGGGGCACGTGCTGGTGGCGATGTCGTTACCGGGGTCGGACCGGGTGCACAAGGTTTCGGTGATCCCGCGCGGCATCAGCGCCTTGGGCTACACCATGCAACGGCAGACCGAAGACCGGTATCTGATGCGCGAATCCGAACTCGAAAACAAACTAGCCGTGCTGCTGGGCGGGCGGGCCGTCGAGAAACTAGTCTTCGAGCATCTGTCCACTGGCGCCGCGGACGACCTTGCCAAGGCGACCGAGATCGCGCGCTCGATGGTGATGCGCTACGGCATGAACGAAAAACTGGGGCAGGCCGCCTACGAGACCGAACCGGCGCCGTTTTTGGGGACGCCGTCGGGTTTGATGGCACCGGGCACGCGCACCTATTCGGAGGACACCTCGCGCGAGATTGACACCGAGGTGCGTATACTGATCGAAACCGCGTTCGAGCGCGCCACCACGATCCTCGCCGGGCACCGGGCGCTGCTGCAACGAAGCGCGGCCGAACTTCTCGAAAAAGAGACCTTCGACGAGGACGACGTGGCGCGGCTGACGCGCGCTTTCACGGGATCCGATGCGGCCAAACCCGAACCGGACGCGGGCGCAGGCGGCAAGGTCGAAGACACGGACGCCGACGCGGCGCAGTGATTTCACGCGCCTCTCCTCTGCATCCTTGAGCGCCGCAATCTGGGCATCGCCGGCGCGGCGTGTGCCGCGCCGAATGACCCCGCCGAGGGCACCGGAGCACGCGGCGTTTGCGCGGTCGCGACGCTACGCGGCAAGGCGTCATGCAGCCGCGAGCGGGTTGAGATGTCGGGAAGGGACGCAGAAAGGCCGCACCCGGTTTATGCCGGGCGGAGCGCGCGGCGGTGCTGGTGGCGTTGGCGGCCGCCAAAAAGCAAAAAAAGAGGGAGCCCGAGGCTCCCTCTTTGGTCGCGGTTAGAGCTTTTCCCGTTCGCATGCGCTCACGCGAAAAGCTCTATCCCTTTGACATAGAACGCAAATCGTCGTTGCCGGCGATTCCGCCGCCTCGGGATTTGCGTTAGTCTGCCACTCTGAGGTTTTCGGCAGCCATTTTTCCGTTGCCGCTGGGCGCGAGGTCGAATTCGACCCGCTGACCCTCGTTCAGTTGGGTCAGGCCCGCGCGCTCGACGGCGGAAATATGGACAAAGGCGTCCTTGTCGCTGCCGTCCTGGCTAATGAAGCCAAATCCCTTGGCGGGATTGAACCACTTTACTGTTCCGATCATTCAATCGTTCCAATCGTACGTAATAAGAAATACCGCGGGCGCACCATGCGGCCACGGGTTCAGTTCGCAATTTCCGGGGAGGTATTTTCGAGGCTTGGTCGGCGTGACGAAGCGAATACGCCGGGTTTTGAAGACTGAGCCCGGTACTTGGGAACGCCCGCCCGGCGTTACAAGCCCCACCGATCTGCGGATCGCCAAACCCCCGCACCGGGGATCCGCGAGGGGCAGATTTGACCCTTCGGGGGCGCGCCGTTCGATCCTTCTGTGCAAGGCCGATCGGCGAGAGCGGCAGACCCTCGGGCGGAGTGCCATGGCCAATCATCGAACAGGTAAACCGGCACTAACATATTGAAGAATAATGATTTTTCCCCATCAGCTTGAGCCCCACCGGCGCAGTTCCTTGCGGTATTGCTCTCGGCCAACGTCTTGATGGGTTCAGTGTTATTCGAGGTTTGGCCTCGAGTACCTTGGGTTCGAAGATCGGATATACCCCCTTGGAAAGTGGGTTGAATCTTTCCTGATGTTGCAGCGAATCGTCCATAGCCCGGACTGACGGGTGCACCGGGCTGGCCGGAATGCTTTATTCGGCCGATAGGGTTCCCGGCGAGGAGCTCTTTGACGTATGCTGCTGTGGGCCCTGCGGCTTCCTCGCTGCGGCCCCGGCATTCCGGAATATCGGCAGGAAAGCGACCGCCGACGCCGGGCCCTACACCGCCAACGCAGGAACGACTCCATGGCACGACGGCCCAACTACAGTCACGAACGCCGCGAACGCGACCGCGCGAAATCAGCAAAACGCGCGGCGCGCGCCGAGGCCAGGACGCAAAAGGCCAGGGAACGCAGAGGCGAGGTCTCCGAATCCGACGAGCCGGGGTCCGAATCAGGGTCCGAGACAAGTCCCGTGACCGGGAGCGGGACAAATGAGCCGGACCCCGAGGCAGGGTCCGAGACGAGTGCTTCGGAGCCCGAAGAAGGGTCCGAGCCGGGACCCGTAACGAAATCCCGCGACACCGAAACCTGACGGCCGTCCTGCCGGAGGCGGGTCACCCGGTGGCCAGCTGCGATAATCCCGGCCGATGATGCGGTAGGCTTTGCGCACGAGGCACGGGGCATCGATGGTTCCTGCCAGAACTTCTTGTTCGCGAACGCTTTGCCCGATCCCGATTTGAAGTATTTCTCAAGTTCGCGCGCGTTTCTTTCGATTTGCACGGCTACATAGGACTTCAGCTCAACCGGCAGGTAGGCCTTGGTTGATTCCCCCTGTCCTCGTTGATGAGAGGCGATTCTTCGTCGAAGATCGCTCGTCGACCCGACCTACACATCCCCGTTGCGTAATCGAAGAAAGCAGACGTACCACATGGCAGGAGCCGTCTCCCTTCGCTCCTGGCGGCCGGTCCGCCAAAGGCTTCGGGCCGCGGGCGGGAACTTAAGGAAGACACGCCTACGCCCATACGCCTTCGGGTGGCGGCGCCCCTCCGTGGCCTGCCATCCGAAGCCGCAGGCGGGCCCGGCCCAGGATCAGAAATTCGAGGTTTCGGGCGGGGTGGTGGAGCCGAGCAGAATCGAACTGCCGACCTTCGCGTTGCGAACGCGACGCTCTCCCAACTGAGCTACGGCCCCGGGGGCGTTCGGGCGCGCCGGAGGCCCCCCCCGAAAGGACCGGGATAATGGGTACGCCCCCCGACCCTGTCAAGGGCGGCAAAGCGGGGCGGGACGCAACGGCAGCGCGGTGTGGCCGGTAAACGAAAACCACGGCAAATCCGCGTCGGCGCAACCGCCCATGCGCCAGGCGGCAACGGCAGCGGCGGTCGCCTTGTGCCGGTCCGCGCCGATGGGTTAGTAAAGGCCGGGATATCCGGGTTGCGGACGCCTCCCCCTGCCGATGCCCTGCCACGGGTTCGCCGCGCCGGCCGCGGCCGGCGCAAGGGTGCGGCGTGCAAAGCCCGGCAGGAAAACAACAGTTCGGATTCGGCCATGGTCGCCTTGTTTCAACTCATCGATACGGTCATCACGCTCTATATCTGGGCGCTGATCATTTCAGCGGTGTTGAGCTGGCTGGTTAGTTTCAGCATCATCAATACTCAGAACCGCTTCATTTTCCTGGTAGGGGACTTTCTCTACCGGATTACCGAACCCGCCCTGCGCCCGATCCGGCGGTTTATTCCGAATCTCGGCGGCATCGACATTTCACCGATCGTGCTGATCCTGCTGTTGGTTTTCCTGCGCAATCTGCTGGCGGGATTCATGCTCTAAAAGGACCCGGCCGGATGGACACTCCGCTCGCCATCACACCCGGGGGGGTTTCCGTCGCCATTCGCTTGACGCCGAAGGCCGCACGTGCCGGCATTGCCGGATTTACGCAAACGCCGGACGGCCCGGCGCTAAAGGTGAAAGTCACCGCACCACCCGAGAGCGGCAAAGCGAACGCGGCATTGTTGCACCTGCTGGCGCGGGAATGGAAGGTTGCGCCCTCGCGTCTTGCGCTGGCCGCGGGCGCGCGATCGCGTCGCAAGACAGTGCATTTCGATGACGCGGCGCCGGACGAAATCCGGCGGTTGCAAACCTGGATGGAATCCGTTCATGTCTGAAGCTGTGCGCATCGACGGCAAGGCCGTCGCCGCGGAGTTGCGCGCCGGCGTCGCGCGCGAAGTCGAGGCGCTGAAATCGCAGCATGGATTCACGCCGGGGCTCGCCGTTGTGCTGGTCGGCGACGACCCGGCGAGCGCCATCTACGTCCGCAACAAGGGCAAGGCGATGCGTGCCGCCGGGATGGAATCCTTCGAATACATTTTGCCGGCGGAGACATCGCAAAAGGATCTGCTTGACTTGGTGGGGCGCCTTAATGGCGACGAGTCCGTCAATGGCATTTTGGTACAGCTGCCGCTTCCCGGTCATCTCGACGAACTGGCGATTATCGGCACGATCGATCCCGACAAGGACGTCGACGGGTTGCACGTGATAAACGCGGGCCGCTTGATCAGCGGGCGTGACGGCCTGGTGCCGTGCACGCCGTTGGGCTGTCTCGACCTCATCCGCCGCCACGCCGGCGATCTGACCGGTCAGCGGGCGCTCATCATCGGGCGCTCGAACCTGGTCGGCAAGCCGCTGGCGCAGCTGCTGCTGCGCGCGCATTGCACGGTCACGATGGCGCATTCGCGCACCCGCGATCTTGCCAGCGAATGCCGCCGCGCCGAAATTCTGGTCGTGGCGGTGGGGCGACCGGAACTCGTCCGCGGCGGCTGGATCCGGCCCGGCGCCACCGTGATCGATGTCGGCATGAACCGGGTCGATAGCGAAAATGGAAAAAGCCGCCTGACCGGCGACGTCAACTTTAACGAGGCCGTCCAGATCGCCGGCGCCATCACACCCGTTCCCGGCGGCGTCGGGCCGATGACGATTGCGTATCTGTTGAAAAATACAGTTAACGCCGCCTGCCGCCGCCGCGGAATCCCGCCGACGGCCTGACTCGAATTTTTTCGAATCTTCGGTTCCTGTAACCGGAAATTTACCTGCGCACCGGAGAATGCGTGTGGCAGCGGCGGCGAACGCTCGCAGTCGTGGACATGAGATCGGCCAACATTATTTCTGTCGAGGCGGATCGGAGCGCAAGGTATTCATGACGCAATCGCAGGACCGCGAGGCACAGGGACCGGAAGGGACCCTGTGGCCGTGGCATTTGGTCGAGACCCTTTTTTCCGACAGCCGTGATGCGCTGGTTTTGTTCGATGCCGGCGAACGGGTAATCGCCGCGAACGAAGAGTGGCACATCTACTGCGGCCACGAGTCCAATGTCGCCGGGCGGCCGGTGAACGAACTGACCGCCGGCGGAGCCCCGTCGGAGTTTGCCGATGTCGTCCGCCGCGCCATGGCAAACTGCGCCGCAATCGAACAGCCGGTGACGCTCCGGCACCTGCGCGGATTCGACCTCAAGATCGATTTGCGGGTCGCACCGGTCGAAGACGCGAGCGGCACTGTCGTCGGCTACGTAGGCCGCCTGCGCCCTAGCAGCGGTCTTGCGGCCAGCCTCGCCTAGCCGCGCCGCTTCAGCAACCGAAGCCGCAGCGCGTTAAGCTTGATGAAGCCCTCGGCATCGCGCTGATCGTAAACTGCGTCGTCCTCGAAGGTGACGTGTTCGAGACTGTAGAGGCTGTCGGGCGATGACCGTCCGGTCACCGTCGCGCTGCCCTTGTAGAGTTTGAGCCGCACCGTGCCCGACACCCGCACCTGCGAATGGTCGATGGCGGCCTGAAGCATTTCGCGCTCGGGCGAGAACCAGAAACCGTTATAGATCAGCTCCGCATAGCGCGGCATCAACTCGTCCTTGAGGTGCGCGGCGCCACGGTCGAGCGTCAGGCTCTCGATGCCGCGGTGGGCGGCAAGCAGAATCGTCCCGCCCGGCGTCTCGTAAATCCCGCGCGACTTCATGCCGACGAACCGGTTCTCGACCAGATCGAGGCGGCCGACGCCGTGCGCGCGCCCCAAATCGTTGAGCCGGGCAAACAGCGTCGCCGGCGACATCGCCGTGCCGTCGATCGCTACCGCGTCGCCTTTTTCGAACGTGATCTCGATATCCGCCGCTTCGTCCGGGGCGTCTTCAGGCGCGACGGTGCGCGAATAGACGTATTCCCCGGCCGCAACGTCCGGGTCTTCCAGCACCTTGCCTTCGGAAGAGGTGTGCAACATGTTCGCGTCGGTGCTGAACGGCGCCTCGCCGCACTTGTCGGTGGCAACCGGAATCTGGTGCTTCGCCGCGAACTCGATCAGCCTGGTGCGCGAGGTCAGGTCCCATTCCCGCCACGGCGAGATCACCCGGATGTCCGGATTGAGGGCGTAGTAGGCGAGTTCGAACCGGACCTGGTCGTTGCCTTTGCCGGTGGCGCCGTGGGCGACGGCATCGGCGCCGGTCTCGGCGGCAATCTCGATTTGGCGCTTGGCAATCAGGGGCCGGGCGATGGCGGTGCCCAGAAGATAGAGCCCCTCGTATACCGCATTAGCTCGAAACATCGGGAACACGAAATCGCGGATGAATTCCTCGCGCAGATCCTCGACGTAGATCTCGCGCACACCCATCGTTTCGGCCTTGGCCCGGGCCGGTTCCAGTTCCTCGCTCTGGCCGAGGTCGGCGGTAAAGGTCACCACCTCGCAGCCGTAGGTAACCTCGAGCCATTTTAGAATGACCGAAGTGTCGAGTCCGCCCGAATAGGCGAGGACGACTTTTTTCATGTCAGCCATGGCCGGGGTCCATTGTGTCGCCGGGGTACATTGTATCGCTGCGGTCCATTGTATCACTGGCGCCCCTCATGGCGCTGGGCGCGGAGTATAGGCAAAGCTCGCGCCGGGGCAAGGAAGAGAAGGCGCAGCCCTTCGCCTAGATCAGAGATAGTTACTTGGCTGCCAGCTGTTGCTTATGGAAATAGATAAGAGTAGCTATTGATATATTTTAATTATCTTTTTCTTACATCATACAATCGGAAAAAATAATACACGAAAAGGAGTGAAAAAAAGAAATCGCCTATAATAACAATGAATACAACAGAATTGGCGAGTCCCGACAGGTAAAGCTTAAATAAGGAAATTGCAAAACCAACTTTACCGATTCCGCCAACAATTACAATACCG